>WNGL01002386.1_pt1 | contig 35813 bp, 31 predicted proteins | sample 5400591 | NCBI WGS metagenome assembly WNGL01 (sample SAMN13153377, study PRJNA577476) | soil metagenome | isolation source: 80 cm soil or saprolite under Garry oak tree replicate 1 | place: USA:California | collected 2016-06-15
CCGTCATGCGGCTGGCCGAGGACCGGTTCCGCGTGGTGACCGGCGGCGCGACCGGGAGGTCCGACGCCAAGTAGGTCAGCGACCACCTGCCGTCCGGGGCGTTCCTCGCCGACCTCACCTCGGCCTGGACGACGATCGGGCTGTGGGGGCCGCGGGCCAGGGACGTGCTGGCCTCGGTGACGGCCGACGACGTCTCGCACGCGGGGTTCGGGTTCGGCACCTGCCGTGAGATCGAGGTCGGCGGCACCGTGGTGCTCGCGTCCCGGATCTCCTACGTGGGCGAGCTCGGCTGGGAGCTGCACGTGCCGATCGAGCAGGGCCTGCGGCTGTGGGACACCCTGTGGCCAGCCGGCCAGCCGTACGGCCTGGTGCCCGCCGGCATCGGCGTGTACGGCACCACCGGGCGCCTGGAGAAGGGATACCGCGCCTTCGGCGCCGAGCTCACCCCCGACTACACGCTGGTGGAAGCCGGCATGACCAGGCCGAAGGTGAAGGAGCATGCGTTCATCGGCAAGGCGGCGTACCTGCGGCAGCGGGCCGAGCCGCCGTGCGCGGTGATGTGCACGCTGACCGTCGATTCCCACGAGTCGGCGGACGGGTCGCTGCGGTACATGCTCGGCGGCGAGCCGATCCTGTCGCCGGCGGGCGAGCGCCTGGTCGACGCCGAGGGGCGGCCGTCGTACGTGACCAGCGCCGGCTCGGGTCCGTCGGTCGGCAGGCACCTGCTGATGGCGTACCTGCCCGCCGGGCACGCGGTCGAAGGCACCGCGCTGCTGGTGGAGTACATGGGCGAGCAGTACCCGGTCACGGTGGCGCGGGCCAGCGCGACCCCGCTGTTCGACCCGGAGAACGCGCGGATCAGGAGCTAGATGCGGTTATGGACATTCTGGTCTGTATCAAGCGGGTCCCCACCGTCGGCGGCAAGATCGCCGTGACCCCGGACGCGCAGGAGGTCGACACCCGGGCGTCCGGGTTCTCGATCAGCCCGCACGAGGAGTGCGCGGTCGAGGAGGCGGTGCAGATCACCGAGCGGGACGGCGGCTCGGTCGCCGTGCTGACCCTCGGTCCCGAGGCGGCGATCGAGCAGCTGCGCGGCGCGCTCGCGCTCGGCGCCCACCGGGCCGTGCTGCTGGAGACGGACGGCCGTGAGTTCGGCCCGATCGCGACGGCCGCGGCCATCGCCGCCGAAGTCCGGGCGCATCCGTACGACCTGGTGCTGCTGGGCAACGAGGCGGCCGACACCGGCGACTACCAGGTCGGCGTCCGGCTCGCGCACGAGCTCGGCTGGCCGGTCGCCACCGGGATCAAGAACCTGTCCGTCGAGGATGGCGGCGTGGTGGCCCGCCGGGAGTACCGCGGCGTGGAGGAGGCGTACACCCTGCCCCTGCCGGCCGTGGTCACGGTCAAGGAGGGCATCAACCTGCCGCGCTATCCGTCGCTGCCCGGGCGGCTGCGGGCCAAGCGCGCCGCGGTGGAGCGTTCCTCGCCCGCCTTCGCGGCCGAGGGGCTGCGCAAGGAAGCGCTCCGCGTGCCCGAGTCGGCCGCGCACCAGGCCACGGTGCTCGGCAGTGGCGCCGACGCGGTGCCCGAACTGATCCGGGTACTGGAGGAGATGGGGGTGCTCTCGTGAGCAAGGAGCGCGTCATGACCGTACTGTGCCTGGTCGAAGTCGACGGCACGGAATCCGCCGACGCCTCGCTGCGGGCGGTTAGCCTCGCCCGGTCGCTGGGCGACGTCAGCGCGGTCGTCTTCGCCGACACCGCGCCTGCGGACACGCTGGCCCGCTACGGCGTCACCGACGTGTACGTGATCGAGCCCGGCTCGGTGGAGGGGTACGCGCCGCAGGCGTGGGCGCGGGTGCTGGCCGGGCTGGCGTCGGAAACGGGCGCGACCGCGGTGCTGGCCGCGGGCACCGACCGGGGCAACGAGGTGCTGGCGCACCTCGGCGCGATCACCGGCCTGCCGATGGCCGCGAACTGCACGCTGGTCACCCCGGACGGCGGCCAGACGCACCGGCTCGTCCGGCACCGCTGGGCCGGGCTGCTGCTCGAGGACGCGGTCATGGAGGCCCCGGTCGCGCTGTTCACCGTGGCTACCGACTCGGTGGCGAGCGTGGTTTCCGCGGCTCTGCCGTCCGGGGGGACACCCCCCGGACCCCCCGTGCCCGCCACCATCAGCGTGCACGTGCACAAGCCCGAACTGGCCGAGGCCGACCTGGTCGTGCGGGCCGTCGAGTCGCCCGCTGGCGCGGGTGGCGCGTCCCTGGCCACCGCGCGCGTCGTGGTCGGCGGCGGACGCGGCGTGGGCGGACCCGACGGCTTCGCTCCGCTGGAGGAACTGGCGGACCTGCTCGGCGGCGTGGTCGGCGTCTCCCGCGTGGTCACCTCCGAGGGCTGGCGCCCGCACAGGCAGCAGGTCGGCCAGACCGGCACCAAGATCACCCCCGAGCTCTACCTGGCCTGCGGCATCAGCGGCGCCATCCAGCACATCGCCGGCTGCGCGGGCGCCAAGCACATCATCGCGATCAACACCGACCCGGGCGCCCCCATCCTGGCCCACGCCGACTACGCCGTCATCGGCGACCTGCACCAGGTCATCCCGGCCCTGGTCGAGGCCCTCCGCGCCCGGCGCGCCCCGGCGTGACGCGCCGTCCCGGGATCTTGCGTCCCGCCAGCCTCGCTGGCCCCATCCGCACCAGGTTCGATCACCAGTGCGGATCGTGTTAACCATTTCGTGGTTTGGTCGCTATCTGGCCAAAACTGCCCGTGATCACGGTGGGGTGGCCCGGAGGGAGTGGCGCGCTTGGGGGACGCGGGGGCGGGAAGGTGTGTGATGATCGGAAACGCATGTGCAGCGCGAGGGATGGGAAACATTTGGCGGCAACTGCCGTATGGCCGGGCGACAGCTACCCGCTGGGCGCCACGTATGACGGAGCCGGCACCAACTTCGGCCTGTTCTCCGAGGTAGCCGAGCGGGTCGAACTCTGCCTGTTCGACGACGACGGCGGGGAAACCCGGGTCGACCTGCACGAGGTGGACGGTTTCGTCTGGCACGGGTACCTGCCGGGCGTCAGCCCGGGCCAGCGGTACGGGTACCGGGTGCACGGCCCGTACCACCCGGCCGACGGGCACCGCTGCAACCCGGCCAAGCTGCTGCTCGACCCGTACGCCAAGGCGGTCGAGGGTAACGTCGACTGGGGCCAGCCGGTGTTCTCCTACCCGTTCGGGCACCCGGACCGGCGGAACAACGCCGACTCCGCGCCGCACGTCCCGCGCTCGGTCGTGGTGAACCCGTTCTTCGACTGGAACCTGGACCGGCCGCCGCGCACTCCCTACCACGAGACCGTGATCTACGAGGCGCACGTCCGCGGCCTGACCAAGGAGCACCCGGTCATCCCGGAGGAGCAGCGCGGCACCTACCTGGGCCTGGCCCATCCGGCCGTGATCTCGCACCTGAAGGGGCTCGGGGTCACCGCGGTCGAGCTCATGCCCGTGCACCAGTTCGTCACCGACAGCCACCTGAGCGAGCGCGGGCTCCGCAACTACTGGGGCTACAACACCATCGGCTTCTTCGCCCCGCACAACGCGTACGCCGCCAGCAGCACCCGCGGCCAGCAGGTACAGGAGTTCAAGACCATGGTCCGCGCCCTGCACCAGCAGGGCATCGAGGTGATCCTTGACGTGGTCTACAACCACACCGCCGAGGGCAACCACCTGGGACCCACGCTGTCCTTCCGCGGCATCGACAACGCCGCCTACTACCGGCTGGTGGACAACGACCGGCGCTATTACATGGACACCACAGGCACCGGGAACAGCCTGCTCATGCGGCACCCGCACGTGCTCCAGATGATCATGGACTCGCTGCGGTACTGGGTGCTCGACATGCACGTCGACGGCTTCAGGTTCGACCTCGCCGCCACCCTGGCCCGCCAGTTCTACGAGGTGGACCGGCTGTCGGTGTTCTTCGACCTGGTCCAGCAGGACCCCGTGGTCTCCCAGGTCAAGCTCATCGCCGAGCCGTGGGACGTGGGCGACGGCGGCTACCAGGTCGGCAACTTCCCGCCGCTGTGGAGCGAGTGGAACGGGAAGTACCGGGACACCATCCGCGACTTCTGGCGGGGCCAGCCCTCGACGGTCCCCGAGTTCGCCTCCCGGCTGACCGGGTCCAGCGACCTGTACCAGCAGGACAGCAGGCGACCGGTCGCCTCGGTCAACTTCGTCACCGCCCACGACGGCTTCACCCTGACCGACCTGGTCTCCTACGACCACAAGTACAACGAGGCCAACGGCGAGGACAACCGGGACGGCACCGACGACAACCGGTCGTGGAACTGCGGCGCCGAAGGCCCCACCGACGACAAGGCCGTGCTCGCGCTGCGGGCCCGGCAAAAACGCAACTTCCTGGTCACGCTGCTGCTGTCGCAGGGCGTCCCGATGCTGCTGGCGGGCGATGAGATGGGACGCACCCAGCGGGGCAACAACAACGCCTACTGCCAGGACAACGAGATCTCCTGGGTTGACTGGGCGGTCCGGGCCGAGGACGATCAGGCGCTGTTCGACTACGTTCGCACGCTCATCAAGCTCCGGGCCGACCACGCCGTCTTCCGCCGCCGCCGGTTCTTCCGCGGCCAGGCCATCCGCGGCGGGCGGCAGCGGCTCGGCGACATCGCCTGGTTCACCCTGGCCGGCGAGGAGATGACCGACGACGACTGGGAGGCGGGCTTCGCCAAGTCGCTCACGGTGTTCCTCAACGGCCGGGCGATCAGCGAGCCCGACCGGCGGGGCGAGCGAGTCCAGGACGACTCCTTCCTGATGATGTTCAACGCCAGCGACAACGACCTGCAGTTCGTCGTCCCGCCCCGCCGCTACGGGCCGCGGTGGGCCAAGGTGCTGGACACGGCGGTGCCGGTGACCGAGTTTGAAAACGAGTATGCCGTCAAGCCGGGAGACGCGATTACCGTGATCAACCACTCCTTGCAGGTGCTGCGCCGTGACTGAGCCCGCGGGCAGGCCTGCCCGCGGCCCCGGGAATGGGCCAGGAAATGGACAGGGCGCCCCTGTCTCCACCTACCGGCTGCAGCTGCGGGACAGCTTCGGTTTCGGCCAGGCGGCGGAGCAGGCCGGCTACCTGGCCGCGCTGGGCGTGACGCACGTCTACCTCTCGCCGATCCTGCAGGCCAATCCCGGCTCGCCGCACGGGTACGACGTGGTAGACCATTCGCGGATCTCGGCGGACCTGGGCGGGGAGCCCGCGTTCCGCGAGATGGCCGCCGAGTTCCGCAGCCACGGCCTCGGGGTGATCGTCGACGTGGTGCCGAACCACATGGCCCGCCCGACCCCGGAAACCCTCAACAAACAGCTGTGGTCGGTGCTCTACCAGGGCCGGCAGTCGGAGTTCGCGCACTGGTTCGACGTCGACTGGGACGCGCAGGAGGGCAAGCTGCTGATGCCCATCCTGGCCCGGCCGCTCGAGGAGTGCCTGGGCGATCTCATCATCGACACGGCGCCGAGGAACCCGGAGAACGCCGGGCACCGCGGGCCGGTGCTGCGCTACTTCGACCACGTCCTGCCGCTCCGGGACGGCGTGGCCGACCTGCCCCTGGGCGTGCTGCTGGCCCAGCAGCACTACCGGCTCGCCGACTGGCACGACGCGGCGACCCAGCTCAACTGGCGGCGGTTCTTCGACGTCGACGAGCTCATCGCGATCAGGGTCGAGGATCCCGGCGTGTTCGCCGCCACCCACCAGGTGCTGCTGCAGTTGCTGCGCGAGGGGCTGATCGACGGGCTGCGGGTGGATCATCCCGACGGGCTGGCCGACCCGGCCGGTTACCTCGCGCGGCTGGCCGCCGAAACCGGCGGCGCCTGGGTCGTGGTGGAGAAGATCCTGGCGCACGGCGAGGAGCTGCCCGGCTGGGCGTGCGCGGGCACCACGGGATACGACACCCTCGCCCTGGTCGGCGGGCTGTTCACGGACCCCGCCGGGGACGTCCCGCTGACCGACGAGTACCTCCGCTTCACCGGCGGGAAGGAGAACTTCGCCGAGGTGGCACGGGACGCCAAGCGCGACATCGCCGGCGGCACCTTCGCCGCCGAAGTGTCCCGGCTGACCCGGCTGTTCGCCCGGGCCGGCTATCCGGCGCTGGACGCCTTCAGCGCCGGCGACCTGCACGACGTGCTGGTCGCCGTGCTGGCCGAGTTCGGCGTGTACCGGGCCTACGTGACCCCAGGCGAGCCGCCGTCCGCCGCCGCGGCGGCGGCGGTGACCGCGGCCGCCGCCGTGGCCCGCGACCGCCTGGAGGAGCGCCTGCACCCGGCCCTCGACGCGGTACGGGCCGCGGTGCTCGGCCTGGGCGAGGTGACCGGCGACGCCGGCCGGCAGGCCGCGCGGGACGAGCTGATCGTGCGGTTCGGCCAGACCACCGGGCCTGTGCTGGCCAAGGGCGTGGAGGACACCGCGTTCTACCGCTGGTCGCGGCTGGCGGCGCTGAACGAGGTGGGCGGCAACCCGGACATCTTCGGCATCAGCCCGGACGAGTTCCACGCCGCCGCCGGCCGCCTGGCCCGCCGCTGGCCCGCCACCTTGACCGCGCTGTCCACGCACGACACCAAGCGGCAGGAAGACGTCCGGGCCCGGCTGGCCGTGCTGGCCGAATGGCCGCAGGAATGGGGACACCAGGTGGCCGAGTGGCGCGGCCTGGCCAGGTGGCTTACCGACGGCGCCGCGGCGCAGGCCACGGAGCGGGCCCCAGAGCCCGACCTGGAGTACCTGATGTGGCAGACCCTGGTCGGCGCGTGGCTGATCGGGGCCGACCGGCTGGGCGCGTACCTGTGCAAGGCGATGCACGAGGCCAAGACGCGGACGTCGTGGACGGTGCGCCGCGCGGGCTATGAGGCGGCGGTGCTCGGCCTGGCCGACGCGGTGCTCGGTGACCCTGAGCTGACCGCCGGCATTGCCAGCTTCGTGGCCAGGATCGCGCCGGACGCCCGGGTGAACGCCCTCGGCGCCAAGCTGGTGCAGCTCACCATGCCCGGGGTCGCCGACGTCTACCAGGGCTGCGAGCTCGCCGGCCTGTCCCTGGTGGACCCCGACAACCGCAGGCCGGTCGACTACCAGCGCCGCCGCCGGCTGCTGGCCGCGCTCGAGGCGGACCAGGCGGCCGGCCTGGACGCGGAGAAGCTCCTGGTGACCTCCCGCGCGCTGTGGCTACGGCGGGACCATCCGGACTGGTTCGCCGGGAGTTACACCCCGCTGGCCAGCGAGGGCCCGGCCGCCGAGCACGCGGTCGCGTTCCTGCGCGGCGGCCACGCGGTCACCGTCGTGACCCGGCTGCCCGCCGGGCTGCGGCGGCGCGGCGGCTGGGCGGACACCGCCCTGCCGCTGCCCGAACTGCACTGGAGGGACGCACTGACCGGGGTCAGGCACGCCGGCCTGCGGCCGCCGCTGGCCGAGCTGACCAGGCGGCTTCCGGTGGCGTTGCTGATTCCGGACCGGATCTGGGAGATGGAGCAGGAGCGGCCCGCGGACGGCCGGCCCCGGTGACCACGTTCAGCGTCTGGGCCCCGGCCGCGGGCCACCTCGAGGTGGAGGCGGCCGGGCAGCGCTACCCGATGAGCCAGGAGAACGGCGGGGCCGACACCGGATGGTGGAGCGCGGACGTCCCCGACGTGGCGGCAGGCATCGACTACGGCTTCCGGCTCGACGGCGGCGAGCCGCTGTCCGATCCGCGTTCCCCGCGCCAGCCGTTCGGCGTCAACGGCCCGAGCCGCACCTACGACCACTCCGCCTTCCGCTGGACCGACCGCAGCTGGCGGGGCGGCCCGCTGCACGGCTCGGTCATCTACGAACTGCACGTCGGGACGTTCACCGGCGAGGGCACCTTCGACGCCGCCGTAGGGCGGCTCGACCACCTGCGCGACCTGGGCGTGCACACGGTGGAGCTGATGCCGGTCGCGGCGTTCCCCGGCCGGCACGGCTGGGGCTACGACGGGATCAACCTGTGGGCGGTGCACGAGCCCTACGGCGGTCCCGACGGGCTCAAGCGGTTCGTCGACGCCTGCCACGCGCGCGGCCTGGCCGTCCTGCTCGACGTGGTGTACAACCACGTCGGCATCGGCAACCGGCTGGGCGACTTCGGGCCGTACTTCACCGACGCGCACGTGACGCCCTGGGGTCCCGCGGTGAACCTGGACCAGCCCGGGTCCGACGAGGTCCGCGCGTTCCTCATCGGCAACGCGCTGATGTGGCTCCGCGACTATCACCTCGACGGGCTGCGTCTCGACGCGGTGCACGCCCTGGAAGACCACCGGGCCCTGCACTTCCTCGAAGAGCTCGCGGCCGAGGTGCAGGCGCTCGCCGCGCTGCTCAACCGCGAGCTCGTGCTGGTGGCCGAGTCCGACACCAACGATCCCCGGCTGGTCACCTCGCGGGAGGCGGGCGGTTACGGCCTGGCCGCCCAGTGGAGCGACGACTTCCACCACGCGGTGCACGCGGCGATCACCGGCGAGCGGCAGGGCTACTACTGCGATTTCGGGTCACTGGAGGCGCTGGCCAAGACCTACACCAGGGTGTTCTTCCACGACGGCATCTGGTCCGCCTTCCGGAAGCGGACCTACGGGCGGCAGGTGGACGTGTTCCGCGTCCCGGCCCACCGGTTCCTCGGCTACCTGCAGGATCACGACCAGATCGGCAACCGGGCCATCGGCGACCGGATCTCCGTCACGCTGCCGCCCGAACTGGTCAAGGTGGGCGCCGGACTGGTGCTGACCTCGCCCTTCACCCCGATGCTTTTCATGGGCGAGGAGTGGGGCGCGGACACCCCGTGGCAGTACTTCACCGACCACATCGATCCCGGGCTGGCCCGGGCCGTGGCGCAGGGACGCAAGGCCGAGTTCGCCACGCACGGCTGGGACGCGGCCGACGTGCCCGACCCGCAGGACGAGGCGACCTTCCTGCGCTCCAAGCTGGACTGGGACCAGCGGCACCGCGAGCCCCACCTCGGCCTGCACGCCTGGTACCGGGAGCTGATCGCGCTGCGCCGGGCCCGCCCGGAGCTGACCGATCCGCGGCTCGACCGGGTGTACGCGGACTTCGACGAGGACGCCCGCTGGCTGCTGGTCCGGCGGGGGCGGCTGCGGATCGCGGCGAACCTCGGCCCCGGCCCCGCCCGGCTGCCGCTCGGGCAGCGCGGCACCGGCATGCTCGCCGCGTCCAGCCCGGGAGTCACGATCCAGCAGGATACGGTCCAGATGCCGCCGGCGGCCTTCGCCGTCATCGAGACGAGAGCGCTCAGCCCGGCGTCGTGAGCCCGGGCCGGCTCACGCGGCGCGGGCCAGGCCTGGCTGCGCCGCGCCGAAGACAGCGGCCACCATCGTGCGCGCCCAGCGCATCCGGGTGACCGCGGTCTCCGGGTGCTCGCCGAAGGACTGCGCGACCCGCGCCGCGCAGCCCAGGTCGCCGTAGGCCGCGACGGCCGCGGCGATCGCCTGCCGGACCTGCCAGGGGCCGGGGTCCTCGGAGCGCTGCAGCGCCGATGCGAACAGCGCGTCGGCGCGGCCCGATCCGGTACTGAGGTGACAAGACGCGGACGACATCGGGGGCCTCCTCGACTGGTGGCTGCCGTGACTACGCAGTGTCGTGACTACAGAGTGGGGGTCGTTACTTGCCAGGCCCGGCGCAGGCGCAGGCGCAGGCTGACCGGGATGCGGTTCCTGTCCTGCCGCGGCGCGGTCGACGGTTCGGCGGCGGCGCGGGCCAGGCGCTCGCGCGCGGCGCGGCGGTGCAGGTCATCGATCCGGGTCCGGGCCAGTTCGTAGCTGATGGTGGTGTTCATCGCGGTCTCCTCGGTGGCGCGGTGGCTATATTCCGAGGATGCCGCTAAGGCGGGGCGGCGCGGATCGGGCAAATGCCCGGTATCGGGGCCGGTAAGTGCTTAGATTTGCGCCGATCCGGGTCGTAGGCCCACTGGGCTACTAAGTACCTATAGGCATGGGCCGAGACGGGAATGGGGTCTGGGGCCCACAGGCCCCGTTCTATGGGGGCAGGGCCCCACGGCCCCCATAGTAGGTGAATGTGAACAGTGACGCTTGGTGCTTGTGAGGTAAGTGAGGCGTCGCTGGCGGATGGCCGAGGCTGGCCACGCCCGGCGTCCTGCGCCCGGCGACCTACGACGCGGGCGCGTTCCCGGGCGGGAACGCGTCGAAGAGGCGCAGCCGGTGGGCGGTGGCGGCGGCTTCGCCGCGGGTGGTCACGCCGAGCTTGGCGAGGATGTTGGACACGTGCACGCTGGCGGTCTTGGCCGAGATGAACAGCTCGCCGGCGATCTCGCGGTTGCTGCGGCCGGCCGCGACGAGCCGCAGCACCTCGAACTCCCGCGCGGTGAGCCCGAGCCGCTCCGGTTCGGCGACACGGGCGGCGGCCGCACGGGCGTCCGCGTCGTCGCCGGGAAGGCCGGATGAGATCCTGGCGCGCCGGGCGAGCAGGGCGATGTCGTCGCTCAGCGGCCCGGCGCCGAGCCGCTGGGCCAGTCCGGCGGCCCGGCGCAGCCGGGTGGTCCCGCCGTCGCGGTCGCCGTCGCTCAGCGCGGCTTCGGCCGACCGCAGCAGCATCAGCGCCAGCGGGTGCGGCTCGCCCAGCGCCTCCCATGCCTGTGCCGCCTCGTCCCAGGCCTTGCGGCCGGCCCGCCCCGCTTCGCCAGCGCGCGGCCGGCCTGGCCGGCCGCCTGCCAGGCGCTGACCAGGGCCCGGGTCGTGTCGTGGGCCGCATACCAGTGGCGCGCCTGCTCGACCGCGGCCTGGACTGGGGAAGCCGGCGTCACCAGGTCCGGATTGGCCGCGATGACCTCGGCGAACCGGCTGTGCACCTGCCCGCGCTCGCCGGGCAGCAGCTCGTCGTGCATCGCCTCGCGGATCAGGGCGTGCCGGAACATGTAGCCGTCGGAGTCGGTCAGGAGCACGTTGGCCGCCACCGCGGGCCGCAGGGCCCGGGCGAGCCCGGCGCCGTCCAGGCCGGTGACCGCGGCCAGCAGCCCATGACCGGCCCGCTCACCGCCCGCGCTGGCGATCCTGACCACTTCCTGCGTCTCCTCCGGCAGCCGCCGGACGCTGGCCACCAGCAGGTCGCGCAGCGACTCCGGCAGGTCGGCGCCCTGCGCGCCGTCGCCGAGCAGTGCCTCCACGAACAGCGGATTGCCCTCGGTCCGGCGGTACACCGCCGCGAGCAGGTCATCGTCCGGCTCGCGGCCGGTGATCTGGGCGACGAGCTGGCCGGTGTCCTGGCGGGCGAGCCTGCCGAGATCCATCCTGGTGACCCACGCGATGCGGTCGAGCTCGGCGAGCAGCGGGCGCAACGGGTGCCCGCGGTGCAGGTCGTCGGACCGGTAGGTCACCACGATCAGCAGGCCGTCGGCGGACGCCTGGTTGCGGACGAGAAAGGACAGCAGGTCCCTGGTCGACCGGTCGGCCCAGTGCATGTCCTCCAGGACCAGCACGACCGGGTGGTCCTCGGCCAGGTGCTCCAGCAGGATGAGCATCTGCTCGAACAGCCTGGCCCGCGCTTCGCCCGCGTCGTCCGGCCCGGCGGGCTCGCCGAATTCTGGCAGCAGACGGGCCAGCTCTCTGGTGGAACCGCCGGGCAGCAGCTCGGCCACCCCGGCGGCGCCGAGGTCACGCACGAGCTCGCGCAGCACGGCGGTGAACGGAGCGAACGGCAGGCCATCCGCGCCGAGCTCGAGGCAGCCGCCCAGCAGCACCCGCGCCGCGTGACCGTGCGGCGAACTCGCTCACCAGCCGGGATTTTCCCACCCCGGCCTCCCCGCCGACCATGACGGCGCGGGGGTCGCCGCGGCCCACTCCGGCCAGCGCGGTCGCCAGCACGGAGAGCTGGCTGGAGCGGCCGACCAGAACCGGACTCGACACCTGCGGTCCCACATGAGCAAGCATGCCAGCTTCGGGGGCACGAGGGATTGTCGCCCCGGAGCCAGCAGAGCTATCCGGGCCACGGGGACCGCCCGGCCCGGCGCTCAGGCGTCCGGGGTAAGGATCTCCATGAGGTGGCCGTCGGGGTCGCGGAAGTAGGTACCCCGGCAGCCGCGTTTGCGGTAGATCTGGCCGGCCTGCCGGCAGGCCGGGTCGGCGTAGAAGGAGACGCCGCGCTCGGTGATCCGGTCGAAGGCGGCGTCGAATTCCTCGTCGCTGACCAGGAAGGCGTAGTGGTGTGACTCGTGCTCGTCGTGCTGGTCGTAGTCCAGGGTGACGTGGTTGGCCAGGGTGACCGGGGTGAAATGCGCCACCGGCGGGTCGACCGGCAGGCCCAGGATGCCGGCCAGGAACCCGGCCGAGGCTTCCGGGTCACGGGCGGGGACGATGGTGTGGTTCAGTTCGATAGCCATGATATTAGATTAGATATCTAAAGGTTAGCTGTCAAACACTTTGACTTCTATGTTTTATGCTACGCTGGGCGCGTGCCCGAAGCGTTTCCCGTCCCGATCGGCCTGCGGCTCAGCCAGGCCGCACGTACGGTCAGCCGCGCCTTCGACGAGGTCCTGGCCCAGGCGGGCGGCTCGCTGCCCGCCTGGCTGATCCTGCTCAACCTGAAGATCCGCAAACCGGGCAAGCAGGGGGAGCTGGCCAAGGCCGTGGGCGTCCGGGAGGCCACGCTGACGCATCACCTCAACGCCATGGACGCCCGCGGCCTGATCAGCCGCACCCGGGACTCCGCCAACCGCCGCGTCCAGGTGGTCGAGCTGACCGAGGCGGGCGAGGCCATGTTCGCGCGGCTGCAGCAGGCGGCGGTGGCCTTCGACGCCAGGCTCAGGGCCGGGCTGGCCGAGGCCGACCTGGACCGCCTCGGCGACCTGCTGGGTCGGCTGGCGGCCAACGCCGGCGGAGGCGAGGAGGAGGAGGGAGGCCCGCCGTGGGCGGGCCTCGCCGAGCCGTCCCCGTCCCCGTCCCCGTCCCCGCCCCCGGTCACGGGTAGCCGGGAAGCGTGATGGCGGTCGCGGTCCTGGTGGACAGGTATCTGATGAGGCCCTTGGCCGGCAGGTAGGGCAGCATCCGGAAGAACCGGTCACGCTGGCGAATCTTCTTGGCGGTCGCCAGGGCCAGGAAGTCACGGCCGCCGCGGGCCTGCTTCTGGCCCCGCGCGACGTAGGGACGGAGCAGCCGCTCGTAGCGGTCGAACGCGACGCGGTGGTCGCCGTCGGCCGCGGCCAGCTCGCCGGAGCAGATCACCGCGGGCTAACGTGTGCAGCTCTGCTTGGCCGCGGCGACCACGGCGGAGAACACCCACGGGTTGGCCGGGCTGTTGCTGCCCCGCAGCGCCTGGGGCAAGCCGTCCGGGTACCGGAAGGCTGTTGCTGCCCCGCAGCGCCTGGGGCAAGCCGTCCGGGTACCGGAACGAGGCCTTGGTCCAGACCCAGCGGGTTCCCGAGGAGGAGCAGACCTTCACCGGCTGGCTCAGCGTGACCACCGTGGCGACCGGGTAGATCGGCCCGGCGGCGCAGTCCGGGTTGCAGCCGTCGACCTTGTACGTGCCCTTCCCCTCCGCCTCGGTCGCCGACCAGCTGCTCCACGTCATCTTGGACAGGAACGAGGTCGAATCGCCCGACAGCGCGCAGCCGAAACCGCCGCACGCCGGCATGAACAGCAACCTGCCGTGGATGTCCTGGCCCTGGGCCAGGAAGGTGCTGGCCGCGGCCTCCCGGACCGCGGTGCTCTGCGTGATCGTCGGGTGCGGAGCGCCCGTCACCACCACGTTCGGGCTGCCCAAGGGGCTACAAGCGGTAACCATCAAGGCGGCACAGGCAATACCGGCCAAGCCCGCGACCTGCCGGGCCCTGCGCACGTTCGCAATCAACATGGACGTCCAACCCCTCAACTCTCAATATTCCAACTGGTCAGCTATACGACGGCCGAGCGGCCGCCACGGTTGGACAGAGGGGGACAAGGGCGAGTGATACAGCCCGTTCGGCATCAGATTTCAGCGCCGTACCGGTGACGGCGGCGAATACTCTCCAGTAGTGAAGGCATCCCCCGATCCCCGCGTATGGCGGAACTGGGCCAGGACCGCGACGGCGACCCCGGCACGCTGGTGCCTGCCGCGCAGCGAGGCCGAGATCTCGGCCGCGGTCAAGGACGCGGCGCTGGCCGGGCTCACGGTGCGGGCGCTCGGCAGCGGGCACTCGTTCACCGCGGCCCGGCGCCGCCGGTTCCGTGCCGCCGGTGATGCCGCGCTGGCGGAGGTTCTGGGAGTTCGAGGTGATGGAGAACGCCGCCTTCGGCACGCTGTGCCGTCTCGGGCGGGCCCGGCCGCGGCTCATCCCCGCGCTGAACAGGTTCGCCTCGGCCGCGCTTTCCTCCCGGTCCTACACCGACGCGTCCCACCGGGTGTTCGTGACCCCGCGCCGGGTCCGCTTCACCGAGTCCGAGTACGCCGTTCCACGTGAATCACTGGGCCACGTCATCGCCGAGCTGCGCCGTGCCGTGCCCCGCCTGGCCGACCCGGTCATGTTCCCGGTCGAGGTGCGGGTCGCGGCCGCCGACGACATCTGGCTCTCGACCGCCTACGGCCGCGAGTCCGCCTACGTCGCGATCCACCAGTACGCCGGGCTGCCCTACCGGGCGTACTTCGACCGGTTCGAGTCCATCGTGGCCGAGGTGGCAGGCCGCCCGCACTGGGGGAAGATGCACTCGCTCGACGCCGGACGGCTCGGCGCGCTCTACCCCCGCTTCGACGACTTCCGCCGGGTCCGCGCCGAGGTCGATCCCGAAGGCAGGTTCGGCAATTCCTACCTGACCAGGGTGCTGGGAGCGTTAGGCACGTCGCACGCGCAGCAAAGAAGGGGGAAGGGAGGTGGGTGGGAGGTTCTTGCCTAACGCGAACCTTCGCATAAGACACGGGAACCTCACGACTTGTGACGGGGAGATTACGCTGTACGCCTGGGCCGAACCGCGCCCGGCCGGCGCCTCGTAGTCCGGGATAGTGGCCAGTGCCCGCGGCCGCCGGGGACTACCGCCTTCTCTCACCGACGGCGGCCGCGGCACCGGTCACGTACCTTGGTCGTGCCTTACCGGAGGGGTCACTCAAGGTTCGTACTGATCCCACGGGGAAAGGCAGGACGCGAATGCTTTCGGTATGGCAGGCGATGAGTTACGAGGGTGGGAGCGGTTCGGCCGCGGGCCGGATCGCGCTGGTCGCCGTGGCGGTGCTCGCCGTCGGGGCGTACGCGGTGCTGCAGATCAAGACGCGCTCGCGGGGCAGGCGGCCGCTGCTGCGGCGCCGCGCCCGCCCGTACGACCCCGCGGACTGGCGGACGTACCCGCCGGAGCCGTGGCCCGGAGGCCGCGACAACGAGGCCCCGCCCGGGAACCAGGAGCGGTACCGGCCGGACTGGAAGTACGGGTACCCGCCCGGGTACGAGCCCTATCCGCTGTACGATCCCGACCGGTCGCCGTGGACCCCGGCGAACGACGCGGCGGGCGACCGCAGGTCCTGAGCCCGGAGTCCGCCGTCCTTCCTAAGCCGGGTCCGGCGTGCCTAAGGTATTTGTATCGGTAACGGGCCGACCTTGGTGATTGGCAGCGGTTTGGTGATGCTCGCGGCAGCCACGGGGGAAGGGACGCCGTGATGTCAGCCTGGGACACGCTGAACGAACTGGGCGCCTACCGGATCACCGAGATCCCGCGGCGCACGGCCGCCGAGGCAGTGGGCCCGGCCCGCCCCGCCGAGGGCGAACCGGGTGATACTGGCCGGCCCCAGCGGCTCGCCGCGCTGCTCGCGGCGTATCACGCCGGGGCGCAGACCAAGGGCGACGGCGCGGGCGCGCTGGCGGTCGGCTGGATCAGGCACGGCGAAGCCGGGCCGGTTCAGGTCCTCACCGCCGGCCCGGGCCTGGTCGGCAGCGGGACCGGCCAGGAGGCATTCCTGACGCTGCCCGGCGGCGCGAGGGCCCGGCCGCTGCCCCGCGGCGCACTGGCCGGCCTGATGGCGCAGCTGCCGTCCTGGCGGGCCATCGGCGGGATAAGCGACGGGCTGCTGCCGGACACGGGACCACGCGGTGCCGAGCGGCCGCCGCCGTCGCTGGAAGAATGCCTGCTGGCCGTGTGGCCGGGACCGTTCGGCTGGATGCTCGTCGCCGAACCCCTGAGCGCGGCCGAGATTCGCGACCTGGCGGACGGGCTGGCCGAGCACGAGCACCTGTCGGCCGGTCCTTCTGACCGGTTCCCCGAGCGGGCCCTGGAGCTTCGCCGGCTGAGCCTGCGGCACGCCGAGATCCGCACCGGCGCCTCGGCGGGCCTGTGGCGGGTACGGCTCGTGGCTGGCGGCGCCGACGCCGACGCCGCCTCGCGGGTGGCGGGGCTGGTGTGCGCCTCGGCCGACCTGGCCGGGCTGCCGTACGCCCTTGCCCCGGCCGAAGGCGCGGCCCGCGGCCTGCGGGACGTTCTCGAGGATCCGGGCCAGGCCCCGGCCGGAGGCGACGCGGTGCCGGGCTTTCCTTTCTACGCGAGCACCGAGCTGATCGCCGTCCTGTTCCGGCCGCCCGAGCGCGAGATGCCGGGCATCCGGCTGGCGCTGCGGCCGGATTTCGACGTCACCCAGGAACCCGCGGCCGGGCGCGAGGGGATCGCCGTCGGCGAGATCCTGGACCGGAACCGCAGGCCGGCCGGCTCGCTGGTGCTGCCGCTCGATTCGCTGAACCGGCACGTCTTCGTCAGCGGCGCCACCGGCTCGGGCAAATCCCAGACCGTCCGGACCCTGCTCGAGGCGGCCACCAGGGCCGGGATCCCCTGGCTGGTGGTCGAGCCGGCCAAGGCCGAGTACCGGCTGATGGCCGCGCGGCTGGCCGGGACCAGCGAGGTGGTGCGGATCCGGCCGGGTGAGCCGGACGCGATCGCGGCCGGGCTCAACCCGCTCGAGCCCGCGCCCGACAGCGAGGGCCGCCGCTTCCCGCTGCAGACCCACGCCGACCTGGTCAAGGCGCTGTTCACCGCGTCCTTCCGCTCGGACGAGCCCTTCCCCCAGGTGCTGAGCGCGGCCCTGACCAGGGTGTACGAGGACAGCGGCTGGGATCTGGCGCTGGCCGAAACCGTCACGGCGGACGCGAGCCCGCGCTACCCGAACCTCAGCGACCTGCAGCGGGCCGCGATCAGGATCGTCCGGGAAATCGGCTACAGCCAGCGGGTCACCGACGACGTCCTCGGCTTCGTCAAGGTGCGGCTGTCCAGTCTGCGCCTCGGTACCACCGGCCGGTTCCTGGAGGGCGGGCACCAGCTCGACTTCGGCCAGTTGCTCAAGGCCAACGCCGTGCTCGAGATCGAGGATGTGGGCGACGACAGCGACAAGGCGTTCCTGATGGGGACGGTGCTGATCAGGTTGGCCGAGCACCTCCGGATGGCGAACCGGGCCGGGCCTGCCGAGTCCCCGGGACTGCGTCATCTGACCGTGATCGAGGAGGCCCACCGGCTGCTCCGCCGTCCCGATGCGGCCGGCGCCGGCTCCGGGTCCGGCGGAGCGGCGGCGCACGCGGTCGAGATGTTCGCCGGGCTTCTCGCCGAGATCCGCGCCTACGGCGAGGGGCTCATCATCGCCGAGCAGATCCCCGAGCGCCTCGTCGCCGACGTCATCAAGAACACGGCGGTGAAGATCACCCACCGGCTGCCCGCGGCCGACGACCGCGATGCCGTGGGCGCCACGATGAACATGACGCAGGCCCAGAACCGGTTCCTGGTCACGCTCTCGCCGGGCGAGGCCGCGGTGTTCGCCGACGGCATGGACTTCCCGCTGCTCGCCCGGATGCCCGACGGCACCGGCCGGGAAGCGGCCGCGCGCGCCGCCACCGCCGGCCCGGCCGGCGTGGTCCGGCCGCGCAGCGTCACCTGCGGCGCGGACTGCGTCGGGCGGCCCTGCACGCTGCGGGACATGCGGGTCGCCCAGCGCGCGCTCGGCGAGTACCCGGCGATCAGGCTGTGGACCGAACTATCGGTGCTCGCGCACCTGGTCGGCTGGCCCATGCCGGTGCCGCGCACCGCTGTGCTCTCGCTGCTGCAGATGATGCCGTCCCGGCTGCGGGACTGCGCCGTCTCCCACGGTGTCGACGCCGCCGTCGACGTCCGGGTGCCGGTCATCGCCGGGCGGGTCAGCCCGGTCGGCCTCGCCTCGCACGTCAGCACCGCCATCAGGTCCCGGCTGTCCCGGGGAAGCTGGCTGTGCCAGCGGGAGGAACCCGCGTGGCTCGCCCCCGCCTACACGTGGACCCTCGTCCTCGACGCGCTCAAGTCGGCCGACAGGAAGAATCCGGGCTCCGGCCCGCATCCGCGGACGTCGGAGTGGGAGCGGACGTACGGCCAGGCGATCGCCGGCGATACCTGCGCGCGCCAGGTCGGAACGGTACAGCGCTGGTACGACGCGGCCCAGCGGGACGGCTGGGAGGTACGCGCGGTGGCGTTCGGCGTCGACGGCCTGTCCGGCATCGAGAGGGCCGTGGGAGCCCGCGCGGAAGACGACGACTTCGAGGAGCGCCTGACCGGCTATCTCGACCGGTTCGTCGACTGCCGCTGGCCGCGGCTGTACCTGACCGCCGACCCGCTGGGGGATCCGTCCGAACCACGGTAACTTCGGGGCACGCCGAGCCATCCGGGCCCTGGCCCAGGTGGTGAGAACGGGCTCGCCAGGTCCGCCGAGTTGTCCACAGCGAAATCCACAGGACTGTCATCGGGTTGCCAATGGCACTGCGCATACTGGGCCGTTACGCAAAGAGTTATCCACAGAGCGTGATTGCGGGGAAACGCCGATCAGGTCGTGGGCAGCAGTTCGGGCAGCCGTCCGGAGGACGCGGCGGACCGCGATCGCCAGCCCCGCCGGCCGGATACGCAGAACCAGACGAGCGCGGCGGCGGCGAGCAGGCGGACACCCGGCGTCAGCCAGTTCCCGTTGAACTGGCCGAGGTCGGCGAGCCAGTGCGGCTGGGGCGGGCTCTGGATGGCCTGCGCGTAGACGGTGGCGCCGGCGAGCAGCCGGATCAGGACCACCCAGTCCAGCCACGACGCCGAGTACAGCGCGAGCAGGCTGATGGCCATCACGTCGTACCAGGGCCGCTGGAACGCGGTGACGAACAGCCACGCCAGGCTCAGCGCCAGGGCCGGAGTGACCGCCGGCCTGCCCGGTACCTGGTCGGGGAACCGCAGCAGCGCCAGCACGGCGACCGCCGCGAACAGCAGGTAGGCGACCAGTTGCAGGTGCGGCGGGAAGCTCGACACGCTGAACTGGGTGTACCCGAGCACCGGCCGCCAGAAGAGCTGGTACATGGTGTCCCAGGTCACGCCCGTGCTGCGGGTGAGGAGCACCTTGATCGCGGGCGTCCCGGCCGCCAGGTAGGCCGGGACGACCACCACGGCGAAGCCGGCCGCGGCGGCGGTCAGGGCCCGGCCCGACCGGCGGCAGGCCCACGCCACGGCCAGGCCGAGCAGGGCGTACTCCACCTTGATGCCGGTCGCGACCCCGATCAGCAGGCCGGCCAGCCCCGCCCCGGCGAGCCGGACCCCGGTGAGTCCAGCACCGCCGTCTTCCCCCGGCGTGCGCGCCCGCAGCGCCGCGATACCCACCAGCCCGAACGCGACGGCCAGGCCGTCGATGTGGCCGCCCGCGACGATCTCCCACAGCAGCAGCGGATTCACCGACCACAGCAGGTGCGCCCGCAGGCGCATCTCGGGGTCGGCGCGGAGCAGCCGGTCCAGGGCCAGGATCACCGCGCCGAAGGCCAGCGCTTCCTCCAGCTTGAGCCAGAACGTGATGCGGGCCAGCGAGGTCCCGCCGAACTCGGCCGCGCCCCACTCCGCCGCGGTGGCGACCGGGCCGTACACCGAGACCGTGTTCATCCAGCTGGACGGGATCTCGCGGGACGGTATCTGCTCGCCGACCGGGTCGCCGGCCTGCTGCAACTGCAGCGGGGTCATCAGGTAGGGGCTGCGCCCGATCACCGCCGTGCGGCCGCTGGCGGCGTAGGAGATCGAGTCCGTCGACCCGGCCGCCGGGAGCACGGTGAGCACCGTCACGGCCAGGAACGCGCCCGCCAGGACCGGCCGGACCGGCGGCCGGGCGCCGCGGGCGATCGCGACCAGGCCGCCGATCACGCCCGCGCAGCCCAGCGCCATCGCGGCCCACAGCGATACGGTCACGAACGTCGCCGTCAGGTGGAGCGCATGCCACCAGGGCAGGCCGCCGGCCCGGGGCATGGCGGGCACGGCGACGCTCGGGCCCGCGGCCGAGAGCACGATCATGACCAGGACCGAGGCCGCGATGGCAGCGGCGGAGAGCCATCCGGTCAGCCGGGTGAGTGCGGGCGAGCCCAGGCGGCTCACCTGGGCCGCCGCGACCCTGTCCTTGTCACTCACCGAATGCCCGTCTTCTGGTCACCGTAGGAGCGTTATGCGTCGCGCGGGCGGCAACCCGCGCGGGTTCTTGCATAACGCGAACCTTCGCATAAGACACTAGGTCCGTGACTAGACGGTACCGGATGGCGTGCGAGCCGGCCCGGCCCCAGCGGCGGAAAGGCGAGCGCCCGCGGCGGCGGTCGCGCCGCGGGCGCTTGTCTCGTCGGTGTCAGGGGCGGGGATGACTACGTGCCGGGCGTCGTGACCCGCCCGTTTACCTCCGAACCCGGGGCCGCGTCGCTCGCGGTCTCGTCCGTCTCGGTCGTCCGCTCGTCGTCGGGCGACTCGGTGGCGTTCTTGGCCTCCGCGGTGGCACTGGCGTAGCGGCGCCGCATGGTGACGGCGGCGCCCGCCCCGGCGGCGGCAATCACCGCGCCGACACCAAGCAGCCAGCGCCAGCTCAGCAGCCTACGGATGCCGGTCCGTTTGGCGGTGTCCGGCCGGACCTGGCGAGCGGTCGACCGCAGGGCCGACGACACCTTCGGCGCGACGGTGGTGGTGACCGCCTCGGCGGCGTCCTCCAGACGCGGCGCGGCCCATTCCCTCGCGCCCTGAACGGCGTCCTCGAATCGCGGTGCCGCCCATTCCCTTGCGTCCTGAACGCCCTGGCGTACTCCCTGGACCGCTGTCGTTCCCGCGTGCTTCCCCACCGGGATGGCCTGCGCGGCGGCGTCCTTGGCGCGGTCCTTCGCGCGGGCGCCGATCGCGGCCGCCCCGCTGACGGTGCGGTTGGTCTTGATAAGGGACACAGTAACCTCCCGAGCGTGATCCCGTTATCACAGACTTCCCGGCTTTGCCGGGTTCAACCATCGTGCGCTACCGGTACGGTGATGACTGGAGGAAATTTACACCGACGAAATGTCCGGCTGTCAACGGGCCGGACGAGGAGTCAACCGCATGACAGACACGCTGACCGCGACGCTGCGCACCAGCCAGGGGACGGTGATCGTCCGCCTCTTCCCTGATCACGCGCCGAAGACGGTACGCAATTTCGTGGAACTGGCCGAGGGCGGCAGGCAGTGGACCGACCCGGGCACCGGGCGCGCCACCACCGCCAGGCTGTACGACGGCACCATCTTCCACCGGGTCATCCCCGACTTCATGATCCAGGGCGGGGACCCGCTCGGATCCGGCCGCGGCGGCCCCGGCTACAAGTTCGCCGACGAGATCCACCCGGACCTCGCGTTCGACCGGCCGTACCTGCTGGCCATGGCCAACGCCGGGCCCGGCACCAACGGCTCGCAGTTCTTCATCACGACCGCGGCGACGCCCTGGCTGAACGGCAAGCACACCATCTTCGGCGAGGTCGTCGAGGGCGCCGACGTGGTTGACCTGATCAGCCGGGTCAAGACGGGCAGCCAGGACCGGCCGGTAGAAGACGTGACCATCGACTCGGTCACGGTCCAGCGCGGTAACAGCGCTCTCTAGCTGATTGGACCAAGCCGTGAGCACGCCCAGCGACCCCGGACAGGGCGAACAGAGCCGGCCGGACGGGGTCGCGCCGGGCCCAGGCGGAGACCAGGAGGTTCCGACCTGCTTCCGCCACCCCGGCCGGGAAACGTATGTCTCCTGCGTCCGGTGCGGGCGCCACGCATGTCCTGACTGCATGCGCTCGGCCTCGGTGGGCCAGCAGTGCGTGGAGTGCGTGGGCGAGGGCGCGCGGAGCACCCGCCAGGCCAGGACCGCCTTCGGCGGCCGCCCGGTCTCGAGCGCCGCCGTCACCTGGACGCTGGTCGCCATCAACGTGGCGGTGTTCCTGGTGACGTGGGTCCGGCCGGGCATCGTCAACGACCTGGAGATGCTCGGGTACGCCACGTACTCGGCGGCCGGCCCCCTGCACGGCGTGGCCGCGGGCGAGTGGTACCGGCTGATCACGTCGGCGTTCCTGGCGCCCGCGACCGGCCTGTCCGGCCTGGGCTTCCTGGACATCCTGTTCAACATGTGGGCGCTGATCTTCGTCGGGCCGTCCCTGGAGGGACTTCTCGGCCGGGCCAGGTTCTTCGCGGTATACCTGCTCAGCGCCGTCGGCGGCGGGGTGATGTACTACTTCCTCGCGCCGCCGTACTACCCCGCCGTAGGCGCCTCGGGGGCCATCTTCGGCCTGTTCGGAGCCTGGTTCGTGGTGGCCAGGCGGCTGCGCCTCGACACCCGCGGGATCGTCGTGCTGATCGCCATCAACCTGGCTCTCAGCTTCTTCTTCCACAACATCATCGCCTGGCAGGACCACATCGGCGGGCTGCTTGCCGGCGCGCTGCTCACCGCCGCCTACGCGTACGCCCCGCGCAAGAACCGGGTCGCGATCCAGGTCGGCGCCACCGCCGTGGTCGTGGTCCTGATCGTGGTCGCCATCCTGACCAGGAACGCCGAGCTCACCCGCGGCGGGGTCTGAGCCGCGGCACGGTCCAGGGCCAGGTCAGCGCCACCGGGTTGACAACGTGACGCCAGCGATGATGAACGCGAAGCCCACCACGAGGTTCCACGCGCCCAGGGCGGAGATGCCCGGTATCGAACCCTGCGAGAGGTAGTACGTCACGATCCAGGCGAGGCCGATGATCAGGCAGACCACGATGGCCGGGCCGACCCACGGCGCACTGACCTTCCGCCGCCCCGTCTTCGGCGGCGGAGGCGTATAGACCGTCCTCTTGCGGACGCGCGACTTGGGCACGACGGCCTCCTGCGTAGCAAACCTGTCCTCAGCCAGCCCGCGATCAAACCCCGCGGTGCGGACCCAAGCGTAGCCGTTCTTCGGCGTGGTCGGCGCGATCCGCGTTTTCCGGGCGACGGCGATAACTAATAGATATCATTCAGTCTCTCTTAGTGACCAGACTCTCAGTGATCAGGCTCTAGCGCCGATATCGTCCTCACCGTCGCGGCGGCCTTGTGGTTCTTCGCCTTCCCGTGGGCCTCTGTTCACCTGCCGATCGACACGTCCGGCTTCAGCGGCTGAGGCCGAAGAGCCCTCCGCCGCCGCCGCCCTGACCCCCGCCCTGGCCGGTGCCGCCGCTGGGGGGCGCGGTGGGCGAGCCCGAGCTGGACGACACCGACGGAGACGGTGACGCCGACGCGCCGTTCTGCACGTAGATGATGACCGTCGAGCCCTTCGCCGCGCTGCCGGACCCCGGTACCTGGCTGAAGACCGTGCCGTTCGGGTACTGAGCCGAGCCTGACCCCTGCTGGGTGCTGACCTGGAAGCCGGCCTGGGTCAGGATCTGGGTGGCGGTCGCCTGGGAATCGCCGACGACCGAAGGCACCGGGACGGCGCCGCCGGACACGGTGATGGTCACCGTGGAACCCGGCGGGGCGGTGCCTGCGCTCGGGCTCTGGCTGATCACCTGGCCGGTCGGCAGGTTGGAGGTGGGATCGGACTTGACGCTGACATTGAAGCCCTTGCCCTGCAGGACGGACGTGGCGGCGGTCTGCGTCTGGCCGACCACGTTCGGCACCGCGACGGGCGCCGCGCCGGTGGAGACGTACAGCGTCACCACCGTGTTCGCGGAGACGTTGTTGCCTTCCGGCGGGTTGGACTTGATCACCAGTCCCTTGCTGACGTTGCCATTTGCCTGCTGGATGACCGTCGAGCGCAGGTGCGCGGCCGAGATCTGCGCCTGCGCCTGCGCGACAGGCTCGCCGTTCACCAGCGGCACCGCGTACTTGGTGCCCCCGCCGATCAGCAGGTAGTAGGCCACGCCGGCTACGACGCCGATCACCGCCACCAGGCCGAGCACCCAGGGAATCCAGCGCCGGCCGCTCCCGCCCCCGCCTGCGCGCTGGCCCGCGTAGTCGTAGTCCCGGCCGGCGTAGCCGTAGTCCTCGACCGGCGGGATCTGCGAGGTCGCCCCCGCCATCATGGTGCCGGCGCCCATCCGCTGGGTCTGCTGCGAGTACATGTCGAACCTGGTCGGCGGCGCCGCCGAGACCGGCATGCCGGAGGCCGCGCGCTGCAGGTCGGCGCGCATGTCGGCGGCGGTCTGGTACCGGTCGGCCGGCGACTTGGCCATCGCCTTCAGCACGATCGCGTCCGCCCACGGCGGGACGTCGGGGTCCACCCGGGACGGCGGTACCGGGTTCTCCCTGACGTGCTGGTAGGCGATCGCGACCGGCGAGTCGCCGGTGAACGGGGGCCGGCCGGTCAGCAGCTCGTACAGCAGGCAGCCGGTGGAGTACAGGTCGCTGCGGGAATCGACCCGCTCGCCGCGGGCCTGCTCCGGCGACAGGTACTGCGCGGTGCCGATCACCTGGGCCGTCTGGGTCATCGTGGACTGGGCGTCACTCATGGCCCGGGCGATGCCGAAGTCCATGACCTTGATGTCGCCGTTGCGGGTCACCATCACGTTGCCGGGCTTGATGTCGCGGTGCACGATGCCGGCCTGGTGGCTGTAGTCCAGGGCGCGCAGCACCCCGTCGATGATCTCCAGCGACCGATCCGGCAGCAGCCGGTGGCCTTCTTGCAGCAGGTCCCGCACGGTGCGGCCGTCCACGTACTCCATGACGATGTACGGCACGGGGACACCGGTGGCCATGTCCTCGCCGGTGTCGTAGACCGCCACGATGGACGGATGGTTGAGCGAGGCCGCCGACTGCGCCTCACGGCGGAACCTCGCCTGGAAGATCGGGTCCCTGGCCAAGTCGGTGCGCAGCGTCTTGATCGCGACGATCCGGTCGAGCCGGATGTCACGCGCCCGGTACACCTCGGCCATGCCGCCGCGGCCGACCACGCCATCGAGTTCGTAGCGGCCGCCGAGTAGACGGGGCTGAGTCATATCTCGCACTGTGCCAAACCACCCTGCGTTTTTTCTAGTGTTCTCTCTACGGCGACGAAGACGACGACGACGCGGACGGCGACCCCGAGCTGCTCGGGCTCGACGAGCCGCTCGCTGAGGCCGACGCGCTCGCCGACGCCGAGGTTTTCGGGGACGATGTCGGTTTAACGGACTTCGTCGGCTTCGGGTTGCTGGTCGGGCTGGGCGACGTGGTCGGCCGTTTCCTGACCAGACTAGTGCTCGGCGTGGGCGTGGGGGACTGGCTCGGGCTGTGGCTCGGCGTGGCGCTGGACGAGCCCAGGTGCTGCGCCGTGTTACTGTCCACCTTCCCGCTGGTATGACCGGGCATGTGCCCGGTCAGGTACAGACCGGTCGCGGCCGCGGCGGCGCACAGGACCGCGGTCGAGCCTGCCGCCGCCACCTGGCGGCGCCGACGCGAGCGGCCGGCGGCGGCCCGCGGGCGCCCGGGCCAGGGACCATCCCCGTCGGCCCCGCCGAACAGGGCGCCGGTCGCGGCGGCCGGCAGGTCCGCCCTGGTCGCGCCCGGGTACCCGGCCGGGCCCGCGGACTCGCCCATGGCCAGTGCGTCCCGGAGCATGTCGGCGCGATCGGCGACCACCCGGACGCTGGCGGGCCGCTCCTCCGGGGTCTTGGCCAGCATGTGGTAGACCAGATCGCTGACCGGCGGGGGCACGTCCGGGAGCAGCGCGGGCACCGGCTCGTGCTTGTGCGCGTACGCGATCGCCAGCGGCTCGCTCGCCGTGAACGGCGGATGCCCGGCCAGGCACTCGTACGCGACCACGCCGAGCGAGTAGATGTCGGACGCGTTGGTCACGTGGGCGCCGGTCGCTTGCTCGGGCGACACGTACATCGCCGTGCCCATCACCATCCCGGTCTCGGTCAGGTGCGACGCCTGGGCCGCGGCCACCGCGGTGGCGATGCCGAAGTCGGTAATCTTCGTGGTGCCGCCCGCGGCGACCAGCAGGTTGCCTGGCTTAATGTCGCGGTGCACGATGCCGGCCTGGTGCGCGGCGTCAAGCGCGCGCGCTGCCTGCCCGATGATGTCCAGCGTGGCGTCAGGGGACAGCCGGCCCGCCCTGGCCAGGATCGCCGACAGCGGCTCGCCGTTGACCAGCTCCATGACCAGGTACGCGCCGCCGAACTCGGCGGACTCGCCGTAGTCGTAGACCCGCGCGATGCCCGGATGGGACAGGCTGGCCGCGTACCGCGCCTCGGCCCGGAACCTGGCCAGGAAGGCCTCGTCGCCGGCCCGCCCGGTCGGCAGCAGCTTGACCGCGACAACGCGGGTGAGCAGGTTATCCTCGCCGCGCCAGACCTCGCCCATGCCGCCGGCCGCGATGCGGTCGGTCAGCCGGTAGCGGCCGGCCAGCAGATATTCGCTCACTGATTCCCCAGGGTGGCCAGGTACGCCTTGATGACCTGTACAGCGATGGGTGCGGCCGCGGAAGCGCCGTAACCGCCACCTTGAATTATGACGCCGACCGCGATATCCGGGTTGCCGTACGGAGCAAAGCAGGTGAAGGCCGCGTCGTTCAGGCTGAACTGGCCGGTCTCGGCCGTGCCGGTCTTGCCCGCGATCACCAGGCCGCCCTCGGCCTGTGCGTTGAAGGTGAAGGCCGTGCCGTTGGGGTCCTGCACCACGGCCCGCATCATCTGCCCCACGCTGCTCGCCACGGCCGAGGTGACCGGCTGGCTCAGCGCCGACTGGGCCGTCGTCTGCACCGTGCTCAGGTCGCTCGCGGTCACCTGCTGAACCAGGTACGGCTTCATCAGCGTGCCGCCGTTGGCGATGGCCGCGGCGAACATGGCCTCCTGTAGCGGGGTGACGGTGTCGCTGTACTGACCGATCGCGGAGAAGGCGGTGAGCGCCTGGCTGGGCGGTATCACGTAGTTGCTCTTCGCCACGGTCAGCGGGATCGTCAGGTTCTCATTGTTCATGCCGAACTTCTGGGCCATGGCGTTGAGCGCTGACGCGCCGAGCTGCATGCCGATCTTGGCGAAGGTGGTGTCGCAGGACTGGGCGAACGCGGTGATGAGCGGGGCCTGGCCGCTGCCGTTACCGCACACCTCGCCTTGGTCGTTGTGCAGCACGTGGCTGGTCTGCGGCAACGTGAGCTGGGTCGGCGAATCCACGTTGGTGTTGATCGTGGTGGTGGGACTCTGCGTCAGCAGGGCCGAGCTCGTCACGATCTTGAACGTCGAGCCCGGCGGGTAGGCTCCCTCCAGGGCCCGGTTGACCAGCGGTTGCGTCGGGTCCTTGAGCAACTGGTTGTCCGACTTGATGAGCTGCGTGCCGTCATGGACGGCCAGGACGTTGGGATCGAAGCTCGGGTAGCTGGCCATGGCGAGGATCGCCCCGGTCTTCGGGTTGAGCGCCACCACCGCGCCCGCCTTGCCGAGCGCCTTGAGCGCGTTGTAGGCCGCCTCCTGTGCCTTGGAGTTGATCGTGACCTCGACGGTGGCGCCCTTGGTCGTCTTGCCGGTGATCAGGTCGATGATCTTCCTGACGTCGAGCGCGGAGTCGTTGCCGGACAGCAGCGAGTTCTCCGCTCCCTCGACGCCGGTCTGGCTGTAGAGCGTTTCGTAGCCGGTGACCGGGGCGTACTCCGGGCCCAGCGGATAGTACCGCTGGTACTTGATGGAGTCGTTGTTGCTGCTGCTCAGCTTGGAGGCCGCGATGGTCACGCCGTCGGAGGTGACGATGCTGCCGCGCTGGTACTGGTTCTGCGCGGCGTAGAACGCGCGGGAGTTGCCCGGCTTGCTCGCCAGGCTGGCGGGCGCGAAGCCCTGCAGGTAGTTGACGTTGATGAGCAGCAGCAGGAACATCACCAGGATGGCGATCGAAATCCGGCGCAGCGCGCGGTTCACTTGATCGTCACCACCTGCGTGAGTCCTTCTTCCTGTATCGGCCGGGGCGGCGGGCGCCGGGCGGTGTCGCTCAGCCGGGCCAGCACCGCGATCAGCATCCAGCTCGCCACCAGCGAGGACCCGCCTTGGGACAGGAACGGGGTGGTGATGCCGGTGAGCGGGATGAGGCGAGTGACCCCGCCGACGATCACGAATACCTGCAGGGCGAGCATGAAGGAAAGACCGCCGGCCAGCAGCTTGGAGTACGGGTCCTTGACCGACATCGCGGTGCGCAGTCCGCGCTGCACGATCAGGCCGTAGAGCAGCAGGATGGCCATCACTCCGGCCAGCCCAAGCTCCTCGCCGAACGCGCTGATCACGAGGTCGCTCTGCACCAGCGGGGTGATGTAAGGCTGGCCGCCGCCCAGGCCCTTGCCGAGCAGCCCGCCGCTCGCCATCCCGTACAGGCCCTGGACAAGCTGGTAGGCGTTGTGGCTGGGGTTCTGCCCGGTGAACGGGTGCAGCCAGATGTCGAACCGTTCGCCGACGTGGTGGACGAGCTTGCTCGCGGCGAACGCGCCGACCACGAACATGACGAAGCCGAGCAGCAGCCACGAGGTCCGGGAGGTGGCGATGTACAGCGTCGCGACGAACAGGCCCATGAACACCGCGCTGGTGCCGATGTCGCTCTCGAAGATGAGCAGCAGCAGGCTGGCCGCCCAGGCCAGCAGGATCGGGCCCAGATCGCGTGCCCTGGGCAGGTCGATGCCGAGGACCCGGCGTCCGGCCAGCGCCAGCACGTCCCGCTTGGCCACCAGGTAGCCGGCGAACGAGGCGGCCAGCGCCAGCTTCGCGAACTCCTCCGGCTGGATGGTGAACGTGCCCAGCCGGATCTGGATCTTGGCGCCGTAGACCTCGCTGATCGACGCCGGGAGCAGCGCGGGCAGCGCCACCAGCAGGATCCCGATGGCGCCGAGCGTGTAGGTGTACCGCTGCAGCACCCGCGGCTCCCGGATCAGGGCGAGCACCGCGACGAAGCACCCGACGCCGATGGCACTGTAGACGACCTGGATCATGGTCGCCGACGAGCCCAGCGTGGCACTGAGCCGGCTGCCCTGCACGGCCAGCCGGTAGGTCATCACGATGCCCAGGCCGTTCAGCAGCGCCGCGAGCGGCAGCAGCAGCGGGTCCGCCCACGGGGCGAACCTCCGCATGGCCAGGTGTCCGATCAGCACGATGACGACGTACGGGCCCAGGTATTCGACCACCGCGGAGGGCACGCTGCCCTTGAGGGTGAAACCCACGTTCGCGAACGCGAACAACACCAGCGCGAACGCGAAGATCAGCATGCTCAGCTCGGTCCGCCGCCTGGTCCGGGCGACCGGAACCAGCGGACCCGTCGGGTCAGCAGCCGGCGACGGGGCGGTGATGCTGCTCACGAGCGCCCTGGGGTCGGGACGAGGTCGCCGGCCGCGATGCCGAAGTTGGCGGAAGCCGGGCACGCCGACGAGGGCTTGAGCGGCTGCTGGCCTGGCGGCGCGACCACGGCGCTCGGTGGCTTCTTCTTCTCCTGCTTGGCGAGCGCCTTCGCGGCCAGGTAGGCCAGGTAGGCGTTGTCCTTCTTCACCCAGTCGCGCACCGCCGTGTACTGCTGCTGGCACGTGCTGACCGCGGTGCGGACGTTGGACACGATCGCCCGGGCGTTACTCAGGCTGCTGGCCGGGTCGGTGGCCTTCACCGTCTGCTGGTAGGGGGCCGGCACCTGGGCGAGCTGTATCCCGGTCCCCTGATAGGGCTTGGACAGGCTGATCCCGGCGATCCGCTGGCTAACGCCCCGGTAGATGACCACCTCGCCCTTGCTGTCCGCCCCGACGTAGTACTGCTCCTGGGTCCACCGCCAGCCGACGTAGAGGCCGCCCACGATGACAGCCAGCAGCACGGCCAGCGAGGTGGTCACGATCGGCCACCGGCGCCTGCGCTTGGGCTGGGCGCGGTGACTGCGCCGGGCGCGGACCGTGGTGAGGTCGCTGCCGTTCTCGCTGGCCACCGCGAGCGACAGGGCGTCCAGGTCGTCGACGGACAGTATCGGCTGCGGGGCGGTCATCGACGGCGGCCCGGAATCGTCGTAGGGCCCGCCGAAGTGGTCCTCCAGGCCGGGGCCGAACGAGCCCTGCGGGCCGTTGCCGTCGCCGCCCGGCCGCGGGTCGCTGACGTGCGCCGCGGCGCCGGCCATGACCGGAGTCCCGGTCGGCGGCACCCGGGACGTGGCCGTGTCCACGACGTCGGCCACGATGCAGGTGATGTTGTCGGGGCCGCCGCCGTGCAGCGCGAGGTCGATGAGCTGGCGGGTGACCGCCTCGGGGTCCTCGATGGAGGCCAGGGTGTCGCGCAGCGTGTCGTCGCTGACCACGCCGGACAGCCCATCGGAGCAGAGCAGGTAGCGGTCGCCTGCCTGGCCCTCGTGCACGGACAGGTCGGGCTCGGCGACCGATCTGCCGTCCAGCGCCCGCAGCAGCAGTGAGCGCTGCGGATGGGTGGATACGTCATCGGCGCTGATCCGGCCCTCGTCGACCAGCGACTGCACCAGGGTGTGGTCATGGGTGATCTGGTAGAGCTCGCCTTCGCGCAGCAGGTAACCGCGCGAATCGCCGATATGGCACACCGCCGCGTGCCCGTCGGACCAGAACAGGGCGGTCAGCGTGGTGCCCATGCCCTCGACCGCCGGGTTGGCGATGATCATCTCCTGGAGCCGGCTGTTGGCCGCGGAGACCGCGGAGGACAGCTCGTCCAGCATGTCGCCGCCGGGCGGCTCGGAGTCGAGTTTCGCCATCGCGGCGATGGTCGCCGAACTGGCCACCTCGCCCGCGGCGTGGCCGCCCATCCCGTCCGCCACGGCGAGCAGGCGAGGCCCCGCGTACGCCGAGTCCTCGTTTCCTTCACGGAGGAGGCCGACGTCGGAACGTACCGCGTAGCGGAGTACAAGTGTCATCTGCGCAGTTCCAGAACGGTCTTACCGATGCGGATCGGCACGCCCAGCGGCACGGGCATCGGCCGCGTCACCTTCTGCCGGTCCAGGTAGGTGCCATTGGTCGAGCCGAGGTCCTCGACGATCCACTGACCGTCCTGCGGGAAAATGCGGGCATGTCGGCTTGAAGCGTAGTCGTCGTTGAGCACCAGCGTGGCATCATTGGCCCGCCCGAGCGTGATCTGCTGCTGGGTGAGATCAAGGCTGGTCCCCTTCAGTGCGCCGGCCGTCACCACCAGGGTGCGCGGCGCCCCGCGTCCGGCCCGGGCCGGCTTGGCCGGACGCCCCTGACGCGGCGCCTGGGCCTGGCGCACCTTGCCTCGCCTGGCCGTCGTGGACGGGCCGCCGAGCAGGTCAGTACGGACGACCCCGATGGCCGCTATGACGAAGAGCCACAGCACGGCCAGGAACGCCACCCTGATGATGGTGAGAGACAGCTCGTTCATGTACGGCCACGCCCTTGGACCCTAGTAGGTGGTGCGCGAGTAAGCGGTGCCCTGGCCATCCTCGCGGTCTTGGCCATCCTGCCGGAAGACCAAGGTGGTCCGCCCGAGAGAAATATGGGTCCCGTCGGTGAGCGCCACCCGCCTTACTGGCTGGCCGTTGACGAAAGTGCCGTTGGTGGAGCTCAGATCCACCAGGACGACCTGGTCGTTTTCCACCCTTAGCTCCGCATGGTGCCTGGACACGCCCGGGTCGACCAGCCGCAGGTCGCAGTCCGTGCCCCGGCCGAGTAGCGTCACCGGAGTCTGCAGCTCGTAGGTGTGCTGTTCGCCGCCGGCCGGGCCACCGGGAGCCCCCGGCCCGGAGACCAGCAGCCGCGGGTGCCCGGGGAATCCGCGTCCCTGCGTCCGCGGCAGGTCGCTGGCCGGAAGCCTGATCTCGCCGCCCTCTATGGTCGAGCCCCGGATGACACCGGACCGGATCCGGAACGTGCCCGTGGTCATGTCGGGCACCCCCTCGAACCGCATCCGCACCGGGCCCACGAACGAATAGCCCTGTTCCTTGGCGTAATCCCTGGCCAGGTTGGCGAGCTCGACCCCCAGGCTTTCGGCGTACACGTCGAGGCGCTCGTGATCGCTCTCGGCCAGCTCGACGACGAAATCGTTCGGCACCAGCGTGCGCCCCTTGGCCACGATGGCGGCCCGGTCGTCCATCTCGCGCTGAACTGCGCTGGCCACCTCGACTGGCTGCAGCTCGGACCTGAAGGCGCGCGCGAAGGCACCCTCTACCATGCCTTCAAGACGACGCTCGAAGCGCTGCAGAACTCCCAACGTGCCACCTCCTTCACGTCCTTTGCCCCCGATGGTATCCGGGGCGCGGGAGCGCTCGCGGTCGTGCTAACCTACTCGTTGCCCAGGGCGGGTGGCGGAACGGCAGACGCGCACGGTTCAGGTCCGTGTGTCCGAAAGGACGTGAGGGTTCAAATCCCTCCTCGCCCACGAGCCGGCTTGTGCTACTCGTCGATCTTCGATCGACTTCGCAGGTGGCCGCCGTGCTTGTCCGGGGGGACGACCCCCCGGAACCCCCCGCGTGGCCCTCTCTCCTACGTGGTTCTCGGCGTTGGCCTGGTTCTCGCCGTGGGTGTGCTTCTGCCGTGGGTGTGCTTCTGCCGTTGGGCGGGTTCTCGCCGTTGGCGGGGTTTCGCCGTGGGGCTGCTTCCTGCCGGGGGCGGGCTCGTCTTGCTCTTCTGTCGTCTCTTCTATCTACGTGTATCTACGTCTATTTACGGAACTACTATGACGGGGCAGCGGGCGTGGCGGGCTAGCCAGCCGGAGACGGAGCCTGCTACGCGGTGCCAGATGTGCTTCGGCGCTCCTATGACGAGCGCGTCGGCGCTGAACTCCTCGGCGGCGGCGGCGAGTTCCCTGGCCGGGCTGCCGCGCCTGGTACGGACGTGCACGTCCAGGTCGCAGCCCCCGGTCACCTGGTCCAGCTCGGCGAGCAGCCAGCGTTCCAGCGCCTCGGCGTCCCGTGGCACGCCCACGACCTGCCCGGTCAGCGGCTCGCAGTACACCCCGGAAGAGCACACGTACACGACGAGCAGCGGCCGCCCGAGCCGCTGCGACACGCCGGCCGCGTAGGCCAGCGCGTTGCGGCTCGACGCAGAGCCGTCGTAGCCCGCGATGACCGGGTGCTCGAGCCTGAGCGCGGACGACTGCCGTTCGGCGAGCGGAGTCGCCTCGGGAACGTCACGGCCGGTTCCGGCCGAGACCTCGGGCGGCGGCGTGCGGGAAGGCCGCCCCTGCCGCTCCGGCTGGCCCGGTGACGGGCTTGACTCTGCCTGATCCATATCCGCGTCCTAGCGGAAGACCGCTTCCTCGACAGCCATACCGTGATGGATGCCCCGGATCAACGGCCTTACTCGTATTTGAAAAGCACTATAGATCAGCGCGCGGCCATATGGTGAGTACTCCTGGTGGCCACATGGCACGATGTTCAGGTGACCGCACACGAAGCGGGTCCGATCGGCAACCGGACGGACGCGACGGCTCGCGCTGTGATCGAGTGCGCCGCCGACGCGATCGTCGCGTTCAGCACCGACCGCACCGCCATGCTCTGGAATCCCGCAGCGGAGCGGATGTTCGGCTGGGCCGCGGCCGAAGTCATCGGGCTGGAGCCGCAGATCATCCCGGAGGAGCTGAAGGCCGAGCACAACGCGGTCCTGGAGCGGGTCAGGGGCGGCGGCCAGATCTCCTTCGCGACCCGCAGGATCCGCAAGGACAGCACGGTCATCGACGTGCGGATCGACATCAGCGCGCTGATCGACGGCGCGGGTGAGGTGACCGGCTGGGTCAATGTCTGTCACCAGGCCGGCGAAGACGACGTGGCCAGGCACTATATGGCCGAACGGGCGCGGGTGGTCCGCCGCCTCGGGGACGTCGTCGCCGACATGAACGCTCAGCGCGACCTGGAATCGGTGCTCGACCGGATCGCGGCCAGCCTGCGCGAGCTGACCAGCGCCGACGCCGGCGGTTTCGTGATCATCGAAGACAACACGCTCAGGCTGGTCAGCGCGGCCGGGCTGCCGGCCCGGCTGCGCGGCCGGACCGCAGCCCTGTCCAGCAGCCTGGTCGGCGAGCTGATGCACTCGGGCAAGACCGTCATGATGGCGACCGGCGAATCGGGCGGCTTCGACGACCTGATCTGGTCGGCGCTGCCCGGCCTGCACACGATCGCGCTCAGCCTGTCACACGTGGCGGGCAAGCCCTACGGGGCGCTGTACGCGCTCTACAGCAGGCGCAAGCTCAGCCACGTCGAGCTGGAACTGCTCGAGCTGCTGGCCGGCCACGCCGGCGTGGCGCTGACCAACGCGATGGCGTTCGAAGAGGTCGTCAGGCAGCGGGCCCACGAGCGGGCGGTCATCGACGGCAGCGCGGACGGCATCGCCGTGCTCGACGAGGCGGGCGTGGTCCGCCAGTGGAACCCGGCCGCACACCGGATCACCGGGACGCCGGCGCCGGATGCCATCGGCAAGCCGCCGCCGTTCCCGCTGCCCGATCCGGACTCCACGCTCATCCACAAGCTGCCGAACGGGCGCTGGCTCGACGTCCTGTGCACCTCGCTCGCCGACAGCGGAGAGCTGGTCATCGACTTCCGCGACGTCACCGCGGCCAAGGAGCTCGAAGAGGCGAAGGACCTGTTCCTGGCGACCACCAGCCACGAGCTGCGGACGCCGATCACCGTCGTGCAGGGTTTCGCCAGCACGCTGGCGAGCCGGTGGGACCAGCTCGCGGACACGGAAAGGCGCGCCGCGGTGCAGACCATCGCCGAGCGGGCCGGATCGCTCGGCCGGCTGGTCGAGCAGCTGCTGCTCGGCTCGCGGGCCGGCGCCGACCAGCTGCCCGTCAACAACGGCCCGTTCGACCTCGATGCCGCCCTGCGCGGAGCCGCGGCGGCGTTCCGGCCGCTGTCGGACAAGCACGTCGTCGTGGCGGAGATCCCGGACGGCCTGCCGTCCGCCAGCGGCGACACCATGGCCACCGACATCATCGTCGGGCAGCTGCTCGAGAACGCCTTCAAGTACTCGCCCGACGGCGGCACGGTCAGCGTCAGGGCCCGGGTGGCCGGAGACTGGATCGAGGTCACGGTCGAAGACGAGGGCGTCGGCATCGCCGACGGCGACCACGAGCGCATCTTCGACCGGTTCTTCCAGGGCGAGGCCGGCGATCGCCGCAGGTTCGGCGGCGTGGGCATCGGCCTGTTCATCGTCCGTCGCCTGGCCGAGGCGCAGCACGGCGAGGTCACCGCCCGCTCGCGCCCCCAAGGAGGCACCTCGATGTGCCTGCGGCTGCGCCCCGCGCAGGATCTGCCCCCCGACTGATCCGCCCCGGTCCGGCCTGACCCGCCCTGGCTCCCGCATGATCCCCGCTGCCGCCATCGGGTGGCGTGCCGTCGCGTGGCGGGCTTACGCGGAGGCGCTGTGCTCGTTGTGTGCGGGCTTGTCGCGCTTACGCGGCTCGCCGCCGGTGGCCTCCAGGTAGGCGTCGACGATCGCGGGTACGTCGTCGCCCTGCATCATGACCTTGCCTTTCTCCAGCCAGATCACCCGATTGCAGCTCGCCTCGATCTCGGCCAGGTTGTGCGCGACGAGGAACACCGTGCCCGCTTCCCCGCGGAGCTGGACGATCCGCTCGTGGCTCTTGGCCCGGAAGTTCGCGTCGCCGGTGGCCAGCGCCTCGTCGATCATCAAGATCTCGTGGTTCTTGGCCGACGCGATGGAGAACCGCAGCC
>WNGL01000907.1_pt1 | contig 35800 bp, 33 predicted proteins | sample 5400591 | NCBI WGS metagenome assembly WNGL01 (sample SAMN13153377, study PRJNA577476) | soil metagenome | isolation source: 80 cm soil or saprolite under Garry oak tree replicate 1 | place: USA:California | collected 2016-06-15
CCGACCTACTCACCACCAGCTACCCCCACGCCTGGCAACGCCGCGCCCTCGCCGAAGGATGGCGACCACCCGACAGACCCCGCTAACACCACCGACCCGACCTCAACTCAATTACCTGACCGCGAATCGAGGCTAATCGCGCTTCCGGCGGCCGCGACGTGGGGTCGCGTCCGGCGCCGCCCAGCCACTACGGTGCCTCCGTGAGCATGCCGCCCTACCCGTATTTGGCGCCTGCCCCGGCGCCGGCGGGGCTGGCGACCTGCATGCACGAGTCCGGACAGCACTACGTCGAGATCTTCTCGACGACCCTCGACCAGCCGGTGGACCGGCTCAACGACCAGGAGTGACCGACGCGATCAAGCTGAGCTTGACGAACGGCCCCGACCCGACAGACTTCGTCCTGTGCGGCACGACAGTCACGAAGGGAACCGCGGACCCCGCGGCCCTGGGCAGCCGGCTCGGCACGCTCTGCCTGGGGAGCATGACCGACCGGCAGCAGATCGCGGCCGCGCAGGCCCGGTTGGCCGGCACCGTGGCGGTCGTCGAGGTGTGTCCGGCGCCCGGGAAGGACCCGGCCGCCGACGCCGCCTGCGCGTTCGTCTGGAACCACCTGCGCATCCGCACCTGAAGGGCCCGATTGCCGTGCTCAAGCGACTGCTGATTCTGCTGGCGAAGTCGAGGCGCCTGTGACCTGCGGAAACGCGGTCCAGCCGGTCAAAAATCGCAAAGACTGGGCCTAACTTTTCATCGACAAAGCTCGTTTAATCAGTTGATAGAGATCATTCGAGGGATCGGATAATCGGAACTTTAGTACGAAAGCCTCGGGCGAGCTGAGCGGTCAGCAACCGACGGTGATGATCGAGCTACTTACGGCGAAAAAACGGAGGGACCTCGGCGTTCTTCAAAAATCGAGATCTTTCAATAAAGCGAGGTCAGCCCCAACAAAACCGACTTCGCCAGCAGAATCGACTGCTGGTGATTCGCAGACGGTCGCTGAAGGTCACGAACGCAACGCCGTGAGCCGGGTCGACCAGTCGCCGTGGTGCGGTACCAGGGTGACCTCGCGGGTCTCGTCGTCGGCCCGCTCGATGCGGACCTCCAGGTACGCGTCGGCGAGCTGCTCGACCTTGCCGCCGCCCCACTCCACCACGGTCACCGACTCGTCGACGGAGGCGTCCAGGTCCAGGTCGTCGACCTCGACGGAGGTACCGATCCGGTACGCGTCCACGTGGACGAAGGGCAGCCGCCCGCCCTTGTGGACGCGGGCGATGACGAACGTGGGCGAGGTCACCTCGCCGGGTACCTTCAGTCCGGCCCCGATCCCCTGCGCCAGCGCGGTCTTCCCCGCGCCGAGCGGACCGCTCAGCAGGATCAGGTCGCCGGCCTGGAGGATCTCCGCGAGCGCCCGCCCGAAGTCACGCGTGTCCTCGACAGTCGGCAGCCTCATACGAGCTCCCGGGCGGCGAAGGCGAGGTCGTCGCGCAGCGCCGCCATCGGCGCCCCGGTCGGGCCGAACCGGATCGCCGCACTGGGGTGGTAGGTGGCGATGACGCGGTACCCGCCGACCTCGTGGACGGTACCGCGGGCGGCGGCCAGTGTCGTACGGCGGCCCAGGAACCAGGTGACGGCGGTCAGCCCGAGCGCCACGATCAGGCGCGGCTGCAACAGGGCCAGCTGCCGTTCGAGGTACGGGCGGCACTGCGCCACCTCGGCGGGCGTGGGCCGGCGGTTGTTGGGCGGCCGGCATTTGATGACGTTGAGCACGCCCACCTCCGCCCGGGACATCCCGGCATCGGCGAGCAGTTGGTCCAGCAACTGTCCGGCCTTGCCGACGAACGGCTTGCCGGCCGCATCCTCCTGCGCGCCGGGCGCCTCGCCGACGAACACCAGCCGGGCCGGTACCGTCGGCGCCGGGTCGCCGACCACCACCTTCTGCCGGGTGGCGGCCAGCTCGGCGCAGGCGCGGCAGATCGAGATCTCCCGCGCGAGGGCGGGCCACTGGCTCGGCATCAGTAGATCTGCTCCAGGAACTCCAGCAGCGCGGCGTTGACGATGTCCGGGCGTTCGAGCAGCGCCACGTGTCCGGCGCCGGGTACCGCGACGAAGCTCGCATCGGGAAGTATGCGGCAGATCTCGGCGGAGTGTTCCGGCGGGGTGAGCTTGTCCTCCTCGCCGCAGATGACCAGTACCTTGGTCCGCTTGAGCGCCTCCAGGGCCGGGTACCGCGCGTGCGTGTAGATGGCCCGCAGGTACCGCGCCACGACCACGGTGTCGGTCCGCGAGTTCATCTGTTCCACGTAGCTGACCAGCGCCCTTCCCGGCTCCTCGGTACCGAAGCCGTACCGGCGGGTGAGCAGCCAGCCGAGGTCGGTCGAGGCGCGCCGGATGTTGTCGATGACCCCGGACGTCAGCCTGCTGCCGCCGATGACGACCGGCATGAGCGGCTTGGAGAAGCGGGCCACGAAGTCGGGCATCCCGAAGTTGACCTCGTCGAGCTTGCCGGCCGAGGTGGAGACGAGCACCACACCCTTGATGCGCTCGCCGAACAGGTAGGGGTACTCCTCGGCCAGCGCCATGATGGTCATGCCGCCCATCGAGTGTCCGATGAGGACGATCGGCCCGTCCGGGGCGGTCTCGTCGATGATCCGCTTCAGCCCGCACGCGAGGTCGTCCAGGGTGTACTCGCCCTCCTCCAGCTTGCCGGACCGGCCGTGCCCGGGCTGGTCGTAGAAGACCATCCGGTAGTCGCCGCGGCGGGCCAGTTCGGTGCGCTGGAAGTGGAAGGTACCCATCTCGAGGCAGAAGCCGTGGATGAAGATGAGCGTCGGCTCGCCGTCCTCGAGCAGGCCGAGGTCCAGGTCGATCCCGTCCACCCGGTCGACGATCTCCACGTAGAGGTCGATGCCGAAGTCGGTGGGTACCGTGATGGCGTCGTCGTAGGGCAGTTCGCCGAAGCGCTCTGCGGCTTTCGCGTCGTCGACCTGGGGGGCGCGCCGGCGGCGCAACAGGAGTCGCTCGGCTGTCACCCCCACTGCCACCCCGGTTGCGGCGGCGCCGATCAGGACGCCGACGAGCCCGGCCCGGCGCCCCAGGCGTACCCGGTCAGCCACCGTCGTACACCCGCGGTACCCGGGCCGTGCTCATCCGGGTGACGATCTCGTAGTTGATGGTGCCGACCGCCGCGGCCCAGTCGTCCGCGGTGGGCTCACCGTGGTCGCCCGGGCCGAAGAGCACCGCGACGTCACCGGCCGACACCGGGTCGTCGCCGCAGTCCAGCACGATCTGGTCCATGCACACCCGGCCGGCGATGGTACGGCGCCGCCCGGCGAGCCACACCGGCCCGACGTTGGAGGCGTGCCGGGGTACCCCGTCGCCGTAGCCCAGCGGGACGACGGCAAGCGTGGTCTGCCGCGGCGTGGTGTACGTGTGTCCATAGGAGACACCCTCACCGGCGGCCGCCCGCTTGGCGAGCAGCACCCGCGCCCGTACCGTCATCGCCGGCCGCAACCCGAAGCGCTCCCCCTCGATCGGCGACAGCCCGTAGCTCGCGATCCCCGCCCGTACCAGGTCGAAATGCGTGTCCGGCCGGGTGAGCGTCGCGGCGGAGTTGGCCAGGTGCCGGTACCGCGGGTTGAGCCCGAACCGTGCCGCGGTCGCGAGCCCGTCCCGGAACGCGGCGAGCTGCGCGTCGATCGACGCGTGGCCCGGCTCGTCGGCGCGGGCGAAGTGGCTCCACACCCCGACCACCTCGACCCAGCCGTCGGCCTGCGCCTTGGCCGCGGCCTCGACCAGCGCGAGCCAGTCGGCCGGTTTCGCGCCGCCGCGGTTGAGCCCGGTGTCGACCTTCAGGTGTACCCGCGCCGGCTGGCCCGCGCCGCGTGCCGCGCCCACCAGCTCGGCCAGCAGCCCCGTGCTCGACGCCGACAGGTCCACGCCCGCCTCGACCCCACGGCGCAACGGCAGGCCGGGCACGAGCAGCCAGGCGAGGACCGGCGCGGTGATCCCCGCGGCCCGCAACGCGAGCGCCTCGTCCAGCGTGCAGACGCCGAGCCAGGTCGCCCCGGCGGAAAGCGCCGCGCGGGCGACCGGCACCATGCCGTGGCCGTAGCCCTCGGCCTTGACGACGGCCATCACCTCGGCGCTGGTACCCGCCCGCAGCCGCCCCACGTTGTGTCGGATCGCATCCAGGTCGACACGGATCTCGGCCTGCCACATGGCGTCCATGCTACCGGCGGGTTAAGTCTCCGACAGTTCCACGTAGTGCTTCGGCCACATCGCTTGCCGTCACCGGCCCGCCCTCGGCCGCGCGCCGCCCGGCCAGACCGTGGGCGTAGGCGGCCACCACGGCGGCCCGTACCGGCGGCAGCCCGCCGGCCAGCAGCGAACCGAGCAGCCCGGAAAGCACGTCGCCGGAGCCGCCGGTGGCCAGCGCCGCTGTCCCGGTCGGGTTCACCCAGGCGGTACCGTCCGGAGCCGCCACCACCGTCCGGTCGCCCTTGAGCAGCACGGTGGCGTTCAGCTTGGCGGCGAGGGTCAGCGCCGACCCGACCCGGTCCGGGCCGGGTGCCTCCCCGGCCAGCCGGGCGAACTCCCGGTCGTGCGGGGTCACCACGACGGGCGCCCGCCGGCTTCGCAGCGCATCACCCATCGTGCCGTCGCCCAGCAGGGTGAGCCCGTCGGCGTCCACACACACGGGTACCGGCTGGGCAAGCACCGCACGCAACTCCCCCGCGGCGTGCTCGTCGGTACCGAGCCCGGAACCGCAGACCCACGCCTGTACCCGCCCCGCGTCGGCGACCCGCCCGGTGACGATGACCGACGGATGCCGGACCTTGACGTACTCCGCTGCCGCTCCCGCGTACCGCACCATCCCGGTCGGGCCGGCGCAGGCACCGGCTACCGACAGGACAGCGGCACCCGGGTACGTCGCGGAACCGGTCGCCAGGCCGACGACCCCCCGGGTGTACTTGTCCGACTCCCGCCCGGGCCCCGGCCACCACGCACGGATGTCCTCGTGGGTGGCCAGCTCCACGGCGGGCGGGACGCCGGGGTCCAGCCCGATGTCGACGAGGTCCACCAGGCCGGCGTGGATCGCGCCCTGCCCGACGAGCAGGCCGGGTTTCAGGCAGCCGAACGTGACCGTGACGTCGGCGACGACCGCATCCCCGGGTACCGCACCGGTGTCGGCGTCCACCCCGGACGGTACGTCGACGGCGACCACTGTGGCGTTACGGGTTTTCTCGACCGCGGCGCTTGCCTCCGGTCGCAGGGCGCCCTTGCCGCCGATGCCCACGATGCCGTCGAGCACGATGTCCACTGTGGACGGTACGTCGTCCACTGTGGACCCGTGCGCTTTGATCAGGGCGCGCAGGCCGCCGCGGTGCGCGCGGTCGGGGTTCAGCAGCAGGGCGCTGACCCTCGCGCCCCGGCGGGCCAGGCGGGCTCCGGCGTGGAGAGCGTCGCCGCCGTTGTTGCCCGCTCCGACGAGTACCAGTACCCGGGCGCCGTAGACGCCGCCAAGCAGTTGCGCCGAGCGCCGGGCGAGGCCGGCCGCCGCGCGCTGCATGAGGGTACCGTCGGGCAGCCGCGCCATCAGCGCCTCTTCCGCGGCCCGGACGTCGGCGACCCGCCACGCGCCCTGGCTCATCCCATCGCCTCGCTGACGCTCCGCGATGGGCTTCGCCCGGGCACTGAGCCCATGCACTCGCTCCACTCGCTCCACTCGCTCCGCTCGCTCACCCTGGCTCCCCTTGGGCGGCCACCCGTTCGGTCTCCGCGAGCCGCTCGGCGACCACCATCGCCGAGGCGATCCCGCCGTCGTGCGAGAGCGAGAGGTGCCACCGGTTGATGTCCCGTTCGGCGGCGGCCGCCGCGACCGTACCCGAGACGGTCAGCCACGGTCGGCCGTCTGGATCCGCCACGATCTCGCAGTCGTGCCAGTGCAGCCCGCCCGGCGCGCCGAGCGCCTTCGCGACCGCCTCCTTGGCCGCGAACCGCGCCGCCAGCGATTCGGGCGAGCGCGGGTTGCCCGACGGGGTCGCACGCTCCGCGTCGGTGAACAACCGGTCGGCGAGCAGCGGGGTACGCGCCAACGCCCCGGCGAACCGCTCGACCAGTACGACATCGATGCCGACTGCCACGATCACGTCCAACACCCTATCGGCAACCCCTGTGGACAGCGCGGGTGTCCCGGTACCCCGGCGTTGTCCACAGGGCCTTCCGGAGCGCGGCGGGACCGGCTTGGCTGGTCGGCATGGAGGTATCCCCGAGCCTGTTGCGCCGCACCGGTGGCGCACTCTTCGACGTGGCCGCGCAGGTGCGCCGTGCACTTGGCGGCAGTGCACTTGGCGGGAGTGCACTTGGCGGCAGTGCACTTGGCGGCAGTGCACTCCGCGGCGACCGCACCGGACCGGGCGACCCGGACTGGGCCACCGATGCCGCGCTGCATGCCCAGGCATGTGCGTGGGACGGATACCTGTCCGAGTTGGCGGCCCGGCTGGACGATGCCGGGGATCGGCTGACCCGGGCGGCCGACGGTTACGCCGACGCGGACGACGACGCCTGGCGGCGGCTGTGCTGACGATCGAGGCACTGCGGCAGGCCGACCCGGCCCGGCTCGCCGCCGCCGGTACCGCGTGGCGCCGGCTCGCCGACGCGCTGTCCAGCCAGACCGCCGACCTCGACCGGCAGCTCATCGGATTGCGCGCGGGCTGGACGGGAAGCACCGCGGCGGCCGCCGCGACCGGCCTGGTCACCGGCCTCTGCGACGAACTCGACGCGGCCTACCCGAGCCTGGTTGGCATCGAAAAGGCGGTGACGGAGCACTCGGCCGTCGTCGCACGGGCACAGGGGCTCGCGCCCGGCGCGCCAACCGACGCCCTGGCGCTCGCCGAGCAGAGCGATACGGCCACGGCAGCGCGACTCGGGCCGCTCGGGCCGCTGACAGCCGGCGCCGGGCCGCCGTCGAGGGGCGCCGCACCGCATCTCGCCGGGCGGCTGTTGGCCGGCGCCGTGCCGCCCTCGGGCACCGACCCGGTCAGCGTCGCTGGTTGGTGGCGCCGGCTTTCCCCAGCCGAGCGGCAGTGGCTGGTGCTCGACCGGCCAGACCTGATCGGCAACCTCGACGGAGTACCCGCCGACGCCCGCGATCTGGCCAACCGGGCACGCCTCTCCCGCCTCCTGGCCGACCCGGCCACACCGCACCGGGCGGCCCTGCTCGGCCTCCAGGGCAGGCTCGCCGCGGCCGATGCCTACCTGCTCGGCTTGTCCCCCGACGGGCGTGGCCGGGCGATCGTCGCGATGGGTGACCCGGACACCGCCGACAACGTCGTGACCTACGTTCCCGGGCTCGGCGGGAGCCTGGACGCCGGCGTGGACGAGACGGCGCGCGCGGGGCACCTGTTCACGGCGGCCCAGCGGGTGGCACCGGGCCGGCGCACGTCGGTGATCACCTGGCTCGGGTACGACGCGCCAGGATCGTTGCTCGATGCGGCACAGCTCGACGACGCCCGCCAAGCGGCGCCGGACCTGCACCGCTTCCAGGTCGGGCTACGCGCCACGCATCTCGGCGCCGCGTCGCACAACACGCTCGTCGGGCTGAGCTACGGATCGACTGTCGTCGGCATGACCGGGCACGGTCCCGGGCTCGTGGCCGACGACGTGATCCTGGTCGGCAGCCCCGGCACGACCGTCGCACACGCCGCCGACCTCGGGCTCGACCCAACCCACGTCTGGGCCAGCACGGCGAAGCACGACGTGATCAACGCTGCCGCCGCCCCGCGGGAGGCGCTGCGGCCGGATCTCCTTCCGTTGCTGCGCCCGCTGATCGGCGAGCACACCGACCAGCTGTGGTTCGGTCCGAGCCCGGCCGGCCACGCCTTCGGCGCGCACGTCTTCACCAGCGCGCCGGGCAGTCCACTCAACCCGATCCACGCACACGTCGCCTACTTCGACGACGGCAACCCGGCGCTGACCGACATGGCCGACGTCGCGGTCGGCGCCTACGCGGCCGTCCGATGACCGAGCACCGACCCGCCAAGATCACCGAGGTCACCAGCCGGCTCAGTGCGTCCGCTTACGGCGCCGCCTCGGCCGCTGACCGCCGCCGTGCGGATCACCAGCATGGTGTCGAGCCCAGGAGTGATCGTGATGATCGCGGCGAAGATCGCGAACGCGACGAGCGCGTGCAGCATCACTCGACGGTAACCGACTTGGCCAGATTTCGAGGTTGGTCGACATCGTGGCCGCGGGCGGTCGCCACCTCGGCGGCGAAGACCTGGAGGGGCACCGTCGTGACCAGCGGGGCGAGCAGGGTGGGCGTCCTCGGTACGGCGATCAGATGGTCGGCGTAAGGCACCACCGCGTCGTCGCCGTCCTCGGCGATGACGATCGTCCGGGCTCCCCTCGCGCGTACCTCCTGGATGTTCGACACGATCTTGTCGTGCAGCACTCCGCGACCGGCCGGCGAGGGCACCACGCAGATGACCGGGGTACCGTCCTCGATCAGCGCGATCGGTCCGTGCTTGAGCTCCCCGGCGGCGAACCCCTCGGCGTGCATGTACGCCAGCTCCTTGAGCTTGAGCGCGCCCTCCAGGGCCACCGGATACCCGACGTGCCGGCCGATGAACAGGACCGTCGATACCCCGGCCAGCTCCCGGGCCAGCGCCCGGACCGGCGCCATGGTGTCCAGCAGGCGGTTGAGACTGATCGGCGCGTCCTGCAGCTGGGCGACCACCGAGGCGACCTCGTCGGCATACATGACGCCGCGCACCTGGGCGAGGTGCAGGCCGACCAGGTAGCACGCGACGAGCTGGGTGAGGAACGCCTTCGTGGAGGCCACCGCGATCTCCGGTCCGCCGTGCGTGTAGAGCACCGCGTCGGACTCCCGCGGGATGGTGGCACCGTTGGTGTTGCAGATCGCCAGCACCCGCGCCTTCTGCACCTTCGCGTGGCGCAGCGCCATCAGCGTGTCCATCGTCTCGCCGGACTGCGAGATGGCCACGACCAGCGTCGAGCGGTCGAGCACCGGGTCGCGGTACCGGAACTCGCTGGCCAGCTCGACCTCGCACGGGATCCTGGTCCAGTGCTCGATCGCATACTTCGCCACCAGGCCGGCGTGGTACGCGGTACCGCAGGCGATGATGAAGATCTTGTCGATGTCGCGCAGGTCCTGGTCGTTGAGCCGGACTTCGTCGAGCACGATGTCGCCGGTCTCGGTCAGTCGGCCAAGCAGGGTATCCGCGACCGCCCGGGGCTGCTCGGCGATCTCCTTGAGCATGAAGTGCTCGTAGCCGCCCTTCTCGGCGGCGGAGGCGTCCCAGTCGATGTGGAAGTCCCGCCCGCTGGCCGGCTGGCCGGCGAAGTCGGTGACGGTCACCGAGTCCGGGGTGATCAGTACCACCTGGTCCTGGCCCAGCTCGATGGCTTCCCGGGTGTGCTCGATGAACGCGGAGACGTCGCTGGCGAGGAAGTTGCCGCTGGGACTGCAGCCGACCACGAGCGGCGAGTTCCGGCGGGCGCCGACCACCGCACCCGGGTTCCGGGCGTCGACGGCGAGCAGGGTGAACGCGCCGGCCAGCCGGCGACACACCCGACGCATCGCTTCGGCGAGGTCGGCATCGCCGGCCAGCTCCGCAGCCAGCAGGTGCGCGACGCATTCCGTGTCGGTGTCGCTGGTGAAGTCCACGCCGGCCGCCTCCAGCTCGGCCCGCAGCTTCGCGAAGTTCTCGATGATGCCGTTGTGGATCACCGCTACCCGGCCGTCGGCGGACAGGTGCGGATGGGCGTTGCGATCGCTGGGGCCGCCGTGGGTGGCCCACCGGGTGTGGCCGATGCCGGTGGTACCGTCGCCCATCCCCGGGCACGGCGACTCGGCCAGCGACTTCTCCAGGTTGGCCAGCTTGCCGGCCCGCTTCTCGGTGAGCAGTACCCCCTGGGCCACCACGGCGACGCCCGCCGAGTCATACCCGCGGTACTCCAGCCGGCGCAGCCCGTCCAACACGATGCCCAGCGCCGGCCGGACGCCGACGTACCCCACGATCCCGCACATGGTCCGTACGGTAGCCGACTTTCGCGCAGAGGCAATGCTCGTAGTCGGCTATTTTGCGCAACCGTTCTGCTCGAAACCTCCGCCAATCAGGTCCGCGGCGGCCCTCAGCCGGCCGGACTCGCCGCGTGTACCAGGGCAGCGACCCGCTCGGCGAGCTGCCGGGCGATCTCCTCGCTCGGCGCCTCCACCATGACCCGGACAAGCTGCTCGGTGCCGGACGGGCGCAGCAGGATCCGGCCGGACTCGCCCAGCTCGGCCGCCGCGGCCGCGGTCGCCGACACCACGGCCGGGTCGGCAGCGGCCCGGCTCCGGTCGGCCACCGGTACATTGATCAGTACCTGGGGCAGCTTCGTCACCACCGAGGCCAGCTCGGCCAGCGAGTGCCCGGTCGCCGCCACGCGGGACAGCAACAAAAGGCCGGTGAGGATGCCGTCGCCGGTGGTGGCGTGCGAGGGCATCACCACGTGCCCGCTCTGCTCGCCGCCCAGCGCGTACCCGCCGGCGCGCAGCGCCTCCAGTACGTACCGGTCGCCGACCTTCGTCTCGACCAGCCGGATGCCGGCCTCCCGCATGGCGAGCTTGAGCCCGAGGTTGCTCATCACGGTCGCGACGAGCGTGTCGTGCGTGAGCCCGCCGGACGCGCGCATGGCCAGGGCGAGGATCGCCATGATGTGGTCGCCGTCGACCTCGTCACCGGCGGCGGTGATCGCGAGGCAGCGGTCGGCGTCGCCGTCGTGCGCCAGCCCGACCTGTGCGCGGTGCTCCACGACAGCGGCCTTGAGCGAGGCGAGGTGGGTGGAGCCGCAGCCGTCGTTGATGTTGAGCCCGTCCGGCGCCGCGTGGATGGCGACCACCTCCGCACCCGCGGCCCGGTACGCGGCCGGCGCGACCTCGGCCGCCGCGCCGTTGGCGCAGTCGACCACGACCCGCAGCCCGTCCAGCCGGTGCGGGGTCGCCTCGACCAGGTGCTTGACGTAGTGCTCGGACCCGTCGAGCAGGTCGTGTACCCGGCCGACGTGCGGGCCGGTCGGCCGGGTCCAGCGGGCACGCAGCGCCGCCTCGATCCGCTGCTCGGTCTCATCGGGCAGCTTGTGCCCGCCGGCGGCGAAGAGCTTGACCCCGTTGTCCGGCATCGGGTTGTGCGACGCCGAGATCATCACGCCGAGGTCGGCCTGTACCTCCCCCACGAGAAAGGCGACCCCGGGCGTGGGCAGCACGCCCAGCCGGATCACCGTCGCGCCGGCGCTGGCCAGGCCGGCGACCACGGCGGCCTCCAGCATCTCGCCGCTGGCCCGGGGGTCCCGGCCGACGACCGCGACCGGGGCCCGGCCGAGGTCCTGCTCGGCGAGCGTGTGCGCCGCCGCGACCGCGACCGACATGGCCAGCTCCGGGGTCAGGTCGGCGTTCGCCCGGCCGCGTACGCCGTCGGTGCCGAAAAGTCCACCCACACAAAACCTCCGAGATGAAAAACCGGGCACGCCAGCCTCGCGAGAGGTGGCGCGCCCGGCTGAGATCAGGCGGACAAGAAGGTCAGCGCTTCGAGTACTGGGGAGCCTTGCGCGCCTTCTTCAGACCGTACTTCTTGCTCTCCGTCACGCGGGCGTCCCTGGTCAGGAAGCCGGCCTTCTTCAGCGCGGGACGCAGCTCCGGGTCGAACTCGCACAGCGCGCGGGCGATCGCGAGGCGCAGCGCGCCGGCCTGGCCGGTCGTACCGCCCCCGCGCAGGTTGGCGAGGACGTCGACGCTCTCGGTCTTCTCGGAGATCACCAGTGGCTCCCGGACCAGCTGCTGGTGCACCTTGCTGGGGAAGTAGCTGTCCATCGAGCGGCGGTTGAGGGTGAAGTTACCGGTACCCGGAACCAGCCGGACCCGGACGATCGCCTCCTTGCGCCGGCCGACGGTCTGGATCGGGCGGTCCCCGCGCGGGGTACGGGCCACGGGCGGGGCAACCGCCTCCGCCAAGGCGGTCGGGCTGGTGGCACTGATGTCCGTCACTACGTCCTCGCTCATTGAGCAACCTGCTTGATCTCGAAGGGCTTCGGCTGCTGGGCGGCGTGCGGGTGCTCGCCGCCGGCGTACACCTTCAGCTTCTTGATCAACTGCCGGCCGAGCCGGTTGTGCGGCAGCATACCCTTCACCGCCAGCTCGACCGCCCGCTCCGGGCGCTTGCTGAGCAGCACGTCGTACCCGACCCGCTTGAGGCCGCCCGGGTAGCCGGAGTGCCGGTAGGCGACCTTGGTCTGGCGCTTGTTGCCGGTGAGCGCGACCTTGCCGGCGTTGACCACGATCACGAAGTCACCGGTGTCGACGTGCGGCGCGAAGACCGGCTTGTGCTTGCCGCGCAGCAACGTGGCGGCGTGGGTCGCGAGGCGGCCCAGCACAACGTCGGTGGCGTCGATGACGTGCCACTGACGCTCGATCTCACCCGGCTTCGGGCTGTACGTACCCACAGGTCTACCTTGTCTCGTCGTCGGTCGGGAGCGCGACGGAGCGGGCGTGCGCCTCGGCTGTCGCACAACAGCGGCCAACGATACCCGCTCCGCACCGGCAGGGTCAAAACGGGCCAGGCCCAGTGCGGAGGCGTCCCGGCGGGCCGCCACCTCGGCCCAGATGTCCGGGTTCCAGGACAGGTCAGCCCGGCCGGGACGGCCCGTCAGACGCCGGTCAACCGGCGCGCCGACGGGCGCAGGTACACCGCCCAGGTCACCACGAAGCAGACCGCGTAGAAGGCGATGAAGGCGAGGTACGCCGCGTCGCCGGTCTTGTACGTGAGGAACGACTGCCGGTACGCGACGTTGACCAGTACCCCGCCGAACGCGCCGACCGCGCCGGCGATGCCGATCAGCGCGCCGGCCAGCCGCCGGGACTCCCGCTCGGCGAGTTCGGCGTCGGCGCCGTCCGCGATGAGCCGGCCTGCCTTCGCCTTGAAGATCGCCGGGATCATCTTGTACGTCGATCCGTTGCCGACCCCGGAGAACACGAACAGGGCGATGAACCCGATCAGGAACAGCGACAGCGACTTCTTCTCCGACGCCACCAGCACGGTACCGGCGGCCGCCGCCATCGCGACGAAGTTCCAGAACGTGACCATCGCGCCGCCGACCCGGTCGGCCAGCCAACCGCCCACCGGCCGGATCAGCGAGCCGAGCAGCGGACCGAGGAAGGTCAGGTACGCGGCGTCGATCGCGGTCTTGAACTCCGGCTTGAACTGCACCTGGAGCACCTGGCCGAAGGCGAAGCCGAAACCGATGAAGGAGCCGAAGGTACCGATGTAGAGGAACGACATGATCCAGGTATGGCCGTCCTTCGTGACGTCCCGCATGGCCCGCTTGTCATTCTTCGCGGAGGTCAGGTTGTTCATGAACAGCGCGGCGGACAGCGCGGCCAGCACGATGACCGGGATGTAGACGCCGGCGACCAGGCGCGGGTGGCCGGCGCCGGCGGTCGCGAGCACGGCGAGCCCGACGAGCTGGATCGCGGCGACGCCGATGTTGCCGCCACCGGCGTTGAGGCCCAAAGCCCAGCCCTTGCGCCGCTGCGGGTAGAACGCGTTGATGTTGGCCATGGAAGACGCGAAGTTCCCGCCGCCGACACCGGTGACCGCGGCGAGGACTATCAGCGTGGTGTACGAGACCCCGGGCTTGATGAGGATCGCGGCCGGGATCGTCGGCAGCAGCAGGAGGGTGGCGCTGACGATCGTCCAGTTGCGGCCGCCGAACGTGGCCACCGCGAAGGTGTACGGCAGCCGCAGCACCGAGCCGACCAGCGCCGGTACCGCGGTCAGCAGGAACTTCCCGGCCGCGTCGACGTGGTAGGCCGGCCCGAGGAACAGCACCAGCACCGACCACATCGTCCACACGGAGAAGCCGATGTGCTCGGAGAAGATGGAGAAGATCAGGTTGCGGCGGGCCACCCGGGCTCCACCGTCGGCCCAGAAGGCCGGGTCCTCCGGCCGCCAGTCGTCGATCCACCGGCCGCGCTTGGCCGGCACGACGCCGGCGGGTCGTAACGTTTCTACGGCAGCACTCATGGCGGCGAAGCTAGCTGTCGTCAGTTTCCCGACCGTTGTACCGGTGCTTCGGCGCCGCAACCGTTCCCGCACCGCACCACCGCGCCGGTAGTGAACGACGGGCCCGTGTGAACGGCTCTTAGCATGCCGGAAACATGAGGGACGCGCCGGCGAAACGGCCCGCCTGCACGCTTCGGGACATGCCCGACGTAGAGACGCACTGCCCGTACTGCGCTCTGCAGTGTGGCATGACGCTGCGGCTGGGCGACAGCGGCCGGGTCGAAGTCGGTACCCGGGACTTCCCGACCAACCGCGGCGGCCTGTGCCAGAAGGGCTGGACGGCGGCGGAGTTGCTCGACCACCCGGACCGGCTCCGCACGCCGCTCGTCCGTGGCCGACCCGCGTCCTGGCCGGAAGCGCTGGACTTCGTGGCGGACCGGCTCCGCGAGCTGCAGGAGGCGCACGGCCGCGACGCGGTCGCTGTTTTCGGGGGCGGCGGGCTGACCAACGAGAAGGCGTACGCGCTGGGCAAGTTCGCCCGGGCCGTCCTCGGTACCCGGTACATCGACTACAACGGCCGGTTCTGCATGTCCTCGGCGGCGGCGGCCGGGATCCGTGCCTTCGGGATCGACCGTGGTCTGCCGTTCCCGCTGTCCGACCTGGGCCGGGCGGACACGCTGCTGCTGGTCGGCGCGAACGTGGCGGAGACCATGCCGCCGCTGGCCCGGTACCTCACCGAGCAGGCGGCGGCCGGCGGGACGCTGATCGTGATCGATCCGCGGCGCACCCCGACCGCGCGCCGGGCTGCGCTGCACCTGCAACCCACGCCCGGTACCGACCTTGCCGTCGCGCTCGGCCTGCTGCACCTGGCGATCGCCGAGGGGTACGTCGACCGGGCCTACGTCGCCGCCCGTACCACGGGCTGGGACGAGGTCGCGAAGCTGGCTGCCGCCTGGTGGCCGGCCCGGGTCGAGCGGCTGAGCGGGGTACCGGCCGCCGACCTTCTCACGGCCGTCCACTTCCTGGGACGGGCGGAGCGGGCGCTGATCGTCACGGCTCGCGGCGCGGAGCAGCACGCGAAGGGTACCGACACCGTATCGGCGTTCATCAACCTTGCCCTCGCGCTCGGGCTGCCCGGCCGGCCCGGTTCCGGGTACGGCTGCCTGACCGGCCAGGGCAACGGACAGGGCGGGCGGGAGCACGGCCAGAAGGCCGACCAGCTCCCCGGGTACCGCCGGATCGACGACCCGGTGGCACGACGGCATATCGCGAGAATCTGGGGCGTCGACCAGCTTCCCGAAGCCGGTGTCTCGGCGACCGAGCTGCTCGACCGGCTCGGTACCGCGGACGGGCCGAAAGCCTTGCTGGTCTTCGGTTCCAACCCGGCGGTCTCCGCCCCGCGCGCGGCCCGGGTGATCGAGCGGCTGCGCGCCCTCGACCTCCTCGTGGTCGCGGACTTCCTGATGTCGGAGACCGCCGCGCTGGCCGACGTCGTCCTGCCCACCGCGCAGTGGGCCGAGGAGGACGGCACGATGACCAACCTGGAGGGGCGGGTGCTGCGGCGCCGGGCCCTGCGTGAGCCACCCCCCGGTATCGGGACGGACCTGGGGGTGCTGGCCGGGTTGGGGACTCGGCTCGGGTACGTCGGGCGGTTCGACACCGACCCGCGCGCCGTGTTCGAGGAGCTGCGGCGAGCCTCGGCGGGGGGACCGGCCGACTACGCGGGCGTGACGTGGGAGCGTATCGACGCCGAGGACGGCGTGTTCTGGCCGTGCCCGAAGGACGACCACCCTGGCTCTCCGCGGCTCTTCACCGAAGGATTCCCGACGCCGGACGGCCGGGCCCGGCTCGTACCCGTCGACCACCGGCCACCGGCCGAGGAGCCCTGCGCGGACTTCCCGCTGTACCTGACGACCGGCCGGGTCCTGGCGCAGTACCAGTCCGGCACGCAGACCCGCCGCGTCGCGCCGCTCGTGGCCGCCGCCCCGCGCGCCTTCGTCGAGCTGCATCCCGACCTCGCCGATTCACTGTCCATTGTGGATGGCGAGTCGGTCCGCCTGGTCAGCCGGCGCGGTGCCGCGGTGCTCCCCGCGCGGGTCGTCGACACGATCCGGCCGGACACGCTGTTCGCCCCGTTCCACTGGCCGGGCGTGAATGCGCTCACCAACGACGCGCTCGACCCGACCTCCCGCATGCCCGAGTTCAAGGTGTGCGCCGCGCGGGTGGAGAAGCTATGAGTGCAGCGGAGCGCCGCGGCGTCTGGACAGACGAACGCCGCCTTGCTGAGCCAGCCCAAGTGCCGGCGCTAGGCGCGTGGGGCGCGCAGCGGAGCGAACGGGGATTGCCGTGAGCGTCGTCATCGTCGGGTACGGGATGGCGGGAGCGCGGCTCGCCGCCGAACTGCATGCCCGCGACCGGGATCTCGCGATCACCGCGATCGGCGCCGAACCGCACCGCGCGTACAACCGGATCCTGCTGTCGGGGGTACTGGCCGGCAAGCTGTCCGAGCCGGAGGTGACACTGACCGAGCCGGCCGGCCGGGGCCTCACCCTCCGCCTGGGCGCGACGGTGACCGCCATCGAGCGGCAGGCCCGGCTGGTGTCCACATCGGACGGTGTGTCCCACCCTTACGATCACCTGATTCTCGCGACGGGCAGCCACGCCGTCGTACCGCCGATCGACGGGCTCGGCGAGCCGCTGCCCGAGCGGGTTGCGGTGTTCCGTACCCTCGACGACTGCCGCCGTATCCTCGCCACCGCCGACAAGTCCGCCTCCGCGATCGTGCTCGGTGGTGGGCTGCTCGGGCTGGAGGCCGCCCGCGGACTGGCATTGCGCGGGCTGCGCGTAGAGGTGGTACACGCCGTCGGGCACCTGATGGAGCGGCAGCTCGACCCGGCCGCGAGTGCGGTACTCGTCCGTACGCTCGCCGGGCTCGGCGTCACCGTGCACCTCGACGCGGCCACGACCCGGGTCGGGTGTGACGACGACGGGGTGCAAGCGACGCTCGCGAACGGCACCGAGCTCACTGCGGACCTGTTCGTGGTCGCCTGCGGTACCCGGCCCGAGACCGCGCTCGCCCGTACCGCGGGACTCGCCGTCGAGCGCGGCATCATGGTCGACGACCAGTTGCGTACCAGCGACCCGGCCATCTTCGCGGTCGGCGACTGCGCGCAGCACGCGGGGGTCGTCGGCGGACTGGTCGCCCCCGCGTGGGAACAGGCGCGTGTGGTCGCCGACGTGGTGACCGGAGCCGCGCCGCTGGCCCGGTACCGGCCGACGCCCCCGGTTACCCGGCTCAAGGCCACCGGGATCGACCTCGCCGCGATGGGCAGCTCGACCGACCACGACGGGGAACTGCTCACGTTCGCCGACCCGGTCCGGGGTACCTACGCGAAGTTGCTCGTCCGCGACAACCGGCTGGCGGGAGCCATCATGCTGGGCGACAACCCCGCTGTCGGTACCGTCATCCAGCTCTTCGACCGGGGTGCGCCGGTACCCGCAGACCGGCGTGCCCTACTGCTCGGCCGCGCGTCGGGTACGGCCTCGAACCCGGTCGCCGACTCCCCCGCGCTGATGCCCGACGCCGCCACGGTCTGCCAGTGCAACGCGGTCACCAAGGGCGCTCTGGTCACCGCGTGGCGCGCCGGGGCGCGCTCGGTCCCCGAAGTCGTCGCCGCGACCCGGGCCACCACCGGCTGCGGGTCGTGTGACGACGCGGTCTGCGGGCTCATCGAATGGCTCACCAACCAGGAGGTGTCATGAGACTCGTCGTGGTCGGCAACGGGATGGTCGGGCACCGGCTGGTCGCGGCGCTGCGGGACCGGGACCCGGCCGGTACGTGGGAGGTCACGGTACTGGCGGAAGAGGCGCGCCCGGCCTATGACCGGGTACGGCTGTCCGCCTGGTTCGACGGCGAAGCGCTCGACCTGCCGGTCGCGCCGGGCGTGGACGTGCGCCTCGGCGAGCCGGCGATCTCGCTCGATCCGGGCGGTCGCAAGGTGTTCACCGCCGCGGCCGCCTACGAGTACGACGAACTCGTGCTCGCCACCGGCTCGTACCCGTTCGTCCCGCCGGTACCCGGAAAGGACCTGCCCGGCTGCTTCGTCTACCGGACGATCGACGACCTGGAGGCGTTGACCGCCTACGCGACGGGCCGCGGTACCGGTGTCGTCATCGGGGGCGGGCTGCTCGGGCTGGAGGCCGCCAACGCGCTGCGTACCCTCGGCCTCGCCACGCATGTCGTGGAGTTCGCCCCGCGCCTGATGCCGATGCAGGTCGACGAGGCCGGCGGCGCGATGCTGCGCCGGCACATCGAGGACCTCGGCCTGACCGTCCACACCGGACGGTGCGCGTCGCGCATCACCGAGGGGCAGGTGGTCTTCGAGGACGGCGGCGTCGTGCGTACCGACGTCGTGGTGTTCGCCGTCGGCGTGCGGCCGCGCGACGAGCTGGCCCGCGCGGCCGGCCTGGCGATCGGAGCCCGGGGCGGCGTCGTGGTCGACGAGACCTGCCGGACCTCCGACGCGCACATCTGCGCGATCGGCGAGTGCGCCGAGGTCGGCGGCCGGGTCTACGGCCTGGTCGCCCCCGGGTACGCGATGGCCGAGGTGGTCGCCGACCGGCTGCTCGGCGGCGCGGCCACGTTCCCGGGCGCGGACACCTCCACGAAGCTCAAGCTGCTCGGCGTCGACGTCGCCTCCTTCGGCGAGACCACCGGGCCGCTCGACGTGACGTTCACCGATCCAGCCACCCGGGTCTACGCGAAGCTGGTGCTCTCCGACGACGCGACGATGTTGCTCGGCGGTGTCCTGGTCGGCGACGCGACCGCGTACCCGACGCTGCGCGCCAGCCTCGGCGGCCCGCTGCCGGCGCCGCCACTCGCGCTCCTCGCGCCGGCTCAAGGGGATGGCGCCGTCCTGCCCGGCGCCGCCCAGATCTGCTCCTGCAACGGAGTCACCAAGGACACCATCCTCACGGCGATACGGGAAGACGGGTGCACCGACATCGCCGCCGTGAAAGCCTGCACCAGAGCCGGCACCACCTGCGGCTCCTGCGTACCGCTGCTCAAGAAGCTGCTCACCGAGGCCGGCGTCGCCCAGTCCCGGGCGCTGTGCGAGCACTTCGACCACACCCGCCAGGAGCTGTTCGACATCATCCGGGTACGCGGTATCCGGACCTTCTCCGACCTGGTCGCGCAGCACGGTCGCGGGCGCGGCTGCGACATCTGCAAACCTGCCGTGGCTTCGATCCTGGCCTCGCTCGGCAACGGGTACATCCTGGACGGCGAGCAGGCCACGCTGCAGGACACCAACGACCACTTCCTGGCCAACCTGCAGCGGGACGGCACGTATTCGGTGGTACCCCGGATCCCCGGCGGCGAGATCACCCCGGAGAAGCTCATCGTCATCGGCGAGGTGGCCAAGGACTTCGGCCTGTACACGAAGATCACCGGCGGTCAGCGGATCGACCTGTTCGGCGCGCGCGTCGAGCAGTTGCCGAAGATCTGGAAGCGGCTGGTCGACGCCGGCTTCGAGTCCGGACACGCCTACGGCAAAGCCCTGCGTACCGTCAAGTCCTGCGTCGGCTCGACCTGGTGCCGGTACGGGGTACAGGATTCGGTCGGCCTCGCGATCGAGCTCGAACTGCGGTACCGCGGTCTTCGCGCGCCGCACAAGGTCAAGGCCGCAGTGTCCGGCTGCGCCCGGGAGTGCGCCGAGGCCCGTAGCAAGGATTTCGGCATCATCGCCACCGAGCACGGCTGGAACCTCTACGTCGGCGGCAACGGCGGCTTCCGGCCCCGGCACGCCGACCTGTTCCTCTCCGACGTACCGACCGACGTCCTGATCCGCACGATCGACCGGTTCCTCATGTACTACATCCGCACCGCCGACCGGCTCCAGCGCACGGCCGCGTGGCTGGAAGGCCTCGACGGCGGCCTGGATCACCTGCGCCGGGTCATCGTCGACGACGAGCTCGGACTCTGTGCCGAACTGGACGCGGCCATGGCCCAGCATGTGGAGTCCTATGTGGACGAGTGGCGGTCCACTGTGGAGGATCCCGATCGGCTGCAGCGGTTCGTCTCGTTCGTCAACGCACCCGACACCCCCGACCCGTCGATCAGCTTCGACGTCGAACGGGGCCAGCGGATACCGGTGGCGCGATGACCTGGGTGACCGTCTGCCCCTATCCGAGCCTCGAACCCGAGCGTGGGGTCGCGGCGATCGTAGACGGCCAGCCCGTCGCCGTCTTCCGGCTGCACGACGGCTCGTTGCGGGCCATCGGCAACATCGACCCGTTCACCGGCGCGAGCGTGCTGTCCCGCGGCATCGTCGGTACCCGTGGCGACGCGCCAACGGTCGCGTCACCGCTCCACAAGCAGGTGTACGACCTGCGGACCGGGGCCTGCCTGGACACGCCGGAGGTCCGGGTACCGACCTATCCGGTCCGCCTGCGCAACGGTCTCGTCGAAGTCGGGTGGGCCGTGAATCAGGAGACGCCGTGAGGGAAACCGAGCCGCTGTGCGGCTTCACCGTCGGCGTCACCGCCGACCGGCGCCGCGACGAACTGGCCGCGCTGCTGGAACGGCGCGGCGCCCGGGTGGTACTCGCGCCCGCGCTGCGCATCGTGCCGCTCGCCGACGACGTCGAACTGCGGGCGGCCACATCGTCCATTGTGGACAACCCACCCGACGTCGTCGTCGCCTGCACCGGAATCGGCCTGCGCGGCTGGCTGGAGGCGGCCGAGGGCTGGGGGCTCTCCGAGCGGCTCAAGTCGGCGGTCGGCGGCGCGTACCTCATCGCCCGCGGCCCCAAGGCCCGCGGCGCGCTGCGGGCGGCCGCGCTGACCGACGCCTGGTCGCCCGACTCGGAGTGCTGCGACGAGGTTCTGGAGTACCTGCTGGACCGTGGGATCGACGGCAAACGGATCGCGGTACAGCTGCACGGGGAGCCGCAGCCGGAGTTCTGCGGGGCGCTGGCCGCTGCCGGCGCCGAGGTGGTGGAGGTCGCCGTGTACCGCTGGCTGCCCCCGGCCGACCCGACGCCGCTGCGTCGCCTGGTCGACCTCACGGTCAACCGGCTCGTCGACGCCGTCACGTTCACCTCGGCGCCGGCCGTGGGCGCGCTGCTGCGGCTGGCCGGCCCGGACACCGAGGCGCTGCTCGACGCGCTGCGCACCGACGTGCTCGCCGCCTGCGTAGGTCCGGTGACCGCGGCCCCGCTGGTGCGGCGCAACGTGCCGGTCGTGCAGCCGGGCCGGGCCCGGTTGGGGGCCCTCGTCCGGACGCTGGTCGAGGAACTGCCCAAGCGCGCACCCACGCTGCGGGTGGCCGGCCAGGAGGTGACGCTGCGCGGGCACGCCGCGCTCGTCGACGGCACGCTGCGACCGATGGCGCCGGCCCCGATGGCGGTACTGCGCGCCCTGGCCGCCACTCCCGGCCGGGTACTGTCCCGGGCCGCGCTGCTCACCGCGCTGCCCCGGGGCGCCGACGAGCACGCGGTGGAGATGGCGGTGGCCCGGCTGCGGGCCGCGCTCGGCGGGTCGGCCTTCGTGCAGACGGTCGTTAAACGGGGGTACCGCCTCCGCGTCGACTAAGCTTGTTGGCGCTCGCTGCGCTCGCGCGGCACCGAGGCTCTCCAGGCGACGTCTTCCCTCCTCGCTGCGCTCGTCAGTCCAGACGCCGCCCGCCTCGGCGCGCTACTTCACCTGGGCCAGCTCCACCCGCAGCTCCGAGATGGCGTGTTCGACCACGCCGATGAGTACCCGCTTCGCCGTGTCGCGCCGGCGCGCGTCGCACAGCATCAGCGGTACCCGCGGCGAGATCGACAGCGCCTCCCGTACCTCGTCCTCGGCGTACCGCGGCGCGTTGTCGAAGCAGTTCACGCCGACCACGTACGGCAGCGCCCGGCTCTCGAAGAAGTCGATCGGCGCGAAGCTGTCGGTGACCCGGCGGGTGTCGACGAGTACCACCGCACCCAGAGCGCCGCGGATCAGCTCGTCCCACATGAACCAGAAGCGGGTCTGCCCCGGCGTGCCGAACAGGTACAGGATCAGGTCGGCGGCCATGGTGATCCGGCCGAAGTCCATCGCGACGGTCGTGGTCGCCTTGCCCGGTACCTTCGACGGGTCGTCGATGCCGACGCCGGCCGCCGTCATCACCGCCTCGGTGGTCAGCGGGGTGATCTCGGAGACCGCCCCGACGAAGGTGGTCTTGCCCACGCCGAACCCGCCCGCGACGACGATCTTCGCGGACCTGATCGTAGCCGGCGCCCCACGCGCACCGTCAGAGCCTGCGGAGTCCACTCAGCACCCTTTCCAGCAGATCCATACGGTCGTCCCCCCGCGCCTCCAAGGGGTTGTGCAGGGCAAGGTACCCGTCGGCCACCATGTCCGCGATGAGGACCCGGGACACGCCCAGCGGCAGCCGGGTGTAGGCGGCGATCTCGGCGAGCGACTGCGCCTGCCCCTCGCACAACGACGCGATCGTCTGTCTGTCCCGCCCGGCGAACCGGGCCTCCTGCTTTCCCCGTGCGGTGGTGATCAGTATCGCCTCGATGGCGATGTCGCGCTGCGGCTCGGTGCGGCCCCGGGTGACGGCGTACGGCCGTACCAGCGCCCCGCGTGGGTCCACACCGGCCTGCTCCACGACGTCTCCACCCCCTCCCCCGGGCTCCGCTGCCGGCCGCTCAGCCGGCTCGCGACACGCTCTGCCTGGCCGTCGGCGTGAGAGCCTGGCCGACCCGCTCGACCAGCAACGCCATCTCGTACCCCACCTGGCCGACGTCGCAGGTCCGGCTGGCGAGCACAGCCAGGCACGAACCGTCGCTGATGGACATCAGGAAGAGGTACCCGCCGTCCATCTCGATGATGGTCTGGAGCACGCTGCCGCCGTTGAAATACCGCGACGTGCCCTGGGTGAGGCTCACCACCCCGGCCGCGATCGCGGCGAGTTGGTCGGCCCGCTCCTCGGGCAGCGCGCGGGAGCCGGCCAGCAGCAGGCCGTCCGCCGACACCGCAACCACGTGCGCGATGCCGGCCACCTGACCGGCGAAGTTGTTGAGCAGCCATCCCATGTCGCGCATGGCGCCCGGCCTGGTCGTCAATGGGTCTCCTCGGGGTCCGGCCGCGGACCGAGGGACGATCCCTCGCCGCTTGAACGGCCGCGCTGCACCCCACGGTGATAGGCGGACAGCAGGCCGCGTACCTCGTCGGGGGTTCGTTTGGCGTGGGCCGCAGTCGCGCGCGCGTCCACCGCGCCCGGGACGAGCGCAGCGGCCGGGACCCGCTTGGGGAGTCCCGACCGGGTGGTGCCGGCGATCGGCGGTTGCGCGGCCGCCTGCGCGGCCCGCCAGCCGTCGTCCGCGGAACTGCTCCAGCCGTCGGACTCCGGCCGTGGCGGCGGCGGCGCATCCGGGGGTACCGGCGGCGGCATCGCGGCAGGCGGGACGAACGGCTGGCGGTCGTTGGACACGTACGGCCGCGCGGCCGCCGGGGCCAGCGGAGGTGTGGTCGACGGTGCCGGGCCGGCCGGTGGCGCGGCCGGACCGCCCGGAGGCGGCCCTGCGGTGGTGGCGGGCGGCGGTGCCCACTGGTTCGTCATCGGTTGCTGCGGCCTTGGAGGTGGTGGCGGGGCTGGTTCGTCGCCGCCGAACCAGACCGCCTCCATCGAGCGGTAGATCGGTGGCATCTCGGTACTTTCCGGCGGTGCGGTCCGCGGCGGGGTACCCGTCGGGTACCCCAGCGGGTCGAGGTTCGGCTGGACCGGCGGTGGCTCGTAGGCCGGCCGGTCCACGGTGATGACACCGGTCGGCGCGCCGGACCCGGCGGCCAGCCCGGGCAGCTGCGGCATCGGCCAGCCGGCGCCGACCCGGGCCATCGCCTGCTCCACGGCCAGCGGCGAGCGGGGCCGGGAGATGACCGGCTCGCGGCCGCGCAGCCGGGGCATTACGAGGATGGCGGTCGGCAGCGTGACGTTGGTGATCGTGCCGCCCTCCGGGTTCGGACGCAGCTCCACCTTGGTGCGGTACCGGCTGGCCAACCGGGACACCACGGCCAGGCCCATCATCCGGAACGAGGCCGCGTCGACCGTGGGCGGCTCTGCCAGCCGCTCGTTGAGCGAGTCGAGTTGCTCCGGCGTCATGCCCAGGCCCCGGTCCTCGATCTGGATCAGCACGTAGTCGCCGATCCGCCGGCCGTCGGCCACCACCGTGCGGTCCGGCGGCGAGAACCGGGTCGCGTTGTCGAACAACTCGGCCACCAGCCGTACCACGTCGTTGACCGCGTGCGAGATCACCGAGACGTCGAGGTCCACCACCCCGAACTCGATCCGGTTGTACAGCTCCACTTCGGACTGCGCCGCCCGCAGGACGTCGGCGAGCAGCGCGTTCTCCCGCCGTGGCGAGCTGGAGTCGGCGCCGGCGAGGACCAGCAGGTTCTCGTCGTTGCGACGCATCTGGGTGGCCAGGTGGTCCAGCTGGAACAGCTGCGCCAGGCGCTTGGGGTCCTCCTCGCCGCGCTCGATCGAGTCCAGCTCACCGATCATCCGGTCGACCAGCGCCTGCGAGCGGCGGGCCAGGTTGAGGAACATCGCCGAGACGCTGGTACGCAGGGCGGCCTGCTCGGCCGCGACCCGGACCGCCTCGCGGTGTACCGCGTTGAACGCCTGCGCCACCTGGCCGATCTCGTCCCGGCTCTCGATGCGTACCGGATCCTGCAGCTGGGCGGCGATCTCGTCCGGGCTCGTCTGGCCGATGTCGCGCAGGTCGCGCAGCCGGGCGACCGCGTTGGGCAGCTCCCGGCCGACCACCGCCATCGCGCCCTCGCGCAGCCGCGACAGCGACCGGGACAGCGCCCGCGCCAGCGCGAACGCGACCGCGATGGCCAGCGCGATGGCGAGCAGCACGAGGATCGACTCGATGACCACCTCGCGTACCACCGAGCCCTGCAGCTCCTTGGCGTCCGCGGTGAGCTCGCCGTCGAGCTGCTGCTCGGCCCAACGCATCAGGTCGACCAGGGCACCGAGGGCGCTGGCGAGGTCGCGGGGGCTGACGAGCGGCGTCGCGTTGGGACCGACGGACCGTCCCACCTGCTGGGCCACCTGGTCGGCCAGCTTGACCGCGTCACCGGTGATGGTCCGCTTGACCAGCGCGGCCTGCTCCGGCGTCGCGCTCACGTCGAACGCACGCAGCGCCGCCTCCTGGCCGGTGAGCGTGGCGAGGAACGAGCTGTACTGCTGCTGGTCGAGGTGCCCGGACTTCAACGCCGCGTACCCGGTCGCCTGCTCCTGCGAGGTGGCCGCCTTGGCCTGGGCGAAGGCGGCCACCGCCCGGACCGAGTCGGCCAGGTGGCTGTCCGGCGTGTACTGCACGACCTCGCTGTGGTACTCGACCATGTGGTCGATGATGACGCCGTACCGGACCACGACCTCGCCGATCGAGATGCCCTGGCCGCTGGTCACCTGCTGGCGCAGGGTGTCCACAGTGGACAGTTGCTGGTCGATCCGGTTGAGCCGGTCGTTGAGCGCGGCCGGCATCCGGCTCACCTTCGCCCGGTGGGCCGAGTAGCTGCCGGTGGCCGCCTTGGTCACCTTGACCTGGCGGGCGTAGTCCGCCGCGGCGTTCGGATCCCCGGCGAGGACCTGGGCGGCGATGATGCGCTCGCGTTGCAGTTCGTGGGTGGCGTCGGACAGGTCCGAAGACAGCGAGGTGAGCGCGGCCACCAACTGCGCGGCGAGGGCCCGTTTCCCGCTGTCGACCAGGCGTAGCGCGGTCAGGCTGACGATGGCCAGGATCGGGATGATCAGGATGACGCCGAGCTTGGCGCGGATACGCGCGTCGCGGAGCCCGAATCGTCGCCGGGGCGGCCCCGATGCCGCTCTTTTCCCACGTGGCGGTATACCGCCCCGCGACACGCTTCCACGTGCCGGCATGGTGGCGCTCGTCCCCGTGCTCACGTCGACAACCTTTCGTCGAAACTGCGCCGGCGTGCTCCGCTCGTCGGTTACCCGCTCACATCGCGACGCCGCCCTACGCGGCCTCACGCCACGCGGCACGGCCGCGATTTCATCACGTCCAGGGCCGTCAACGGAAGTCTCAGGCTGGTAGGAATCGGATGGAGGATATCCAACGGTCCGACTTCGGCGGGATACCGGTCCCGGCATTTGGGCTTTGACCGGCGCGAATATGTCAGCGGCCCGGCAGCGACGCCACCGTGTTCACGAAGACTTTACGGAACACGTTAAGTGGAAATATGTAAACCTATGAATGCGATAGGCGAGAGCGTCCCGGTACGCGGGGGGACGCGCCAGCCAGCTTGACCCACGGACCGCGGATTGGCAAGGTGGGATCGCCATCGAGCCCCCGAAGGGATTGACCGTGAGGCTCACCTGCGTCGCGGTTCTCGCGTCCGCCGCCGTTCTTCCATTGGGCCTGTCAGCCTGTACCACACCCGCGTCAGCCGCCGACACCAGCCCGATCGTCATCGGCGCAGATCTCGAACTGTCCGGTGTCGACGCGGCGGTCGGCAGTACCTACGCGCGAGCACTGCAATTGCGCGTCGACCAGCTCAACGCGCAGGGCGGGGTCGACGGCCGGCAGATCACGCTGGAGCAGAAGGACAATCGCAGCGACCCCAGCGTCTCGGTCGCCAACGTCAACGCGTTCGGCGCCGAACCGGGGATCGCCGGTGTGATCATCGGTGCCTGCGCGCAATGTGCGACCGCCGTCTCCAAAGCCGTCGACGACCGGCAGCTTCCGACGGTGACACTGGCGCCGGCCAGCGGCGTGGTCCGACCGGTCGCGGACCACCGGTACGTGTTCAAGCTGGGGCCCGACGCCGAGGACAGCGCGAGCGTCCTGGTCGGCATCCTGCACGACCAGAGCATCCGCACCGCGGCCCTGCTGAGTACCGACGACATCGACGGCTCGGACGCGCTCGCGGCGGTCGGCGCGCAGGCCTCGCGAGCCAACGTCAACCTGGTCAGCCGGCAGATCTTCAAGGCCACCGACACCGACCTCAACCAGCCGGTACACGCGGCGCTGAACAAGAACCCGGCGGCCCTCGTGGTGGCCGCGTTCCCGGCCCAGGCGATGCTGGTCGCGAAGACCGCGCGCGACGCCGGGTACACCGGGCGGCTGTTCTTCGACGCGACCGCGGCGGGCGACCTCTTCCTCGACGGGTCGGCCGCTACGGCCACCGAGGGCGCCACCATGGTGGCCCCGCAGACCCTGGTCATCGACGACGTGGTCGCCACGACTCCGGCGAAGACCGCACGCAAGCGCTGGTTCGACGACTACACGTCCAAGTTCGGCGGCTTCTCGGGGTACTCGACCTACGCCGCCGACGCCGTCGACCTGCTTGCCGGCGCGGTCCGCACGGCGGGTGGGCCGCAGCACCGCAAGATGCGCGACATCATGGAGGACAGCGCGTTCGACGGGCTGTCCGGCCAGGTGCGGTTCACTCCGGACAACCATTCCGGGATGATGTCGCAGGGGCTGACCTCGGTGGTGGCCCGGTCCGGCCGGTGGCGCCTGCTGGGCTGACGGTCAACCCGAGGTTTCCCGGGCCCACGGCAGCAGGCGGCGCTCGACGGCGACCAGCAGGTAGTAGAGCACGACGCTGACCGCCGCGAGGAGTATCAGGGCTGCCACCGCCGGTGCGGTCGCGCCCTGGCCGCTGTAGGACTGGACGGCGTACATCAGCCCCTCGGTCGCGCCGTTCAGCTCCGCCACCGTGGCGCCGATGACGGCCAGCGTCAGGGCCACCTTCAGGCCGACGAAGATGTGCGCCAGCGCGGCGGGTCCCCGTACCTTCAGGAATGTCTGCCGGCGCGACGCGGACAGTGCGCGGGCCAGCTCCGCCAGGTCCGCGGGCGTCGTGGTGAACCCGGCGACCGCGGAGACCACGATCGGGAAGAAGCACACCAGGAAGACCAGCACGACCTTGGATAGCTGGCCCAGGCCGAACCGGCGGCCTCCCTCCGCGCGGCCGGGCCCGCGGCTGGTCCGCGGGCCCGGCGGCAGATCCCTCAGCCCTTCGGGGTGAGGTTGAAGTCGACCAGCCGGTCCGGGGTGAGCCCGGCCGGGATCGCGTTCGCGCCCTGCATCAGCGCGATGCTCCGGGCGACCCGCTGCTGGTCCAGGGCCCCGATCGCGGTACCGGAGCCGCTGGAGTTCACGTACTGCTTCATCAGCTTCAGCTCACCGGCCGCGACCGTGGCGTCCTGAGTGGGTACGTGGCTGTGCAGGATCTGCCCGGCCTCCTCGGGGTTGTCCACCGAGTACTGCAGCGCCTTGAGCAACGCGGCGGTGAACTTCTTCACCAGATCCGGCTTCTGCTGCGCCAGCTTGGTCGAGGTGACGATCACGTTGCCGTACACGTCGTTGATGAAGTCGCTGTACGGCAGCACCACGGCCTTCTTACCGCCGGCCGCCTTCTCGATCGTGGGTTCCCCGACCACGAACTGCCCGATGGTATCGACGGTGCCGGAGGCCAGGGTCTGCGGCAGTTGCTGCGCGCCGATGTTGACGAACTTCACCTTGCTGGCGTCGATCCCGGCGAGCTTGGCGTAGGTCGGGAACAGCAGACCGATCGTCGAGCCGGTCGGGTCGCCGACGGTGTGGCCCTCCAGGTCCTTCGGTGACGTGATGCCGCGCCCGTCCAGCGTCATGATGCAGGCCAGCGTCCGCTGGTGGATGGCGGCCACGGCGGTGACGCCCTGTACCTGCCCGCCGCCGATCTGGATCATCGCGCCGGTGAAGTCCACCGGGGTGATGTCGACGTTGCCCGCGGTCAGCTGCTTGAGGTTCTCGCCGGTACCGCTGCCGGGCTTGACGGTCACGTCGATACCGGCGTCCCGGAAGTACCCCTTGTCGATGCCCACGTAGACGTAGGCCTCCCGGCCGAATTGGCCGAACCCTGTAGCATATGTGACCTTTTCGATTGGTGCCGGATTGTTCTTGTTGGCGGTATCGCCACTGGAACAGCTAGCCGCTGCCAGCAGTGCGGTACTCGCCGCGGCCGCCGCGAACGCGCGGGAAAGCCTCATCGAACCCTTCCTTCCATCGACCCACCAGAAGCACCGCTGGGTCGGCCGGCGCCGGTCAATCACGGCGCGGCCGCAGCACGGACCAGCGGAGGCGGAGCAGTGTGGCGCGGCACATGGTAGGTGCGAAGGGTCGCCCGCACCAGACCGTATACACGCACGGCACAATTACCGGACCCGATGTATCGCGCCGGAAACATAAACCGATAACCTAACCGACGGCCGGTAAGGTCCCGACCGCGAACGGGAGCCCCCGACGATGATTGCGTTGACCGATGTCTCGCAGACCTTCTTCGGTCGTGCCGGTGCGGTGGAAGCCCTACGGGGCATGGACCTGCAGGTCGACAACGGCGAGTTCGTGGCCGTGGTGGGCCGTTCCGGATGCGGCAAGTCGACGCTGCTGCGGCTGATCGCCGGGCTGCTCGCACCGACCTCCGGCGCAGTGATGGTGGACAATACGCCGGTCACCGGACCCCGGCGCGACATTGCCATGATGTTCCAGCATCCGGCACTGCTGCCGTGGCGCAATGTGCTGCACAACGTGATGCTGCCCGTCGAGATCTTCGGCTGGCGCCGCAAGGAGTACCGGGACCTGGCCCAGCAACTGCTGGAGATGGTCGGGCTAACCGGGTTCCAGAAGCGGCTGCCCCCACGAGCTGTCCGGCGGGATGCAGCAGCGGGTCGCATTGTGCCGGGCGCTGATCCAGCGGCCCCGCCTGCTGCTGATGGACGAGCCGTTCTCGGCACTGGACGCGCTGACCCGCGAGGAGCTGTCGGTCGAGTTGCAGCGGGTGCACATGGAACTGCGCACCACCATGGTGTTCGTCACGCACTCGATCGACGAGGCGGTTCTGCTCGCCGACCGTGTGGTGGTGATGAGCGCCCGGCCCGGTCAGGTCCGCAAGGTGGTCGAGGTGGACATCCCGCGGCCGCGCTCGCTGGGGTACAACGCGCATCTGGACGAGGTCGCCCGGACCAGCGCGCACCTGCACGAGCTGCTGATGGAGCCGATCGCGGGATGAGGATCCGGGTTTTCGTCGAGGCCCACCGCGGCGCGACGTACGACGACCAGCTGCGGATGGCGCGCTGCGCGGAGGCCGGCGGATTCGAGGGCTTCTTCCGCGCCGACCACTACCTGAGCTTCACCGACGTGGCCGGCGACCCCTGGGCTGCCCGGGCCCACCGACGCCTGGCTCACGCTCGCCGCACTTGCCCGGGAGACGTCGCGCATCCGCCTGGGCACCCTGGGCACCTGCGCCACCTTCCGGCCGCCGGGGGCGCTGGCCATCGCGGTCGCGCAGGTCGACCAGATGAGCGGCGGCCGGGTCGTGCTGGGCCTGGGCGCCGGCTGGTACGAGCGGGAACACCGGGCGTACGGCATCGAGTTCCCGCCGGTCGGTACCCGGTTCGACCGGCTCGCCGAGCAGCTGGAGATCATCACCGGGCTGTGGGCCACGCCCGACGGCGAGCGCTACACGTTCCGCGGCGACCACTACGAGCTGGCCGACGCGCCCGCGCTGCCCAAGCCGGTACAGCGGCCCGACCCGCCGGTCATCATCGGCGGCCGTGGACCGAAGCGCACCCCGGAACTGGCCGCGCGGTTCGCCGCCGAGTACAACGTCCCGTTCACCTCGGTCGCCAACACCGCCCGCCAGTACGAGCTGGTTCTGGATGCGTGTGCCCGACTGGGGCGCGCGGCCCCGCCGACCTTCTCCGCCGGCCTGCTGGTCTACTGTGGACGCTCGCCGGCCGAGATCGCGCACCCGGCCCGCACCCGGCACCAGAAGAGCGCCCTGCCGCCCGAGGACGCCCTCGTCGGCTCGCCCGCCCAGGTCGTCGACCGGATCGGCGAGTTCGCGGCGATCGGCGCCGAGGTGCTCTACCTCCGACTGGACCTCCACGATCTCGATCATGTGACATTGATCGCGTCGGAGGTACTGCCTCAGCTGTGAGGGAGCGAGCGGGAGCGGCGCGGCGTCGTCTGGACTGAGGAGCGAAGCGACGAGGGAAGACGACGCTTAACAGCGCCGCGAAGCGAGCGAACGGGGCGGTACTGAGGGAGCGAGCGGGAGCGGCGCGGCGTCGTCTGGACCGACGAGTGCCCCGACGCGGGCGGCGTCTGGACTGAGGAGCGCAGCGACGAGGGAAGACGTCGCCTAAGGAGCGTCGGGGCCGCGCGAGCAGAGCGAGCGCCAAAGTTACAGCGACGAGGGAAGACGACGCTTAACAGCGCCGCGAAGCGAGCGAACGGGGCAGCTGTGAGGGAGCGAGCGGGAGCGGCGCGGCTGTCGTCTGGACTGACGAGCGAAGCGAGCGAACGGGGCAGTGCTGTCCCGATGGTGGGTCGCGCCCGGCCCGGCCGCCTCGTAGGCTGGCCGGCATGGCGGTACGGACCGGCATTGGGCTGCGGACCTGGGCAAACACGCTGGGCGTTACGGTCGGGGCGGGCGTGCTCGCGGGCGCCGGCCAGCTCGGCATCGGGTACGGGCTGGGCATCGTGCGCTGGGACCGGGACTTCCCGACCCCGGGACCCTGGCATGCGCAGCTCACCTGGGTCGCGTTCCTCACCAGCGTGGCGGTCATCGCGGGCGGGTACGCCGGCTCGTGGTTCGCCCGGCACAACCGGGTGGAGCCCACGTTGGCGGTACGGGTCGGGCTGGCGCTCGCCGCCGCGCTGGGCGCGCTGGTGGTGCTGCCCCTGGTGATCCGGCCGGCCGGGAGCAGCCATCCGCCCGAGGCGGGCGACCCGCGCCTGGTCGCCGCCCTCACCGTGGTCGCCGGCCTGCTGATCGGCATCATCGCCGCGTTCGCCGGGCTGTCGGTACCGGCGGTCTCCGGCAGCATCGTCACGACCGTGCTCTGGCTGTGGATCGTCGCGCTCATCTCGGCCGCCTCCTCCCTGGGCGGCGGCGCGTCCTGGGCAACCGCCCGGCTCGGCCTGCTGCCCGCCGGCGGCATCTGGGTACCGTTGACCCTGCTCGTCCCCGCCGCCCTCATCTCGCTCGGCGTGGCCGGAATCGCCCGGTTCGGCGGAAGCGACGCCTGGGCGGTCGGCGTGTGCGGGGCGGCCGGACCCGCCCTGGTCGGCCTCGCCTACCTCATCGCCGGGCCGAGTGGGGGCAGCGACCGTACCGCGTACAGCAGCGCGCTGTTCGCGATCCTCGCCGGGGTCGCGGTGTCGGTCGCCGTCGCGGTGGTACGCCGCCGGCCGGCTCGACCTGCAGCGGAAACGGCGACGGCGCCACCCGCCGAGGCACTTACCGAAGATCTTGGACTCCTGCACCCCCTGGAGGGGGTGCAGGAGTCCAAGATCTCGACTCCCGAGGCGCTAGAACCGCCCGCCGAGCCCGAACCGACCCCGACCCCCGAACCGGCGGCCGAGGCGAAGCCACCGGCCCAGCCCGAGCCACCGGCCCAGCTCGAGCCGGCAGCCAAGGCCGAGGCCCAGCCCGAGCCACCGACCCAGCCCGAGCCGGCAGCCAAGGCCGAGCCACCGACCCAGCCCGAGCCGGCAGCCAAAGCCGAGGCCCAGCCCAAGGCCACAGCCAAGGCCCAGCCCAAGGCTGAGGCCCGGCCCGAGGCCCGGCCCGAGGCCCGGCCGGAAGCCGAGCCGGCGGCGGAGACCGAGCCGGCCTCGCAGCCGGCACCGGCGGCAGCCGAGCCGGCGCCCAAGGAGCGCACCGGCCAGGGTATCAAGGTGCCCGGGCTCGGCCGGCGCAGCCGCCGCCGCGCCGAGACGCCGGTACCGGCTGCGGAGACCGACAGCCACCTCGACTGGGTCAAAGGGCTGCGCGCGGAGGAGACACCGGCCCGGGTCGGCGGCAACGCAAACCCCCGCCACGCCAAAGCGGCCGACCCGCCACCGGCCACCGAGGACGAGGGTTAGCGGTACACCTCCCCGCCGGAGGCCACGAACTCCGCGGACTTCTCCGTCATGCCGACTGCGACCGCCTCGTCGAGGCTCACGCCGTGGTCGGCGGCGTACCGCTGGAGATCCTGAGTGATCTTCATCGAGCAGAACTTGGGGCCGCACATCGAGCAGAAATGCGCGGTCTTGGCAGGCGCCGCCGGCAGCGTCTCGTCGTGGAACGAGCGCGCGGTGTCCGGGTCCAGCGCGAGGTTGAACTGGTCCTCCCAGCGGAACTCGAACCGCGCCTTGGACAGCGCGTCGTCCCAGGCCTGCGCGCCCGGGTGTCCCTTCGCGAGGTCGGCCGCATGTGCCGCGATCTTGTACGCGATCACGCCGGCCTTGACGTCCTCCCGGTCGGGCAGCCCGAGGTGCTCCTTCGGCGTGACGTAGCAGAGCATCGCGGTGCCGTACATCGCGATCATCGCGGCGCCGATCGCCGAGGTGATGTGGTCGTACCCGGGCGCGATGTCCGTCGTCAGCGGACCGAGTGTGTAGAACGGCGCCTCGTGGCACCACTCCTGTTGCAGGTCCACGTTCTCCTTGATCTTGTGCATGGGTACGTGGCCGGGGCCTTCGATCATCGTCTGAACGTCGTACCGCCACGCCACCTTCGTCAGCTCACCCAGCGTTTTCAGCTCGGCCAGCTGCGCCCCGTCGTTGGCGTCCGCGACCGAACCCGGCCGCAGCCCGTCGCCGAGCGAGAACGTGATGTCGTACCGCGCGAAGATCTCGCACAGCTCCGCGAAGTGCGTGTACAGGAAGTTCTCCTGGTGGTGCGCAAGGCACCAGGCGGCCAGCAGCGAACCGCCACGCGAGACGATCCCGGTCACCCGGTTCACCGCGAGCGGCACGTACCGCAGCAGCACCCCCGCGTGTACCGTCATGTAGTCCACGCCCTGTTCGGCCTGCTCGACGACGGTGTCCCGGTACACCTCCCAGGACAGTCGGGTCGGGTCCCCGCCGACCTTCTCCAGCGCCTGGTAGATCGGTACCGTGCCGATCGGTACCGGCGAGTTGCGCAGGATCGCCTCGCGGGTCTCGTGGATCCGCCTCCCCGTCGACAGGTCCATCACCGTGTCAGCGCCCCACCGGGTGGCCCACCGAAGCTTCGCGACCTCTTCGTCCACAGTGGACGTCACGGCCGAGGTACCGATGTTCGCGTTCACCTTGACCAGGAACCGCTTGCCGATGATCATCGGCTCGCACTCGGGGTGGTTGGCATTGACGGGCAGCACCGCCCGGCCGGCGGCCAGCTCGTCGAGGACCAGCGACACCGGTACGCCCTCGCGCAGCGCCACATATTCCATCTCCGGAGTCACCACGCCGGCCCGGGCGAACTTCAGCTGCGTACCCGTGCTCCGCTCGGCCAGCCACGGTGCCCGTACCGCGGGCGGTGGCGACTGCGCCGGTCCGGCCGTGTCGTAGAGCCGGACCGCTGGGTTGTCCCCGGACAGGGCAACCTCCCGGAACGGCACCCGGATATCCGGCCGCGAGCCTTGCACGTACACCCTCATGAGGTTGCCTTCCCTAGATCCCGAAATGGTTGAGCGGCCCGGCACCGCCGCCCAGTTGCCAGTCCGCGGCCGCGCGCAGCGCCCGCGTCACGTACTCCTTCGCCGCCACCAGCGCGTCCGGTACCCCGTCACCGAGCGCAAGCCGCGCGGCGATCGCAGCCGAGAACGTGCACCCGGTACCGTGCGTATTGCGCGTGGCCACCCGCGGCGCGTGCAGGAACCGCGCGCCGGCCGGCGTCCACATCGCGTCGATCGCCTCGTCCCCGGCCGCGTCGCCGCCGGTGACCACGACGTACTTCGCGCCCTCGGCGGCCAGTTGCGCGGCGGCGCCGGCCATGTCGGCCGGGCTGGCGACCGGCCAGCCGACCAGCGCGGAGGCCTCGTCCAGGTTGGGCGTGATGACGGCCGCGTAAGGCAGCAGCCGCTTCACCGCCGCGGTCACCCCGAGCCGGAACCCGCTGCTGGACGACAGCACCGGATCGAGTACGAGGTTGGGCAGCGCCCCCTCGCGCGCCTTGGCGGCGACCACCCCCGCGATCTCCGCGGTCGCCAGCATCCCCACCTTGACGGCGGCCAACCGGAAGTCCGACAGCACCGCGGCAAGCTGCGTACCGACGACCGTCGCCGGTACCGCGAACACGTCGTCGACGCCGTGGGTGTTCTGCGATGTCACCGCCGTGACGACCGAGGCGCCGTACAGCCGGTACGCGGCGAACGTCTTCAGGTCGGCCTGGATCCCGGCGCCCGCCGTGGGGTCCGAACCCGCGATCGTCAGCGCGACGAGCGGTGTCACGCGCCCACCTCCGCCACGAGAGCGGCTACCACCGCGGCCGGGTCGGATGCGCGCATGACGGCACCCATCACCGCCACACCGGCGGCGCCGGCCGCGACGCACGCCGCGGCGTCAGCAGGCCTGGTCACCCCGCCGAGCGCGTAAACGGGCCTGGAAGCCGAGCCGGCCAACGCCGCGAGCCCCGACACACCCAGCGCCGGCCCGTACCCCGGCTTGGATTCCGTCGCGAAGACCGGTGACAGCGTCGCATAGTCCTCTGTGGACAGTCGCGCCAGCTCATCGGCGTTATGGCAGGACCGGCCCACCAGTGCCACGGATGGCGCGCCGTCGAAGGCGCCGAGATGCACGGCGTCGCCGGCCAACGGATCCGGCCCGGCCACGATCAGCCGCCCGCCGGCCTGCGCCAGGATTTCCCGCAGCGCGGCCGCGAGTGACAACCGCTGCGCGTGCGGCAGATCCTTCTCCCGCAACACCACCGACCGCGCT
>WNGL01000911.1_pt1 | contig 35723 bp, 42 predicted proteins | sample 5400591 | NCBI WGS metagenome assembly WNGL01 (sample SAMN13153377, study PRJNA577476) | soil metagenome | isolation source: 80 cm soil or saprolite under Garry oak tree replicate 1 | place: USA:California | collected 2016-06-15
GGGCGCCCCATCCCTTCGATCAACGAATCGACGTAGGCCGTCAACTCGCGGTCGAGTCGCTTCAGGTCACGAGGGTTCATGTCGACGGTAGATCAAACTTCGCGATCGCCGTCAAGAAATGTGAGCAGGTAGTACTAGGCGACCAAGCCGAAGGAGGAGCTCGTGAACCGAACGGCCCTTGAGAAGGATACGACGACTGCGAAGGCGACGCTGTACATGGCGATAGAACTGAGCAAAGCGAGCTGGAAGCTGGCGTTTTCGACCGGAGGCCAGAAGGTCCGGACTGTCGCGGTGCACGGCGGGTCGGTGCCGAGCACGTTGCGTGCGATCGCGCAGGCGAAGGCTAAGCTCAGACTCGAGCAGGATGCGCGCGCGCTGAGCTGCTACGAGGCGGGGCGAGACGGCTTCTGGATCCACCGTGCGCTTACGGCCGCGGGCGTCCAGAACCTGATGGTCGACGCGGCGAGCATCGAGGTGGACCGCCGGGAACGGCGGGCGAAGACGGACCGGCTCGACGCGACGAAGCTCGTTCAGCAACTGGTGCGGCACGACGAGCGGGGCGACCGCCTGCGCGCGGTGCGGGTGCCGACACGTGGATCAGGGCATCGTGCCCGAGGGTGCGCTGATGAAATTGTGAACTCTGCTGGGTGAACAGGAGCAAGGCGAAGCGACAGAAGGACAGGGAGCGGCAGCACAGCGGGTCTGACGAGCTCGTCCCCGACCCTGGTCAGAGATGACCGATTGAGAGAAGGGGCTCGCCGTTAAACGGTTCGAGGGCGCCAGAAGGCGGCGCATACAGCATGTGGTGACCCGGCCTGAGCCGGGCACGGATAGAAGGCGGTCCGGCTCCCCGATACGGGGCGGACTCCAAAGACGAACCGGCCCACTGGGGCGGCTGCACCTGAACGGGAGTCTTGACTGAATGACCCTCATAGAAGGGTCGGGGTGAGGGGCTGATCCCGTAGGCAGCCCTGTCAGTCCCGTGCACACGTCAGCCCTATTCAAGATGAACCGTTTCGCCCGCCAGACGACGCTGGAGGAGAACCCGGCCGCGAGGTGCGTCCTGCCGAGGCCTTCTCGCCGAGCTTGCGAGGGACGAGCGAGGTCTTCACCCTCGAGGGTCCGGGTAGATGTACACGCGGACCGGCAGGCCCTTCACTGGCGCGCGGGCGTCGCCGGTGTAGCGGGCGCCGAGCCGCTCAGCGACGCGAATGGAGGCGTCGTTCCCGACGACGATGTGGCTGACCACGCCGCGCGCCCCGACCACCTCGTGCGCGTAGCGCAGCGTCCGCGCCGCCATCTCCCCGGCGTAGCCCTTCCCCCACGCGGAGGAGACGAGCGCGTACGCCACCTCCACGTCGCTCCAGGGCTCCCAGCGCATCACACCGGCACGGCCGATGAAGGCGCCGGTGGCGCGCTCCTCCACGGCCCACGGGCCGTATCCGCGGAAATACCAGTGGCCGATGTACGAGCACATCGAGCGAAACGCGGCGGGGCGGTCCTGCACCTCGGCGATGTACTGCATCACCCTCGGGTCGGCGTTCATCGCGGCGTGCGCGTCGAGGTCTTCGCTCCGGAACGGCCGCAGGACGAGGCGCTCTGTCGTGAGCGTGGGTATATCCATGCAGCCGTTGTAGTGGCGTCGCGGCGCCTCACGCCAGAAGCGCGATCAGCGCCTGCCGCCGACCCATGGAGCTTCTCGTCGGCGAGGCGCTCCGCGAGCTCTCGCCAGACCACCGCACCAGAGCGCAACGTCGTGGTGCAGGAGACGCACGCCGGGATCTGAGATGAGCCGCCGGCGGGGGCGGCTCGACCGGCGTAAACCGCGCTGTCAGACCCCTCTGCTAACGTCAGCCCTATTCAAGATGAAACGTCCCAGCCGCCAGTCCACCACCCCGGAGCAGCTGGCTCTGCCGGTGAAGGAGAAGAAGGGCTGGGGCGGCAAGCGCGACGGTGCGGGGCGGAAGCCAGGACCCAAGCCCGGCGTTCGGCACCGACCGCGCCCGGCGCTCGCCTCGCGCCACCCGGTGCACGTGACGCTGCGCACCCGCGAGCACGTGTGGAACCTGCGCAGCCGGCGCTCGTTCTCGATCATCGAGGCGGCGCTCCGCGGAGTCCAACCGCGGCCAGACTTCCGGGTTGTCCACTTCTCCGTCCAGGGGAACCACCTCCACCTCCTCGTAGAGGCGCGCGACGCCGCGGCACTCACCGTCGGTCTCAAGGCGCTGACGGGCAGGGCCGCCAAGGGCCTCAACGCGATGATGGCGAAGCGCGGCGCGGTCTTCTTCGACCGCTACCACGCGCACGCACTGAAGACCCCGCGCGAGGTGCGGAACGCGCTCGCCTACGTGCTCCTGAACCACCGCTCGCACCTGGCGCGACTCGGCCAGCCCTGCCCTTCCCGCGGAGAAGCCGACCCGTACTCGTCGGCGGCGGCGTTCGACGGCTGGAGCTCCGGCGCGCTCGGCACCTCCGCCGCCTCAGCGACGGTCCCGCCCGTCGCGCCAGCCCGGACGTGGTTACTGGCTACGGGCTGGCGTCGGCACTGGCTCCTCTCGCTGGAGGAGACCCCCGCCGCAGGCTGAAGCCGCCTGGCCGGGTGGAGCGCGTCATCGGCCTGCGGCCGCGGCCTTCTCCGCTACCTTGCGCACGAACCGCTCGCGGTCGATCACGAACCGTTCGTGCGTTCCCTCGCTGATGGCGTCGACGAGGTCGTGGGCTCGGACCGAGAACGTCAGCTTGCGGCCTTCCACCTTCAAGATGGCCACGTCGACCGTGACCACCAGGCCGGGCGGCGTCGCGGCGGTGTGCGTCACCCATACACCAGTACCGACCGACTGCTCGCCCTCGTCGAGGTGTGGCAGGCCGACCAGATACGCCGTGGCGAAGACGGCCGGCATCTCGCGAAAGCGCGGTGACTCCGGATAAACGTGAGGGACGGTCTTGTCCTCGGGGACCGGATACCGGAACGTCAACGAGACACCTGGGACGAGCGAGGTCTTCATGGTTCCTTCCTCTGTCGAGCGAGGGGGACCGGATGCGAACGGTTCGCATGGGCATATCCCGCGTCATCAGCGGATGTGCCGCGTGACCCCCTTCTGGTCCGCCGCTGCGAGATGAAGCCCACTGCCCGCCAGACCCCTGCCTCGAACAGCTGACTCTGCCGGTGAAGGAGTAGAAGGGCTCGGCGCCGCTTCCGCGACAGTCGCCCCCGTCGCGCCTGCACGCACGTGGTTGCTGGCCACGGGGTGGCGTCGTCGTCACCGTGGCCCCGGAGCGGCGCGGCGCTGCGCCGGGCTCAGCGCGCCGCGGTATTGAACCGGAGCGTCGCCAGCTCGTCGACGTCGCGGCGCTCGCGCTTCTCGAGCTCCACCAGCACCTCGGCGCGCCGGCGCTCCTGAACGCGGCGGACGACCTGGGCCTCTTGCCGGGCGGCGGTGTAGCCGTCGCGGGCGGTCGCCTCGCCCTTCGCGGCCACCTGCACCTCCCCCTCGGCCGCCCGGACGGCCTGCAGCGCACGGCGGCGGGCCAGCTCATCGACCTGCCACAGCTCCACCGGTCCGGAAGCGCGCGCATCGTGCCGCGTCGCCGCCACCGCTCGCGATAACCTCTCCTGCGCCTTCTCCACGGTCGCCCGCGCCCGCGCCAACCCGCAGAGCGCGTCGTCCTCGGCGCGCTCGCGGAGCTCCACCACCTTGTCCACCCGTGTCGGAGGGGTCATCGGCACTCCTCGCCTGCGTGGTCCTCCGAGTCCTCGTGCAGCCGTCAGGCCAGCGCGCCACCGCGCCCTCGAACGCACGCGGCGCCAGGACTTTGACGCAGCGTCATGCCGGCCGCACGGTGCCGGATGCCGGACGGTGGGCCGGAATGGCCGGGCGAAAGCAGCCGCGGGCCGAAACCCCCAGCCGGAAAGCCAACGTGGCGGCGGGCGGCGCGTCTGGCCTCGTCCTTGCTCTTCAGCCGCAACGTGGCCGACGGAATCTATGTGAGCATGTGTGGCGCGGCGGCTCGGAGCGAGCAGCTCGACGCCGTCGCCGACAACCTGGCCAATGCCCAGACCCCTGGGTTCAAGGCAGCCCGCCCCGCCTTCGAGGCCTTCCTGCCTCTGAGCGGCGCCCCCGACAAGAGCTATCCGGCCGCGGTGGCGACCGGGTTCGACCTCCGTCCCGGCCCGACCACCCGCACCGACGCGCCCCTCGACGTGCTGCCCGAGGACGGGGCCTTCCTGGCCGTCGCGACCGAAGGCGGCGGGCGCGCTTACACGCGCGACGGCCGCCTCGGCATCGACGCCGAGCACCGCCTGACGCAGAGCGGGCGGCTCGTGCTCGATCGCAGCGGCAGCCCCATCCAGCTGCCACCCGGCCCGCCGCCTCAGATCGGGCAGGACGGCACGGTGCGGGTCGGCGACCTGGCGGTGGCCGAGCTGGGCCGCTTCAAGCTCACCGGCCCCGTCGATCGGGTCGGACCGGCGCTCCTCGCCCCCGTCCGCGGCGGCCAGGCCGCGCCCGTCGACGCCAAGGTGCGGGTGGGCGAGATCGAGCTCGGCAACGCGAGCGCGCTCGACGGGATGGTCCAGCTCATCTCCGCGCAGCGTCACTTCGAGGCCTCGATGCAGGCGCTCCAGACCTACCGCTCCATGGACCAGCGCTCGGCCGACCTCGGCCGCATCCGCTAGCCGAAAGGAAACCATGCTCCGCTCGCTCTACACAGCCGCCACCGGGATGGAGGCGCAGCAGCTCCGGATGGACGTCATCTCGAACAACCTCGCCAACGCCAGCACGACCGGCTTCAAGAAGACGCGGGCAGAGTTCGAGGACCTCCTCTCCGAGACGATCAAGGGAGCGGGCGCGCCAGGTCCCCGCGGTGGAGGCGATCCGGCGCCGTTGCAGGTGGGCCTCGGCGTACGCACCGGCTCCACCACCCGCTCCTTCGGCCAGGGCGACGCGCTGACGACCAACAACCCGCTCGACCTCGCCATCCAGGGAACGGGCTTCTTCAAGATCCAGCAGGCGAACGGTGAACCGGCTTACGCGCGCGCCGGCAACTTCCGCCTCGACGCCACCGGCCGCCTCGTCACGCAGCACGGTGACGTGGTCGAGCCGGGCATCACCGTTCCACCCGATGCGACGCAGGTGACCATCGGCTCGGATGGCACGGTCAGCGCCGTCCAGCCCGGCCGTACGGATCCGGTGAGCCTCGGCCAGATCGAGCTGGTCACCTTCACGAATCCGGCCGGCCTCAACAGCATCGGCAACAACCTCTTCACCCCGAGCGCCGGCAGCGGCGAGGCCGTGCAGTCGAAGCCGGGAGAGCAGGGCGCCGGCACGCTGGCGCAGGGGATGTTGGAGGGCGCGAACGTGAAGGCGGTCGAGGAGATGATCGACATGATCGCGTGCCAGCGCGCCTACGAGCTGAACTCCAAGATCATCTCGACCGCCGACCAGATGCTGCAGCGGCTGACGAACATCCGCTAGCCATGCTCTCCGCACTTGCGGTGGCCCTGGCCGCGGTCCAGGCCGCGCTCGCCCTCCCGGGCGCCCGCGCCGAGGTCCTCCGCGTGGACGGCGCTCCCGCCCACTGCGAGGTGCGGCGCGCCGAGGTGCCGCGCCCCGTCGCCGCTTCCGGGCCCGTGGCGCTGCGCTTCTCCGGCTCCGATGCGAGCGGCCGCCCCTGCGAGGCATGGGCGTGGGCAGAGGTGCGCCTGCGCGCGCCGGCGCTCGTCACCACGCGGCCGGTGGCGATCGGGGAGCCGCTGCAAGGCGCCGTCGCCACGGCCGAGCGCGAGGTCCGCCCGGGGCGCACGCCGCTCGCCGTGCTTCCGGAGGGAGCCCGCGCCGACCGTGCCCTCCCGGCCGGCGCCGTCCTCGACGAGGGCACGCTGCGGGTCGGGCCGCGCCCGGGCGAGCCCGTGACGGTGGTGCTCCGCGCCGGCGCGCTGGCGGTGGAGCAGCGCGGCACCGCGACGTCCTGCCGCCGCGGCCGCGCCTGCGCGTTGCTGCCCTCGGGGCGCCGCGTCGAGGGCACCTGGCACGGCGGCCGCATCGAGCTGGAGGCGACATGAAGCGTCACGTTCCCGCCGCCGCTGCCGCGCTCGTCCTCGGCGCCTGCGCCGCATCCACGCACATCGACAAGTACGTCCCCAAGCACCGGGAGTATGAGCCGACCGCGTCCGCCCAGCGAGGCGACGAAGCGCCCTCCCCCGGCAGCCTGTGGCGCGACGGCCGCGCGCCAGCGATGCTCTACACCGACGCACGCGCGCTGAGGGAGAACGACCTGGTGGTGGTTCGGGTGGAGGAGGTGGCCGACGCGAAGCGGAGCGCCGACACCGACGTGACCCACCGCAACGACGTGAACGTCACCGCCGCATTCCTGAGCTCGCTCTCCGACGCGGTGGGCACCGGCGGCGGGATCAAGGGCAGCTTCGACAAGCGCTTCCAGGGCGCCGGCAGCACCGGGCGCACGGAGCGGCTCACCGCCACCGTGCCCGCCCTGGTCCGCAAGGTGCTGCCGAACGGCAACCTCTTCATCGAGGGGCACCGGGTGGTGCTGGTGAACAGCGAGGAGCAGCACTTCTACATCTCGGGCGTGGTCCGCCCCATCGACATCGATCAGGAGAACAGCGTCAAGAGCTCGATGATCGCGGAGGCCGAGGTCGAGTTCACCGGCCGTGGCATCCTCTCCGACAACCAGCGCCAGGGGTGGCTCTCGCACTACCTGGGCTGGATCTGGCCGTTCTAGAGGCGACCATGACCCCGATCCCGACCGCGACCTCCCCCTCACCCCAGCCCTCTCCCCCGTCGGGGGAGAGGGAGCATTCTTCGACCGCGACCGGGGTGCTCGCGGCGCTGCTCGTGTTCGTGCTGGCCTTGCCTTCCCCCTGCAGCGCCGCCGTCCGCTTGAAGGATCTCGCCGACGTGCAGGGCGTGCGCGAGAACGAGCTGCTCGGCTATGGGCTCGTGGTGGGCCTCGCCGGCACGGGCGACACCGAGCGCGTCCTCTTCACGCAGCAGTCGCTGGCCGGGATGCTCGGCCGGCTGGGAGTCCGCGTCGATCCCAAGGACGTGCGGGCCCGCAACGTGGCCGCCGTCATGGTCACCGCGCGTCTGCCCGCTTTCAGCCGTTCGGGGAACCACCTCGACGTTTCGGTCGCCTCGCTCGGCAATGCCCGCTCGCTCGGAGGCGGCATCTTGCTCCTCACGCCCCTCAACGCGGCCGACGGGCAGGTCTACGCGGTGGCCCAGGGGGCGGTGCAGGTCGGTGGGTACGACGTGCTCGCCGCCGGCTCCTCGCTGTCCAAGAACACGCCCACCACCGGGCGGGTCCCGGCGGGAGCCACCGTGGAGCGGGCCGTCACGCCGAGCCTCTCCGGCCCGACGCTCGTCCTCGGACTCCACCGGCCGGACTTCACCACCGCGAGCCGCATCGCTGCCGCCATCAACGCCAACCTGGGCGCGGCCGGCACCGCGCCCTCCAAGCCCGCTGCGCCGCCGCCTGCCGGGGCTGCTCCGGCGGCGCCAGCGGGTCCCGCCGCGCGCGCGCTCGACTCCGCCGCGGTCGAGGTGACCGTCCCCGAGCGCTTCCGCGCCGACCCGGTCGCGCTCATGGCGCAGCTCGAGGTGCTCGAGGTCGAGGCTGATGGGCGCGCGCGGGTGGTCGTCTCCGAGCGCACCGGCACGGTGGTGGCGGGCGAGCGCGTCCGCATCCGAGCGGTGGCCGTCTCGCACGGCGGGCTCCAGGTGTCGATCTCGCTCCAGCCGCTCGTCTCGCAGCCGGGCGCCAGCTTCTCGCAGGCGCCCAACCCGAACGCGCGCACGGTGGTGGCACAGACCGGCACCCCGTCCGCAAACGAGGAGTCGCGCGGCGTGATCGCGCTGCCAGCCACGAGCACCGTGCAGGACCTCGCGAAAGCGCTCTCCACCCTGGGCGCCAGCGCGCGCGACCTCGTCTCCATCCTCCAGGCCATGAAGGCGGCCGGCGCCCTCGACGCCGAGCTGGAGGTCATCTAGGCCATGCCGCTCCGGCCGAGCGCGGGCCCCGATGCTGATCGCGCCCGCCTGCGCGAAGCCTCGCGCGCGCTCGAGACGCTGATCGTGAAGCAGCTCGTCACCGCCAGCAAGGCATTCACCGGGGGGGAAGGGGCAGGCAGCACCATCCGCGCCGACATGTTCGCGGATGCGCTCGCCGACGCGATGGTGAAGGGCGGCGGGATCGGGCTCGCCCGGCAGATCGAGCGCAGCGTCATGCCCGATCCGGCCGGCCCCACCGCGGCCTCGACCTCGACCTCGACCCCTCGCGTCACCTCAGGCTTCGGGCTCCGCCACGATCCCTTCGACGGCCACCTGACGCGTCATGCGGGCGTCGATCTGCCGGCCGAGGAGGGCACCGACATCCGGGCTGCCGCCGGCGGTGTGGTGCTCCGCGCCGGGGCGCGCGGCGGCTACGGCGACGCGGTGGAGATCGATCACGGTGGCGGGGTGACGACGCTCTACGCGCACGCCTCGGAGCTCCTGGTGCGCGAGGGTGAGGAAGTCGCGCCGGGTCAACCCATCGCCAGGGTCGGTCAGACGGGTCGCGCCACCGGGTCCCACCTCCACTTCGAGCTCCGGGAACGTGGGCGGCCGGTCGATCCGTCCCGCGCCCTTAAGAATTATCGCCTCCGTGCCGATGATCCGATCAGAAGCGGGTCCTGACCGCAAGGAGGAGTCGTCATGAAGGTCACGGACACAAGTCAGATCAAGGCGCTGGCGCCGGGAAAGCCGGCGGAACCGGGCAAGACGTCCATCGAGCGGGGGGCGGCCGACCGCGTCTCGACCGAGGACACGGCGCGCATGGTGGCGGCGGTGGCCCAGGCCGCTCAGCATGCCAGCGGCGCCCGGGGCGCGAAGCTGGCCGCCATCGAGGCGGAGGTGCGCCGGGGTACGTACAAACCCGACCCTCAACAGATCGCCCAGCAGATCCTCGACGACGCCGAGCTGGCCGCTCGCTTGCAAGTGCTGTTCAGCAAGTAGCGCGCGCCGGAAATACCTCGGGCCGCACAAAAGGACCGGACCATGGACCTGGAGCAGGCCGTCGCCACGGCGGGACAGCTGCGCGACCTCCTTGCAGGTGAGGTGGAGAGCGCGCGCGCCGAGCGTCACCTCCTCAGGAGCCTCGACGCGTCCGGCCTCTTTGCGCGCGCGGCGCAGCGCGGCGCCTTCCTCTGCGAAGTGGCGCGGCTCGAGCGCGAGCTCGCCGCGGCGCTCGCCCGCGCGGCCGACGCGCTCGGCCTGGAGCAGGTCACGCTGGAGCGCATTCGCCTGCGCTCGCCGCGGCTCGGTCTGGCGCTCTCGAACAATCTCTCCGAGGTGCGCGCCCTGGCCGGCGCGCTGCAGGAGATAGACCAGTTGAACCTGCAGCTGGCCGGCCGCGCCTTGGCCTGCGTCCGCGGCTACGTCGACGCGGTACAGCCCATCCCGCGCGCCTATGACCGGCGCGGGAAGCGGGCCGCCTCCCGCAGCATTGCCCTCGTCTCGAGCAAGGGCTGACGGAGCCACCATGGCCGACCTCCTCTCCATCCTGTCCGGCGCCGCCACCAGCCTGGCCGCCCAGCGTGGCCTCACCGCCACCGCCGGCCACAACATCGACAACGCGAACACCCCCGGCTACTCCCGCCAGACCGCCAACATCGAGGCGACGGTCCCGGCCGAGCAGGTGGGGGGTGCCTACATCGGGCGCGGCGCCACGCTCGGCACCGTGACCCAGGCGCGCGACCGCTTCCTCGAGTCGCAGATCCCGGCCACCCTGGGCAACGCCGCCTTCTCCACCGCCCAATCCGACGCGCTCCAGGCCTTCCACGGCCTCGATCCCAACGCGACGGGCGGGCTGAGCGACGCGATCTCGGGCTTCTACTCGGCCCTCTCGGCGCTGGCGCAGAATCCGAACGACTCCGGCTTGCGCTCAGCGTTCCTCGGCGCGGCCCGCTCCATGGCGCAGACCTTCAACCGGACCAGCCAGGGGCTGGAGGCGGCGCGCAGCGGCCTCGACGCGCAGGCCAGCGCGCTCACCGGTGAGGTGAGCTCCGAGGCGGCGGCAGTGGCCGGGCTCAACTCCGACATCCGGCGCGCCCGAGGCAGCGGCGCGGAACCGAACGACCTGCTCGATCTACGCCAGAAGCACCTCGACAAGCTGGCCGAGCTGACGGGCGCCAGCTTCGTGCCCACCTCGGAGGGCGACATCGACGTGACCCTGCCCGGCGGCCTGACGCTGGTGGCGGCCGACCGCGCCGGGAGCCTGACGACGGTGCCTGACGGGGGGAACGGCGGCCATCTCCAGCTCATGGTGCGGCTCCCCGATGGCAGCGGCCCGACTGCGCTCGCGAGCTCCGCGGTGGGCGGGACGCTGGGCGGCACCCTCGACGCACGCGACGGGACCCTCCGCTCGACCGGCCAGGACATCGACCACCTGGCGGCCGACCTCGCTCAGGCGGTCAATACCCAGCACTCCCTCGGGTTCCAGCGCAACGGGAACCCCGGCCAGGACATGTTCAGCTTCGGGGGTGCCTGGGCCGGGGCGGCGGGCCACATGTCGCTCCTGCTCACGCGCGGCGACCAGCTCGCCCTCTCCGCCACCACCACCGGCACCTCCGCGCCGTCTGGCGATGCCGGGAACGCCAACGCCCTCGTCGCGACCAGCCAGGCCGCGCTCGCCACGAGCGGGAAGGCCCCCGCGGACGCGGTGGCAGACCTGGTCTCGCGCTTCGGCTCGGCCAGCTCCACCTCCAAGGCCTTCGCCGATCAGGACGCCGGCATGAAGGACAACCTCACGGCCATGCGCGAGTCGGTCTCGGGGGTCTCCATCGACGAGGAGATGATCACGCTCCAGCGGGCGCAGCGAGGCTACGAGGCGATCAGCAAGGTCATCCAGACCACCGACGAGATGCTCCAGACGCTCCTCGCCATCAAGACGACCTAGCGCCAGGAGCCACCGCCATGCGCGTCACCGATCGCCTCGTCTTCGACAACGCCACCCGCGACACCGCGCGCGCCCGGACCGCCGCCACCGAGGCGTCCAGCGTCGCCGCCACCGGCACGCGCATCAACCACCCTTCCGACGATCCGGCGGCGGCCGGCATGGTCTCGTCCTTCCAGATGTCGAGCGCGCGCTTCGCCGCCATCGGCCGGGCGGCCGGGCTCGCCTCCGACGAGCTCTCCACCGTCGACGGCGCGCTCGACTCCGTCGCGACCGCCGTCTCACGTGCGCGCGAGCTGGCAATCCAGTTCTCGAACAGCACCTACACCGCCTCGCAGCGGACCGGGGGCGCGCTGGAGGTGGGGCAGCTCATCGACCACGTCCGCTCCATGCTCAACACCAAGTTCGGCAACCGGTACGTCTTCGGCGGCACGACGGATGACACCCAGCCCTTCGACGCGACCGGCGCGTACGTGGGCGACGTCGGGACGCGCGAGGTCGAGGTCGCGCCGGGGGTGACCCAGCAAGCGAACGTCCTCGTGAACGGGATGGGCTCCAACACGACGGGGGGGCTCCTGCAGGTGCTCGGCGCGCTCCAGATCGCGCTCGCCGCCAACGATCAGCCGGGCGTGTCGGCCAGCCTGGACGGGCTCACGGCAGGGACGGACGCCGTCGCCAACACGCGGGCGGAGGTGGGCGCCTCCATGCACGCCTTCGACACCGCCGTCACGGCCAGCAAGGTGGCCGCCGACGGCCAGCAGAGCGAGGCCAGCAAGCTCGGGGAGGTCGACCTGGTCGACGCCTCCATCCAGCTCCAGGCCACCCAGACGGCGCTTCAGGCCTCGATGTCCGCCGCGGCCCAGTCCTTCAAGCTGACGCTCCTCGATTACCTCAAGTAGCCGATGCGCCTCCGCCTGGACGCCGGGCCGTGCCTGCCGGATCGGGCGAGCCCGGCGCATTCCCGCATTCGCGCGCTGGAGATCGTGGCGGGCCACACACCGCTGCACGCGGCGTGGTCCGGCGTCGCCTGCTCACCCACCCGCAGCGCGTACTCGGCTCTTATCGGAACGCGACGACAGGTCGAAGAGAAGGTTGAGGGCGAACGATAGGGTCGCCCACCTACCAGGAGAACACATGTCGCTCTCGATTCGCACCAACGTGGCTTCGCTGGACGCGCAGCGGAACCTCTCCCAGACGCAGCTCTCCCTCGACGCCTCGCTCTCGAAGCTCTCGTCCGGCTACCGCATCACCAAGGCGGGCGACGACGCCGCCGGCCTCGGCATCAGCACCTCGCTGAACGCTCAGTACAAGAGCTACAACCAGGCGGTCCGCAACGCCAACGACGGCCTCTCGGTCGGCCAGTCGGCCGAGGCAGGGTTCAACGAGATCTCGAACATCCTGACCCGCATGCGCGAGCTGGCCATGCAGTCCGCCTCGGATGGCGTGACCGACTCGCAGCGCACCAACATGATCGAGACGGAGCGCACCCAGCTCTCGAGCGAAGTGGACCGCATCTCGAACTCGACCCAGTTCAACGGCGTGAACCTGCTCTCGACGACCGCCACGACCCTCGACTTCCACGTCGGCATCGGCAACAGCGCCACGAACGACGTCATCAGCGTGAAGTCGGTGGACACCACGCAGACGGGCCTCGGCGTCCAGAGCCTGAAGTTCGACACGAAGGCGAACGCGGTGGCCGCCCTCGCCACGATCGACACGGCCCTCAGCACGCTCTCGACCGACCGCGCCACCTTCGGCGCCGTCGGCAACCGCCTGCAGAGCGCCATCAACGCGGTGCAGACCTTCGCGCAGGCCACCGCCGCCGCCGACAGCCGCATCCGCGACGTCGACGTGGCGGCGGAGACGGCCAACATGACGCGCGCCAACATCCTCGCCCAGGCCGGCGTCTCGGTCCTCGCCCAGGCGAACCAGCTGCCGCAGATGGCCCTGAAGCTCCTCGGGTAACGAAGGAGCCTGAGTCACGGTGAGCTGATCCCGCCCCGCGGCGCAACCCGCCGCGGGGCGGTTCCACGGAGACCACCATGAGCACGATCAGCCCGAGCTTCACCGCAGGTGGCCTCTCCTCCGGCCTCGACACGAACACCATCATCGACGGGCTCGTCTCGATCGAACAGCAGCCGCTCAACCTGCTCCAGAAGCAGCAGGCCGCCTACCAGACGCAGATCTCGACGCTGGGGAGCATCGCCTCCAAGCTGTCGGCGCTGCAGACCGCCGCCAAGGCCCTCGGCTCGGGCGGCGCCCTGGCCGTCAGCACCACCAGCTCCAACACGTCCTTCAGCGCGACCACGGGGGCAGGCGCCTCCGCAGGGTCTTACCAGGTGCAGGTGACCGGGCTCGCGGCCGCAGCCAAGTCGCGCTCGACCGCCTTCGCCAGCACCGACACGGTGACCGCCGGCTCGCTCGACCTCGCGATCGACGGGACGCACTACGCCGCACCTGCTTGGAAGGACGGAGCCAGCCTCGCCGACGTCGTGGCCGCCATCCAGGCCTCCGGCGCGCCGGTTTCGGCGACGATCCTGAACGATGGGCAGAAGAGCTATCTCTCCATCACCAAGCTCGCCACCGGGTACACGGTCGGGTCGGATCCCAAGCAGGCGCTCGTCGTCACCGAGACCTCCACCGGGAGCCAGGGCCACGCGCTCGGCGTGACCTCGACGCAGGACCCGGCCAACGCGGCCTTCACCATCGACGACCTCCCTTTCACCCGGAGCTCGAACACCGTCTCGGATGCGCTCCCGGGCGTGACGCTCTCGCTCACGTCGAAAGGCGGCGCCGAGACCCTCAACCTCGCCAACAACGTCGCGGGGACGCAGCAAAACCTGCAAGGCTATGTCAACGCATACAACGCGGTCATCCAGGTCGTGCAGCGCGAGCTCTCACCGGCCGCGAACACGGACCGCACCCAGACGCTGGCCGGCAACGCCACCGTACGAAGCCTGCAGCAGATGCTGCAGGGGCTCGGGAGCCAGCAGGTGCCCGGGCTCGGCACGGTGCGAACGCTGGCCGACCTGGGCGTCAAGACGAACCGCGACGGAACCCTCACCCTCGACGCGGCCACGCTCTCGGCAGCAGTGGCGCGCTCCCCGTCCTCGGTCAATGCGCTCTTCTCCACCGCCTCGACCGGCCTCTCGGCGGTGGTGAGCGCCGCCGTCGACCACTACGTCCTCCCCTCGAACGGGATGCTGTCCCTGGCGCAGACCGGGCTGCAGGGGCGCGTCAAGCAGATGGGCGACCAGGCGACGACGCTGCAGAGCCGCCTCGACGCCTACAAGGCCACCCTCCAGGCGCAGTTCGCCGCCATGGAGACGGTGGTGAGCCAGTGGAAGACCGTCGGCAGCTTCCTCAACTCGCAGTCCGCCAGCACCTCCAAGTGAGCGCCCCCATGAACCCGACCCGCCGCTACGCCCAGGCCCAGACCGCGACCGCCTCCCCCGAGCGCCTGATGGTCCTCCTCTTCGAGGCGGCCCTCCGCCACATGCGCAGCGGCGCGGCCGCCCTCGACGTCGGGCGGCAGGCGGACGCGAACCAGGCCCTGGCGCGGGCGGGCGACATCGTCACCGAGCTGGACGCGACCTTCGACACCGCGCGTCACCCGAAGCTCGGGGAGCAGCTGGCGCAGATCTACGCGTTCGTCCTGGAGCGGTTGCTGCTCGCCAACGCCCGCCGGGATGCGGGGCTGGCGCGCGAGGCGGAGCGGGTGTTCGCGCCGGTCGCCGACGGCTACACCCGGGCCGTGCAGCAGCTCCAGTCCGAGCGCGCGGGAGCGGCCAACCCATGATCGCGGAGGCGCTGGCGGACGCGCTCGGGCGCGCCGCGGCCGCCCTCGAGGCAGGCGACGCCCTCGCCGCCGCGGAAGCGATGACCGAGGCGGGTCGCGCCTGCCAGCAAGCGCAGGCACGCGGCGAGCGCGTCGATGGTGAAGCTCTCGCAGCGCTGACCGCGCTCCACGCCCGCTGCGAGCGAGGCGAGGTGCGCGCGCGGGGGACCCTGGAGCAGGCGCTGGAGTCGGCAGGCTCGGCGCGCCGCGCCGTGAGCGCCTACCGGATCCCCTGAAGGCCCGGCCGGCACGCTACCGGCGGGGCTTCCTCCGGACGGTGGTGGTCCCGCGGGCGCGGCCCTTCGCGGCCGCCCGGCGCACGCCGCCGCTCGTCTTGCCACCCTTGCGCCCGATCCGGGAGTAGAACTCGGGACCGCGGCGCTCGAGCGTACGGCGTCCGCCCTTCCGCCCCGCCTCTTGCACCGTGGCGGCACCGCTCCGGCGGCGCGCCGTCGTGCGAGCGGCGCTGGAGCGCTTGCTGCGGGCGCCTGCCGCGGCGCCCCGACGCCCAGCGCTCGACTTCCTGGTGGTGGTCCTCGCCATGGTGGTCTCCCGATCGGGCTTCCCTGCCCGAGACGTACGGTGAGCATGGCTCTTGCGGCTGGCAAGCGCGCGCTGGTCGGCGGCGGCGCCACTCGCTCCCCTCCGGCTATCACGGAATGCGAAGCGAGCGACCCACTCGGCCAGCGCCGCCACCTCGCCCGGCGAGAACCACGGGAGCGGTCGCGGCGGCTCTACGTCGCTCACCACCGCCAGCACGCGCCGGTCGCGTGCGCACAGGAACGCCCCGCCCACCGCGCTGCGGTGCACCTCCACCCGCGGGAGAGGCTCCCCTTTGAAGCCCTCCGCCACGACGAGATCGCACGGCGGCAGGAGCGCGAGCAGCGCCTCGATCCCTCTTCGGGGCGGGCCGAAGTAGGCGACCTCGTGCGGCCCGGTGAGCGCCACCGCCACGGCGCCCGCCCGGCGCAGCCGGGCGCTGTCCTTGCCCCGCCGGTCGAACGGGTGGACGTGCCCTGATCGCTTGAGGGCCGCGACGGTGAGTCCGCGCGCGCGCAGGGCCGGGATCAGCTTCACGAGAAGTGTCGTCTTGCCGGAGCCGCTCACGCCCGAGAAGGCGAGCACGGGCGGCGGGCGGGAGCGCGATCGTTTCACGGACAATCATCCTCCAGCAACCAGGTCTCGACCGGCTCGCCCGCCGCGAGCTCCCCCGTCCCTTCGCGGAGCTGGATGAGCGCGTCCGCCAGCGCCGGACCGCGGATCTGGGCGGCGTCGCGGCCGATGGGCCGCACCACCCCGCCCGGCTCGAGCCGAGCCCACACGAAGCGAGCCCGCCCGGGCCGGCCCCCGAGCGGCTCCGCGAGCGGGAGCCGCAGCCGGCGGCGCTCGTGGCGGACGGCACCCGCGAGGGCGAGCAGCGCCGGCCGCGCGAAGACCTCGAAGGCGACCAGGCACGCCGACGGGCTCCCCGGCATGCCGAACACGGGCTTGCCGCCCGCGAGCGCGAAGAGGAAGGGCTTGCCGGGCTTCATGGGCACGCCGTGCACGCGCACCTCGCCCCCGACCCGCTCCACCGCTGCGCGCACGTGATCATGGGCGCCGATCGAGACGCCGCCCACCGTGACGACGGCGTCCGATCGGGCGAGCGCGTCGCCGAGCGCGGCCGCGAGTGCGTCGAGGTCGTCTGGCACCCTCCGCCGGTCCACCTCCGCACCGAGCGCCGCCAGCGCGCCCGCCAGCGCGATGCCGTTCGAGTCCGGGGTGCGACCGGAGACGACCTCGTCTCCGGTCGAGAGGAGCGCCACCCGGGGGCGGCGCGAGACCTCCACCTCTTCCACACCCACCGCCGCGAGGAGCGCCAGCTGGCGAGGTCCGAGCCGGACGCCGGCCGGGAGCGCGATCGCACCCGCCGCCATGTCCTCACCGGCCTGCCGCACGTTCTCGCCCGCCCGCGGCGCGTCGAGCAGCTCGACCTGTCCGTCCGCTTCGCGTGCCGCCTCCTCGCGCACCACCGCGTCGGCGCCCGGAGGCAAGGGGGCGCCCGTGAAGATGCGCACGGACGTGCCGGGAGCGAGCGGCGGGCCGGGGAGCTCGCCTGCGTAGACCGTGCGTGAGACGGCGAGGCACAGGGGCCCGGTCACGTCCGCGGCGCGGAGCGCGTAGCCGTCCATGGCCGAGCAGCTGAAGGGAGGCGCAGCGCGAACCGCCTCGACTGCCCGCGTCAGCGCTCGTCCGGCCGCTCCGGCCAGACCGACCCGCTCGCCCGGCAGGGCTGCGACGGAGGTCCGCACCAATTCCCGGAGACGTTCCAGCTTGTCCATGCCGCGCATGATGTCACGCCTCGTCGAGTGCGGCCCTCCACTTCATAGCGGGCCCGTTGGCCTCACCGCGGACCGCCGCGCGCCCACTCGCAAACGTTGCGTACGACCGGCCTTGATCCAGGCCAAAGCGCAAGGCCTGCATGACGCACCCCTGTAATTCCCGTGGTGACGCGGGCCTAGCTCATGCAATGCGACGCCGATCAAGCAAGTTCCCCCTGGAGGTCCCGTGCTCTCGACCGCTCCGGTCAATGACTGCAACGCCTGCTCGCTCGGAATCGCCTCGCAGGGCCGCTGCCGGCTCACGCCCACCACCCGCGAGGCGGGAGCGACGCTTTGCGCTCAGGGTGAGCGGCCCCGAACGGCCTACTTCGTCAAGGAAGGCTTCGTCTCGCTCTCTGCGGTGAGCCCGCGCGGCAGCGAAGTGCTGCTCACCCTCCGCGGCCCGGCCTCGCTCCTCTGCACCGAGTCGCTCCACGGCGATCCGTCACCCTACGAGGTGCGCGCTCTCTCGCGCGTCAAGCTGTGCGGCATCGCGGGTGAGCAGATGAGCAGCTGGATCGGGCCCGACAAGAGCCCGGCCCGCGCCATCCTCGACCTGCTCCTCACCGAGGGAAGGCTCCAGCGTGACGAGGTGAACTACCGCCAGGGTGATTGCCTCTCGCGCGTGGCGCGCTTCGCGCTCGCGCACGCCCGCTTCCTGGCCGATCGGCCCAACGCCGTGCGCAAGCAGGTGGTGGCCAGGCTGCTCGGGATGCGCCCGGAGACGCTCTCGCGTTGCCTGACCCGCCTCGAGCGAGATGGCGTGGTGGACGCGTCGCGGGGGGTGCGCGTCCTCGATCCGCGGCGTCTCGCCGCCATCGCCACGGAAGACGCGAACGCCTGAACGGGTTATACGGTCTGCGCGGCTCCGGTGAGCCGCAGAAGGATTCCATCTCATGTTTGGCCTCCGCCTCCCCGAGCTCCTCCTCATCCTCGTCGCGGTCATCCTCCTCTTCGGCGGCAACAAGCTGCCGCAGCTCGGCAAAGGGCTCGGCGAGAGCATCCGCAGCTTCCGCCGCGCGCTGAAGGAGGCGAACACGGACGAGCCGGCCGCAGCGCCGACCAAGAAGGAGCACGCCAACGTGAAGTCGTAGTCGCGCCGCCACGACGCGACGGCGAGCATGACGCGGCCGGCGCTTCGCGCTCGGGCCGCGTTTCGCGTTTCTCGGGGGACGGCGGCGCGGGGCGGGTTCGTACCCCCCCACCGTCACCGCGCCTGCAGGCTGTGCCCGGCTGGGAGCAGATAGCCGTCCTGCTGCGACAGCCAGCGCAGGATGTCGAGGATGGTCACCACGCCCACCACCCGCCCCTCGGGCGAGAGCACGGGCGCGCGGTGGACCCCCTCGAAGGCGAGCAGCGCCGCCGTCTCCGAGACAGGCGCGCTCTCGGGAACCGTCAAGACCTTCCGGCTCATGGCGTCGGCAACGGTCGCCCGCGGATCGATCCCGCGCAGGAGATCGGTCTTCGAGAGTACGCCCAGCGGGCGGCCCTCTCCATCCACCACGGGCGCGCCGCCGATGCCCCGCTCGAGGAAGAGCGCGCGAGCGCGGTCGAGCGGCACGTCGGCGCGGAGCGCCACCACGTTGCGCGACATCACCGCCGTGATCGGCGTGCGGTCTGCCAGCGAGCGCTCGACCTCACCCGGCTCCCGCCGCTCGGCCAGCGCCGGCGCTGCCTCTCCGAGGCACTCCACGAAGCCGGGCCGGGCGTTGGGATCGAGGTCGAGGCCTTTGCCGTCCACGCAGGGCAGGCAGACCTCGAGGGGCTTCGTGCGTTGCTCACGCGGGCAGAGCACGGTGGAGCGCGTCTCGGCCTGGCCACTCGCGCTGGCGATCTCGAGGGTCATGACTGCCAGGTCGCGGCCGCGGCCGGCGGGGTTGGCTTGGGGCTTCATGTCTTCTCCGAGCGCACCGGAAATCCTGCGCGGCGGTGGCGCACCTGGGGAGTCCCTACAAGGCGCGGGCCAGTTTCGAAGAGGCTGCGGCCGCGGAGCGCTCGTCCGGCCCCACGCCATTCGGACGAGCGGGCGCCGCCGGGCTGGTGCGAAGTTCTGCGTCCGGAGCGCCGCCGCACCTGGACCGTGCCCCCCATGAGACCAGGGCCGTCCCCGCAGAGGGTGGTGCCGTTCGGCATCCCTCTTGTACGCATTCCATCGTGAGAGGAGAGAGCCATGAACCGCATCCTGGTAGGGGTGGACGGATCCGAGCCCTCCGTGAAGGCGGCGCAGCTCGCGGCCGAGATCGCCGTTCGCTTTGGAGCCCGCGTCACGCTCGCGTACGTCGTCCCGCGGCTCCTCCTGCCGCCGGACGCATACGGGCTGACGGTCACCGACGTGGAGCAGGAGCACCGCGTCTTCGCGGAGAAGCTGCTCGCGCACGCCCTCACCCGGTTGGGCGAGTCGGGCGTGCAGGCTGACACGGTGGTGCTGTGTGGGCCGCCAGCGGAGAGCCTGGCCGAGTCGGCGCAGCAGATCGCAGCCGATCTGGTGGTCGTGGGCAGCCGGGGCCGCGGCGCGGTCGCGCGCATGCTGCTCGGCAGCGTGACCGATCGGCTGGTGCACATCAGCCCGAAGCCGGTGCTGGTGGTGCGATAGGGCCGCGGTGGGCTCGCGGCGCCGGCCCACGGTCGAGCTCCGCCGCCGGGACGCGTAGCGGTTCGGCCCCAAGGTGTGGCAGCATCCCGGGCTGGGGCCGCAGCCGGCCCGGCGAGGTGGCGCATGCGGCAGCCCGAGGCACCTGAATCGATGGATGCGGACGGGGTCCGCGCCCTGAGTGTGGGCGACTTCATGACGCGCGAGCTGGTCACGCTCAAGGAGTCGGATGACCTGGCGCTGGCCGAGCAGGCGCTCCGGCTGGGCGGTATTCGTCACCTGCCGGTCGTGCGCGAACGGAAGCTCGTCGGGATCCTCACCCATCGTGACCTGCTCCGCTCCGCCGCCACCCGTCCGGCGCGCTCCACCCTCGCCGGCGAGGTGATGACGCGCGACCCTGTCGCCGTCAAGCCCACCACCTCCCTCGTCCACGCAGCGCGCGCCATGCTCCACCACAAGTTCGGCTGCCTACCGGTGTGCGACGGTGACGGGATGCTGCTCGGCATCATCACGGAGTCGGACTTCGTCCGCTTCGCCGCGGACATGGTGCAGGACCTCGACCTCGTGGCCGAGGCCGTTCGTGGCCAGCACCGGGCCTGACTTCGAGCCGCCCAGCCCGCCGTGCCCGGCCGGTGCCGCGCCACGCGGCCGCTCACCCGCTTGATCCTGGACAGGCCGCGCCCTAGAACCCTTCCAAGCATGGAAGAGTCCCTCCTCGAGGAGTTGAAGCGCTACGTCGGCTGGAGCGAGGCCGACGAGCAGGCCCTGCGAGCGCTGCACCCCGTGGCGAAGCCGCGCTTCGTCGCCATCGCGGAGGTCTTCTACGCGACCATCCAGGCGCATGAGGGCGCGAGGCTCTCGCTCAGCAGCGAGAGCCAGGTCGGGCACCTCAAGATCACGCTCCAGCGCTGGATGGACACGCTGCTCGCCGGGCCCTGGGACCAGGCGTACTACGAGAGCCGCGCCCGCATCGGCCGCCACCACGTCAGCATCGCCCTGCCGCAGCACTACATGTTCGGCGCGATGAACGTCATCCGGCGCGGGCTGAACGAGGTCATCGAAGACCACTACCTGCACGTGCCCGCCGAGCTCGCCCTGGCGCGCCGGGCGGTGGGGCGCATCCTCGACCTCGAGCTCGCCGTCATGCTGCACACCTTCCGCGAGGACCTGGAGGCGCAGGCGGCGCGGACGGAGCGGCTCGCCACCTTCGGCCAGCTCGTCGGCTCCATCGGCCACGACCTGCGCAACCCGCTCGGCGTCATCGAAACGTCGCTGTTCATCTTGCGTGGCCGCACCGGGTCCGACGAGCGGGTGAAGAAGCACCTCGACCGCATAGGCGACCAGCTGGGCGTGGCGAACGGCATCATCACCAACCTGCTCGACATGATCCGCAACAAGCCGCTGGCCAAGGAGCGGGTGCGGCTCGACGCGGTCGTGTCGGGCGCCGCCGAGGCGGTGGCCCGCCCGGACACGGTGCGCTACCGGGCTGAGGGTCTCGACGGGATGGAGGTGGACGGCGATCCCATCCAGCTCCGCCAGGTGTTCGTGAACCTGCTCTCGAACGCGGTCGAGGCGGCCGGCGCCGAAGGTGAGGTGCTCGTTCTGGCGCGCCGCGCCGCGAACGCGGTCACGGTCGCGGTGGAGGACAGCGGCCCGGGCGTCGATGCCGGAACCGCCCGCCGCCTCTTCGAGCCGCTCATCACCACCAAGGACCGCGGCGTCGGGCTCGGGCTCGCGCTGGTGAAGCGCATCGTCGAGCGCCACGGCGGCAGCGTCGCCTACGAGCCGCGCCGGGGCGGAGGCGCGCGCTTCACGGTGCAACTCCCCGCCTGAGCGGCTCCCATGCGCCACGATCTCATCGAGCCCTTCGACACGGCCGCCCTGCTGGCCGAGGTGGAGCGCCAGCACGGCGCGCGGGGCGGGGCCAGCGCATGAGCCAGTCGCTGCACCGGCCGCGCGTCCTCATCGTGGACGACAATGCGACCCTGGTCGACAACCTGCGGGAGATCCTGGAGGACGCCGGGTACGCCGTGCACGGCTACGGCTCCTGCGCCTCCGCCTTGCAGGGTGCGCGCGAGGGCTTCGACGTGGCGCTCGTCGACCTGCGCCTGCCGGACGGCGACGGCACCGCGCTCGCCCCGCAGCTCAAGGAGGCCGCGCCCGACGGCGAGGTGGTGCTCCTCACCGGCTTCGCCACCCTCGAGTCGGCCATGGCGGCGGTGCGCGCCGGCGCGTGCGCCTACCTGGTGAAGCCCTGCGCCACCCAGGAGCTGCTCGTCACGGTCGAGCAGGCCATGCGGCAGGTGCGGCTCCACGGTGAGAAGCGCGAGCTGTCGCGCCGGGCGCAGATGTCGGAGAAGCTGGCGGCGGTCGGCACCATGACAGCGGGTCTCTCGCACGAGATCCGGAACCCGCTCAACGCGGCCGCGCTCCAGCTCACCGTGCTCGAGCGGCGGGTGCAGAAGCTCGACAAGGAGGCGCAGCCGTCGCTGCTCGAGCCGCTCCACCTCGTCCGCGACGAGATCCGGCGGCTCGACCACATCCTCGAGGACTTCCTCCAGTTCGCCCGCCCGCGCGAGTTCCAGCCGCGCGCCATCGCCGTGCCGACCGTGCTGACGAAGGTGCTCGACCTCCTCGAGGGCGAGGCGGAGCGGCGGCACATCGCGCTCGAGCGCGTCTTCGAGGACGTGCCTCCGGTGGCGGGCGACGAGGAGCGGCTGCGGCAGGTGGTGATGAACCTGGCGCTGAACGCGCTCGACGCGGTGGGTCCGGGCGGGACGGTGCGCGTCTCGTGCGCGCGCGAGGAGTCCGCCCCCCAGGAGGTCGCCATCTACGTCGACGACAGCGGTCCCGGCATCCCCCCCGACCTGCGCGACCGCATCTTCGAGCCCTTCTTCACCACCAAGGCGCAGGGCTCCGGCCTCGGTCTCTCCATCGTCCACGCCATCGTCACCCAGCACGGCGGGACCATCTCGATCGAGGACGCGCCGAGCGGCGGCGCCCGCTTCGCGCTGCGGCTGCCATGGGCGGGGTGACGGGCGGACCCCCGCAGAGGCCCTCCCCTACTCCGCCTCCCGCTCCACCGGCCCGTCGTCGCCGTCGTCCCGCTGCGGCCCGCCGCCGGCGTACTCCTTCAGCCGGTACTGGATCTTGCGGACGCTGATGCCGAGGATCTCGGCGGCGCGCGAGGTGCTCCCCCCCACCATCTCCAGCGTGCGCAGGATGGCCTCGCGCTCGATCTCGTAGAGCGTGGCACCGGGGATGAGGGCACCGGGCGCCCGCTCACGCGGGCGGGGGCCACGCAGCGTGGGCGGCAGATCGTCGGCGGTGAGCTCGGCGCTCTTGCACAGCACCACCGCCCGCTCCACCACGTTCTCCAGCTCGCGCACGTTGCCGGGCCAGTCGTGGCTGAGGAGCGCGTTGAGCGTGCCGGGGGCGAGGCCGTTGATCTCCTTCCCGTAGGCCTTCGAGTACTTCTCCACGAAGTGCGAGACGAGGGCCGGGATGTCGCCCTTGCGGGAGCGGAGCGGCGGCAGCGTGACCGCGACCACGTTGAGCCGGTAGTAGAGATCCTCGCGGAACTTGCCCGTCTTCACCTCGGAGGCCAGGTCGCGGTTGGTGGCCGTCACCACCCGCACGTCGACCTTGATGGTCTGCGTGCCGCCAACGCGCTCGAACTCCTTCTGCTGCAGGACGCGCAGGAGCTTGATCTGCAGCGTGGGCGAGATGTCGCCGATCTCGTCGAGGAAGAGCGTGCCGTTGTCGGCCAGCTCGAAGCGCCCCTCCTTGCGGCCTATGGCGCCGGTGAAGGAGCCCTTCTCGTGGCCGAAGAGCTCGCTCTCGAGGAGCGTCTCCGAGAGCGCGGCGCAGTTCACCTTGATGAACGCCTTGTCGTGCCGTGGCGACTCCTCGTGCAGCGCCTGGGCGATGAGCTCCTTGCCGGTGCCCGACTCGCCCAGGATGAGCACGGTCGCCTTGGTCGGGGCGGCCCGCTTCACCACCTCGTAGACCGCCTGCAGCTCCGGCGCGTCGCCGACGATGTTGTGGAAGCGGTAGCGCTCACGAACGCGCTCGCGCAGGTTGGCGGTGTCGCGCTGCAGGCGCAGCTTCTCGAGCGCCTTCTCCAGCACCACCAGCACCGCGTTCACGTCGAGCGGCTTCACGAGGTAGTTCTCGGCGCCGGCGCGCATCGCCTCGACCGCGGCCTCGACGCTGGCGAAGGCGGTCATCATGACGAAGACCGCGTCCGAGCCGGTCTCGCGGGCGCGCTTGAGGAGCGTCAGCCCATCCATGCGCGGCATGCGCACGTCGGCCAGGACGGCCGCGGGGGCGAAGCCGGGCAGGAGCGCCAGCGCTTCCTCGCCGTCGGCGGCCTCCGCGATCTCGTAGCCCTCCTCGGAGAGGATCGTCCGGAGCGCCACGCGGGCGTTCTGCTCATCGTCGACGACGAGGATGCGCTCCTTGACCGGTCGAGCGCCGTTCTTGGCCACCGTCATTACTACCTTTCGTGCAGTGTAGGCCGCAAACCCTGCGCGCCCGGTGCATGTTATGCACCGTTCGCGGGGCCCGGTCCACCTTCCATGATCCGACCCAGGCGGTCATACGGGCGCCACCTGAAGCGGGCGCCGAGCGCCTCCGCCACCTTGCGGCAGTCCTCCTCCCGGAGGCCAGGCAAGGCGACGCAGCTCGCGGCGACCTCCAGCCCACCGCTGACGCCGCTCCGGATGAACTCGCGGCACGCGTCGTAGGCGCGCTCGCCGAAGCGGCTCGGACAGATGCGCGCGTAGGTGACGGCGTCCGCGGCGTTGAGGGAGACGCTCACGGCGCCCACCCCGGCCGCGACCAGCTCCGGGATGACGTCGCGCCCCTCGCGCAGGCTGGCGAGCCCATCCGTGTCGACGCGCACGCGCCGGACGCCGGCGGCCTTCAGCCGGCGGGTGAGGTCGAGCAGCACCGCGAGCCGCCGGGTCGGCTCGCCGAGCCCGGTGAAGACGATCTCGGAGCGGCCGCCCAGCCCCGCCGTCTCGATCTGCGACCACACCGCGTCGGCGCCGGGCGCGCGCGAGAGCCGGAGGTCGAAGCCGCCCACCACCCAGTCGTCGTCGCGGATCTTCGGGCAGAAGGTGCACGCGAGCGTGCAGGCGCTGGTGAGGTTCAGATAGAGCGCGTCGCCCAGGAGATAGGCGAGCACAGGAGGGGTGGGAACAGGCGGGTGCGCCACGAGGCAGGATTAACGCGTGCGGCGGGGGGATGCTCGAGGTGCGCGGCGCGCCGACGAGGCCCTAGTCGCGGTGCCCGCTGCACGAGAGGCAGAAGCGCGCCTCGGGGATGGCGCGCATGCGCTGAAGACCGAGGGGTCCGCCGCACGTCTCGCACCTTCCGTAACTGCCTTCCTCGATCCGCCGCAGGGCCGCCTCGATGTCCGCGAGCTCGCGGCGCGTCGGCTCGGCGATGGGCTCGCCCTGGGTCTCCCAGTCGCACCAGCTCGAGCTGGGATCGCTGCGCTGCACCTCCGCCGGATTCCGGCTCAGCGACTCGCGACGGCTCAGCAGGAGGCTTCGCGCCTCGGATTCGATGCGGCTCATGGAGACCGTGACCTTGCTCGGGCGCGGTGGCCCTCGTCCTTTCGCACACAGGCGCCACTACACGGGCCATGCCGTCCGATAAACCGTTTGATTCTCTCGATTTCCCACGCGGAACTTGCGTGCCCCGCGACGCGTCACGCACGGCTTGCGCTGGTCCTTGCTCCACGTCAGGAAAGGCGCGAGCGTCTCAAGCGGGGCGTCCGGGGACGGTTCTCGGCGTGACCGGACGGCCGCGGCGCAGCACCGACGAGAGCGCCCGCAAGCCATCGGCGGAGGTGAAGATGCCGATGACGGCGCCGCCGTCCACCACCACCGCCGAGCCGTACTTGTGCTGCGCCATCTCGCGCGCGACCTCCTCGATCGACGCGTCGGGAGGCACCGTGTACGGCTCGGGCGTCATCGCTTCCTCGACGGTCTCGGAGGTGGCGTCGACCCCGCGCAGGGTCTCGAGGAGGTAGAGGTCGCGCTGGGAGACGATGCCGACCAGCCGGCCGGAGTCGACGACCGGCAGGTGCCGGACGCCGTGTTCACGCATCGTCTGATGAGCCTCGGAGAGCGTGCGGCGGCTCGAGATGACGACCGGATTCACCGTCATGTAGCGCTGGACCGCGTGCTTGGACATTCCCCTCCCCCCGGGTATCGACTTAGCAAAGGGGAGGCCATGGTGGGGCGTGAGGCCAGCGCGACGGTCTCACGCCCCGCGCGGACCGAACTAGCCGGGGAGTGCGCGCCGGACCTCGCCCGCCAGCGCGAGGTCCTCGCGCTCGCCCGACAGGGCGCGCGTGCGGATGTCGTAGACGCGGATGAGCGGCTGCGCGAACGTCTCGGGGCTCCGCACCGGGGACACCGACCTCGCGAAGCGCCCGTCGTCGAGCTCGAGCAGCGTCCCGGGCGGATATCGGCCGAGCACGTTGACCATCACCTGAGCCAGCGCCGGCTGGTAGAGCTGCCCAGCCGCGCGCGACATGGCGCCGAGCGCGTCGGTGGGCGAGATGCTCCCCGCGTAGACGCGCAAGAGCGTCGTGTAGTCCTCGGCCAGGCGCAGCACCTCGCCCAGCGCCGACGGGGGGCCGGCCGACGCCTCGTGATCGCGGTGGTGGTCCATCACCGCCCGCAGGCGCCGCAGCTTGGCCGCGTTGAAGCCGCGCTGCCGGAGGAGGATGCGCGCGCCCTCGCCAGGGTGGCGTGCCAATCCCTCCGCGCCGCGCGCGACGTCCGCCGGCAGCTGGGCGTAGCCGACGTCGTGGAGGAGCGCCGCCACGCCCAGGTCCTGGAGCACCGCGCTGCCGAACCCGACCGCGCGGCCGACGAGGAGCGCCAGCAGCGCCACCGAGGTCGCGTGCGAGGCGTGCGGCAGGCCCTCGCTGACGGTCTCCCACAGCTCCGGGATGTGTGGCCCGATTTCGAGGAGCTCCACCACCGCGCGGCGGAGCGGGAGCGGGTTCACGACCCGCCCGGCGGCGACGTGATCGTACCCCTCCTCGCACAGGCGCAGCGCCCGCCGCAGCGCCTCGATGGGATCCGCCGGATCCGCCCCCGCCCGATCGGCCTCCCCTTGCGCCCGGAACCGGAAGCGCGGCATCAGCTCGACCGAGCGGACGGCCCGCAGGGCGAGCGCGTGCTGCAGGGCGCTGCGCGGGCCGCTCTCGGCCGGGCGCTCCGCGAAGGCGGCCACCAGGGCGCGCACCGCGGCGCTCTCGAGCGGGCCGTGGAAGGTGAGGCCGCCCACGTTGTGCTTGGCGAGCTCCCCGCCCAGCTCGCGCGCGCCGCCCTTCGTCTCGGCGCGGACGCGGACGTCGTTCAGGTAGACCTGATCCTCGACGGTGACGAGGTGGACGGTGCCGAGCAGCTCGAGCAGCACGCCCAGCTGCCGCGACAGCTCGGCCGCCGGGACATCGAAGGCCCGGTTGTCGGCGGAATGGACGCGGCTCATCTTGAAGAGCCCGCAGACGATGTTCGCGAGCGCCTCGCCGCCCTCGCGGACCTTCTGCGAGAGCTCGCGGTCCTCGCCCGCGCGCGCCCGGCCGATCGCGCGGCCCAGGCTCGACTGCGCGCGCGAGAGCTCGTCATCCGCGCGGGGCGGCATGGCCTGCTCCCTTCCTGCGCCGCGCCAGCATGGCGAGGCAGTGGTCCCGCAGGACGCCCTCCGAGCGCTCGGCGAGGCCTTGCAGGCTGGCCTCGGCGGCGGCGCCGGGGAGCTCTCCCGTCCCCGCCACCGCGGCCCACTGCTGCGTGCGCTGATCGGCGGAGAGGCCACGCAGGAAGCGGCCCTTCGGCGCCAGCCAGGCCCCGAAGAATCGGCCGGCCGCGATGGGCGCCACCTGCGCCATGGCGCGCCCGAGCGCCTCCGCCTCCTCCAGAGCCAGCTCGCGACCCGTCGAGAGCGCCGCGCGCAGCACCTCCAGCACCGACGCGTCCCCGTGCTGGCCGAGGAGCTCGGCCGCGCGCACCCGCAGCGGCAGATCCGGGTCGCCGAGCAGGTCGCAGAGCGGGCGGAGCGGGATGGCGCCGGTGGCGCCTGCGAGGGCTGCGAGCCCCTCCAGGCGGAGCGAGGGATCGCCCTGCCCGAGCAGCTGGCGCGCCACGTCGCTCGCGCGCTCCGGCGCCCGCGCCACGACGGCCCGCGCGAGCTCCCGCGCCAGGCGCGGCTCGAAGGTGGGCAGCCGCGCAAGCACCGCGTCGGTCTCGCGAGGTAGTCGGGCCAGCGCGATCCGCAGCAGCAGCCGGCGCCGCGCCTCGCTCGTCCCGGCGCCGGGGAGGAGGCGGTCGAGCGCCGCATCGATGCCGAGGAGCGGCAGGAAGGGGACCAGCTCGGCCGGCAGCTGCGAGGCGTCCTCCGGGACCGTCGCCAGGACGAGGTCGAGCGTGCGGGCGTCGCCGAGGCCGCGCAGCACGGTGTCGCGCAGGTCACCCCCGCCCTCCTCCCGGATGAGATCGATCAGCCGCCGGACCGACGACAAGCTTCCTTCGGCGAGCAGCCCATCGCGCAGCTCGGAGAAGAAGGCGATGAGGTCGGGGTTCGGCACCGGCCAGGCCGAGCGCATCGCCTCGGCCAGGAGGTCGCGCGCGACCGACAGCGAGAGATCGGCCAGCGTCGTCTCGTCCTCGGCGCTCTGGGCGCGGAGCGGCGCGAGCTCGGCGTCCGGGACGGCGCGCCAGACCAGCGGGCCGGGCTGCGGGAGCGTCTGCAGCGGCGTGTCCCAGCCGGCCGGCGGCTGGGCCCGCTGCGCGCGCTGCGCCTTCTCGTCGAGCTCCGGCTCCGGGCTCTCCTCGGCCGGCGTGAAGCCCTCCACCGCCTGGAGGGTGACGCCGCGGAACTCGGCCTTCCGCAGGAGCGTGACGATGTCCTCCTCCTGCTGGCGCACGCCGGTGTACCGGATGGCGAGGATCTGCAGGAGCTGCGAGAGCTCCTCCCAGCTCACCTCCGGCGCCAGGGTCAGCCGCCGCACCCCGTCCCGGAACAGCCGGAAGGCGAGCGACTTCTCGCGATCGAGCTCGCGGTAGACCACCTCGCCCGCGACCGCCATCTCGAACGGCCGCACCTCGAAGGCAAGGGCGCCGTGGCGGTCGAGCGCGGAGCGCGCCCGGTCGCGGTACTCGCCGAGCAGCTGGCGGACGACGGCATTGCCGGGGTCGTAGAGGACGAAGCTGCGCGCCGCCCGCGAGAGGGCGAGCAGGACCAACGCGGCCGCCTGCGCCTGGGCCGAGCCGGCCCCGCGCTCGCCCGCTACGGCGGGCGCACCAGGGCCCGGCGAGAGCGCGGGGGGCGGCGGGATCGGGGCGGGGCGGTCCATGGCGTCGTCGATCATGATCGGACCGCGACGGCGGTGCCGGGTCAAGCTCATGAACAGCGATCCCGGCGGCGGGGCCGGTGTGGAGGCCTCAGCGCTCGAGGTCGGCGCTGCGCAAGACCCTCACCCCACCCGCCGCCAGCGACGCGTCCACCTCCGCCTGCCGCTCGGGGAAGACCGCGCGGGTGAGGTCGTCCAGCGCGAAGGTCTCGAAGCCGTGCGCCGCCGCGTCGAGAGCGCTCCACCTCACGCAGAAGTCGCGGGCGAGGCCGCACAAGAAGACGCGCCGGACGCCGCGCGCCTCGAGCCAGGCGGCGAGGCCCGTGGTGGGGCGGCGCCCGTCCGGCCCCACGTTCTCCCGGAAGGCGCTGTAGGAGTCCACCTCCCGCCGCGTGCCCTTGCGCAGGATGAGCGTGAGGGCGCCGTCCGGCAGGGCGGGGTGGAGCGCGGCGCCGGACGTGCCGCGAACACAGTGGTCGGGCCACAGCTCCTGCTCGCCATGAGGGAGCGCGAGCGTGGTGTATGGCTGCCGTCCGGGGTGCGCGGCGGCGAAGGAGACGTGGCCTTGGGGGTGGAAGTCCTGCGTCGCCACCACCGTCGTGAAGGCCGGCGCCAGCCGCGCGATGGGCGCCACCACCTCGTCGCCCCCCGGGACGCCCAGCGGCCCTCCCGGGAGGAAGTCGTGCTGCAGGTCCACCACCAGCAGGGCGTCGCGCGCGGGGTCGATGCGCATGGGCCCGGAACATAGCGGAAACCGTGTTGTCTCGCCGCGCGCCCTGGGCTAGCTTCCGCGCACCATGGACAAGATCTGGGTCAAGGACGTCAAGGAAGGCGAGAAGGTGAAGGGCGTCTTCCTCGTCGCCCGCAAGGCCATCCCGACCGCGAAGAGCGGGAAGACGTACCTGTCCGTCACCCTGCACGACAAGACGGGCGAGCTGGAGGCGCGCGCCTTCGAGCGGGTCGAGGAGCTGACCCCGACCTTCGAGGAGAAGGACCTGGTCGAGGTCGAGGGGCAGGTCGGCACGTTCCAGGGCAAGCCCCAGCTCCGCCTCGAGCAGGTCGCGAAGGTCGATCCGGCGGGGCTCGACCTGGCCGAGTTCGTCTGGGCTCCGCCGCCCGAGCCCAAGAAGCCGGAGAAGAGCGGCCCGAGCGAGCAAGAAGAGACGGCCTGGAAAGAGCTCGCCGCCCTGGTCGACGCCATCGCCGACGAGAACGTGAAGAAGCTCATCCGCGCCTTCCTCGACGACGAGGACGTGGCCGGGCGGATGCGCCGCGCGCCGGCCGCGAAGAGCGTCCACCACGCCTATCCGGGCGGCCTGCTCGAGCACACCGTCTCCTGCCTCAAGCTCGCACACCGCCTGGCCGATCACTACCCGCAGGTCGACCGCGATCTGCTCGTGGCAGGCGCGTTCTTCCACGACCTGGGCAAGATCCGCGAGCTCTCCTACGACCGGCAGGTCGAGTACAGCGACGAGGGACGGCTCATCGGCCACCTCATCATGACCGCGCAGTGGATCCACGACAAAGCGCGCCGCACCGGCGTGCCGCGCGAGCTCGAGCATCACGTGGTGCACCTCGTGCTCGCGCACCACGGCAAGCTCGAGTACGGCTCCCCCAAGGTGCCGATGACGCTCGAGGCGCTCCTCACGCACGAGATCGACGAGATCGACAGCCGGGTGAACTCCTGGCTCAACCTGATGGGCCGCGAGGCCGGGAACCGCCGCTGGACCAGCTCCGAGAACATTTACGAGCAGGCCATCTGGCGCGGCACCCTGCCCACCGTCCAGGTCGAGAAGAAGGGCCCGCCGCCCGAGGTGATGACGCCCGTCATCTACGTGCCGCGCGCCGGCCAGCCGCAGCAACAGCGCCCGGGCGGAACGGGGGCGCAGAAGAAGAAGCGGCCGGAGCGCCCGGAGCGGCGGCACGAGCCGAAGCCGGAGGGCGAGGCCGCCGCAGCCGGCCCCGAGGCTCCGAAGGTGGAGGGCGCGGCGCCCGCACCGCACGCCGAGCGCCCGGAGCGACGCGACCGCCCCGATCGTGGCCCGCGCCCTGACCGCGGCGGCCCGGGCGGCTTCCGCGGTGGCGCCGGGGCCCCCGGCGGCGCGGGAGGCTTCGGGGACAAGAAGCGCGCCTATACCGGTCCGCGCCTCCCAGGCGATCGGGGCCCCCAGCCCCGGCCCAAGGCGACCACCTCGCTCACCCACAACCCGTTCGCTGCCCTGGCGCAGAAGATCGAGGGTTCCCACGAGGCGGCTTCAGCCGCCGAGCCCGAAGGTTCCGCGGCCGAGCCCGCTGCGATCGAAAGCGCCGCCGCGGACGCCGCGCCGCCCGCCGCCACGCCGCCCGCCGACACTTCGACCCCAACCACCCCGGGCGTTGCCGAGACGCCCGCACCCGCCCCCGGCGACGCGCCGCAGTAGCTTCCCCGTCATCTGTCCCGGCGGACGTCCACCCTCCTTCTCCCCCGACGGGGAGAGGGAGAGGGGACAGGGCTCGCGCTGCCGCCGCCGGCCGCCTACAATCGCGTCGCGTGGTCCCCTTCGGCCGCACTGCCGCCATCTTCGACGTCGACGACTCGCTCCTCGACGGAAACGCCGGCACGATCTTCACCTGGTATCTCTACAGCGAGAAGATCATGCGGCCGGACATGCGCGCCAAGGTCCCGCGCATCATCTACGAGTACGCCCGGCACCGGCTCACCGAGCAGGACATGGTCGAGGTGGGCTCGCGCTGCCAGCAGGGTCTGCGCGCCGACGAGCTCAAGGCGCATGCCCATACCTGCTTCCACAAACATCTGAAGAAGCGCATCACCACCGGAGCGGTGCGGCAGATCCGCAAGCACCTCCTCTCCGGACACCTGGTGGTGCTCGCCTCCGGGTCGCCGCAGTACATCATCGACGAGGTGGGCCGCCACCTGCGGGTCCACGTCGCGGTCGGCACACGCACCCGCGTCGTCGACGGCCGCGCCACCGACCAGATCGTGCCGCCGGTGGTGTTCCGCGACGGCAAGCGCGCGGTGATCGAGCGCATCGCCGACAGCTACGACCTCGACCTCTCGCACAGCTTCGTCTACTCCGATTCGGTGGCCGACACGCCGCTGCTCGAGGCGGTGGGGAACCCGGTGGTGGTGAACCCCAAGCCGCCTTTCCGCGCCGTGGCCGAGCGCCGCGGCTGGGACGTCGTCGAGTGGCACGAGCGCAACAAGGGCACCCCGCCTGCGGACACCGCCGACGAGTGGGGTAGCTGGGACGGGTGAGCACCGGGCGCTCGCATCAGGCTGCTCACGCCCCCCAACCGCCTCCGCCGCGAGCACGGCTCGCTGGCTGATTTCCTCGTCGCCCTCGCCGACATCGCCCACGAGCGGCGGTCGACCGATTCTGGGGCTCCCGCCGTGCCGGAGCCGGCCGGAGCCGCATGCACGAAGCCGCCGCCGGCCTGCGGCGTTAGGACCGTCGGTGCGATGAGCGTCCCCCGAGAGGCGATGACCAAGGCCCGCTGGGTCGTCCTGGGGGTGATCGCGCTCGCCTGCGGTGGCGGCGGGACGCCGGCAGGCGGCGCCAACGAACCACCAGCCGGCTCCGCGCCGTGCGCACTGGGCGCCGATCCTTGCGCTTTCCTCGCCGCGCACGACGCCGTCCGAGCCGCGGCGATCCCGACGCCGACCCCGGCCCTGCCCGGCATGAGCTGGTCGCTCGACGCGGCGAGCGCGGCGGGCGCGTGGGCGCGCCAATGCACCTGGCAGCACGACCCCGCGCTGGGAGCGCTCGGGCTCGGCCAGAACCTCTACGCCAGCACGGGCGCCGCGACGCCGACGGCCGCCGTCGCGAGCTGGGCCTCCGAGGCCGCCGACTACGACCTGGCCTCGAACACCTGCGGGGCCGGGCAGGTGTGCGGCCACTACACCCAGCTCGTCTGGCGCAGCTCCGTCGGCCTCGGCTGCGCCATCGAGCGCTGCACCACCGGCTCCCCTTTCGCAGGCACCGACGCGACGTGGTGGAACGTCGTCTGTGACTATGCGCCTCCGGGAAACTTCGTCGGACAGCGGCCCTACTGATGTCGCGCAGACCCGCCGACGAGCCCGCCTCGAGCGCGCGCCCGGACGTCCCGGCGCTCGAGCTGCGGGGCGCTCACGTGCGCCACCCCGGCGGCGCCGACGTCGGGCCGGTGACCTTCGAGGTGCTGCGCGGCAGCGCGATCGCCCTCATCGGACCGAGCGGCGCGGGGAAGTCCACCCTCCTCCGGCTCCTGCTCGGGTTGCTCGTGCCGGACGCGGGCGAGGCGCGGCTCGGCGGCGAACGCATCGGTCCGGCCGATCACGTCCTCCGGCGCCGCATCGGTTACGTCGTGCAGGGCGGCGGGCTCTTCCCTCACCTCACCGCGCGCGAGAACGTGGCGCTCGTCGCGCGGTACCTCGGCTGGCCTCCCGCGCGCATCGCCGGGCGCATCCGCGAGCTCGCTGCCCTGGCGCGCCTGGACGAGCGCGTGCTCGGGCGCTACCCGGGCCAGCTCTCCGGGGGACAGGCGCAGCGGGTCGGGCTCGTGCGCGCGCTCGCGCTCGACCCCGAGGTGCTCCTGCTGGACGAGCCGCTCGGGGCCCTCGATCCGCTCACGCGCGCGGATCTCCAGGCCGACCTGCGCGGCGTGTTCCAGGCGCTCGGGAAGACGGTCGTGCTCGTCACGCACGACCTCGCCGAGGCCGCGTTCTTCGCGGGGCGGCTCCTCCTCCTGCGCGACGGCCGGGTGGTGCAGGACGGCTCGCTCGAGGAGCTCGTGCGCGCGCCGGCGGAGCCCTTCGTGACGCGCTTCTTGCGCGCGCACCGCAGCCTCGCGCTGCCGGAGCCCCCTTGAGCGCGGCCATGCTGGCGCTGGCCCTGGCGATCGCGGCGCCACCGCCGGTCCGTATCGGCTCGAAGACGTTCACCGAGTCGGTGCTGCTCGGCGACCTCGCGAGCGGCCTCCTGACCCAGAGCGGCGTCCGCGCCGAACACCGCCGCGCCCTCGGCGGCACGCGCATCCTCTGGTCGGCGCTCCTGCGCGGAGATCTCGATGTCTACCCCGAGTACACGGGCACCCTCGTCCGCGAGATCCTCGGGCTCGACCGCCAGCCCGCGCCTGCGGAGCTGGCGGGCCTGCTCGCGCGGAGAGGCATCGGCATGACGCGCTCGCTGGGCTTCGACGACAGCTACCGCCTCGGCGTGCGGGAGGAGGAGGCCGCGCGCCTCGCCCTGCGCTCCATGACCGATCTGGCCCGACACCCCGAGCTGCGCTTCGGCCTCACGAACGAATTCATGGATCGGGCCGATGGCTGGCCGGCCGTGCGCGCGCGCTATCAGCTCCGGCCCTCCGAGGTGCGCGGGCTCGACCACGACGTCGCCTACCGGGCGCTCGCGGGCGGCGAGATCGACGTGACCGACGTCTACTCGACCGACCCGGAGATCGAGCAGCACCGGCTCGTCCTGCTGGAGGACGACCGGGGCGCCTTCCCGGAGTACCAGGCCATCTTCGTCCACCGGCTCGACCTCGCTGCGCGCGTGCCGGACGCGCTGGCCACGATGCGGCGCCTGGAGGGACGCATCCCGGCCGAGACGATGCGGCGCCTCAATGGCGACGTGCAGATCCGTCACCTCGCGTCGGAACAGGTCGCGGCCGCCTTCCTGCGTGAGGCGGTGGGGAGCGCCCCCGCCGTGAGGTCGGATGGCCTCATGGCGCGGATCCTGCGCCGCACCGGAGAGCACCTCGTCCTGGTCGGCGTGGCGCTGCTCGGAGCGATCGCCGTCGCGGTCCCGCTCGGCATCGCGGCGCGGCGCCGCGCCGTCGGCCGGATCGCGCTCGGGATTGCCGGGCTGGTGCAGACCGTCCCCTCCCTGGCGCTCCTCGTCTTCATGATCCCGCTCCTCGGCATCGGCTCGCGTCCGGCCATCGCCGCCCTGTTCCTTTACGGCCTGCTGCCCATCGTCCGCGGCACGCACTCCGGCCTCACGGGGATCGGGCCCGAGCTACGGGAGTCGGCGCGGGCGCTCGGCCTGCCGCCGGCGGCGCGGCTGCGGCGGGTGGAGCTGCCGCTCGCCATGCCCGCAATCCTCGCCGGCGTGAAGACCTCGGCCGTCATCATGGTGGGGACCGCCACGCTCGGCGCTCTCATCGGAGCCGGCGGCTATGGGCAGCCCATCTTGACCGGGCTGCGGCTCGATTCGGTGCCGCTCATCCTGGAGGGTGCCGTTCCGGCGGCGGCGCTGGCGCTGCTGGTCGAAGCGGCGTTCGGGCTGCTGGAGCTCGTCGTCGTGTCGCCCGGGCTGCGGCTCCCAGGCTGACGAGCGAACGGCATCGCGGCATTCTCCGAGGTGGCCGGGAAGCGCCTTGGGCCGTGTTCCACCACTCCCCCAGACGGCCATGCCCTCGGGCAGGACGCGGCGACGGTCCCTGACTAGAGAACCGGGCGGTTCCACGGACCGCCGGCACGCCCGTCGTCCCGCCCGGGTCAGCCCAGGCCACGGAGGAGAGTGAGATGGACATCGCGAAGGAGGTCGCTGAGCTCCGCCACTGGTTCGCCAGCCCGCGGTTCGCAGGCATCAAGCGCATCCACTCGGCGCGCGAGGTGGCCGAGCAGCGCGG
>WNGL01000913.1_pt1 | contig 35698 bp, 31 predicted proteins | sample 5400591 | NCBI WGS metagenome assembly WNGL01 (sample SAMN13153377, study PRJNA577476) | soil metagenome | isolation source: 80 cm soil or saprolite under Garry oak tree replicate 1 | place: USA:California | collected 2016-06-15
CGTCAAGCCCGGAGACATGCTGCTGCGGCTGGCCACCGACAAAGTCGACGTCGAGGTGGAGGCGGAGGCACCCGGCCTGTTCCACCCGGCCGTGGCGTCCGGCGTCGAGCTGACGCCGGGCGCCCTGATCGGCTGGCTGCTGGAGGCCGGGGAGGAGGTGCCCTCCGCCGCCGCCAGCCTGGAGGCGCCGCCGCCACCGCACCTCCCGGCCGAGACCCAGACGCCGGTCGTCGGCGAACCCGGTGCGCTCACCCGCACCGGGCGGTTGTTCGCCTCGCCTAATGCCCGCCGGGTGGCCCGGGAGCGGGGCGTCGACGTCACGGCGCTGAACGGCACCGGCCCGGGTGGGCGCATCATCACCGCCGACGTGCTGGACGCGGCGGCGGCCGCGCCCGGCGGGCCCGGCCCCGCGCCCGCGGTCGTCTCCCCGCTCGTGCGGCGAGACGCCGCCGCCGCCGGCGTGGATCTCGGCACCGTGATACCGACCGGCCCGGGCGGGAAGGTACTCCGCTCCGATGTCCTGGCGGCGGCGGCCAAGCAGGCACCGCCCGCCGCGGCGGCCGCCGCCCAGGTCATCCCGCTTACCGGGATACGCGGCGTGATCGCGTCGCGGATGCACGCGAGCTTGCAGGAGATGGCGCAGCTCACCCTGGGCATCGAGGCCACAATGGATGCTGCGGTGGCGTTGCGGGCCCAGCTCAAGCAGCAGTGGCAGCAGGCCGGGATCCCGGTGCCCACGATCACCGACCTGATCGTCCGGGCGGCCGCGCTGGCCCTGCGTGAGCACCCGCGCCTCAATGCGTCGGTGCGCGACAACGCCATCCATGTCCATCCGGAGATCAACGTCGGCATCGCGGTCGCGCTCGAGGAAGGCCTGATGGTCCCGGTCGTCAAGCGAGCCGACCAGCTGCCGGTCTCCGCGATCGCCGCCGAGAGCCGTCGGCTCGCCCAGGGCGCCCGGACGGGCCGGCTCGCGCTGACCGACCTGGAGGGCGGCACCTTCACGGTGAGTACGCTCGGAAGTTACGGCATCGACTTCTTCACGCCGGTGATCACCCCCGGGCAGGTCGCGATCCTGGGCGTCGGCCGGCTGCGCGACTCGGTCCGGTGGGAGGGAACGGCGCCAGTTCGCACGCAGGTGCTGACGCTGAGCATCACCTTCGACCACCGGGCCGTCGACGGCGCACCAGCCGCCGACTACCTGCGGTCCGTTGTGTCCCGCCTCGCGAACCCGTTGTCCTTGCTCGCCTGACCGCACCTGCGCCGTCGACACCGGCGTCCGACCACAGGAGGAGACTCCGTGCGCGCATTGCAGCTGAAGAGCTTCCGATCCGACCCGGAGCTGGTGGACCTGCCCGAGCCGGAGCCGGGTCCCGGGCAGGTTGTCGTCAAGGTCGGCGGCGCGGGCGCCTGCCACTCGGACCTGCACGTGATGCGGGAGTTCGCCGAGGGGATGGCGCCATGGGGGCCGCCGTTCGTCATCGGGCACGAGGCGGCCGGCTGGGTCCACCAGGTGGGCGAGCACGTCCGCGGGCTGGAGCCCGGCGAGCCCGTGGCGGTGTACGGCCTGATCGGCTGCGGCCGGTGCAAGCCGTGCGCCGCCGGGGCCGAGAACTTCTGCGTCCATGGCATGGAGGGGCCTCCGGGCATCGGGTTCGGTGTGGACGGCGCCATGGCCGAGTACCTGCTCGTCGACGATCCGCGACGTCTGGTGCCCATCGGCGACCTTGACCCCGTGGACGCTGCTCCGCTGACCGACGCGGGGCTGACGCCGTACCGCGCCGTCAAGCGGGTGCTGCCTAAGTTGACTCCCGGCTCACACGCGGTAGTGATCGGTGCCGGCGGCCTGGGTCATCTCGCCATCCAGATCCTCGACGCGCTGACCCCGGCCACGGTGATCGCCGTGGACACGCGGGAGCCGGCGCTCACGCTCGCCACCGAGGTGGGCGCGGCCAGCACGGTGCTCGCTTCAGACGCCGCCGCCGCGGCGGTCATCGACGCGACGAACGGCGCCAAGGCGGAGGTCGTCCTCGATTTCGTCGGGGCGGCCTCGACGCTCGCGCTGGGCGCGGCGGTCGTCCGGGCCGGCGCGGACCTTATCGTGGTCGGCGCCGCGGCGGGGAACATCGGCTGGAACTTCTATGCCCTGCCGTACGAGGTCAACCTGACCACCTCCTTCTGGGGCACCCTGCCGGAACTGCACGAGGTGATCGCCCTGGCCCGGCAGGGGCTGATCAAGCCGCACGTCCAGCGCTTCGGCCTCAAGGAGGCCATGCACGCGTACGAACTGATGGAACAGGGCAAGCTCTCCGGCCGCGCCGTCATCGTGCCGTAGCCAGACCCTCCAAGGAGCAGCATGTCGTCGGGTGAGGCGCCCAGCGCCGCGATGTTGACGGTGTTCTCCGAACGCCGCAGCGATCTGGTGATCACGGCTCGCGAGATCCGCGCCGAGGGCGTCGTCTCGCTGACGCTAGCCGACCCGGGCGGAGCGCAGCTGCCCGCCTGGACGCCGGGTGCGCACATCGACCTGCTGCTCGGCGACACCGTCCGCCAGTACTCACTGTGCGGGCCCCCGGGCGACCAGCACACGTGGCGAATCGCGGTCCTGCTCGATGCGGGCGGCCGAGGCGGTTCGGTCAAAGTGCACCAGACGCTGAAGGCGGGGGACCAGATCGCGGTCCGGGGCCCGCGCAACCACTTCCCGCTGCACGCCGCGCCGCGTTACATCTTCATCGCCGGAGGTATCGGCATCACGCCGATCCTGCCGATGATGGCGGTCGCGACGGAGGCCGGATCGCAATGGCGGCTGTACTACGGGGGCCGCAGCCAGGCGTCGATGGCGTTCCTCGACGAGCTGGAGCCTTACGGCGAGCGGGTGGTCATCTGGCCCGACGACGAGCGGGGGCTGCTGCCGCTGGACGAGATCCTCGGCGACCCGGCCGACGGCATGCTGGTCTACTGCTGCGGGCCGGAAGGCCTGCTGGCCGCGACCGAGCAGCGCTGCGCGGCCTGGCCGGCCCGTGCCCTGCACCTCGAGCGGTTCACGGCCAAGCCGCAACCCGAGCCGGCCGCGGGCGGGCAGGCCGCGTTCGAGGTGGTGTGCCAGCGTTCCGGGCTGACGGTCACCGTGCCGCCGGGCACGTCGATCATCGACGCGCTCGACGAGCAGGGCGTGAGCGTATTGTCGTCCTGCCTGGAGGGCGTCTGCGGCACCTGCGAGACCGCGGTGCTGGAGGGCATCCCGGATCACCGCGACTCGCTGCTGTCGGAGGACGAGCGCGAAGCCAACGAATACATGATGGTGTGCGTCTCGCGGTCGAAGTCCGGCCGACTGGTGCTCGACCTGTGAAGCCCGGGAGGTTACGGTGACCGACGGCCGGTACTACCCGGCGGATCCGGCGGGATCGGGGAACTACCCGCTGAACTGCTGGTACGTGGTCGCGACGAGCGACGAGGTGGGCCGGTCGCTGCTCGGCCGGCACGTGCTTGGGCGCCGGCTGCTGCTGTTCCGGCGCCAGGACGGCCAGGTCGCGGCGCTCGACGACCGCTGCCCGCACCGCGCCGCGCCGCTGTCGATGGGCACGCTCGACGGGGACCAGGTCGTGTGCCGCTACCACGGCTTCACCTACGCCGCCGACGGCGAGTGCGTCCGCGTGCCGTCACAGCACAACGTGCCCTACGGCGCCCAGGTGCACAGCTACCCGGTCCATGAGCGGCCGCCGTTCGTGTGGGTGTGGCCGGGCCACCCGACGCGTAGCCGCGGCACCGAACCCCCCGACCTGCCCCCCCTGCGCGAGCCGGGCTGGGAGGTCCTGGGCGGGTCGCTGGAGATGGCGGTCAACTACATGCTGCTGCACGACAACGCGCTGGACCGCACGCACTTCCCGTTCGTCCACCCGCACCGGATCCACCGCGGGTACGTCGAGGACCCGCCCCCGCTCAACATCGAGGTGACCGAGACCACCGTCTCCTACTCCCGCACCTTCACCCCGGCCCCGCTGGCCGGCTGGCAGCACGAGGCCACCGGCCTGCCCGCGGACCGGGAGTACACCCAGCGCGAGACCGGCACGTTCGTCTCGCCCGCCCTGCACGTGGACGAGATGGACATCATCGGGCCCGATCCCGGCCAGCGCGTGTACCGGGGCGTGTTCATCCGCGCGTTCACGCCGGTGGATCCGGGCCGCACGCTGATCATCTGGCGCGGGGCGCGCAATTACGCCCAGGACGACGCGTCGGTGACCGAGCGGATGCGCGAGGTGTACGAGGGCACGATGACCGAGGACGAGCCGTTGCTGACGGCGATCCAGGCCACCACGGGCGGAAAGCCCGGGTACCGGGTCAGCGCGGCCGCCGACGCTGCGGCGATCCGCGCCTACCAGATCGTGGAGGCGCTGCTGGCCGAGGAGCGGGGCCGGGCCCCGGCCCGGTCGCCCGCGCTGCGCCGCGCCTGACCGCCGCCTTCAGTACGCGGCGGTCCCGCCGTCGACGTGCGTCAGCCACGGCATGTCTTCACTGCACATCGCACTTGCGCAGCATCAAACGGGGCCCGCCCATTCCGGCTACGTGATCATTGAGGATCACGCAGCCGGTCCACCAGCTCCGTCATCAGCCTCTGCGGCTCGTGGAGGACCTCCGCCGCCCGGCCGAGGAGCGCCTGCTCGACCAACTCCGCGAGAGCGTCGGGGAACACGACCGTCGCCTCTGCTTCCAGCCCGTCCAGCGATCGCTCGGCGACTTCCTGGGGGCTCGCCTTCGGGTGGGGCATCCGCTCGGCCATGTCGGTGTCCACGAAACCCGGGTGCGACGTGGTAACGACGACCCCGTCGCCGCGCAGCTCCTGGCGCAGGCCGAGCGCGAGCATCCTGGCCGCGGCCTTGCTCGCCCCGTAGACCGGCGAGCTCCGCGAGACCACCAGCCCGGTCAGCGAGTTGATGAACAGCACGCCGCCGCGCCGCTCGCGCAGCACCGGGGCCAGCTGGCGCAGCAGCGCCAGCGGCCCGAAGACGTTGACCTCGAAAGCCTCCCGGCAGACGGCCTCGTCAGTGCCGAGCACCGGGCCCGCCGGCGCCAGCCCGGCGTTGCTGACCAGGATGTCTACATCATGGCAGGACACCGCCGCCGCCCGCCGGTCCTCGTCGCTGGTCACGTCCAGCCGCACCGGCACGATCCGCTCGCCGTGGCGTTTGCGGGCATCGGCGAGAGACGCGGGGTCGCGGGCTCCGGCGTACACCTTCGCGGCGTCGCGAGCCAGCAGCGCGCTGACCAAAGCGGCGCCGATGCCGCGGTTGGCCCCGGTGACCAGCGCGGTCTTTCCGGCCAGTTTCATCAGTACGCGGCGGTCCCGCCGTCGACGTTGTACGCGGAGCCCGTGATGCCGGCGGCGACATCCGACGCGAGCAGGACGGCGACCGCAGCGACCTCCTCGATGGTGCTGATCCGCTTGAGCGCGGTCTCCTGGGCGAACTGGTCCACCATCTGATCGAACGTCAGGCCCATCTCCCTGGCGCTTTCCGGCCCGGTCGCGACGAGGACATCGGTCCACACCAGTCCCGGGCAGATCGCGTTGCAGGTGATGCCGGACGTGCCGTTCTCTTTCGCGATCGCCTTGGTCAGGCCGATCAGCGCGTGCTTGCAGGTCACGTACGCGGGGATCGCGGGCTTGCCGTGCTTGCCCTCGACCGAGGAGATGTTGATGATCCGCCCGGACTTCTGCGGGAGCATGTAGCCCAGCGCCTTGCGGCTGGCCCAGAACGCCGAGTACAGGTTCCACCTGACCGCGTAGTCCCAGTCCTCGTCGGCCAGGTTCGCCACCGGTGCGGTCTTAATCAGGCCGCCGGCGTTGTTGACGAGGATGTCGATCCGGCCGAACCTCTCGACGGCGCCGTCCACCACCGCGTCGACGTCCTCGCGGACGGTGACGTCACCCCGGATGAAGTGGCCCCGCTCGCCGGCGTTCATCTCCTTCAGCGCCCGCTGCCCCTTCTCGGCGTCCCGGCCGTTGATGACGACCTCGGCGCCCTCGGCGAGAAAGGCCTCGCCGATGCCACGCCCGATCCCGGTGCTCCCGCTGGTGATTACCGCCACCTTGCCGTCGAGCTTGCCCATGCGTGCCCTCCTTCGGACGAGGCAATGTTTACACGCACTTCAGTATCTGGTCAACGGCGCCCGAGCACCGGTCAGGCGGACTCCCCGCCGTCCACGATCAGCAACGCCCCGGTGATGAAGCTCGCCTCATCGGACAGCAGGAAGCAGACCGGCGCGGCGATCTCGTCCGGCTCGGCCACCCGCTTCTGCAGGTTGGCCTGGCCGAACATGACCGATCCCTGCTCGACGCTCCCGGCCCGCTCGACCATCAGCGGCTCGGTCATGCCGGTGCGCGTCCGCCCGGGCGCGACGGTGTTGACCCGGATCTCCGGCGCGACGTCGCGCGCCAGCTGCCGGGAGAAGGCGAGGATCGCGCCCTTGGCGGCGCCGTACGGCGCGTTGCCGGACTGAGCCTTCACCGCGGCGACGGACGCGACGTTCACGATGGCGCCGGCGGCGCGCTTGCGCATGATGGGCAGCACCTGGCGGCAGAACAAGAAGGTGCCGCCCACGTGCACCGTCATCATGCGCTGCCAGCGCTCGAACGACCATTCCTCGATCGGCCCGAACTCCGCGTGGCCGGCCGCGTTGAACAGGCAGTCGATCGACCCGAAATGCTGCGCCGCCGCCTCGACGCAGCGGCCCACCGCGTCTTCGGCGGAGACGTCGACGCCCAGGGCGATCGCGCCGTCGAGCTCGCCGGCCACCGCCTGCGCCCTCTCGTCGTCGCGGTCGACCACCGCCACCCGGCCGCCCTCCGCCGTGAACCGGCGCCCGACGGCAGCGCCGAGCCCTGACGCGCCGCCGGTCACGAGCAGGACCTTTCCGTCGAACCGCATCGCCTACCTCCTCCTCCAGGGGACGCCGCATCGACAGCTCAGGCTGTGGCCTGTCTGCCCGTTCGCTTACTTTCTGGCATGCTAGTACAAAAACTCCGCTGCCACTTAGATCGGAACCAGTCAGTTCAGCGGCCGACGACCGCGTATGTGGCCATCACCTGCTTCTCGGCCGCGATCCGGTCGCGCAGCAGTTCGCGTGCCCGGGCGACGAGATCCGCCGCCCCCGCTTCCTGCGCTGCCGCCAGCGCTTGCCCGAAAACCTGCCCCGCCCGTTCATAGCGGTCGGCGACCTCGGCGAGGTGCAAGCTTTCCGAAGGGCCCGTCTCAACCGCGGCCATCGCGGCGCGTAGCCTCTCGCTTGCGTGCCTGGCCGCAACCTCCGCGGCGTAGGCCATCAGGGAGGCGGTCTCCGCTCGCATCCAGGCGATCTCGTGCGCGGCGCGCACTGCGGCGTTACGCAGGACCGTCTCGGTCATGATGAGTCGCAACCGGAGGGTCTCGTCGGTGAGCGCGGGCAGGATTTCCTCCGTCAGCTCCCGGCAGCAGTCCATGATGAGCGCTTCGGTGGTCGGTCGGGTGATCATGGCAGGCGCTCCTCAGCTTAGCCGGTCGCAGATGGCCAGGAACATGTCGTACTGGTGGGAGATGGCGTTGACCAGGTACGACGCCAGGATGCCGGGCCGCGTGGGTGTTCCGATGGCCGCGGCGGCCGCCAGCAACTGCTCTAGCAGGGCCGCCATCCCGATGATGAGGAAGTAGTCGACCACCCGAGGGTTGACCTGCTCCTCGGTCAGCCCGGTGGCGGCTCGATAGCGGCTCAGGAACCGCTCCGGGTCGGCCCAGTACACGTTCGGCTCGAGCGGGATCTGCGTGTAGTAACCAAGATCCTCGCGCGGGTCACCGATATGCGCGAACTCCCAGTCGATGACCAGCGGCGGGCCGGACGGGCCGACCAGGACGTTTGATGGCTGGCAGTCACCGTGCACCAGCCCGAGGGGCGCCGGCGGTGGTTCGTGCGCCCGAGCCCACCGGGTGACGTACTGAAGGACGGGCGCGCTGCCAGGGTACTCCCCGGCGATGCGGTCGTAGTTGGCCAGTACGCTGTCGAGGTAGGCCAGCCAGTCCGGCGGATGCGGCATCCGGGCGGGCAGCCGGCCGAGCCGGGCTCCGTGGACGGCCGCGAAGGTGTCGACGAACAGGTCGGTCAGCGGGCGGACGTCGCCGGCCCGCGCCATCTCATCCTGCAGCGACCGCGCCGATGCGCAGTCCATCACGATGGCCTTCGAGCCCAGGTACTCGCCGGAGCTGTCGTACCAGCGCGCCGCCGGGGTCGACACCGACGTCGCCGCCGGCAGGGCCTGAAGCAGTTCCCACTCGGCGTCCCGGTCGCTGGCGAAGACGCCGCTGCCGGGCGGAGGGTCGCCGCGCAGGATGAACGTCTCCTCCGCCCCGTCGCGCCATCGCACCTGGGCCCTGGCGCTGATCCGGCTGTACCCGCCGGTGATGGCCTCACAAGCGACGACGCGGCCCCCGCGGGCCGGCTCGACGGCCGCGAGGAAGCGTTCGAACCGGGGACCCAGCGCGTCCATGGAAGCGGTGCCGATCTGTAAGAAGGTGACCAATGTGGCGTCGACGGTCTGCAGATGGTGCAGCTCATTGAGGGTGTGAATGACCCGCCTGCCGTCACCGGCCAGAACACGGCTCACGGAGGCGTGCGCGGGCCTGAAGAACATGTCCTGGCGCAGGCCCAGCAGATGACCAATGTACGCGTTGATGACTCCTCCGTGGCACACGATCGCCAGGTGCCGGCCCTTGTGCAGCGCCAGGATGCCCTCGACGACGGTGACCACGCGGTGCCGGAACTCCTCGCTGCTCTCGGAGAACGGCGACACGTCCCAGCGCAGTTCGCGGTTGAACCGCTCATGGACGCCGAGCCACATGACCGGGGGCAAGACGTCCTCCAGGCGGACGCCGTCGGGAACGTCGCGGTAGGTCTCGACCTCGCGCAGCTCGGGGTAGATGATGGGCTCCAGGCCGTGCGGGGCCGCCACCTCGCGGGCGGTTTCCGCGGCGCGGACGAGGTGGCTGCACAGCACCGCATCGACCGGCTCGGCGGCCAGCGCCGCACCGACCGTGGCCGCCTGCCGCCTTCCCACCTCGGACAGCGGCGGGTCCGTCCACAGCCCGGGAGTGAACGAGCCTGACGGCACCTCCTGCTTGCCGTGCCGGACGAAGGTCAGTGTGACCACACCGGGTTGCCCGGTCAGGAATGGCCGGTCGAGCGATGTCGGCGAGGGGGGAGAAGCCGGCGGTCGCCGCGGGGGTGAGGGGGTGGAGGGCGACGCCGGAAGTGGATGCGGCTGCATGTCCTGATCGTATGGGTCCGTGCTGTACCGCGTCCGGCCGAATCGTTCTAGCTGGGGTGTTGCCCTGCGGGGCACACCACATGAATAATCCAAGACGGGCTAGTTTCACCAGACTCGTTCCGCTAACTAGGAGGGGACATGGTCTACGTCCCGCACCGAGGAGACCTGCCGGCGAGGATCGGTCCGGGAGTGCCGCTGATACCTGACATCGGCCCCGCCGAGCTGGACTCGTCGGTGTACACCGACCCGGCCCGGTTCGAGCAGGAGCGCCGGAAGGTGCTCAACCGGAGCTGGCAGATCATCTGCCGCTCCAGCGAGATCCAGAAGACCGGCGATCATGTGGTCTGGGAGGGCCAGGGCGAGACCATCGTCGTCAGCCGCAGGCGCGACGGCGGCGTCAGCGGCTTCCACAATGTCTGCCAGCACCGCGGCGCCCGCATCGTTCCGAAGTCCGGCCAGGGCGCCCGCCGCTTCACCTGCCGCTGGCACAGCTGGAGCTACGACCTGGAAGGCACGCTCGTCGGCGTGCCGGACCGCGAGGATTTCGACGAGCGGCAGCTCAAGGACGCGTGCGCTCCGTCGGTCGAGTGCGCCGAATGGGGCGGCTGGGTCTGGGCGGTGCTCGCCGGACCGGGCGTGGCGCCGCCGCTCGCCGACTGGATCGGCGAGGAGATCCTGGGCGACCTCGGCGCCTACCGCATGGAAGACATGGTGCTGCACGACAAGCTGACGTGGGACCTTCAGGCGAACTGGAAGGTCGTCATCGACGGCTTCAACGAGAACTATCACGCCGCTCACCTGCACACGATCTCGCCGCAGGACGTCAAGGACGGCCGCTTCAGCACCTACTTCGTGTTCGGCCGCAACGGGATGATGGTCATCCCCTACAAGGGCGTACTCCCGGAGCTGATGAAGACCGCGGACCACCAGGGCCTGGCGATCTGCCACTACACGATCTTCCCGACCTCGGTGTTCAACAACAACCCGAACCACCTGCAGCTGTTCCGCGCGGTCCCGGTCGAGGTCGACCGCACCAGGTTCGAGACGTGGGAGCTCTGGTATCCCGACGGCGGCGACGAGTACCTGGAGAAGGTCGGCGCCCACTGGGAGCGGCTAAAGGGCGTCGTGGCCGAGGACGTGGAGATCTACCAGGAGTGGGCGGCCGCCCGCCGGTCCACCGCGTACACGCGCAACGTCTTTAACAACCGCGAATGCAAGATCACCCATTTCCACCGTGTCGTGCAGGACATGCTCGACGCCAGCGACTGACGGGCGTACTGATGGCTGCTCCACATTACGTAGCGGGAATCGATTTCAACCCGGCCGTGCGCCAGGACGCGTTCGACGTCATGGCGCGCCTCATCGAGCACTACCGCAACAAGTCGACGGACCAGGCGCCGGACCAGTGGCGGGAACCCGTCCGCAACTATCGCGATCCCGACCTGTGGAAACGCGAGATCCAGGGCATCTTCCGCAAGGTGCCGCTCCCGCTCGCCATGTCCTGCGAGCTGCCCGGTCCTGGCACCTACAAGGCGATCGATGTCGCCGGCACGCCGGTCCTGATCACCCGTGATGCGGTCGGCGCCGTGCACGCGATGATCAACGTCTGCCGGCACAGGGGTTCCGAGCTAGTCGCCGAGGGTACCGGGCGTGCTCACCGGCTGACCTGCCCCTATCACGCGTGGAGCTATGACCTGAAGGGCTGCCTGCTCGGCGTGTACGGCGAAGAGACCTACGGCGGGGTCGACCGCGACCGGATGAGCTTGTTCGCGCTGCCCGCTGCGGAGCGCGCCGGGCTGGTCTTCGTCTCACTGGACCGCGACGCCACGATCGACCTGGACGACTGGCTCGGCCCCGAGCTGATCACGCTGCTCGAGGCGATGGCGATGGACAGGTGCTTCCACTACTCCACGCGGACCCTGGACGGGCCCAACTGGAAGGTCGTCATCGACGGCTATCTAGAGGGCTACCACTTCGCGTCCCTGCACCGCACCACCGTCTTCCGGACCAACTTCTCCAACATGGCGGCCTTCGACGGCTGGGGACCGCACCAGCGCAACTCGTTCGCCCTGCGACCGATCGCCCATGCCGCCGACCTGCCGCGCGAGCAGTGGGATCCGGCCCTCTGCGTGGGCGCGATCTACTGGCTCTTCCCCGGCCTCGCCGTGGCCGGGGGGTGGCGCTCGCAGGTCGTCGTGTCGCTCGTGCTGCCCGGGACCAGCTGGGACTCATCGCATACCCAGCAGATCCTGGCCCTGCGGCACGAACCCCAGGACGACGACGAGCGCAAGGCGGCCGAGCACACGCGCGACTGGTTCCATGACGTCGTCATGGACGAGGACTACGCGACCGGCTACGGCGTCCAGCGCGGCCTGCAGGCCCTCGACGGCGAGGACTTCGTGTTCGGCCGGAACGAGCCGGGCGTCCAGCACTTCCATCGGATCCTGAAGGAGATGCTGCCATGAGCGGCGGCGGAGCGACAGATATCGAAGAAGAAGAACTGCCCATGCCGCAGGCCGGGGGCGCGCCGCTCCTGGACAAGAGGGTCGCCGTGATCACCGGCGGCACGCGGGGCATCGGCCGCGGCATCGCCGAGGCGTTCGCCGCTCAGGGCGCCGCCGTGGTGCTGGGCGGCAGGTCACCGGAGAAGGGCGAGCAGGCCCTCCACGAGATGGGCGTCGGCGATCGCGCCATGTTCGTGCCGTGTGATGTACGCCGCCGCGAGGATATCGATAACCTGATCGACCAGGCCGCCCAGCGGTACGGCAGCGCGGACATCATGGTGAACAACGCCGGCGGCAGCGACCGGTTCGCGCTTGTGCACGAGATGACCGACGAGGCCTGGCAGAACGCGCTCGACTTCAACCTGAACGCGGCGTTCTGGGGCAGCCGCCGCGCGCTGCGGTACATGCTCGATCGTCGCTGGGGGCGGATCATCAACATCTCCTCGGTCGAGGGCAAGCAGGGCAACAAGCCCGCGGTCAGCCACTACATCAGCAACAAGCACGCCATTAACGGCCTTACCAAGGCCGTGGCGTACGAGTACGGGACTCAGGGCATCACCTGCAACGCGATCTGCCCGGGCGCCATCGAGACGGACACCATGAAGGAGCTTGGACCGCAGGCGGCCGCGGGTGCGGGCATCACGTACCAGCAGTTTCTCGACAACTACGCGCAGGAGTCCGCCATCAAGCGGCTGAACACGGTCCAGGAAGTGGCCGCCATGGCCACCCTGCTCGCGAGCGAGCTCGGCGGCGGCATCACCGGCTCGCTCATCAACGTCGACGGCGGCACCTCGCAGTGGTGAGTCCCGCGGTAGACGGCACGGCCGTGTCGGACCTCAGGGTGCTCCAGGACCAGCAGAAGATCACCGAGATCTGCTACCGCTACGGCCTGGCCCTCGACAGCCGTGACTGGGCGGCGCTGGCCGCCTTGTTCACGCCGGACGCCGACGCCTTTTACCTGGAGATGCCGCCAGCCCGCGGGTACCAGGCAATCGAGGACACCTGCCGCGCGGCGCTGACCCCGCTGTCGGCGACACAGCACCTGATCTCCAACGTCGTGGTCCGGGTCGACGGCGATCGCGCCGAATGCAGCTGCTACCTGCAGGCCCAGCACGTCAAGACCGGGACTGCGGGCGGCGACCACTACATCATCGCGGGCCGGTACGACGATCAGCTCGTCCGCACCACGAACGGCTGGCGTATCCGGGAACGGCGGCTTCAGGTCATGTGGACCGACGGCAATCCCGCCGTGGTCGGCGGCTGACTCACGCGCCGGGTGACCGACCTCACTCCCGCGGGGCCGCGTCGGGCGTGTCATGCCACATCTGCGTGCTGTCGAAGCCGATCCGGCCCTCCGGCACGACCTCCAGGATGACCCTGCGGGGCGAGTCCAGGTGCCGCACGAACGCCGCCTGCGCCTGCGGGTCGCCCGGCCGGACCGCTGCGGCCAGTGCCGGGTAGAACCAGCCGCTCGTGGCCTCGTCCTCGTGGATGACGCACTTTCCCTTGTAGGTCAGCGACTTTGATGTCTCGATACCCGAGCCGCGGGAGGTTACCACAATGCTCACCCGGGGATCGCGGCGCACGGCCGGCACCCGGGCGCGCTGGCTGCTGGCGGTGAGCCAGAAACGGCCGTCGCGGAAGACATAGTTCATGATGACGCCGAGCGGGTGCCCGGAGGAGTTGCTCCAGATGAACGTGCATTCGGTCTGCCTGGCGAGCAGGTCCGCCTCGCTGGCCTCGTCGAGCTGGTACGCCGTAACGTCCTCGTAATCGCGATCCGACATCGTGATGGTCTGTTCTCGTGGTTAGGGATGCGGGGGCAACTGCAGCGAGGTGAGCTCGAAGTACTCGGCCAGCCCGTGCTCGCCCAGCTCGCGGCCGACTCCGGACAGCCGGTAGCCGCCGAACGGCGCCCGCACGTTGAACCGGCCCCCGTTGACGGCCACCTGCCCGGTGCGCAGCCGGCGGGCCACGGCCAGCGCCCGTTCCTCGTCGCTGGACCACACGCCACCGGAGAGCCCGTAGTCGGAGTCGTTCGCGATCTGGACGGCCTCGTCGTCGCTGTCCGCGGGGATCACCACGAGAACCGGCCCGAAGATCTCCTCCCGGGCGATCACCATGTCGGGCGTGACGGCCGAGAAGACGGTGGGCCGGACGTAGAACCCGCGATCAAGACCCTGCGGGGGATCGGCACCGCCCGCGACGAGGGTCGCGCCCTCCGCGTTGCCTTGCTCGATGTATCCCCGGACGGTCCGTCGCTGGCCTGCGGTTACCATCGGGCCGAGGTCGGAGCCGGGGTCGAGCGGGTCGCCGACGCGCATGGCACCGACGAGGCCGGCCAGGCCTTCCGCTACGGCCGGCATCAGCTCGCGCGGCACGATCAGCCGGGTCAGCGCGGCGCAGGTCTGGCCGTTGTTGACGAAGCAGTTGCGGACGGCCACCGGCAGCGCCGCGGCGAGATCGGTATCGTCGAGGAGCAGGAAGGGCGACTTGCCGCCGAGCTCCAGCGTCACCCGCTTGACCGTCTGGGCCGCTGCCTGCGCGACCCGGATTCCGGCCTGCGTCGAGCCGGTGATGCTCACCATGTCGACGCCCGGGTGGCCGGCCAGCATCTCGCCGATCTCGCTGCCCGGCCCGCTGACGACGTTGACCGTGCCCGGCGGCAGGCCCAGCGCGTCGATGACCTCGGCCACGGTGAAGGCCGCCAGCGGCGCGGCGCCGGCCGGCTTGAGGATGGTGGCGCAGCCGGCCGCGAGTGCGGGAGCCAGCTTGGCCGCGAGCTGGTACAGCGGGTAGTTCCAGGGGGTGATGGCGGCGACGACGCCGGCCGGCTGCCGGATGATCAGGGAATTGCCGACGCGGGTCTGGTTGGGAAAGTCGACGACCATGTCGGCCATCGACCGGAACACGTCTACCGACAGGCCCACCTGCACCCGCCGCGACGTCATGATCGGCGTCCCTACCTCGCGGCTCATCATCTCGGCGAGTTGCTCACCGCGCGCTTCCAGCCCGTCGGCGATGGCCCGCAGCGCCGCGGCCCGCTCCAGCACGGACGTCTGCGACCACGCGGGAAACGCGGCCCGGGCCGCCCCGACCGCCCGCTCGACCTCGGGACCGCCGCCGCGCGGCACGCTGCCCATGACGTCCTCGGTCCGGCTGTCAACCACGTCGATGCGGCCGTCGGTCTCCGGCGCGACCCACCGACCGTCGATGTAGAGCTCTTTGCGAACCTCCACCGCGAACCTCCCGAGGCTGGCGCCGCGCGATAGGCCCGACGCTGTCTATATGACAGTATCTACACATCGCGTTCATAAAGTAAGCCGGAGGGCGAGATGGAGATCGGCCTGTGCCTGCCCCAGCTCGGCGGTCATGTCGACCGCACCGGCCTGCGCGCCTTCTGCGAGCGGGCGGAGGAGTTCGGCTACGGGAGCCTGTGGGTGCAAGAGCACATCTTCTATCCGCTGAACCCGGTCTCCGGTTACTCGGCGCGCCCGGGCCTGAAGGTCCCGGACGCCTACCGCAGCACCCTCGGCGCACTGGAGACGCTGGCCGCGGCGGCGGCCTGGACCTCCAGGCCGGTCGTCGGGACGAGCATCCTGGTGGCCGGGCTGCACCGGCCGGTCGCACTGGCGCAACAGCTGTCGACCATCGACGTGTTGTCGGAGGGTCGGCTGGTGGCAGGGTTCAGCGTCGGCTGGTCCGACGAGGAGCATCAGGTCATGGACGTCGATCCTCGCACCCGCGGCGCCCGTTGCGACGACCTCATCGACGCTCTGGTCGCGTGCTGGGGACCGGACCCGGTGCAGTTCGCTGGCCGGTTCTTCACCATCCCCGAGTCCGAGATCCGCCCCAAACCGGTGCAGCTGCCGCGGCCTCGGCTGCTCTCCGGAATGCGATCACCCGCCGGGCTGCGACGCACCGCGGAGAAGTTCGACATCTGGAACCCCGCGTCCGGCACGCTCGAGCAGCACCTGGAGATGTTCGGCACGCTCAAGGAGATGCGACCGGCCGGCCGCAAGCCGCTCGAGCTGTACCGTCGGCTGTTCACGACGCCGCCGGTCGAGGTCGCGAACCTCCGGGCGCTCGGCGTGGACGAGCTCTGCGGGGACGTCGCGCGGTCCCGGGAAGCGGGCGTCGGCGCGCTGATCATCGACACCAACTTCGACCCGGCGCTCGACACGCCACAGCGCTGGGCGCAGGTGCCGCGGATGCTCGCCCCGCTGCTCGACGCAGCCAGATAACCCTACCGGCCCCCGGTCAGCCTGGCCCTGCCGGAACCGGTGCGCCTCGATGGACATGGCCGCGCCGAGCGGCTCGCTGCGCGTCCACTCGTGAACGCACACCCGGTGGACGATGGCCCACCGCCCGTCGCGGCATTCATAGCGGTCGAGGTACCGGCCCCACCACGTGTCGAGCTGGCGGACGCCGTCGGCGGTGCGCAGCAGGTAGGTGACGTTGTAGACCTCGCCCGTCGCATGGGTGTCGTCGGCGACGTCGATCGCGTGGTTCAGGACGCAGTGCATCGTCGCGTCGTACCGGCGGTGCGACTCCACGACGCGGTGGCACAGGTCCGCGGCGGACCCCACGAAAACGCCGTGGTCGTCGGTGGCGTCGTCGTGGTAGGCGCTGCGCATCAGCTCGGCGTCCAGGCGGTCGACCCCGCGGCAGTAGCGCAGCGCTGCCTGCCGGATGGCCTCAGCGGCGGCAGCCCGGTCGCCGGGCTGCACCTAGCGCTCGGCCGGCATGTCGAGCACCCGGCTGATGCGGTGGTGGCTCGACGGCCGGGGCGCCGACACCCAGACGCACAGCTCCGGATCGGCCTCGAACAGCGTGCCTTCGACGTACCTGCCGTTGGGTGCGAACCGGCCCCACCGGGTGCCCATGATGACGCGGACGGTGCCGTCCCCGTTGTCCACGTAGAAGGCGTTCGGGTTGAGCGGATGCCTGATCGCGCCGGTCGGCGGGGTCACGGCATCGGCGTCGTCGGATACTGGCCGATCCATTGGGTCAGAAGGTCGTGCCGCCACGTGATCATGCCCTCCTGGAATCTCGACGCGGTGACGTACGGGCGCCGGGTCGTCTCCAGACCGCGTTGTACCGACTCCATGTTGAACGTGTCCTGCTCCATGACCAGGCCGAGCGTCTGCAACTCCGGCGCGTTCGTCCAGGGCTCGCCGAAGTCGAGATGCGTGATCGCCGCGACGGGCGGTTGCTCGCCCCGGTACGGCGTGAGGAACATCACCTCGAAGATCGACTCGTTGTGCCGGTCGCCGTTGGGCCGGAACCGGTACACGATCCGGTTGTACCCGCCCCAGGGGTGGAAGTTCGGGAACACCGCGTAATTCCAATGATCGACGAGTTCGGCGTCGCTGATGTCGTCCGCTTCCCCGCCGAGCACCTGGCGCCAGCGTTCCCGGCCCGCCTCGGCCATCGCGTCGCGCGCCGTGCTGCGCTGCGAGAACGGGATGGGCAGGTCCTCGCCCTCGCGAACGTCCAGCATGCGCTTGAGGATGTCCGCCTCGCTCGCCTCGCCGGGCATGTCCTCGATCGGGGTGCCGGACGGGCTGATCTGCCTGGAGTAGTTGCCGTACACGTCGACCGCGGCGTTGATGTCGCCGACGTAAGGCGCCGACTGGGGATGGGTCGCGCCCAGGTGCAGCCCCTCGTCGAACGCCTCTTGCGCGATCTTCCAGTTACACCGGATCTTCTTCGCCACGTGCGCCTGCAGGTACCGGTGCTCGAAGTCCCAGCGGGCAAAGTGGCCGGGGAGCGTGCCGAGGAACGCCTCGAACGGTTCGGCGTCCGGATCGGGGTTGATGAACACGAACCCGCCCCACACACCGACCCTGGCCTCCGGGAGCCGCCAGTCGTCGCGGTTCGCCTCGATCTCGGGGAACTCCGCGGGCGCCGGGGTGTACCTCAGGCTGCCGTCCAGGCGCCAGGTGAAGCCGTGGAAACTGCAGCGGAACTCACTGCACCGGCCGTCGTAGTCCTTGAGCGCCCGGCCGCGGTGCAGGCAGGCGTTGACGTACGCCTTGATGCCGTCGCGCGTGCGGACCACGATGTATGCGTCGCCGGCGATCTCGTAGACGACGTAGCTGCCGACCTCCGGGATGTTCTCCACGCGGCAGGCCATCTGCCAGACCTTGCGCCAGAGGTGCTTGCGCTCGAGTTCGTGCCACTCGCGGCTGATGTACCGTGACACCGGAATCTGCGTGCTGCGCGGCTCATACGCGAAGCGCTCGCGCAGGTACTCCGGTGGCGGATGCGGGTCGTCCAAGACAAGGTCGTACCAGAGGGTTGTCCGCTTAGCATGCTCCTCCACGCGATACGCGGTCGTCATGGGCAGGCCTCCGTCGCGGGACTTACTTGAGACGGTCTCAATATATAAACTCATTCCCTACGCTGTCGAGCATAGGCCGCGCCGGCTGACCGTTCAGTGGCCGGCCGCCCGAGTTTTCCGTGAGGTGACCCCTGAACGCCACGCCCTTCGATTCAAAGGAGCCAAACGGGCCGGCCGCACCCATCGGGTACATCCTGTGGGCGGGTACCGTCGGCTTCAACTCACCCCTCGCCGAACGCTTCGCCGCCACCGCGGCGACCGGCTGCCAGCGCGCGACACTCAGCCCGCCCGACGTGCTCCGCGCGGCCGGGTCCGGGACGACGGCCGCCGAGATCGGGCAGCAGGCCCGTGACCTCGGTCTCGACCTGGTCATGGATCCGGTGATGAACTGGTACCCCGATCGTGTGCCGTCGCCGTCGCGGTTCGCGGGAGTCAGCACCGACGACGCACTCCGGATGTGCGAAGCGCTGGGCGTCACCTCGTTGACGGCGATCGCGACGGCCAGCAGCGATGTGCCGGTGCCGGCGCTCGCTGAGCACTTCGGGCGCCTGTGCGACCATGCCGCCGACTTCGGCGCGCAGGTTCACCTGGAGTTCATGCCGTTCACGGTCGTCCGCAACCTGCGGATCGCGTGGGATCTCGTCCGCAGCGCCGATCGCCCCAACGGCGGGCTGGTCTTCGACACCTGGCATTTCTTCCGTGGCGAGCCGGAGTTCGACGTGCTGGCCGGCATTCCCGGCGGCCGGGTCTTCTGCGTCCAGGTAGACGACGCCCCGGCCGTGCCCCAGGGCGCGTTGCGCGAGGAGACGGCCCGGCGGCTGCTGCCCGGAGACGGCGCGCTGGATCTTCTGGCTGCCATCCGGGCGTTGCACCGGATCGGTGCGCTGCACTGGATCGGCCCGGAGGTAATCAGCCCCGAGCTGGCGGCCATGCCGGTGCTGGACGCCGCCACGCTCGCGATGGAACGCACCCGGGCGATCGTGGACGCGGCCCTTGTAGGCACATGACCAGCTACCGCACCAGGTAGCCGCCGTCCACGGCCAGCACGTGGCCCATTGTGTACGCGGATTCGTCCGAGCACAGCCACAGCACGGCGTTGGCGATCTCCGCGGGCTGCCCGAACCGGCCGATCAGGCTCATCCGGGCGAGCACGTCCTGCTCCCTGGAGCCACGGGCCGCCATCGCGCCGCGCAGCATGGGCGTGTCGATCGCGCCCGGGGCCACCGCGTTGACCCGGATGCCCGATCCCGCGTACTCGATCGCGGCCGTCTTGGTGAGCCCGACGACCCCGTGCTTGGTCGCCGTGTACACCGCCTGCTTGGGCAGCGGGCGGAAGGAGTTCGTCGAGGCGATGTTCACGATCGCCCCGCCGCCCCGCTCGAGCATCGCGCGGATCTCGTACTTCAGGCACAGGAAGATCGACTTGAGGTTGACCGCCACCAGGCGGTCGAAAGTCGCCTCGTCGCAGTCGGCGAGCAGCGTTGTCTCTGTCTCGATCGCGGCCGCGTTGGCGGCGCAGTCCAGGCCGCCGAAGGTCTCGACGGCGGCTCTCACGGCCGCTTCGACGTCGCGGGCCTGCGACACGTCGGTGCGGACGAAGACGGCCTCGCCGCCGCCTCGCTTGATCGCGTCGACGGTCTCCTCACCGCCTTCTGCGGCGATGTCGGCGGCGACCACCTGAGCCCCGGCCGCGGCGAACGCCTGCGCCGTCGCGCGGCCCATGCCGCCTGAGGCCCCGGTGACCAGCGCGACCTTGCCGGCGAATGCCCCGCTCACGAGCCCGCCGCCTGCGCCGCGGGTGAGCCCGCCGCCTGCGCGGCGTGCCGGCCGGCCAGGTAGCCGAACACGATCGCCGGCCCGAGCGTTCCTCCAGCGCCGCCGTAGGTCATGCCCATGACCGAGGCCATGGCGTTTCCGGCGGCGTACAGGCCTGGAATCAGCCGGCCGTCGACGTCAAGCACCTGCCCGTTGCCGTCGGTGCGCGGGCCGCCCTTGGTGCCAAGCACGCCCGAGTAGACCTGCACCGCGTAGAAGGGCGGCGTGTCCAGCGGGCCGAGGGTGGCCGCCGGTCCGGGGCCCTGCGCCGGGTCACCCCACCACCTGTCGTGGACGCTCTTGCCGCGGGCGAAGTCGGTGTCCTCACCCCGGGCGGACTGCTCGTTCCACCGCGCCACCGTCTGAGCGAGAGCCTCGGCCGGAACATCGATGGCCTGGGCGAGCGCGGCTAGGGTCGGCGCCTCCGTCATCCAGTCCGGTGCCGCCGATTCGCCCTTGAAGCCCGCCAGGCCGTAGCGGGTCAGGTAGTGCCGATCGAAGATCATCCACGCCGGGTGGTTGACGTACTCGAAGCTGCTCACGTCGATGACGTGGAAGGCGGCACCCAGGGCGTTGTAGTTCGCCGCCTCGTTGGTGAACCGGCGGCCCCGGCGATTCACCATGATGCAGTGCGGACGGGTGCGCTCGCCGTTGACCTGCCAGGCGGCCATCCGGCCGCCCACCGGCACGTCGATCGTCGCCACCCACCACGCCTCGCGCATGTTGCCGAGTCCGGCGCCCACCCGCATCGCCATCTTCAGGCCGTCCCCGGTGTTGGTCGGGACGGACGCGGAGCGCGCCAGAGGGCCGCGGCTGAACGCCCGCACTAGCCCGGGGTCCCACTCGAAACCGCCGGTCGCGATCACGACGCCGCCCGAGGTTCCCACCTCGACCGCGCCGCTGGCCGTCTCGAACTCCACGCCCACGATCCGCTGCCCCTCCTGCAGCAGCCTGACCGCCCGCATGCCGGTACGCGGCTCGATGCCGCGGTCCAGGCAGGCCTTGAGCAGCGGGCCGATCAGGCCCTGCCCGGCCCCCCGCTCGTCGCGGATCTTGCGCCGCTCCAGCTCCGAGGGATCGACGCCCTGCGGGGCGCCGCGGCCCAGGCTGGTCTCGCTCATCGTGAGGTTGCCGGAGAGCTGCGGACCCACCGTGACCCGCTCGCGCCAGCTTCCGAGCTCGACGAACGGGAAGAGCGGGCACTCCAGCGACCGGCCCCCGCCCGGCTTGGCGCCGGGGTGCTCGGGCTGGTAGTCGGGAAAGTCCTTGATGATCTGGAACTGGACCGGCGTGTTCTGCTCCAGCCAGGTCACTACCTCGGGACCGGCGTCGACCAGCGCCGCGGCCAGATTCATGTCGATCAGGCCGTGGGACAGGGATGCGAAGTAGGTCAGCGCCTCCTCCCGGCTGTCATCGATACCGAGCTCGGCCATGTGCGGGTTCACCGGAATCCACACCATGCCGCCGGACCAGGCGCTCGTGCCGCCGACCGTGTCGGCCTTCTCGAATAGCCCTACGCTGGCACCTTCGGCCGCTGCCCGGATGGCGGCGCTGAGGGCCGCCGCGCCGGTTCCCAGAACGATGACGTCGAACGTTTCCACCGGGACTCCTCGCAATCGGACCGGACGAGTTTTTATTGAGTCACTTCATAAAGAGCCTAGTCACCGTCGGCCGTTGTCTCTAGCATCGATTTCAGCCACCCATGCGACGGTGCCGGAGGTGCCATGGCCGAGGAACTACATCTCGATGCCCCGTCGTTCCAGAGGTTCCTCGACCACGTCGAGGAAAGCCGCGGCACGGTCACGGCGTTCCGGCCGATCAGCGGCGGCTACAGCAGGCTGAGCGCACGGGTGACCGTGCAGTGGGCGGACGGGTCGCAGGAGTCCTTCGTGCTGCGTTCGGACCCGCTGCCGGATACCGGGGTCTTCGTCAGCGACCGGGACGCCGAGTGGCGATTGCTGCGGGCGATCTCGGGAAAGCTGCCGATCCGCACGGCGACGCCCAGGTGGTACGACGCGACGGGGGAGTACTTCGGCGCGAAGTGCTTGATGGTGGACTTTTTCCAGGGCCGGCCGCTGTCGGATATCGCTCAGTCGCCGGACGAGGTGCCGCGAGCGGCGCGGATCTTCGTCGACACCCTCTCCGAGGTCCACCGGACACCGCTCGACGTGCTGCCGCCCGAACTAGAGCGGCCCGCCGACTGGGAGAGTTACATCGAGGGGCTGGTCGAGCACCTCGCCCGGCTCGACACCGCCGTCGCCGACAGCAACCCCGCCCTGCACTATACGGCGGCTCAGCTGCACGCGCACCGTCCGCCCCCGGTGCCGCTCACCTTCGTGCACGGGGATGCGCAGCCGGCGAACATCCTGGTGCCGGACGAAGGGCCGGTGCTGATGATCGACTGGGAGTTCGGGCGCATCGGCGACCCGCGCGAGGACCTCGGCTACTACAGCCACCTGCCCGTCCCGCCGAACCTGTACCAGGCCGATCCGCCAGGCTTCCTCGCCCGGTACCGGGAGCGGACCGGCCTGAGTGAGGAGCAGGTGAACGAGGACACCGTCTCGTACTTTTACGTTCTGGGCATGGCCCGACTGCTCGGTCAGATGTTCGAGGCCGCCGACGCGCTGGCCCAGGGCAGGTCGCGGGGCGTGATGGCGACGTACATGATGAACGGCACCTCGGCGACGACGCGCGAGTTCGTCGCGGTCGCCCGCCGACTGGCCAGCTGAAGGAGCAGCCATGCTATCCCGGCCCACAACCGAGCAGATCATCCTGGACTGCTGCCGCGAGCTCACGAACACCGTGCTCCCGAAGCTGACCGACGAGACCGCGCAGGTCTCGGTGATCATGATCGAGACCGTGCTGCGCAACACGGCGGTGCGCGCCGCGCACGAGGTGGCGTGGATGCGGGAGGAGACCGCCGAGATCGAGAGCTATGCCCAGGCGGTGGCCGAGCAGGCGCCCAGCGGCGATTCACTCCGCGCCGCGTTGAAGGCGCTGGCCGACGCACCACGGGACAGCCTGCACCTCGACGACGTGGTGGAGACGTACTGCCGGGCGGGCAACGCGCTGTCCGCCGCGCTCGAGACCGCCGTGGCCGGGGCGCTGACCGACCTCGTCCGGTGCGGCGAGGAGATCCTCGATGCCCGCGGCGGCCACGAAACCGAGGTCATGGCCGGCTGGAGCCCCACCGGCCGTTAATGGAGCTGAGGCCCCAGACCGTTCGGCAAAAGAATTTCTACCGAACGGTCCGGGTGCGAGCCACGAGGCAGGTTAGGCGCTCAGCCCTCGAGGACGGTGACCTTCCCGGACGAGCCGTCCACCTCCAGGAGCGTGCCGTCCGGGATGCGCGACGTCGCGTCGCCCACGCCGGCCGCGCACGGGATGCCGAGCTCCCGGCTGACGATCATGGCGTGGCTGCCCATGGCGCCGACGTCCACCACCACGCCTGCGGCCACCATGAACAGCGGCGTCCACGACGGGTCGGTCTGCGGCGCGACCAGGATCTCGCCCGGCTCGAACGCGGCGATCTGGGAGGTATCCCTGACGACACGCGAGCGGCCGCGGGCGACGCCCGCCGACGCCGACGCGCCCACCAGGACGTCGCCGGGCTTGACGGTCACCGACTCCTGCCCGCCCTTGCGCGGCAGGGCGGCCATCGGGGTCATCGGCTCACCGCCGACGACGAAGGTCGGCGGCTCGATCTCGAACCGCTGCCGCCAGGCCCGCTCGCGCTCGCGCAGCGTGTCGCGGAGTGCGGCCGCGTGCGTCGCGAGGAGGTCCAGCTCCGACTCCAGCGCCATGAAGACCTGCTGCGGGTGGTCAAGCTCGCCGTTGGCGGTCAGGCGGCGGCCGAGCTCGAACAGCGGCGCCCGCACCTCGTGGAGGACCTTCACCGCGCTGGTCTTACCGCGCTCGCGCCAGGAGGCGAAGCGCCGGGCCGAGGCGATGGCCAGGTGCAGCGTCTGCACCGCCTCCTCGTTCGGCCCGATGATGGTCAGCGCCTGCTGCAGCGCGGCCGCCGTGTCGGCGGCGCGCTCCTCACTGCGTAGGCCGGGCGACGCGTCGTCTTCCAGCAGGCGGAGCCGGCCGATGAGCGCCAGCGGCAGCTCCGGCTGGGTCTCCCAGGTATGCACGCCGATGTCCCACTCGCTCGGCCCGCGGTACCCGAAGTCGTGCACGAACCTGTCGAATCGCGTGGCGAAGTCGGGGTGCTCCTTGCGCAGCCGGTCGAGCAGGCCCTCCTCGCCCTTGTCGAAGGCGGCGGTCAGGTCGGCGTCCGCGCGCACGGCGCGCGACAGGTCCCACAGCGCGAACGACGGGAGCGCCGAGTCGACGTCGCCGGCGTGGCCGAGGAGCCGGATCGCCAGCGTCGGGTCCTCGTGCCCGACCAGCGAGCTGATCACCCCGGGGGCGATCGCCGCCTGGTTGCTCGCGATCACGTACCCGCGCCCCCACATGATCCGCTGCAGCGGGGCCGCCGTGCGGGCCAGGGTGATGAGGACCTCGTTCGAGGCCGTGTGCAGATCCGGGCGCTCGGCCCGGATCCGGTCGGCGAGTTCCCGCTCCTCCTCAAGCTCCGGGAACGCGGTGGTGGTCAGCGTCCACTGCACCCGCTCAGCTACGTTGGCCGACAGCTCCTCGTTGACGTCGCCCGGCTTCGGCCGGTGCGGCGGCGGGTTCGGGTGGGAGAAGAAGGCCGCGTCGATCGCGTCCGCGCCGATGCCGGCCCGGATCCCGGTGATGCGCACGTACGTCTGGTTGACGTACAGGTAGCCGTAGAAGAAGCCGCCGACGGGCGGGTAGGGGTCGGGCGACATCTCCTCCGGCGTGAAATAGCGCAGTCGCACGTTCCCGACCGCCCAGGCCGGCAGGATCTCGGGGATCCACACCAGGCTCGCGCCGAGCGGCGTGACCGGGTCCGGCATCACGTCGTTGGCGTTGAGCCGGGTGTAGACGGGGTAGCGCGTGCTCGGAATGGTGTCGATAATCGTGTTCTGGTCTGTCACGGTACCTCCGCGCGGCGCAGTAGTCGGCGATGTTTACCAGTAAGCCTGCTCACGCTAGGCCCGTCGCGCAATAGTGCGGTAACTTTAGTCGTCCACTAGTAACGAGGGAGCCGTCATGGACGGGGAGTTCATCATCGCCGGCTGGCTCGACTACGGGCCCAACCGCGACAAGGTGCTCGAACACTTCACCGTAGTCGCCGCCGCGAGCCGCGACGAGCCCGGCTGCCTCGACTACACGGTCTGCGCCGACCCGGAGAACCCGGGCCAGGTGGTGGTATTCGAACGGTGGGCGGATGAGGATGACCTCATTGAGCACTTCAAGACGCCGCATATCGCCGCGTTCCGCGAGGCGGTCAAGCCTTACCCGCGGTCCGGGCGAAGCCTGTACCGGTACTTCGTGGCGCACCGCGAGGAGTTCCAGTCGTTGTCGGGTGCCGCGACGAGCTGAGGTGTTTCTTGACTCGGAGAGCAGTTTCCTCCGACGATACGAGAGTCCGGATCGTCGCTGTTCGAAGGAGCCCCCGTGACTGCTGCGATTCGTGCGAGAGCCGAGACGACGCCGCAGGATCTAGCGCTGGCAGATGATTCCCAGACGCGGACATGGTCCGAGGTGGCAGCGGACCTGGAGCGCGCGGCCGGGGCGCTGCTCGCCGTCGCGCCGGGCTCCTCGCAGCGCGTCTCGGTCCTCGGCGAGAATGCCATCCCGACCCTGGAGGCGCACGCGGCGGCTCTCACCGTGGGTGTCGGCACCGTGGCGACCTCCCGTCAGCTGCACGCGAACGAACTCGCCGACCAGTACGCGGACGCGGGCGTGGTCGCCGCGATCGCCGGCGTCGGCAGCCTGCCCGCGGTACGGGAAGCGGCCGGAGCCGCCGGCTTGCGCACGCTCGTCGTGCACGGCACCGAGTCGGCGGACGGCGCGGTGACGTGGCCCGAGTGGCTGCAGTCGGCCCCGCCGGTGCCGCCGGATGCGGGTCAGCGGCCGCCCCGCCCGCCGCTGGTCTACACGTCGGGGACGACGGGCCGGGCCCGCGGCGCCGAGGTGCGCTGGACCGTGACGCTGCCGCGGACCGCCGCGGAGTACGTCGCGGCCATCACCGCGGAGTCCGCCTTCCCGCCAGGACCGCACCTGGTGGTCGGGCCGCTCCAGCACAACGCCCCGCTCACCTCCGTGCGGCACCTGCTCGGCGGTGAGCCGGTGATCATCCTCGGCAAGTTCGGCGCCGAGGCGATCCTGCGCCTGATCCAGGCCTACGGCATCACCTCGTCGGTCATGGTCCCCACGCACATGCAGCGCCTGCTCGCGCTGCCGGCCGAAATCCGCGACCGGTACGACGTGTCCAGCATGCGGCTGGTCAGCCAGACCGGTTCGGCCTGCCCGCCCGACACCAAGCTCGCGATGATCGAATGGTTCGGGCCGATCCTGGTGGAGTCCTACGGGGGCAGCGAGAGCGGGACGCTGTGCCGGATCGACTCCCGCGAGTGGCTGGCGCACCGCGGATCGGTCGGTCGCCCTCGGCCGCCCTACGAGGTAGTGGTCCTGAACGAAGAGAGTCAGCCGCTGCCGCCGCGCGAGGTCGGTGTTCTTGGCTTCCGGGCGCCGGAAGGACGCGGGCCGCGCTATCACGCCGACCCGGAAAAGACCAAGAACGCCTACATCGCGCCCGGGGTCTTCACCTTGGGCGACGTCGGGTACGTGGACGAGGAAGGCTACGTCTACATCACCGACAGGATCGCCGACATGGTGGTGTCCGGCGGGGTGAACCTCTATCCGGCCGAGAGCGAGAAGGTGCTGGCCGGCCATCCGGCCGTCGCCGAGGTCGCGGTGATCGGCGTGCCGCACCCCGACCTCGGGGAGAGCCTGCTGGCGCTGATCGTACCGTCCGGCGGCCCGCCGGACCCAGCCGAGCTGGAAGCCTACGCCCGGGAACACCTGGCGCCCTACAAGGTGCCCCGCGCGTACGAGTTCCGCGACAAGCTTGTCTACAACGCGATGGGCAAGCCCGACAAGAAGGCGATGCGGGCACCGTACTGGAAGACAGAGCGGACCATCGCCGGCTGATACCGACCGCGAGCGACGGAGACGACATGACGAGCACGGAAACTGTCTCGACGATCTTCGTTCCGTACGGTCAGGGCCGCGGCCGCGGCCTGGACCAGGCGGAGCTGGGCGCTCACGGGGTGGAGGTCGACCGGCTGGTCGCGCTGGGGCTACCGGTCGTGCCCGGCCTGACCGTGCCGGCTTCGCACGCGGCGTCGCTGGCGCAGCCTGATGTGGCGCGCGTGGCGGTTGACCTGCTTCAGCAGCTGGCCGGCCGGAAGTTCGGCGACGCGACGCATCCGATGCTCATCAGGCTGCTCGCGAGCACGCCGCAGAGCGGTGCCGGAGTTCGCGCCGACCTGCCTGGGCTGGGCATCACGGCCGCATCAGCGCCGGCCCTGGACGAAATCGTCGGCAGCGAGGAAGCGATCTACGAATTTTTCGCCGCGATCATCCGTTATGTCGGCGAGCACGGCGCGGGCATACCGGGCGACGACTTCGCCGACGCGCAGTTCACCGCGTCCAGCCACGCCGAGCGCGTCGAGAAGTTCCTGGAACTGAGCAGCGCGGCGGGCTTCCCTTTCCCGGACGATCCCGCCGGGCAGCTGGCCCGCGCGGCTGAGGCGACGATGCGCCGCTGGGCCTCTCCCCGAGCCCGGCGCCTGCGGCGCGGGCAGGGACTGCCTGAGCAACTCGGACTCGCGCTGCACGTGCAGGCGATCCGGGTCGGGGCGCCGGAGACCTGCGGGTACGGCGTGGCTGAGAGCCGCGACCCGGCCACCGGGGCCTTCGCTCCCGTCGGCACGTTCCGCCGCGTCATAAGCCACATGGCGGCCGACAACCGTCCCGGTGAGCCGCTCGACAACCTGCCAGGCGGCCGGGAACTGCTGGCATCCGCCCTGCGCACCCTCGAACTGCACATGCGCGGCGCGGCCCTAGTCGAGTTCGAGGTCCGGGATGCCGAACTCGCGCTGCTCGCCGCGCGGCGCGTCGAGCGGCCGGCCCCCCGGACGGCCATCCGCCTGGCCCTTGATCTCGCCGAGGCGGGCGTCATCGACGACGTGACCGCCGTTGGCTCGATCCGGACCTCTGACATCGAGACGCTCCTACATCCCCAGCTGCAGCTGACGGGACGCGAGACGGAGTTCGCCCATGGTCTGCCCGCCGCGGCCGGCGCGGCCGTCGGACGCATCGCGCTCAGCAGCGAGCGGGCCGTCGAATGGAGCGAGAACGGTGATCCCGTCATCCTGGTGGCCGCGGAGACTTCACCGGGCGATCTGCCCGGGATACTCGCGGCGAAGGCAATCGTCACGGTGCGCGGAGGCCTGGCCGCGCACGCGGCCGTGGTCGCCCGGGGCCTTGGGCGGCCTGCTGTCTGCGGCGCAACCGCCATACGGATCGACCGAGCTGGCGGGACTGTGACGTGCGCCGGTCAGTCGCTGACTGAGGGCGAGCTCATCTCGATCGACGGCAGCAGCGGGGCCGTCTATGCGGGCGCCATCCATGTCGTTCCACCGCGGCCCGGCGGTGATCTCGAGACGCTGCTGCGGCACGCGGACCGGGTGCGCCGGCTCGGGATCCGGGCGAACGCGGACAACGGCCGGGATGCGGCGCTCGCGATCCAGAACGGCGCGGAAGGTGTCGGCCTGTGCCGTACGGAGCACCAGTTTCTCGGCGACAGGCTGCCGCTCGTGCGGCGGTACCTGCTGGCCGCGGATGCGGACGAGGAGGCCGCCGCCCTCGTCGAGCTGGCCGCAGCGCAGAAGGAGGACTTCCTCGACCTGCTGGCGGCGACCGGCAACCGGCCGGTGACCGTGCGGTTGCTCGACGCGCCGCTGCACGAGTTCCTGGGCGAGGAGGCGCAGGAAGTGAACCCGATGCTGGGGTTGCGCGGCGTCCGTCTGGCACTGATGCGGACCGAGCTTTACCCAGCGCAGGCACGGGCGCTGTTCAGCGCGTGGGTGGACCTCGCCGCCGCCGGCGTAACACCGGAGCTTGAGGTGATGGTGCCGCTGGTGGCCCTGGCCGGGGAGCTGGCGTCGGCAGCGGAGAGCATCCATCGCGCGGCCGCGGACGTCGAGGCGCGTACCGGTGTGTCCGTGCCCTACACCGTGGGCACGATGGTGGAGACGCCGCGCGCCGCGCTGATCGCCGACCAGCTGGCCGGGATCGCTCAGTTCCTCTCCTTCGGGACCAACGACCTCACCCAGCTCACCTACGGGTTCTCCCGGGACGACGTGGAGGCGCAGCTCCTCACGGCCTATACCGAGCAGAAGCTGCTGCCGGTGAGCCCGTTCGCGAGCCTGGACCCGGACGGCGTCGGCGCGCTGATCAGGACGGCCATCACGCAAGCGCGCAAAGTGCGCCCGGCCATCAAACTCGGCATCTGCGGCGAGCACGGCGGCGACCCTGCCTCGATCGAGCTGTGCGAGCGGCTCGGGCTGGACTACGTATCCTGTTCGCCGTCGCGCGTGCCTGGCGCCCGGCTCGCCGCGGCACACGCCGCGGTAGCAGTCTCTGCGCCGTGGCCGGTCAATGCAGCGAGAGAATAAGCGACGCGCACATCTCCTCAACCGCGGCGGCCAGCGGACCCGGGGGCAGCCAGCTGAACGTGCCATCGAACAGTTCCGCCTGAGTGGTGAGGATGACGTCCAACATCATCCGGATCGTCATAGTGTGCGCGGCGTGCTGCTCGCGCGCCTTGCGCGTGCTGCGGAATGTCCGGACGGGGGGCGCGTAGTCGTAGGCGCGCTGCAGGTGCCGCTCCTCCCACTCCCGACGCAGTGAAAGTGCGTGCGGCGTCCGACCTTCGGAGTAGCGCAGTACTAGCCGAGCCTCGTCCTGATGCGTCTGCCAGTAATCCCAGCCCGCGGCGAGAACCTTGCGGAGGCCCTCGACGTTGGGTGCCTCGAAGTCCGGACGGGCCTGATAGATGCGTTCGCTGAACCCAGCCATCGCGGTGCGCAGTGCCTGGGTGAAGAGCTCCTCTTTGCCGCCAAAATGGTAGTAGATGGCAGTCGGGGCCACCCCGGCGGCCCGGGCGATGTCCTCGACCCTGGCCTCCACGTAACCATCGCGGGAGAACACCCTCGTCGCGGCCTCGATGATCTGTTTGCGCCGGGATGGCCGGTGAGCGGGACGCTTGCGTTGGGCAGGAGCCACGATCTAACCCTACTAGGCAGTTAACATGGATCTTATGTCGGTCGACCTCGACGCCCGGAAACCTGCCAACCGCCCGTCTCGCAGGCACCATCTCGTTGATGCCGCCGTGGAGCTGTTCTCACTTGAGCCGTGGGAGTTCATTACCGTCGCCGACATCGTCGAACGCGCAGGAATGACCCCGGCGACGTTCTACTATCACTTCTCCTCGCGGGAGGAGCTCCTAGAAGAGATTGTTAGGGACTTCGCGCAAAAATGGATTGGACTGGTCGAGCGGCTGCTGGAGGCGGCCGACACGCCCGATGTGCTATGCGACGTGGCTGTGGCGCTGCTCGACGAGATCGACGCGGCGCGGCAGCCGTCCAAGATCTTCTTCCTGAGCACGGCCAAGGAACCACTGATGGCCGAGCGTATCCGAAGCGACGCGCGCAGGCACCTGATCCTTTCGGCGACCAAGGCCGTCCTCCGGCTCGCTCCCGACCGCGACCTGGCCACTGCGCAGGTCAACGGAGTGGCGATGGTCGTTCTTTACGAAATGGCCGCTCGTTCCCGCCTTGGACTCGCCGAGCCGCACCGTGCGCTCGGTCCGCGTCGGTTCCGCGCCGAGCTCGCGAAGCTGAGCCGCGTCGCGACAGGTTTCGTCGTGCGCGCGGAGCCGCTCTCGGAGTGAGATCGTAGTCACAGCTCGTCGTCGAGCAGCCCGAGACCAGAGCCAAGCTTTTACCCCGCCGTTCGGTCGCGGACGTACAAGCCGGGTGCCGGCTTGAGCGGTGGATGGGCGCTGCTGCCGAGCTGCGAAGGTGCCGGCACCTCGACGTCCGAGCGCTCGATGGTCCAGTCCGCCCAGACCTCCCACCATGTCCCGGGATGCTTCGTGGCCGACTTGAACCAGGTGTCCGCGTCGGCGCCGAGCTCGCCGTTGACGTAGTAAGTAGCCTTCGGATTGCCTGGCGGATTCACCAGGCTAGCGATGTGGCCGGCATTGCTGAGCACGAAGCTCGACGGACCACCGACGAGTTCGGTCGTCCGGTAACAGCCCTTCCATGGCGTTAGGTGATCAGTGACCGCCCCGGTTACAAACGTCGGGATGGTGATGCGGCTGAGGTCCACCGGAGTGCCGAGAACCTTGACGGCACCTGGCTTGCACAAGGTGTTGTTCTTGAAGATGTCGAGGAACTCGGCATGCAAGCGTGCTGGCAGGTTGGTGCTGTCGGCGTTCCAGGCCAGGATGTCGAAGACCGGCGGCGTCTCGCCCATCAGGTAGTTGCTGACCCAGTAGTTGAACACGAGGTCGTCCGGACGCATCCACGAGAACACGTTGCCGAGCTGCCGTCCGGTGATGATTCCGGCACGGCGCGAGTTCTTCTGCGCCAACTCCAGGAGGCGCGGCGCCGAGAAGGCGCCCAGCGCCGCCCGGGAATCGAAGTCCAGCAGCGTCACGGCGAACGAGGCCGCGCGCACCTGGCCGGCGTCCTTCGCGGCCAGGTGGTTCAGGACGGTGGACGTCAGGATCCCCCCGGCGCAGAAGCCGATAAGGCTCACGTCTGGCGTTTCGCAGATCTCACCGACCACGTCCATCGCCGACAGGATTCGTGCGGCGTACGAGTCCATGCCAATCCCGCCCATGTCGGGGCCCGGGTTGCGCCAGCTGATGATGAAGACTTGCAGGCCTCGGCTCACGGCGTACTCGACGAAGCTTCGGCCCGGGCGCAGATCAAGGAAGTAGTAGCGGCCGATCGGCGGCGGGACGATGATCACCGGCTGGCGGCGGACCATTGCAGTGGTCGGCGTGTACTGGATTATCTCGGCCAGCTCGTCGCGATGGACCACAGCACCCGGTGTGGCCGCGAGATCGAGCCCTACCTGGAAGGCGCTCCTATCCGTCTGGGACGGCATACCACCGTTCTCGCGAAGGTCGCGCCACCACTGGGAGGCGCCTTTCGCGACGCTCAGGCCGGCCGTGTCGAAGGCCCGCTTGAGTGCGGCCGGGTTGCTCGCCAGGAAGTTGGTGGGTGCGAGCGCGCTCATCAGAATGTTCGCGACAAAGCGCGCCCGCTCGGCATCCTGCCAGCTTCGGCGGCCGCTCTCAAGGTCATCGACGAGGTGGCTGACCGATTCGCAGAGGCTCAGGTACTCCTGACAGAGCCGGCGGAACGCCGGGTTCTGCGACCACGCGGAGTCTGCGAAGCGCCGGTCACCCTTGGCGGGTGCGCGGGTGGACTTTCCCGCCAGGATGCGGACCGTGTCACGGGTCAGACGACGCGCCTCGCGAACCACGCTTCGTGGCTGGGCCAGCGTCATGGCGACGCCGTTGAGAAGCAAGGTTGCGGTCGGAATACCGATGGCCTCGCCGGCCTCGACGATCCCGAGCGCCTCTTCCTCGTTGCCGGGCACTGCGGCTGGCTGTCGCGGCGTCATGTCGGCGCTCCGACGCGACGGGACCTCAGGGCAGATTCTGACGATCGGTCCACGGACATCTCCTACGCGGCCGGCCACGGCTTTGCGGCGTCAGTCGGAGTCTAACCCAACTCCGACTCCAGTAACCCTTGCTTTCCCCGCGGTCAGCGTGGCAAGTTACTGGTCTCGCCTGTGTTTGGGAAACGGTCAGTCCCGCCGCGGCGGTGCCGGCCCAGTGGAGGCACTATGACACAACCTGAAGGTGACGCAGCGCGACGGGCGCCTGCCTGCGCGCTGGTCATCTTCGGTGCATCTGGGGACCTGACCGAGCGCAAACTCCTGCCGGCGATCCGCCAGCTTGCCGCGCATCACCGGCTGCTGCCCGAGTTCGCCCTAGTCGGCGTCGCCCGGACCGCGATGAGCGACGAAGAGTGGGCGGACAAGTGCCGATCGGACGATCCCGGCGGGGCAGGCACGAGCGTGGAATGGGCACCGAAAGCCAGCTTCCGTTACATCAGCGGTGGCTACGACGACCCGGAAACGTACCGCCGCCTCGGCGAGGAGCTCGCCGAATGTGACCGCACGCTAGGCACCACCGGCCACCGCCTCTTCTACCTGGCGACACCGCCCCGCCTGTTCGGCATCATCGCCGTCCAGCTCGGCGCCTCCGGGCTGAACACCAGCACGGAGAGCGACTGGCCGCGGCTGGTCATCGAGAAGCCGTTCGGCTGGGACGAGGCCAGCGCCCGCAGCCTGTACGCGGACATCAGCGCCTCGTTCAAGGAGTCGCAGATCTTCCGCATCGATCACTATCTGGCTAAAGACACGGTTCAGAACCTGCTGGCCCTGCGCTTCGCCAACTCGATCTTCGAGCCGATCTGGAACCGGAACTGGGTCGACAACGTGCAGATCACGGTGGCCGAGACGATCGGGGTGGGCTCGCGCGGCGGGTTCTACGATGCTACAGGCGCGGTGCGCGACATCGTCCAGAACCATGTCCTTCAGGTGCTGTCGCTGTTCCTGATGGAGCCGCCAACCTCCTTCCATCCCGAGGCCATCCGCGACGAGAAGGTAAAACTGCTCCGCGGGATCAGGCCACTGACTGAGCCGGCGGACATCGCCCGGCGGGCGATCCGGGGCCAGTACACACGGGGCGGCACCCGGGACAACCTGATCCTGGGCTACCGGGAGGAAGACGGCGTGGACCCGCTGAGCTCCACGGAAACCTTCGTGGCCCTGAGGCTGCATATCGACAATTGGCGGTGGGCCGGTGTGCCTGTGTACATCCGGACCGGCAAGTGCCTGCCGCGCCGCACGACCGAGGTCATCATGGAGTTCCAGCGGCCGCCGCACCTTCCGCTGTTCCCGGCAGAGGCCGCGACCTTGGGACCCGATGCGCTAGTGGCGCGGGTGCAGCCAAACGAAGGCGTCAGCCTGCGTTTCGGCGCTAAAATACCAGGTCACGAGTTCCGGATCCGCAAGGCGTCGATGGACTTCTCCTACTCGCACGGCTACGGTGAGTCACGCGACGACGCCTACGAGCGGGTAATTCTCGATGCGCTGGTCGGCGACGCCACGTTGTTCATCCGCGCCGACGAGGTGGCCCGATCCTGGCGCATCGTGGATCCGCTGCTGGCCTACTGGCACGACGCCCCCGATCCGATCCCGCTCTACCACGCCGCGACCTGGGGTCCCCAGGAAGCCGCACAGCTCATCGAGAAGGACGGCCGCCGATGGCACGACCTCTGACATCGTGGCCACAGGACCTCAGCCCGTTCACTGCAATGAAGAGGATGCCCCATGACGACAAAAGTCGAGACACTTGACGACCTCGCTTCTTTCGTCGGGAAGGAACTCGGTACCAGCTCATGGGTCGACGTTGATCAGGCCCGGATCAATGGCTTCGCCGACGCTACCGACGACCATCAATGGATCCACGTGGATGCAGAGCGCGCGAAGGACGGGCCTTTCGGGCAGACGATAGCCCACGGATACCTGACGCTTTCCCTTCTGATCCCCATGTGGACAGACATCCTGGAGGTCCGCGACGTCCATACTAAGGTGAATTACGGCCTCAATAAGGTTCGGTTTCCGAGCCCGGTTCCAAGCGGTTCCAAAATCCGGGCGCATGCAACCCTCGCTGCCTTTGACGCCATCCCTGGAGGGGCCCAGCTGACCATTGACACTCTCGTGGAACGTCAAGGTAGCGATAAGCCAGCCTGCGTCGCCCAGATCGTGCTCCGCTACCTAAACTGATCAGCCAATTCGACCACTGACGTCAAGAACCGGCTTCACGCCTGGCTCCGGATAACAAGGAGGTTTCGCGTGGTCTTGCGGATGACCGTCGGCCTGGTCCTGACCGTGGTCGCGCTCGCGGTCGCCGGGCGGAGGCTGTGGTGGCTGAAGCGGCTGGCATTTAGCGGGCAGCCTGCCCCCGAGCGCATCGAGGCGGCCCGCGAGCACGTCGGCCGGGACGTCACGACCCAGGCCAGCGAGGTGATCGGGCAGCGCAAGCTGCTGAAGTGGTCGGTGCCCGGCGTGGCGCACGCGCTGACGTTCTGGGGTTTCACCATCTTGCTGCTGACGATTATCGAATCGTACGGGGACCTGTTCTCCCGCACCTTCGCCCTTCCCGGGATCGGCCACTGGGCGTTCACCGGGTTCGTCGAGGACCTGTTCGCCGTGGGCGTGCTGGCCGGCATCATCACCTTCACGATCATCCGGCTGCGCAGCAACCCGCATAAGGAAGGCCGCGCCTCGCGGTTCTTCGGGTCGCACACCGGCGCGGCGTGGGTCGTGCTCGGCATGATTTTCGCCGTCATCGCGACGCTGCTGCTGTACCGGGGGGCGCAGATCGACGCCGGGGTGTTCCCCTACCCGCATGGCGCGTTCGCCTCGCAGGTCGTCGGGCACTGGCTGGCCCCGCTGGGGGCCGGGGTGAACAGCGTGCTGGAGGCGGTGTTCGTGATCGGCCAGGTCGCGGTGGTGCTGGTGTTCCTGGTCATCGTGGTGTACTCCAAGCACCTGCACATCGCGCTGGCCCCGGTCAACGTGCTGTTCTCCCGGCGGCCGAACGCCCTGGGGCCGCTGGAGCCGATGCGGTCCGGCGGCAAGGTGCTGGACTTCGAGGAGGCCGAT
>WNGL01003532.1_pt1 | contig 35678 bp, 36 predicted proteins | sample 5400591 | NCBI WGS metagenome assembly WNGL01 (sample SAMN13153377, study PRJNA577476) | soil metagenome | isolation source: 80 cm soil or saprolite under Garry oak tree replicate 1 | place: USA:California | collected 2016-06-15
TCACATCACCGATCACCCGCGCGCACTTCACATACCCACGGTCGGGTCGATACCCCGAGTCGTACATGGCGTACAGGATCTTGCGGTGTACCGGCTTGAGCCCGTCCCGGACGTCGGGCAGCGCCCGCCCAACGATCACGCTCATCGCGTAGTCGAGATACGAACGCTGCATCTCGACCTCAAGCCCGACCGGTTCGACGCGGCCGCCGACGTGGGGCTCGAAAGCGTCGGGGAAATCCGGCGTGTCAGTCACAGTCAACCCTCAGTAATGTGTGGAAACCGGCTGTGGACAAAGCTGTGGACGCTGTGGAAAAGCCTGGAGGGATCATCGTGGGCCCGCACTTGGGCCGGACCAGCAGGCGGCGATTTTTCATATGTCCAGGAAGCGCACGTCCTTGGCGTTGCGCTGGATGAACGACCGGCGGGCCTCCACGTCCTCGCCCATCAGCACGCTGAACAGCTCGTCGGCAGTGGCCGCGTCGTCCAGGCTGACCTGCAGCAGGGTGCGGGTGGCGGGGTTCATCGTGGTTTCCCACAGCTCGGGGTAGTTCATCTCGCCCAGACCCTTGAACCGCTGGACGTCGTCGGGCTTGGCGTTGGGCCGCTTCTCCTGGCGCAGCGCGATGAGCCCGTCGCGCTCCCGGTCGGAGTACGCGTACTGCGCGTCGTCGCCCTTCTTGTTCCACTTGATCTTGTACAGCGGCGGCTGTGCCAGGTAGACGTGGCCCAGCTCGACCAGCGGTCGCATGAAGCGGAACAGCAGGGTCAGCAGGAGGGTACGGATGTGCTGGCCGTCGACGTCCGCGTCAGCCATCAGCACGATCTTGTGGTACCGCAGCTTGTCGATGTCGAACTCGTCGTGGATGTTGGTACCCAGCGCGGTGATCAGCGCCTGGACCTCGTTGTTCTTCAGCACCCGGTCGATCCGGGCTTTCTCCACGTTGAGGATCTTGCCGCGGATCGGCAGGATCGCCTGGGTCACCGGGTCGCGGCCCTGCTTGGCCGAGCCGCCCGCGGAGTCGCCCTCGACGATGAACACCTCGCACACCCGGGCGTCGGTGGACTGGCAGTCGGACAGCTTGCCGGGCATCGAACCGGACTCCAGCAGCGACTTGCGCCGGGCCAGCTTGCGCGCCTGGGCGGCGGCGATCCGGGCCCGGGCGGCCTGCGAGGCCTTGGTGACGATCGTCTTCGCCTCGCCCGGGTTGCGCTCCAGCCAGTCGACCAGCCACTCGTTGCAGACCTTCTGCACGAAACCCTTCATGTCGGTGTTGCCGAGCTTGGTCTTGGTCTGGCCCTCGAACTGCGGGTTGGCCAGCTTCACCGAGATAATCGCGGCCAGGCCCTCCCGGATGTCCTCACCGGAGAGCTTCTCGTCGCTCTTGAGCAGCTTCTTGTCCGCACCGTACTTGTTGACCACGCCGGTCAGCGCCGCCCGGAAGCCCTCTTCGTGAGTACCGCCCTCGTGGGTGTTGATGGTGTTGGCGAACGTGTAGACGGACTCGCCGTACGACTCGTTCCACTGCATCGCGATCTCGACGGCCATCCCGTCACCGTCGGCGCCGAACTCGACGACCGACTTGTGGATCGGGGTCTTGGTCTGGTTGAGGTGCCGGACGAAGTCGGCGATGCCACCCTTGTAGCAGAAGGTGACCTCCTTCATCTCCTCGGTCGCATCCTCCCGCGCATCGCGCAGCGCGATCGTCAGGCCGCGGGTGAGGAAGGCCATCTCCTGCAGCCGGCGGTAGATCGTCTCGAAGTTGAATAGGGTGGTCTCGAAGATCTTGGCATCCGGCCAGAATGTGGTCGTGGTACCGGTCCGCCGGGTGGTCTCGCCCTTCATCAGCTTGCCCGGCTTGGAGTGGTTGTACTCCTGCCGCCAGACGAACCCGTCCTTGCAGATGACCAGGTCGACCTTGCTGGACAGCGCGTTGACCACGGAGATGCCCACGCCGTGCAGGCCGCCGGAGACCGCGTACGCCTTGCCGTCGAACTTGCCGCCGGCGTGCAGCATGGTCATCACGACCTCGACGGTCGGGCGCTTCTCCACCTTGTGCATGTCGACCGGGATACCGCGGCCGTTGTCCACGACCCGGACCCCGCCGTCGGCCAGCAGCGTCACCTCGATCGTGTCGCAGTAGCCGGCGAGCGCCTCGTCGACCGAGTTGTCCACCACTTCCCACACCAGTTGATGGAGGCCGCGCTCACCGGTCGAGCCGATGTACATGCCCGGGCGTTTGCGGACCGCTTCCAGGCCCTCCAGTACTGTGATGGATGACGCGTTGTAGTCGCCCGGCTGCTGCTTCGGCGCTGCCACTCTCGATCGCTTTCTCGCCCGTACCGTCGCTCGTAGCAACGGACCCGGCGGGGTCGGGCGGGCCTCGACCCGGCGACGGCACGCGGAATCCCCCCGCACCGGACGGTGAGAACTGGGCGCGCGGATCCCGGGAAGGCCCGCTGGTCTTGATCGGCTGTACTGCCTCGTGTTCAATCTTACTGTGTCCGGACCGTAGAACGGGCGCGCGCCGCCCCTGAAATCGCCGTGGCCGCGCGAATCAGCCCGGCCACAACTCCCCCCACACGCCCGGCGCTCGTGGACGCGCGGCCGAGACGAGGGATATTTTCGATCTTGACCGGTGCCAGCGGTGAAGTCGGGCGGTTCGGGGGGTCGCGCGCCACGGCCGCGGTGCCGTACCCTTCCGCCCCGACACGCGCGGTGAGCGGACCCGGGGGACGCGCCGACCGAGGAGGGATGAGGCCGCGATGGGGCTGGACAACGTCGCCGTGCAGTGGCCGCGTACCGGTCGTTTCTATGAGCCGGTGGCGCCGGCCGAGTTCGTCGACTTCGCCGCGCTGGCCGAGAAGGCACCGGCGACCGCGGCACCGGCGGCGGCACTGGCCGATCACATCGCCGAGACCGGCACCGTCCGGGCCACGGGGTACAGCCACCTGGTCGACCTGCTGCTGGGGCTCAACGGCGTGCTGTACGCGACCGAGGCCGAAGTCGAAGACGAGGACCCGGTGATCGACCCGGACGGGTGTGCCTGGATCGCCGGCGGGCTGGAGCGCTTCGTGGCCGGCCATGCCGACCTGGGCGACGAGGTCACCTTCGATACGGTCAGCGAGGTGCTGCGCCGCGCGGTTGCCAACGGGCGCCTGGCCGACCAGCAGCAGCGTTGGCTCGACGACCGGCTGGCCGCCCTGCGCGACGAGCAGGACGAGCCGCCGCAGTGGAGCTTCACGCTCACCGAACTGTCGGTACTGGCCAACTTCTACCGGCGCTGCGCCGACCGGGGCTTCGCGGTCTACGCCGACTTCTGATCCCGCAGCGCCCAGCTCGCCGGGCTCGGTACCGGTGGGGCTACCTCGACCCGGCTGGTGGTACCGAGCCGGGCCAGCGCCGAGGCGAGGTTGCTGACCTGCTCGTCGATGCGGGCCGCCTGGAACCTGGCGCTGTCCAGCTCGGCGCGGGCAGCGTCACGCTCCGCCTCGGCCGCCCGCAGCCGCACCGTTAAGGCCTCGGCGCGCCGCTCGGCCGCCTGGCGGACGCTGTCCTGCTCGTACGCCTGCTGCTGTGCCCGGGCGACCTCCTCCCGCAACGACGCGACGGCGGCGGTGAGCCGGTTGTTGTGCCGGCCCGCGTCGGTACGGGAGCGTTCCAGGTCGGCCTGCAGGCGGGCGACCTCCGCGCGTACCCGGGTCAGCTCCGCCACGGCCGCGACAGCCCGGTCGCGCTCGGCAGCCGCTTCGTCCGCATGGGCCCGCGCGGCCGACGCCTCGGCCCGGGCCTGACGTGCCTCGTCCCGCGCGAGGTCGGCCTCCCGGCGGGCCTGCTCGGCTTCGTCCCGCGCCTGGTGCGCCTCCTGGCGCGCCTCGTCGCGCTGGGCGTGTGCAGCCGCGACCGAGGCGGCCGCCTCACCGCGTACCGCCGCGATCTGCCGCTCCACCCCGGCCGGGGACAGGTTGGCGTGCAGTGCCTCGTTCAGCGCGTCGACGACGTGTTCGAGCCGCTCGGTGACCACGACCGCGCGGGCCACGTGATCGCCGAGTCCCGGGCCGCCGCCGCGGTGCATGCCGATCCGCCGGGCCGCGCGCTGGCAGGCGCCCTCGTTGTCCCGGCAGTACCGGAACAGCTGGTTGCCGGTGTACGGCTGGGGTACCGGGCGGCCGCAGTGCGCGCACGGCCGGCTCCCGGTCGGCTGGCCGTTCGATGAGCGTACGGCGCGTACGGCAGCCTCACGGTGGATCATCACGAGAGTGTACGAGACTCTTCGTGTCCGCTCAGCTACTTTGAGTAGCGTGTCCTAACCGTAAGTATCCCGAGGGCCCCGGCCACGTACCCGCCGCGGCCCCTTCGTCCAGGACGGCGAGGTCGGGCCGTGGATGTGCAGCTTGGTCACCACGTTGTGCCCCACCTGGGCGGCGATGCCGGCGAGCAGCTTGGCCGCGAGCAGCCGCAGTTGGGTGGCCCACGCGGTCGACTCCGCCTCGATGGTCAGCTCGCCGCCGTCGAGCTTGACCGGCCGGCAGTGCTCGGCGATGTCCGCGCCGACGACCCGGGGCCACTCGCCGAACACCGTCGCCTCGGCGGCCGGCCGTTCCCAGCCGCGCGTCTTGACCAGCTTGGCGAGGACCGCGCCGAACGGCTGCGGGTCGCGGGCGTCGGGCCCGGGCCCGGAGTACCCGCGCAGCCGGCGGCCGCCACCGCCCCCGGCCGGCTTGCGACCCGGCGGGCTCGCGGCCCGCTTCGCCTTCGCGGCATCGAGGACCGCGCGGGCCAGCTCCGGTCCGGGCGGCTTCGCGTCATCCGAGTCCGGCACGCCTGACCTCCCGCTCCGACACGTCGTACCGTACGCCGCCCAGCCGGGCCGGTACGTCCTCCGGCACGGCGCAGGTGACGATGAGTTGAGCAGCGCCGCCGACCAGTTCGGCCAGCCGGTCGCGGCGCCCGGTGTCCAGTTCGGCGAACACGTCGTCGAGTGCGAGGACCGGCTCGACGCCCTCGGCGCGCAGCAGCTCGTACGCGGCCAGCCGCAGCGCGAGCGCGAACGACCACGACTCGCCATGGCTCGCGTACCCCTTGGCGGGCAGCTCGCCCAGGGTCAGCGTGACGTCGTCGCGGTGCGGGCCGACCAGCGTGACGCCACGGTCCACTTCGGACGGTCGGGCGGCCGCGAGCGCGCCGGCCAGTGCCTGCGTCAACGCCGCGCGGTCCGGACCACCCTCGACGCACGGCCGGTACGCCAGCGCCGCCGCACCCCGTCCGGCGGCCACTGCGTCGTAGGCCTTCGCGACGTGCGGACCCAGGGCGGCGCACAGTTCCATCCGCGCGGCCATCAACTCGGAGCCGTGCTGGGCGAGGTGCATGTCCCACACGTCCAATGTGGACAGATCGCGGTCACCGGCGCCTACCTTGCGCGCGAGGTACGCGGTGCGCAGCAGGGCGTTGCGCTGCTTGAGAACCCGCTCGTAGTCGGCGCGCACCCCGGCGTACCGCGGCTGCCGCGCGACCAGCAGGTCGTCGAGGTACCGGCGCCGCTCGGCCGGATCCCCGCGTACCAGCGCCATGTCCTCGGGCGCGAACAGCACCATCCGCAGCGCGCCCAGGATGTCGCGCGGCCGCCGTACCGGCGATCCGTTCAACCGCGCGCGGTTGGCCTTGCCCGGCTCCAGCGCCAGCTCGACCAGCAGCGACCGTCCATCGTGGACGATCTCGCCACGGATGACGGACGAGGCAGCGCCGGCCCGTACCAGCGGCGCGTCCACCGCCACCCGGTGACTGTCCAGTGTGGACAGATAGTGCAGCCCCTCGACGAGGTTGGTCTTGCCGATCCCGTTCGGGCCGACCAGGACGCTACAGCCGGCCGCGAACTCGACGACGACATGTGGGTACGAGCGGAAGTCGACGAGCTCGAGCCGGCGGACGAACATCTACTTGTGTACGGCGTGCCCGCCGAACTGGTTGCGCAGCGCGGCCACCGCCTTCATCGCCGGCGAGTCGTCCTGCCGGGACAGGAACCGGGCGAACAGCGAGGCGGCGATGACGTTCATCGGCACGGCGAGCCGGATCGCCTCCTCGACGGTCCACCGGCCCTCGCCGGTGTCGTCGGCGTACCCCCGCAGCTGCGCCAGCTTGGGGTCCTCGTCCAGCGCGCGGTCGAGCAGGTCGAGCAGCCAGGACTGGACGACCGAACCCTTGCGCCAGGACTTGACGACCGCCGGCACGTCGGTCACGTACTCCGACGCCTCCAGCAGCTCGAACCCCTCCGCGTAGGCGTGCATCAGCCCGTACTCGACGCCGTTGTGCACCATCTTCGCGTAGTGCCCGGCCCCGGCCGGCCCGGCGTGCACGAACCCGAACTCGCCCTCGGGTTTGAGCGTGTCGAAGACCGGCTGCACCTTCGCCACGTGCTCGGCGTCGCCGCCGACCATCAGCGCGTACCCGTTCTCCAGCCCCCACACGCCGCCGGAGACGCCGGCGTCGAGGTACCCGATCCCGTTCTCGGCCAGCCGCCGAGCGCGTGGCGGGTCGTCGCTGAACCGGGAGTTACCGCCGTCGATCACCACGTCGCCGGCCGACAGCAGCTCCTTGAGCTGGTCGATGGTCGGCTCGGTGAACTGGACCGGTACCATGATCCAGACGATCCGCGGCGGTGCCAGCCGCTCGACCAGGGCGCCCAGCCCCGGCACATCGGTCACGTCCGGGTTCGGGTCGTACCCGATGACCTCGTGGCCGCCGCGGCGCAGGCGCTCACGCATGTTGCCGCCCATCCTGCCGAGACCGATCAGCCCGAGCTGCATGGTGCTCTCCCCCTTGCCTCGCGAACGTTTCAGGAGCCGATGCGGATCGGCATGATCAGATAGCGGTATCCGGGGATGATCTCGCCGTCCTCGCCCGCCGGTGCGAGTACCGCCGGCTTGCGCGGGTCGGTCAGGGACAGCACCGCCACCGGACCGTCCAGCGCGGCCAGGCCGTCGAGCAGGTACCCGGGGTTGAAGGCGACCTGCATCGGTTCTCCCTCGTACCCCGCCTCCATCGCTTCACTCGCCCGCGCGTCCTCGCTGCCCCCGGCCTCGACAACCAGACCGTCCTCGCCGAACGACAGCCGTACCGGCGTGGTCCGCTCGGCCACCAGCGCGACCCGCCGGACCACCTCGACCAGCGCGGCGACCGGCATCCGGGCCTGCGCGTCGTGGTGGTCGGGCAGCAGGTTGCGGACCTTCGGGAAGTCGCCGTCGAGCAGCCGGCTGGTGGTCCGTCGCGGGCCGCCGACGAACCCGATCATGCCCTCGCCCATCCCGCCGCGGGCCAGTGCGACGGTCACCTCGCCACCCAGCGGGCCGAGCGTCTTGGCCGTGTCGGCCAGGATCCTCGCTGGTACCAGCGCCTGCAGGCTGGCATCCGGCACGTCCGGCCGCCACTGCAGCTCCCTGATCGCCAACCGGTACCGGTCGGTGGCGAGCAGGGTCATCGTCGACCCTTCGAGCTCCACCCGTACCCCGGTCAGCAGCGGCAGCGTGTCGTCCCGCCCGGCGGCCACAGCGACCTGGGACACCGCGGCGGCGAACCCGGCCGCGTCGACGGTACCGGCGGTGGCCGGCATCTCCGGCAGCGTCGGGTAGTCCTCGACCGGCATCGTCGGCAGGGTGAACCGGGCACTGCCGCAGACCAGCTCCAGGTGCGACCCGACCGCGGCCACGTCGACCGGCTTGGCGGGCAACGCCTTGGTGATCTCGGCGAGCAGCCGGCCGGAGACCAGCGCGGCACCGTCGGCGTCGCTCTGCACGTCGGTACTGACCTGGCTGGACACCTCGTAGTCGAAGCCGGATACGGTCAGCCGCCCGCCGGACACCCGTAGCAGCACGCCGGCCAGGACCGGCACCGACGGCCGGCTGGGCAGGCTCTTGGCGGTCCACGCCACCGCATCGGCGAGCCCGTCGCGCTCGACTCGTAACTTCATCGACCCGCCCTTCCGAACATCACGTGCCTACCGAACTCTATGGCTCAGACGGGCTTCGCGTGCAGCCGGTACCGGCGTTTTGGCATCTCCCGCGGGACACCTGCATCCCCAGCCTGATGATTGCTTTTGAGTTCTCTTAGAAGATCTCTTTCATCGTCTTCTTCGCTGCTGTGAATTCTGTGGACGCCGGCCGTTCACCCCTGGTCCGGCCCGGTTTACGCCGGTGCAGAACATGTGGACAACCGGGTCCCGACCGGGCCGCTGGTCCACACCCGGCCGGGCGCGTCAACCGGCGTCCCCAGTCGTCCACCGCCCGTCCACCGGATATTCCCAGGACTTACCCCCAGCTGTGGGGTACCGGCGCCCACAGCCCGTCCACCGGATCCGGGCGACGTCCACACGGGGTCCCCAGGGTTCGTCCACAGACTGTGGATAGACCTGTGCGTATTGTGGACGACCATGCACACGGTGTTGATGTGCGTACCACCCGATCGGGTGGTCAGGAGGTCTGCTTGATCCGGTTGGTCAGCTCGGCGATCTGGTTGTAGAGCGAGCGCCGCTCGGCCATCTGCTGCCGGATCTTGCGGTCGGCGTGCATCACCGTGGTGTGGTCGCGGCCGCCGAATGCCTGCCCGATCCGGGGCAGCGACAGGTCGGTCAGCTCGCGGCACAGGTACATGGCGACCTGGCGGGCGTTGACCAGTACCCGTGAGCGCGAGTGCCCGCGCAGGTCCTCGAGGCTGACCCCGAAGTAGTCCGCGGTCGACGCCATGATCTGGTCCGCGTTGATCTCCGGCCCGGACCCGTCCGGGATGAAGTCGCGCAGTACCTCCTCGGCGAGCGCGAGCTGCACCGGCGACCGGGTCAGGCTGGCGAACGCGGTGACCCGGATCAACGCGCCCTCCAGCTCGCGGATCGAGTTGGCGATCCGGGACGCGATGAACTCCAGCACGTCCGGCGGCGCGGACAGCCGCTCCTGCGCGGCCTTCTTCTGCAGGATCGCGATGCGGGTCTCCAGGTCCGGGGGCTGGATGTCGGCGAGCAGTCCCCACTCGAACCGGGTGCGCAGCCGGTCCTCCAGGGTGGCCAGCTGCTTCGGCGAGCGGTCGGACGTGATGACCAGCTGCTTGTTGGAGTTGTGCAGGGTGTTGAAGGTGTGGAAGAACTCCTCCTGGGTCCGCTCCCGGTTCTCCAGGAACTGGATGTCGTCGATCAGGAGGATGTCCACATCCCGGTACCGCCGCTGGAACGCCTGCGTCTTGTCGTCGCGCAGCGAGTTGATGAAGTCGTTCGTGAACTCCTCGGTCGAGACGTAGCGCACGAAGCGGGCGTTGCCCAGCGTCGTGGCGTAGTGCCCGATCGCGTGCAGCAGATGGGTCTTGCCCAGCCCGGAACTGCCGTAGATGAACAACGGGTTGTAGGCCTTGGCGGGCGACTCGGCCACCGCGACGGCCGCCGCGTGGGCGAACCGGTTGGACGAGCCGATGACGAACGTCTCGAACATGTACTTCGGGTTGAGCCGGTTCCCGTCGCCGGGGCTGGGCGCGAGCCGCCGGTCGTCGCGACCGGTGCCGGCGCCGACCGGGCCCCGGTGTGGTGGCAGCGGTGGCACGGGGACGACCGCCGCGGGCGCCACCTCGACCGCCGGCTGCGGGTAGTGGAGCGCCGGGTCGAAGAGGGTCCGCTCGGGCAGCCGGGCCGCGGGCACCTGCGACGCCGGGGGTACCAGCTCCGGCTGCGGGGGTACCTGGGCATAGCCGGACAGGTAGCCGGCCGGCGGCGCCTCCTCCGGCGCCCGTACCGTCACGGCGACCTGGATCGGCCGGCCCAACCGGCGGGAGAGCGCCTCGGTGATCGCCGGGCGCAGCTTGGACTCGATGACATCGCGGGTGAACGCGTCCGGTACGGCGATCAGCGCGGTGTCCTCCACGATCGCCCGGAGCCGGGTCAGCCGCAGATAGGCCCGCTGCTGAGCGGAGTCGATCCCGTCCGCAAGGTCTTCGGTCGCCGCTGTCCACACCGCGCCGAGGTCGAGGCCGTCTGGCACCCTGTCACCCCCATCGCTCGTCGCGCTCCCCGTCGCACCCCGCAAGCCACGTTGCCCACGGTCCGTCCACACCGCCCGACCGTTGTACACAGGTTGTCCACAGGCTGTGTACGGGCTGATCAGGACACCGGTGCGGGCGGTAACCATCGGCGTCCCACCACGGCGCCGCCGTGCCTATCGGCGGTACACCGTGCCGAACGATCGGGTGCCTCGACCGGTTCTGCCTAAGTTTGTGCACAGTGGTGCCTCGTCAAAGCGAGCGGCAAGCGGGCAGGTTAACAGGGCCGTCCACATCGACTCAACGGCTGTCCCCATCCTTGTGCTCCGGTTGTCCACACCCGCCCCGTATGTGGCTGCGCCAAGTTTGCCCGATGGCAGCGGTCCGTGCAGGCCGAGTGACGAAGGGTCGATTTTGACGGGCTCCGCGACGTCCGCGTACCCTGGAACGGCTGCCTCGCGGGGCGGTCCTGTACGTGTGCCCATGACGACGGAATGTGTCCTGAAGACGGAGAATCTGACGTGAGCAAGCGCACCTTCCAGCCGAACAACCGCCGGCGCGCGAAGACCCACGGCTTCCGCCTGCGGATGCGCACCCGCGCCGGCCGCGCGATCATCTCGGCGCGCCGGGCCAAGGGCCGCACCGAGCTGTCCGCCTGAGGTACCGGGAGGGTCGGATGTTGGCCACCGCGCAGCGCCTGCGGCGCCGCGGTGAATTTGCGGCGGCGGTACGGGCAGGTCGCCGGGCCGCCCGGGGCGTGCTCGTCGTCCACCTGCGGCTCCCCGACGCGAAGCCTCCCGATGGATCCACCCGGGCCGGTTTCATCGTTCCCAAGAGCGTCGGTGGCGCCGTGGTACGCAACCAGGTCAAGCGGCGGCTCCGGCACCTGGTCCGGGAACGGCTGGGCCAGCTGCCCGCCGGCTCCGAAGTGGTGGTCCGGGCACTGCCCGCCGCCGCCCGCCGCGCGTACCCCGGGCTGGCGAGCGACCTGGACGCCGCGCTGGCCGCGGCCGGCCGCGGGAAGCCGGCGGCGCGATGAGCTCCGCGCCCGGCACGATGCAGCGCCCCACGACGGTCGGTGCCCGTGTGCTGACCATGCCCATCATCGCGTACCGTCGGTGGATAAGCCCGGTACTGCCGGCGCGCTGTCGGTTCTACCCGTCCTGTAGCGCGTACGCCCTTGAGGCGCTCGCGACCCACGGGGCGTGGCGGGGACTGCGACTGACGCTCTGGCGGTTGCTGCGCTGCCAACCGTTCCATCCCGGCGGGTACGACCCGGTGCCGCCCAAGAAGTGACCCAACTGGAGTAGCGACGTGCTAGAACCCCTTTACTGGGCGATCTCCTGGATCATGCTCCGGTGGCATGCGTTTTGGCACCTGGTGTTCAGCGGCGGTCAGGTTCTGGCGACCAACTGGGACTGGGTGCTGGCCATCGTCTTCCTGGTGCTGACGATCCGCGGCGTCCTGTTCCCGGTGTTCGTCAAACAGATCAAGTCGCAGCGCGCGATGCAGGCGATCGCGCCGCAGATCAAGTCGCTGCAGGAGAAGCACAAGGGCGACCGCGAGACGCTCCAGCGGGAAATGATGGAGCTGTACAAGCGGGAGAAGACCAACCCGTTCATGGGCTGCCTGCCGATGCTCGTGCAGATCCCGGTGATGTACTCGCTGTACCACGTGCTGCGCCATCTCACCCCGGACAAGCACCTGGAGGCCACCAAGAGGATCTACGGCTGGACGGTCAGCCAGTTCGACAGCGCGTCGCACGCCAAACTGTTCGGTGCGCCGATCGCCGCATCGTTCAAGTCCCCCGCGGCGGACCTGGCGAACATGCACGCCAACGGCACCACGGTGAAGGTCGTGGCGGCGGTGCTCGTCGCCATCATGATCATCACTACGTACCTGACCAGCCGCCAGATGATCCTCAAGACCGGCTGGGCCGAGGACCCGCAACAGCGGATGATTCAGCGGCTGATGCTCTACGGTATCCCGATCTCGCTGCTGATCTCGGGTACCGTCTTCCCGATCGGTGTGGTCATCTACTGGGTCACCACCAACCTGTTCTCGCTCGGCCAGCAGTTCTGGGTGCTGCGCAAGTACCCGCCGCCGGTGACGGCCGGCAGGACCGCGCCGGCCACCGCGAAGTCCGGTGCCGCCGCCACCTCGTCGAGCTCGCTGACCGACCTGATCCTCGGCCGCAGGTCCAAGCCGGCGGCGAAGGGCGCGGCGGCCTCTACCACCAACGGCGCCCCGAAGGCGGACGCCAAGGCGCTTGCCCCCAAGCCGGGTGCCAAGCCGGTGTACCCGAAGCGGGGCAGTGCCGCGAGGGACACGGCCGCCCGGGACACCACCGCCCGGGACACCACCGCCAAGGACGCCGCCGCCAAGGACGCCGCCGTGAGTAACCCGGCCGCCGGCAACCCGGCCGCCGGGAGCACCGCTGCCAAGGGCACCCCGGCCAAAAGCTCTGCCGCCAAGGGCTCTGCTGCCAAGGGCACCCCGGCCAAAAGCTCTGCCGCCAAGGGCTCTGCTGCCAAGCGCGGTACGGCGCCCAAGGCCAAGCGCCCGTCGGGCTGACGCGACCCCGGCCCGGCGGACGTCAGCGGCCGGGCCGGGTGGCGCTCCCCGCACCCGTAGACGTCCTCGCACCGGCGGTACACCCGTCGAGGTCCGGGGGAAGTGAAAGTTCAGACCGTTCCGGAGATGACAGTGACCGACACGAGCTCAGCCGCGACCGATACCGAGACCGCGGAGCAGTCCGCACCCCAGGCGACCGAATCCGACCTGTTCCGCGAGAGCGAGATCGCCGCCGACTACGTCGAAGGGCTGCTGGACATCCTCGACTACGACGGCGACATCGACGAGGTGGTCCAGAACGGCCGCCCGGTGGTCGAGGTCCTCGGTGGCCGGCTACAGCCGCTCGTCGGCCAGCGCGGCGCTACCCTGGAGGCGCTCCAGGAGCTGACCCGCCTGGCCATCTTCCGTCGTACAGGTACGCCCAGCCGGCTGTTGCTCGACGTCGGCGGGTACCGCGCGGCGCGCCGCAAGGAGCTGGGGGCGATCGCGAAGAACGCCGCCGAGAAGGTCAAGGAGTACGGCGAGCCGGTCCGTCTCGAGCCGATGTCCGCGTTCGAGCGCAAGTGCGTCCACGACGTGATCAACGCGCTCAGTGGCGTGGAGAGCGAGTCGGAGGGCATCGAGCCGCAGCGGCGGATCGTGGTACGGGCCGTGGACTGACCCGGTGCCCGAGGTCGATGTACCCGAGCCGCTGGTACCGGCGGCTCGGGTTCTCTTTGCCGGTCGGCTTCCGCTCGCGCGGCGTTACGCCGAACTGCTCGCGACCGACGGCGTGGTCCGCGGCCTCGTCGGCCCGCGTGAGGCGCCCCGGATCTGGGACCGGCACCTGCTCAACAGCGCGGCGGTGACGGAAATCATCCCTAATGGAGCATCCGTCACCGATGTAGGCTCTGGTGCTGGTCTGCCGGGTCTGGCCCTGGCCATCGCCCGGCCGGACCTGACCGTGGTACTGGTCGATTCGATGGCCCGTCGGACCGTGTTCCTGTCCGAGGTGGTCAAGACGCTGGATCTGTCGGAGCGGGTGTCGGTGGTCCGCGGTCGGGCCGAGGAACTCGCCGGGCGGCTGCCCGCCGCCGAGGTGGTCACCGCACGGGCGGTCGCCCCGCTGGACCGGCTCGCCGGGTGGTGCCTGCCGTTGGCCGCGGTCGGCGGAAGGCTGCTCGCATTCAAGGGCACCGGGGCCGCCGAAGAGGTCGCGGCGCACCGAGCGATGATCGGTCGGCTCGGTGGCGGTACGCCGGTTCTCCGGCGGTGCGGCGTCGGGTTGCTCGACGAGCCGGCGACGGTCGTGGAGATCGTCCGCGAACGCGCGGCGGGCGGTCGCCGCCGGTCCCGTTAGCTTCCCCGGGCGGGCCGCCGTACGCTGACGGCGCATCGCTAGTACGGTTCCTCCAGTGAGTCGTACCCGCCGGCACCATGCGAACGGCGACAGTGGCGGGGCGCACCCCCATCCGAAGCGGGCAGGGATGACACTGTGCACGAGAGTGGCAGCTACGACAGTTACCGACTGAGCCAGCCCCGTTACGACGGCTGGCCCGTCCATTCCGATCCCCAGGCCGTTCCGCACCCGCGTACCGGTACCGGGTTCGCGGTCGGGCCGACCATGCCCATCCCGGCGGTACCGCAGGCCGTGGAACAGTTCCCCGCGATGACCGCCGGCGAGTCCTCCTCGGCCGAGGACACTACGGCGACCTCGAATCCTCGGACCGCGCCCTCCCCCCGCCCCCACCCCCCGACGGGTCTTCCCGAGACAGGCGGAGCCATGGCCGACGTCGGCGTTTCACGTGAAACCGAGGACCCACCGTTGGCACAGGAGGCGAAGCGGGCTGTGGAGATTCTCAACCCGAGCGGGGAGATCACCATGCCCCGCCCGGCCAGCCGCCGGATCATCTGCGTAGCGAACCAGAAGGGCGGCGTCGGCAAGACGACTACCGCGGTGAACATCGCGGTCGCCCTGGCGCTGCATGGCAACCGCGTACTGGTGATCGACCTCGACCCGCAGGGCAACGCGTCGACCGGGCTCAACGTGCCGCACCACGCCGGGGTACCCGACGTCTATGACTGCCTCATCGAAGGCGCCCCGCTGGTCGACGTCACCCAGGCGGTCGACGGTATCCCGAACCTCGCCTGCATACCGGCGACGATCGACCTCGCCGGCGCCGAGATCGAACTCGTCTCGGTGGTGGCACGGGAGTCCCGGCTGGCCCGTGCGATCCAGGCGTGTCCCGTCGAGTACGACTACATCTTCATCGACTGCCCGCCGTCGCTCGGCCTGCTGACGGTCAATGCGCTCGTCGCCGCGCAGGAGGTGCTGATCCCGATCCAGTGCGAGTACTACGCGCTGGAAGGGGTACAGGCGTTGACGAGCAACATCTCGCTCGTGAGGTCACACCTGAACCCGGCGCTTGAGATCTCCACCGTGCTGCTGACGATGTACGACCGGCGTACCCGCCTGGCCGACCTGGTCGAGCAGGACGTCCGCAAGTACTTCGGGGACAAGGTCCTCCACGCCGTCATCCCGCGCAACGTCCGGGTATCCGAGGCGCCGAGCTACAGCCAGTCCGTGATGACCTACGACCCCGGCTCCCGGGGTGCGATGAGCTACTTCGAAGCCGCGCAGGAGATCGCCGAGCGCGGCGCGCGGGTTGGGGGTAATGCGTGAGGGAGCGTCAGCGAGCGAACCATCAGGCTCAGCAGCGCGCGAACGCGCCGGCCTCCCGAAGGGAGGCTGGGGCATGAGCAAGGTGCGTGGCGGGCTCGGCCGAGGGCTGGGCGCGTTGATCCCGAGTACGCCGCCTCCCCCGCCGGCCGCCCCGGTCGGGACCGAGGTGTCGGTACCGGCGACGCGGGATGGTGGCATCCCGGCGGCTGCCGAGCGCTGGGATCTCGCCCCGGTGCCGGGCGCGCGGTTCGCCGACATCCCGGTCGGCGGCATCGTCCCGAACCCGAAGCAGCCCCGGACGGTGTTCGACGACGAGTCGCTGGAGGAGCTGAAGGCCTCGATCGAGGAGGTCGGGTTCCTGCAGCCGATCGTGGTGCGGGAGGCGGGACCGCAACGGTACGAGATCGTCATGGGCGAGCGGCGGTGGCGGGCCGCTCAGTCTCTCGGCCGCGAGCTGATCCCCGCGATCATCCGGGATACCCGGGACGACGCGATGCTCCGCGACGCCCTCGTGGAGAACATCCACCGCGCCGACCTGAACCCGCTCGAAGAGGCCGCGGCGTACCAGCAGTTGCTCGACGAGTTCGGGGCGACCCACGAGGAGCTGGCCCGCCGGATCGGCCGTAGCCGACCGCAGATCTCCAACACCATCCGGCTGCTGAACCTGCCGTCCGTGGTACAGCGGCGGGTGGCCGCCGGGGTCCTGTCCGCCGGGCATGCCCGGGCGCTGCTGGGCCTGGAGGACACCGACCAGCAGGAGTCACTCGCGCAGCGGATCGTGGCCGAGGGCTTGTCGGTACGGGCGACCGAGGAAGTGGTCGCGCTCGCCATCTCCGGCGAGCCGGCCAAGAACGCGGCACCGAAGCGCCGTGCCAAGCCGCATGCCCCCGCTCTCGCCGACCTCGCCGAGCGCCTTTCCGACCGGTTCGACACCCGGGTCAAGGTGGATATCGGCCGCAGCAAGGGCAAGATCACCATCGAGTTCGCCACCGTGGACGACCTCGAACGGATCGTCGGCATCATCGGGGTGGAAAAGGAACGACCGCTCGAATAGGCGGCTGTCGCCGCGCACGACACGAGGCCATCCGGATTCCCGGGTGGCCTCCGCTATTCAGATCGGCACTATCCACAGAAGTTATCCACAGGTACCCGCCGTTTCCCGTGAAACCGCGTGTGAAAGGGGGTCGCCGCCTGTGGACGACGGATGGGAAACTGCCCGGCGTGACCGACTACAGGACGCACGCGCGCAACGCCGCGGCGATGTGGGGTGCGCTTTCCAAGGGGTACGGGGCGATCCTGGTGGATAGCGCCGAGGTGCGGATTGTCGCGCCGTCGCCCCACCACGCGCTGCGGGCGATCGTGCTCGATCCGTGGACCAACCGGCGCTGCACGATCGGGTCGATCCTCGACACGGTACTGGGCGAGTCGGGGCTCGCGCGGCGGGTGGTCGAGGACGCGAGCGGGGAGTTCGATCTCAGCGCGTACGGGCTGGAGCCCCGGCTCCGGATGACTGTGATGGCCCGCGAGCCGGGCGTGGCTCCGGAGTGCTGCGGTACGCGAACCGGGGTCCGTGCCGTCACGGTCGACGATGCCGAGCGGCTCGCGGCAGCCGAGCGCATCCTGATCTCCATCTTCCCGCCGCCCGCCGCCAGCGATCTGCACGGCCGGATCCAGCCGACCCGGGTCCTCGGCATCGACGGGTGGCGGGTCTGGCTCGCCTACCGGCAAGGGGTACCGGCCGGTGCCGCGTATACGTACCACGACGGATCAAGCCTCGGCCTCTACCAGCTGGGTATCCTGCCGGAGCATCGCGGGCACGGTGTCGCCGGTGCCATTCTGGCCGCCGTCATCCGCCGCTACCCGGCCGACGCGGTGACGCTGACCGCCACCGATCAGGGCCGGCCACTCTACGAATCGTTCGGCTTCACCGCGCTGAGCAAGGCGGTCTGGTGGCGGCCCAACCACAAGGGGGACGACAGGGCCGAGGGGCTCCGCTAGGGTCGATTTCGTGCCCGACGCCCCCAGCAGTCTTCCCGATTTTGTTTCCTGGCCGAGCTTTCCGTTCGAGGGTGACCTGAAGGTCAAACCACTCGAAGCTGCCGTCGATACCGAGCCCGAACGGCAGGGCGAGGAGGGCAGCGGGTGTGTGGCGTGCGCCGCCAAGGACGACGAGTACATCTGGGTGAGCGAGCGCTGGCGGGTGCGCGCCATGGACCGGCCGACCGGACTGCCGATGGTGCTGATCCTGGAGTCGCGCTCCCATCTCGACCTCGGGGACCTCCCGAACCTCCTCGCCGCCGAGCTCGGCGTCATGACCGTCCGGCTGGAGCGCGCCGTCCGGTCGCTCGACGGCGTCGCCCGGGTTCACGTGAACCGGTGGGGCGACGGCGCCGCCCATCTGCATCTGTGGTTCCTCGCGCGCCCCTATGGCCTGTTGCAGTTGCGCGGGTCGTTCCTCTCCTTGTGGGACGACATCCTTCCGCCTATCACCGAGGAACGGTGGCGGGAGAACTTCGCTCTCGTCGCGGCCTGGCTCGCCGAGTTCGGCGGCCGGGCGCTCGCCGAGCCGCCCCGCATCGCGTGGCAGGCGCCGGCGACGCTCGCCGAGTGGCGCCCGCCGGTTATCGGCGACGGTGCAGCCGAACCAGCACCGGTCGTCGCCAGCGCCGAAACGGAGGTGACCGTTCCCGCTCAGCGCGACGCCGGGTCACCCGATCCAGCGGTCGCCACCACGCCCGCCGGCGTGGCCGCCGCGCCGGCACCCGGCTGAGCGATGTTTCACGTGAAACAGCGCGCCGCTCGAAAGGAGCGGCGCGCTGTTCTGCTTGTCGGGGACGAGTCTCAGCCGCGACTGACCGCACGCCCGACGAGCGTCGCGAGCATCTTGCCGAAGTCGAGCCCGGCCGCACCGACCGCCATCGGAAGGAGCGACGTCTCCGTCATGCCCGGCGCGACGTTGACTTCGAGGACGTGAGCCCCGCCGTTGGCGTCGACGATGAGATCGACCCGCGAAAGGTCGCGGAGTCCGAGTTCGGAGTGGGCCGCTACCGCGGTGCGCGCGACCCGGTGCGCGACGTCGTCGTCGAGCCGGGCGGGTACGTGCCAGGTGGTGAGCCCGGCGGTGTACCGGGCGGCGTAGTCGTACACGCCGTTCTGCGGCACGATCTCGACGGGGGGCAGCGCGGTCGGCCCCTCCCCCAGATCCACGATCGAGACGCCGATATCCACCCCGGGGACGTACCGCTCGACGAGCGCCGTCTGGTCGTACGCGAAGCAGCCCACCATGGCGGCCGGCAGTTCGCTCGCCTCGCGGACGACGGCCGCACCGAGCCCCGAACCGCCCTGCGCCGGCTTGACCATCACCGGCAGGCCGAGCCGGTCGACGATGCGTTCGAGGACCGCGCCAGCGCCGAGTTCGGAGAACCGGTCGTGGGGTAGGGCGACCCAGTCCGGCGTGGGGATACCGGCCTCGCGGAGTACCGCCTTCGCCGACGGCTTGTCCCACGCGACCCGCGCGCTCTGCTGGCGAAGGACGGGAGCAGCGTCGTGTCCGCGTCGCGTACCGTCGCGTCGACGCCCACCGCGCGCAGCGCGTCGAGTACCCGGCGGCCGGAGCGCAGCGAGACCTCGCGCTCGTACGAGAGCCCGCCGGCGAGGATCAACACATGGGGTTCCATGACGGGATCATTCCAGCCCGGGTGCCGGTGCCTGTCCGGCGGCCGGACCGAGGTGCGTCGCGTGGGTCCAGGTGACGCGGGACGGCGCCGGTACCGCGGCGGCGCCGAACTCCGCCCGTACCAGACTCTCCTTCTCGATGACCCCGGCCAGGCGGCGTACCCCTTCCCGGATCCGCTCGGGCGTCGGGAAGCAGTACGACAAGCGCAGGTGCGAGCCGCCCGTACCGTCGGCGTAGAACCCGGTACCCGGGACGTACGCGACCCGGGCCGCGATCGCCCGCGGCAGCATCTCCTTCGAGTGCAGCCCGTCGGGCAGGGTCAGCCAGACGTAGAAGCCGCCGTCCGGCTGTGTCCACCGGGTACCGGCCGGCATCTGCTCGGTCAGCGCGGCGAGCAGCGCGTCGCGGCGCTCCTGGTAGATCTGCCGGAACGTCTTGACCTGTTCCTTCCACGGCATCGTGGCGAAGTACGTGGCGATGGCGGTCTGGGCGAACATGCTCGGGCACAGGATCTGCGCCTCGGACGCGATGACCAGCTTCTCCCGTACCGCGTGCGGAGCCAGGACCCATCCGACCCGCAGGCCCGGCGCGAAGGTCTTGGAGAACGTGCTCACGTAGAGCACCCCGTCGCGGTGCCGGGCCCGCAGCGCCGGCATCGGTTCCCCGCTGAAGCCGAGCAGCCCGTACGGGTCGTCCTCGATCACCAGTAGCCGGGCCCGCTCGGCGATCGCGAGGATCTCGTCGCGGCGCGCGGCGGAAAGTGTGACTCCCCCCGGATTGTGATAATTCGGGACAGTATAGAGAAACTTGGCGCGCTTCCCCGCGCGCTCCACCGTCTCCAGCGCCTCGGCGAGCGCGGACGGGATGAGCCCGTCGTCGTCGATCGGTACGTGCACCACATCGGCCTGGGCCGCCTGGAAGACGCCGAGCGCGCCGACGTAGCTCGGCCCTTCGGCGAGTACGACATCGCCGGGATCGAGGAAGACCCGGGACACGAGGTCGAGGGCCTGCTGACCGCCGACGGTCACCACCACGTCGTCGGGCGAGGCGCCGGTTGACGCGTCGATCCCGGACAGCGCCATCACCTCGCAGATCCGTTCCCGCAGCGCCGGGTCGCCCTGACCGCCGGAGTACTGCAGAGTGGTCGCGCCGTGCTCGCCGCCGAGCCGCGCCATCATCTCGCCGACCGCGTCGAGCGGGAGCGCTGCGACGAACGGGGCGCCACCGGCGAGCGAAACCACCTCGGGCCGGGCGGTCACGGCGAAGAGGGCCCGGATCTCGGAGGCCGTCATGCCGCGCATCCGCTGGGCGTACCGATCGGTATAGTCGTCGAGCGTCGTCCCGGTCACGGTCGGATACTCTCCCTTGGGCTGGAGTCGGGGTCGGCACCGTGCGCGGTCCCGGCGACCCTGCCAGCAGACCGGGCGGCCGGCGCCCAGGTTCATCGATCCTACTCTGACAGACCGCTCCCACCCGAGGCGTTTCCCGCGTACGATCGGACACCGGGGCTTAGCCGGAACGGCGCTGCGGTGGTGGGAACAGTGGGGATGCGCGGATGTCGCGACGCCTGGTCAATCTGACCCTCGACACCCTTGAAGATCTTCCCGGGCCCTGCCGGCTCTGCGTGTACTGGGAGCTCGACCCGGTAGCGGCCGAGCGTGCCTGCGCAGCCGGCGATCCCGGCCTGGAGAAGGAGGCCTGGGTTTCCCAGACCCTGCTGGAGTGGGGCTCGTGCGGCAAGCTGGCCTACGTCGACGGCATGCCCGCCGGGTACGTGATGTTCGCGCCGCCGGCCTACGTACCCCGGTCGATGGCGTTCCCCACCTCCCCGGTCTCGGCCGACGCGGCGCTGTTGACGACCGCACACGTCGTTCCGGCGTTCGCCGGCGGCGGTCTCGGCCGGATGCTGGTGCAGGGCGTCGCGCGCGACCTGACCAAGCGCGGGATCAAGGCGATCGAGGCGTTCGGCGACGCGAAGTTCGGCGAACCGAGCGAGGTCGGGCCGGGTGGCACCGGTGGTGGCGGGTGCCTGGCGCCGGCCGACTTCTTCCTCTCGGTGGGCTTCAAGACCGTCCGGCCGCACCCCCGGTACCCGCGGCTGCGGCTGGAGTTGCGCACCGCGCTGTCCTGGAAGTCCGACGTCGAGTACGCGCTGGAGAAGCTGCTCGGCTCGATGAGCCCCGAGTCGCTGCTGCGTCCGGTACGCCCCGCGACGAGATCGACGTCGGGGCTGCTTACACCGTTGTAGCTCCGACGGCGGCGCGGATCGTCGACACGTCGATCGAGCCGGTCGGCACGTCGTCCTCCACCGGGTAGTACATCCGCTGAACGGCCGCCATGACGGCCTCGACGACGCGGTTGCGGAAATGCGGGTCGACGAGCCGGGTCCGGTCCTCGGGCGAGGTGAGGTATCCCACTTCGACCCGTACCGCGGGCATCCGGGTCAGCCGCAGCAGTTCCCAGGTCTTGGCGTGGGTCTGGCAGTTGGCCAGCCCGGTCCGCACCACGATCTCCCGCTGGACCAGCCCGGCCAGCCGCTCGCCGACGGTCGAGGTGATCCCACTGTCGGAGCCGTAGTGGTAAGTGGCCACGCCGTGCGCCTGCGGGTTCGGGTGCCGGTCGATGTGCAGCGAGATGAACAGGTCGGCGCCGAGGTCGTTGGCCAGCTGGGCCCGCTCAAGGTCGCTCAGCTCGTGCACCGGCGAGGGGCCACGGGTCAGGTACACCCGCATGCCGGCGGCGCCGAGCCGGCCCTCCAGCCGCAGGGCCAGGTCGAAGGCGAGGTCCGCCTCGGTCCAGCGGAGCAGCCCTTCGGGTACCGTCGCGCCGAGGTCCGGGCCGCCATGCCCGGGGTCGATCACGATCGTCTTGCCGACCAGGGCCCGACCGGAGCCCTGCAGCTTGGTGATCTCGCGCAGTGCCAGCGGTGCGCCGCCGGTCACCTTCCGGCCGAGGCGGCGCAGCGCGTGCATCGTCTGCGGGCCGCACGTGCCGTCCGCGGCGAGGCCGACCTCGCGCTGGAACGTGGCGACCGCCCGGGCGGTCCGGGGTCCGTAGATGGCGTCTGCCCGGCCGACGTCGTAGCCCATCTCCAGCAGCCGCTCCTGCAACTGCCGCACGTCGTCGCCGATCAGCGGATCGGGTATCGACTGGTAGAGCGTGCGCGAGCCGAGCCGCCAGCGGGCGGCCTCCAGCGCCCGCCAGGTCTCCTCCCCGACCCGCCCGTCGGCCGACAGGCCGCGGGCCTGCTGGAACGCGCGTACGGCCAGCTCGGTCTGTTCTTCAAACTCAGCATCGGGGCCACCGGCCAGCGTCAGGGCGGGTAGCAACTCCAGGCTGCGCAGGACGGAGCAGATCTCCGCCACCGCAGCGCCCCGGTCTCCCCGCCTGATCGTCCGCATGCAGCCTCCTTCGCCCACTGTCCGGCTCGTTGCGCGGGCCGGAGACCCACCGGAGCGTATCGTGGCCGGGCCAGGGCCGCGCGGGTGAGCGTGCCCGGACACCCGGCGTGCTGCGCTGCTTGCGGGTCAGAAGGCCGATTCGATGAGTCGTACCAGGTCACCCTTTGGCCGGGCGCCGGCCACCGACTGCACCGGCTGGCCGTCCTTGAAGACGGTCAAAGTCGGTACCGACAGCACCCGGTAGTCCCGCGCGGTGGTCGGGTTGGCGTCGATGTCCAACTTCACGACCTTGACCTTGTCGCCCATCTCGTTGGCGATCTCCTCGAGTACCGGCGCCACGCGCAGGCACGGCCCGCACCACTCGGCCCAGAAATCGACCAGGACCGGGGTGTCGGACTGCAGGACCTCGGTGACAAATGTCTCGTCGGTAACCGCCTTGGTGGCTCCCATGAAAGGTGCTCCCAGTTCTCGATTCGGCGCCGGCCGGGCCGGCGGTCGGGTACGGCGCCGGCGGGCCGGCGGTAGAACATGGTGACGCCGGCGGGCCGGCGGTTTACGCCGCGGCGGTTCCCGGCGCGGGCCGACGGCGCAGACGCTGTCCATTCTCCGCGCGGGCGGCCGCACGCGAAGTGGATTGTGGCGCGTGTCAATGCTCCAGCGCGGCGATGTACCGTTCCGCGTCGAGCGCCGCCGCGGATCCGGTGCCGGCCGCGGTGATCGCCTGCTGGTACGTGTGGTCCACGAGGTCGCCGGCGGCGAACACCCCCGGCTCGCTGGTCCGCGTGCTGGGCGCATCGACGAGCACGTACCCGTTGTCGTCCAGGTCGATCTGGCCCCGGTACAGGCCGCTACGGGGGTCGTGGCCGATCGCCACGAACACCGCCTTGGTGTCGAGCGTGGACTCCTCGCCGGTGGTCGTGTCGCGCAGCCGTACCCCGACGACCTTGCCGTCGGCCCCGAGGATCTCGGTCACCACGGTGTTCCAGCGGACCGTGATCTTCGGGTTGGACAGCGCGCGCTGCGCCATGATCTTGCTGGCCCGGAACTCGTCGCGCCGGTGGATGATGGTGACCGCCTCGCCGAACCGGGTGAGGAACGTCGCCTCCTCCATCGCCGAGTCACCGCCACCGACGACCACGATGTGCTGGCCGCGGAAGAAGAAACCGTCGCAGGTCGCGCAGGACGAGACGCCGTGGCCGAGCAGCTCCTGCTCGCCCGGTACGCCGAGCGGCCGCCAGGCCGAACCGGTGGCCAGGACGACCGCCCGCGCCTGGTACTCGGTGTTGCCGATCCACACCCGCTTCACCGCGCCCCGCAGCTCGACCCGCGACACGTCGTCGGTGATGTACTCGGCGCCGAAGCGCTCGGCCTGCTTGCGAATGTTGTCCATCAGCTCGGGGCCGAGGATGCCGTCCGGGAAGCCCGGGAAGTTCTCGACCTCGGTGGTGGTCATCAAGGCGCCGCCGGCCTGCGCGCCCTCGATCACCAGCGGCCGCAGGTTCGCCCGCGCGGCGTAGAGGGCGGCGGTGTAGCCGGCCGGGCCCGAGCCGATAGTGATCACATTGCGGACGTCGCTCACTGTTGAGACTCCTCGCTGGTTCGTCGCACAGACGCAAACTCATCGTACGAACCGGCAATTCCCGCCGCTCGCCAGCCGGTGCGGGAGGTCACTGCGTGGTCGTGTAGATCTCGGCCACGCCGGCCACGCCGCACTCGGGCCCGGCGACGACGATCCGGCGGCCGCCGGTGCCGGTGAGGACGACGACCAGCGCCGGCCGGCCCTGGAACCGCGCGTAGTCCACGACCGACGGAGTACCCCCGTGCAGTGTGACGATCGCCGCCAGGCAGTCGCGCAGCGCCTGCGGATCGTCGAGCCGGGTCAGGCCCGCGCCACCGGCCGTGTCGGGCACCTGCAGAGGCGGGTTGTTCGCAGCGCCCGGCGCCGGGTTGGACGCCGCGGCCTTCCCGCCGGTACCCGCGGCGGCGGACAGGTTCTGCGGCGTGTAGTTGGTGCCCGAGTGCAGCACGGCCGGCGGGCCGGTGCCGAGCGCGTTCTCGTGCTGGCTGAGCGCGGGCACGGGCGCGGCGGCCGGCGGCCGGCCCCCGGAGCTGTTCGAGGCCATGTTGCCGCTGCGCGCCGACAGCGCGATCACGGTGCCGAAGATGGCCGCAACCGCCGCGGCGGCCGCGGTGGTGCCGGCCGCGAGGCGGGTCCAGCGCCGCCGCCGGGAGATGTCGATGACCTTCGCGGTACCGGCATCCGCCGGCCCGGCCTCGCCCGCGAGCGCGGCATCGAGGCGGCCGGCGACGTCCACGGGCAGCGGCGCGTCCCGGAGTCCGGCGAGCGCGGCGTCGAGCCGCGGCTGTGCGCCCGCCAGCGCCTGGTGCGCCTGCCGCCAGTCGGGGTCGGTCCGGATCAGCTCGTCGATCTCACGCCGCTCCCGCACGTCGAGCAGGCCGGCGGCGTAGTCGGCGAGCCGGTCGAGGTCGACGTCATTGACCGGGCTGTCGCTGATCGGACTCACCTCCGCCCCTCCTCGCCGGTCCTGGTGGTCGCGGTCTGAGATGGGACGTCCGCCCCGGGTACCGGGTTCCGCAGGTAGCCCAAGAGTGCCGCAAGTCTCCCGCGACCCCGCGCGCAGCGGCTCTTCACGGTGCCCTCGGCGACCTCGAGGATCGTGGCGGCCTCCGCCACCGAGTACCCCTGGACGTCGACGAGAACCAGGGCGGCCCGCTGCTCGACCGGTAGCTGGGCGAGGGCGGCCCGGACGTCCAGCGCAGTGTCCGAGTCGACCGCCGGCACCGGCAGCGGCTCGGTGTCGGCCAGCGGTACCGTCGGGCGGGCGGTGCGCCGGCGCACCCGGTCCAGGCAGGCGTTCACCACGATGCGGTGCAGCCAGGTGGTGACCGCCGAGTCGCCCCGGAACCGGTGGGCCGACCGGTACGCCGAGATCAACGCCTCCTGCAGCGCGTCGGCGGCGTCCTCGCGGTCCCCGAGGGTGCGCAGCGCCACCGCCCAGAGCCGGTCCCGATGCCGGCGGACCAGTTCGCCGAACGCGTCCCGGTCGCCGGCCACGTGAGCGCGCAGCAGAGCGGCGTCGTCGGCCTGCTGCGTGTCCACGGCCTGCACCCTATCGGGCGGGGTCACGCCCTCAGCTGACGAGTACCTGGATGTCCTGGACCTGAACCACGTACTGGCCGCTGCTGTCCGCGGTGGTCGGCAGCCGGCTGATCCACACCAGCAGGTACTGCACCGGATCCGCCGGCCCCGGGATCACGGTCGTACCGGAACCGGCCGTCTTCGGCTGCCCCACCGCGGTGAACGAGTCGAGGATCTTGTTGTCGCCCGCCTTGGTGGCCCCGGGGTCGCTCGTACCGGTGCGCAGCTCGATCTGGGCGCCCGGGCTCACGCTCACCCGGACCGCGGCGATCTGCTTCGGGCTGCCCAGGTCGATCAGCAGCCCCATGCCCCGCTTGATCCCGCCGAAGTTGGGGCCGCTGGCGAAGTAGTGGTTGCTGGTCCAGGCGGTGTCGGGATCGTTGTCGACGGCCTTCGACGCACCGCTCAGCTCCTGGCGGTTGCCGTCCGGATCGACGACCCGGACGTGGTCGCCGGCGATCGGGACCGGGCTCGGGTTCGCCTGGACGCCGGTGGTCGCCGGGCCGCCGCCGGCGCTGGGCGCCACCGCGGCGCTCCCGGCCCGGTGCCCGGACAGTGCGTTGACCGTCAGCCACATGCCGGCGAGCGCGAGGACCAGCAGTACGACGACGCCGATGACGAGCTTGCGGACCGACCGGGGCGGTTCGGTGACCGGCGTAGTCGGGTAGTTGTGGTGGTCGAAGTCGAGCGGGCTGCCGACGCTGAAGTACGGCTCCTCCCGGTCGGCCTCCAGCCGGCCGAGGTCGGCGGCGAGGACATCGGCCGAGGGTGGTGCGACGGACTGGTCCAGCAGGTCGGTGGCCAGGTCGGACAGGTGCCCGGGTACCCCGCCGCGGACCTGGCGCGGCGGGGTGAGCGCGCCGGACTCGTCGCGGACGGCGTCGGGTACCGCGGACACGCCGGCTTCGGCGTGCGGCCAGTGGCCGGTGAGTGCGCAGTACAGGACGGCGCCGACCGCGCACACGTCGGCGTCGGGGGTGACGGACTCGTCGGCGCGGGGATCGGAGAGCACCACCCGGCCGTCCGAACCGATCAGCACCGTGCCCGGGTGGATGTTGCCGTGGACCATGCCGGTAGCGTGGATGGCCGCGATCGCGCTCGCGATCGAGCTGGTCACCGCGGTGGCCCGGTCGGCGTCGAGGGGGGCCTCGGCCACGTACTCCCGCAGCGAGCCGCCGTCGACCCATTCGCGGACCACGTAGGCGCGGGTGCCCTCGTCGATCGCGTCGTAGACGTCGACCAGGTGGGGGTGGACGACCCGGCTCGCCGCGACGGCGGCGTCCAGCATCTCGACGGCCGCCTCCCCGCCCGGGTATCGCATGACGACCGCGACCGGCCGGCGCAGGATCACGTCGACGCCCCGCCAGACCTGCCGGCCGAAGGCGTCGTTGTTGATGTGCTCCTGCAGCTCGTACCGCTCGGCGAGCACTTCCCCGACGGTAGGCGTGCCGAAGGTCAGCACCCCCGGCGTCCCGGGCGACTCGGGACCTTCGTCCACCTGGGTCACCCGTCCTCCCTCCCGGTCTAGCCCACCGCTGCCAGTACCGACCTTACCCGGACGGCGCACGGTACCTGAGAAGTCATTCTTCGCTGTGCGGCCGCTACGCGCCAGTTCGATCAGTGGTCGGAGAGGCGTCAGCGGCGCAGCCGGCCGCGTACCATGCCCCAGACGTCGCTGACTTCCCGCACCCGCAGGCTCACCGCCGCGGCCAGGTAGACGATGACAAGCATCACGCTGCCCACGATCAACTCGACGACGCTGGCGAGCTTCCCGAGGCCGATGGCGTGCGTCAAGATCAGCGTTACCAGTACCGTCGGTACCGCCGCGATCAGGGCCGCGAGCGTGAGCCGGACGAGCGTCTTCGCCACCTCGCGCATACCGAGCGGGCCCAGCCTGCGGCGCAGCAGCCAGTACCCGAGGACGCAGGAGGCGGCGAAGGAGACCGCGTTGCCGATCATAAGACCGGCGGCGACCGCCCCCGCGGCGAGCCCGATGTAGAGCAGCACGTCCAGGAGGATCCGCAGCGCCGCGACCGGCAGGTTGAGCAGGGCCGGCGTCTTGGTGTCCGGTAGTGCGTAGAACGCGAAGATCTGGAGCTGGCTGATCGCGAACGGCATGAGCCCGATCCCGGCTGCCGCGATCACCCAGCCGGTGGCGACCGAGTCGGCATGGCCATAGCTGCGGAACTGGAACAGCGCCACGCCGAGCTGGCGACCGAGGAGCACGTAGACGGCGGTGGCCGGGATGAGGATCACCGCCGACAGCCGGGTACCCAGGGAGAGCTGGCCGGCCACGTCGCGGTACCGGTGTTCGGCGGCGGCGGCCGCCATGCGCGGCAGCAGCGCTGTGATGATCGACACGGCGACGATCCCGTGCGCCATCATGAAGATCAGGTAGGCGTTGTTGAAGATCATCGGCCCCGGCCCGCCGCGGTCGGCCGCCATCTTCGCCAGCCGCAACACCACCAGCAGGGCGACCTGGCTGACCGCCACGTACCCGAGCATCCAGCCGCCGACCCGGCCCAGCTCGCGCACGTGCAGCTCACGCCAGTCCCAGCGCCACCGCCAGCGGAACCCGACCTTGCGCAGCGCCGGTACCAGGCCCGCGGCCTGTACCACGATGCCCAGCGTGGTCCCCACGCCGAGCACCAGGATCTGCCCGGCGGTGACCTGCTCCGGCGGCAGCTCCCGGGCATTGGCCCAGATCAGCATGAACGCGCCCGCGGTCGCGATCACCACGACGTTGTTGAGGATCGGCGTCCACATCGGCGCGGCGAAGTGGCCACGGGTGTTCAGGATCGCCGCGAGCAGCGCCGCGACGCCGTAGAAGAAGATCTCCGGAAGCAGCAGGTAGCCGAGCACCGTCGTCAGGTGCTTGTTGACCTCGCTGGAACTGCCGGCGACCAGCTCGGTGAGCAGCGGCGCGAGGAGCACCGCCACCACCGTCGCGCCGGCCAGGAAGACCGTGGCCAGGCTGAGCAGCCGCTGGGTGTAGGCCTCGCCACGGTCGGCGTCGCGCGTGCGGGCGCGGACCAGCAGCGGGACGACGACGCTGGCCAGGACCCCGCCGAGCAGCAGCTCGTAGACCATGTTCGGCAGGGTGTTGGCCAGCGTGTAGTCGTCGGAGAACGCCTTGGCGCCGATCGCGGCGCCGATCGCCACGGTGCGGACGAAGCCGGTCAGCCGGCTCACCAGGCTGCCGACCGCCATCACCGCGCTGTTGCGGGTGACCGACGCGGTGGTGTCCTCGGGGCCGGCCGGCGCCGGGGTGGGCTGCAGGACGGGCAGCACGACGGTGGCGTCCGGATCGACCGAGGGCAGCACGACGGTCATGTCCGGTTCGGGTCGGTCCCGGTGCCTGCCCTCCATGCCCGCGACCTTAGCGGGTGGGTACGTCAGTCTGCGATGACCAGCTCGCCGACCTCGCTCACCAGGGCGTCGCGGGCGCTGCCGGACAGCCCTGAGTCGCTGATCAACGTGTGTGCGTCGTGCAGCGCGGCGATCGTCGAGATGCCGACCAGCTCCCACTTGGTGTGGCCGGCCACGACCACGAGCCGGCGGGCGGCGGCGACCAGCGCCCGGTCGGTCTCGGCCTCCATCAGGTTCGGGGTGGTGAAGCCGGCGTGCGTGCTCATCCCGTGTACCCCCAGGAAGAGCATGTCCACGTTCAGCGAGCGGATCGCGTTGACCGCGAACGGCCCCACCAGCGTCTGGTCGGCGCGCCCGGCCTTGTAGAACACGTCGGCGACCGGTACCGAGTTGGCCACCACGGTCAGCCCGGGCACGTCCAGCAGCAGGTTGGCCAGCATGCAGGTGGTGGTACCGGCGGACAGGGCGATCGCGGTACCCGGCGCGACCAGCTTGGCAGCGCGCCGCGCGATGGCCTCCTTCTCCGGCTGCTGCCGCACCAGCTTCGCCGCGAACCCGGGCTCGTCGCTGGAGTGCTGGTCGAGGGTGGTGGCGCCGCCGTGCACCTTGGCGACGAGCCCGCGCCCGGCCGGCACTCCAGGTCACGGCGGATCGTCATGTCGGAGACCCCCGAATTCGCGGACCAGGTCGCCGACCCGGACCCCGCCCAGGCGCTGCACCATCTCGTGGATCGCCTGTTGCCGCTGCTGTGCGAGCATCACTCCTCCTCGCCGCTGCTGCGGAGTACCACGACGCCGCCCGCAGGAACGGTCACCTCACCGGAGACGTCGTCCCCGGTGAGCACGTCGGTGCCGGCCGCAGCCACCGTGGCGGGCGTACCGGCGTGGTTGACCAGGAACAGGTGCACCCCGAGCAGGTCGCGGAACGCGCCCGGGTAGCCGCCGAGGCGAACCCGGTCGCCCTCGTCGACGACGCCGCTGTACGGCCCGACCAGCAGCGTGCCGCCACTGTCCACATAGGACACCAGATGGGCCGCGTCGACGCCGGAAACCAGGTACAGCGCGGGAATGAACACGGCCCGGTACCGGGACAGCTCGGCGCCCGGCCGCGCGAAGTCGGCGGTCACGCCGGCCCGCCAGAGCGCCCCGTACCAGCGCCGTACCTCGTCGAAGGTACCCATGTCCACGCTGGGCTGCGCTGAGCTTGCTCGTGACCCCGCCGCCCCGCCCAGACCTTCCGCCGCCCAGCCGCTCGGGTAGTCCAGCACCACCGCGACGTCGACGTCCACTGTGGACGATGCAACCGGCACGAGCCGGCGCAGCGCGGTACCCAGCTCGACCACGTCCCGCCACACCCGGGTATCGGTACCCGCGTGCGGGACCATCGCCGAGTACTCAGGAATGGTTGCTCGCCAGCCGTCCTTCCAGGTGGTGACCTGAACCGTAACTCCCGAGAGTTCTCTCTCGATTACTTGAACTTCTTTGATCAGTGCTTCCACCCGATCGCCTTCACTGACGTGGTCCGCGTTGTGCCGGAGGGTTGCGGTCATGGCTGCGAGGTTGTGATCGGGGTCGGCAGGCGACCAGTCAGCATGCTCCGCAGCAGTGTGCCCACGGTGTGGATCTGGCCCACCGGGTACCAGTGGTTCATCGCAACCCTTCGCGTGGTTCCGGTCGACGCGATGGCCCCCGCGCTACGCCAGGCGGAGGCCGTCGCGTCCGGGCGGTTCCCGGCCCGCGACGTAGTAGCCGCAATGCGCCGGGTGCTGTCGGTGGAGCTAGCCCACCGGCTGTAGCTCGTTGAACGTGAAGTCGTGCTTGCGGCCGGCGTTCTCGATACCCACGCTCTGGGACCGGCGGTTGAGGATCCTCAACCGCCGGTCCGTCTCGGCCGCGTCGATCCAGTACCGGGGATCAGGCTCACCCCAGCCCGCCGCCGCGTAGCACTCGTGGGTGTAGTCACCCCGGCGCCAGCCGAAGCGTTCCTGGTCGGTCATGTGCACGAACCGGATACCCAGCCGCTCCGTCATCGTCTGGGACAGCGTGTACTGCGCGAGCACCGCGTGCACCATCTCGTCGACCGGGGCGGACACCACCAGTTCGGCGGCTTCCTCGTCGCCGCCGGACAACTCGTACACGGCAGACTTGAGCGCCAGCACCCGCAGGGCTTCGGCGAACAGCGGCCCGGCGTCTTTGGACAGGTCCCACTGCGCGATGATCGGGTACCCGGTGAACGTGGCCCAGCAGTCCGGGTACAGCCGGGTGGACTCATCCAGCCGGGCGTACTCGTCGCTGCCTCGGATGAGATCGAGGATCTCAGCGGCCCGCGCCCCCACAGCTTCCGGGGCAGGGCGGGCGATTGTTGTGGTCATGATGGCGGATCTCCCTTGTCTGATCGGGGGGGCGGGGCGTGCCCGTGGGCTACTCGTCGGGGTTGCTGACCGGCCACGGATCAGGCGGCTCAGGCTCCGGTTGGCCCGGCCGCGTGCCGAGACTGCGCATGACACCCCCTCTCGCGGATCGGCGTGCCCATCGCCGCGCGAGCACCGCGCGGCCCCCGCCGCCGCACGGAAGGCCAAGCCACACAAGCGATTGCGGCCGTTCTCCGACGCCGGACAGAACGCCCGCCGGTCACTCCGGCGACGTTCGGCGTTCGCCGCCGTAGCCAGCGTGAACCGCCGCCGCCCATCGGCGTTGCGTGCACTGCTCGATGAGCACCAGCCGTCCCCACAACGCCGAGCAACCCAGGCACCAGCCATCCGCATCCGGCACGTGCTGACGCAACACCGCGTCCGCCGCAGCGAGGGTGCGCGCTAACGCCGCGTCCTCGTCCGGTTCGCCGTTCACGGTGATTCCCCGTCCAGCCGGGCCGAACGGCCAGCCATGCACGCGCGGTCCGCAACGCCGCGCGGGCACAACCGCCCGCCCCGGCCCGATCCATCCGGTAGGGTCCGTCACGGCTCAGCCCAACAGCCCAACGCCGATAAGGCGGGCGCCGACCAGCTCCGGCCGCGTCGCCATCGGCGTACGGCGAGGTAGTCGCAGCGTCCGCGAAAAGATCACCACGGCGTTTTCCCGTATTGCAGCAAGGCCCCTGCGTGCCGCAGGCCATACAGCGGCCGTTGGCGCTAGACGTGACGTGCGTGTCCAGCACCCGTTGCGCCTCGCCCAACTGCTCGTCAGCCGTCATCGCGTAGTACGTCGTCGCCGTCATGGCGCAGCCTGCCTCCCCTGGCTCATCCCGACCGTGACGGACCGGTGTCCGTCGCTCGCGCACCCATGGGCAGCCCGTCAGATGGCGCTCTGGCGGTCTTCGCCCACCCGGTGCACGTCGGGCAGCTCTTGATCGCCCCGCACACCGGGCACCATCTGCTCTTGACCTTGAAAGACAGCAGGCCGGCGAGGTAGGCAACCAACACGAGGACCGCTGTCACCAGCACTTCCACGGCTGCCCCCTTTCGGCGTCCAATGCCGTACGAACCTCTACAGGCAGTGAAACGTCAACGTCATTGGGTTCGGTAGGCTGATGCCCCAGCGGACACGTTGAACGTGTGGAACGGACCGGTAGGGAAGGTCCCTGAATGGCGCGAGCAGCACGAGAGCGCAACGAGAAGTTGCTCACCGTGATTAGGGCGTGCAACTGGTCGTACGACGCCTGTGCCGCGGCCGTGCGAGCTGTCGCCCGCGAGAGCAACGATGACGATCTGCGGTCCTGCGACCGCTCCCACGTCGGACATTGGGTAGCCGGCGTCCAGCCCAGCGGGTTGACCCCCCGTTACATCGCAGAAGCTGTCTCGCGCCGCCTGGGCCGTGTGATCCGTCCAACGGATCTCGGTTTCCTTACAGACGGTAGCCTGGACCCCGACTTGGACGGTCTGGATTGGTGGCGGCACGACGCCGCCACTGATCTTGTAACGGTCGGGAGGGCCGACTTGGACCGACGGGGGTTCGCGCTCAAGGCCCTGTACTCGCTGGCAGCGCTCGCCGTGCCCCTTGGCGCATGGCAGGAGATCGCCGACCGGGGTAGGCGGGCGCAGGGCCGAGGCGCAGCCGTTGGCCGGGGTGAGATCGCCGCAGTCCGTGAGATGTTCGCCATGCTCAGCAGGGCCGATGAGCAATTCGGAGGCGGACATGCCCGCTTGGCCGTCGTCCAGTACCTCACCACCGATGTCGCTGGCTACCTTCGCGGCCGTTTCGCAACCGAAGAAGATCGCAAAGCGATGTTCAGCGCCGCATCGCCAATAGCATGGCTGGCGGGTTGGAAAAGTTTCGATTCGTCAGAGCACGGGTTGGCGGAACGCTACTTCGTGCAGTCAGTCAGGCTAGCCAACGAAGCCGACGACCGGGCGCTAGCCAGCTTCACGCTACGCGCTATGGCGCATCAGGCCGTTGATCTCGGTCACGGGCACCAGGCTCTAGCGTTGGCCGATTCGGCGCTGTCCTGGTCGCGCGGGCGAGCGACACCCGCAGCAACGGCGCTGTTCATCACATTGACGGCCCGAGGGTATGCAGCCACCGGCGATCGGCAGCGAACCACAACGGCGATCAAGAACGCTGAAAGTCTGCTGTCGTCGGCCGACCCCGGCACGGAGCCGGTGTGGATTCAGACCACTCAGTTCACGGAGGCCGCACTAGCACATGAAACGGGACGTGCCCTGAAAGATCTCGGGGATCTGAATGAGTCGGAGCGCCAGTTCCGCCGGTCCGTGACGACGCGGAACAAGACTGCCAAGCGCCGCACACACGCGCTGACGATCGCGTACCTCGCGGAAGTCCAGTGCGCCCAAGGACGTTTGCAGGATGCTACGAAGAACTGGAACGACGCGCTCGACAGCCTGTCCGGGGTCGCGTCGGGCAGGACTCGCGGCGCGGTACAGAACATCCGCACTCGGCTAAGCAGCTTCGGTCCACGTCTGCCCGCGTTCGCTCAGCGGTTGGATCAAAGGGCCGCCGCCTACCTGCGCGGGGAGGACCTCGCCGCACGCGGTTGAGTCAGCGTGATCGACTTATCGGGGGCCGAGAAAGGAAGCCATGACCGGGCAAGTGTTTCAGGTGGAGCCGATCGCATACGTCGTCGGCGGACGCATTGAGCCGACCGACGACTACTGGGGAGGCACCCGTTCCATCATCCGAATCGACGCGTCGCGTTTCGGGCCGGACTCTACGACTGGACTGGAAGAGTTCTCCCACCTGGAAATCGTGTTCCGCTTCCATCTCACCGATCCGACCGATCTAAACCTCGGCGCGCGACGTGCGAGGGATAACCCGAACTGGCCGCCGGTTGGCATCTTCGGCCACCGCAACATGCGGCGCATCAACTGGCTTGGGGTATCGCGTTGTCGTCTGCTCAAAGTAGACGGTCTGGACCTGCATGTTGAAGACCTTGATGCCGTCGACGGAACGCCGGTTGTGGACATCAAGCCGTGGTTCGTCGAGATGGGACCGCGGGGGGAGATCAGGCAAGCCCCGTGGTCGGTAGAGATGCTGCGCAACTACTACGCGGCGGCCAAGCCGGACTGACCGACGCGGCGCTGGCACTGCCGGAACGCGTCTGCCCAGATCCTTACATTGAACGAGCCTTCCAGGGCTCGCTACGGGTCGGAGCGCCCTTGCCACGCAAGGGGAACGTTGAAGCAGCGCTGAGCGAGCCCGCGTACTCCGTCTCGACCGGCGGTCGAGCCGTTGCGGTCGGCACTTCGTGTTGATGCGTGCGGACGGCGTGCTACCAAAGCTCACGCTCCGGTAGCACCCGACCCGCTCGGTTATGCGGCAACGTCCGGGGACTCTCCGGACTCGTCATCGAACGTGCCCGTTCCCGCGCTGAACGGCGTCGCGGCGTCCTCGGCTTTGAGGATCTTCACTAGCAGGCACGCGCGGGCGTTGGACACGGCGTGCCCGTCGTCGCGCATCCGGTCGGCCAGCGCATCGCGGGACAGCCGCCGCCCGGTTGCGGCGAGCGCGGTGCGGGCGGCCCGCGCGGCCGGGATCAGGTCGGCCACGTCGCGCACGTCGAGCGCGGCGCCGCCGCGCCCCGCCGCCCCGGCACCGGGCCGGGCACCCGGCGTGCCGGGGACCGCGCTGGGGACGGGTGCGGCCGGGCGGGTGCCGTCCGTCCCCGGTCCGCCGGTCGTCCCGGACGGTGCCGTGTCTCGTAGCGGTGAGCGGGTAGGCGGTCGGCCGTGTTTGGCAGTTGCCCGAGATCGTGTCGCGTTCGTAGCGTGCCGTCCCATGATTTTGGGCTTCTTCACGTCCCGGGGCTGGCGGTCCTGGGATGTCTCGGATCGGCCGGTGTTGCCGGAGGACATGCCGATGCTGGTTGACGACGACCTGTTGTTCGAGGACGAGCACGGGCCTCGTCCGACGACCGTGGTCAACCGGTGGCTGCGGGAGTTGCCGGCCAGCGGCTGCCCGGCGCCTCGGTCGTGGGTGGTGTACGCGCGGGTGGTGCGGGACTGGGCGGTGTTCGGCGCGCAGCGGGGCATCGGCGTGTTCGACGACCGCGGCCGGTTGCGGTCGCTGCTGGGGTCGTACGCGGCGTGGCGGGCGTGTGGCCCGGTCGACGCGCGGTTGGAGGCCACGACGTGGGCGCAACACATGAGCATCTTGGCCGGGTTGTACCGGTGGGCGGTCGCGGAGGGCTACGCGACGGCGGAGCCGTTCAGCTACCGGCAGGCCACGACGGTCTACGGCGACCAGGTACGGCAGCAGCGGGTGAACCTGGCGGTGCGGCGGCGGCCCAAGCCGCACGTGACGGTCAGGTACCTGGAGCGGGACTTCGCCCGGATGCTGATGCTCGCGCTGGCGGGGCTGCGCCCGGACGGTACCGGCGAT
>WNGL01000918.1_pt1 | contig 35646 bp, 35 predicted proteins | sample 5400591 | NCBI WGS metagenome assembly WNGL01 (sample SAMN13153377, study PRJNA577476) | soil metagenome | isolation source: 80 cm soil or saprolite under Garry oak tree replicate 1 | place: USA:California | collected 2016-06-15
CATAATGTCGGCCAGCGGCGCTGCGAGGCGTCGTAGTCGTCCAGCCGCCACGCCATCGCCGACCGCGGCCGGATCGCCCAGACCACGTCGAAGTCGGGATCGTGGTCCGGCAGGTACTGCCGGTCCTGCGGCCTGGTGTTCATGGCCCGGGTGGCCGCCCCCTCCCGCAGCTGATCTCGGCGATTGCGCCCTGGCCATGCCTGACGGTGATAGCGTGCGGGATCGGCAACGTTACCCGCAGGAAATCCGGTGGCATGGTCAGGCACCAGGTAGCCGGCGCTCTGATCGGCGGCGTTCTCTCGCTGGCCCTGGCCTGCTCGGGATGCGATCCCATCTCTGGCGGCGCCCCGGCGTCCGGGGCCCCCGGAACCCCCACGGCGGCGGCCGTTTCCGCGCGTCCCGCGGCCACGCAGGCGTCGCCGTCGCCGCAGGCACCCAAGCCGCTTTCCTGCGCGGCCCGGGTCTTCGCCCGGATGACCACGGCCCAGCGGGCTGGCCAATTGTTCGCGGTCGGCATCGCCGGCAGCCCCGGTTCCGTGGTCGCCCGCGCGGTCGCGGCCTATCATTTCGGCTCCCTGATGTTCGGCACCACCACAACGGCCAGCCTGGCCGAAATCCGGCAGGTGACAGCGGCCGACCAGGCGCTGGCCTCCGCGGCGGCCACCGCGGGGGTCCGGTTCTTCATCGCCGCTGACCAGGAAGGCGGCGAGGTCCAGCGGCTGCGCGGGCCGGGCTTCGCGGCGATCCCGTCGGCCGTGACCCAGGGGGAGCTGGCCCCCGGCACCCTGAAGCGGGAGGCCGCCGGGTGGGGGCGCGAGCTGAAGCAGCCCGGCGTCAACCTTGACCTGGCCCCGGTCATGGACGTCGTCCCGCCCGGGACCGCCGGGCGGAACCAGCCGATCGGTGCGCTGCGGCGCGAGTTCGGCACCGATCCGCAAACGGCGGCGGCGCACGGCGTGGCGTTCCTGCGCGGATTGCGGCAGGCGGGAGTCGCCGCCACCGCTAAGCATTTCCCCGGGCTGGGCCGGGTAACGGGCAACACCGACCTCACCGCCGGGGTCGTCGACCCGGTGACCGCCCCGGGCGACCCCTACCTCGGGTCCTTCCAGGCCGCCATCGACGCGGGCGTCCCGTTCGTCATGGTCTCCCTGGCCAGCTACCCGCGGATCGACCCCCGCCATCTGGCGGTGTTTTCCTCCCGCACAATGCGGACACTGCTGCGCACGCGGATGCACTTCGGCGGCGTGATCATCTCCGACGACATGGGCGCGGCCGCGGCGGTGGCGAGCCTGTCCCCGGCCGCCCGCGCCATCAGCTTCGTGGACGCCGGCGGGGACATGATCCTCTCGGAGAGCCTGCCTGCGGCCGCCACCATGGACGCCGCGGTGTTGGCCAAGATGAAGCGCGATCCCGCGTTCCGGTCCGAAGTCGACTCCGCGGTGATGCACATCCTGGTCGCCAAGCAGACCTACGGCCTGCTGCCCTGCGCGGCCGGGTAGACCTGCCCCCTCAGGCGGACCAGGAGTGCAGGAACGCGGCGTCCTTGGTCGCGAGGTCGGCCCGGAACATCGGGTGCAGGTCCATCGACGGCGAGTACTTGCTGGCCGGGACCACGCGGCCCAGTGCCTCGGCCATGGCCCGGACGTGGTGCGGACCTGCGCCGCAGCAGATGCCCACGTAGTCCACGCCGAGCTCGCGGGCCTGCGAGGCGAACTGTGCCATCTCGAACCGCGTGCAGGTGAAGGAGTCGAGCGCGATGGGGAAGGCCCGCTCACCGTCCGCCGACCGCAGGGTCTCCATGGTCGGGGCGGCCGCATCGGTCCGGTATGGCACCGGCTGGACGGCGACGGCGCAGTCCACGGCCTTCCGGATGTCCGCGATGAGCGGCAGCATGGTCAAAGGCCCGCGGTCGCAGTTCAGGCCGACCACCTGCGCGCCCTCGGCGGCCAGGATCCGGCACGCCTCCGCGTATCCGTAGCCGTCGCGAGTCTGGTCCGGCTGCGTCGGCGCCAGCGTGACCATCGCGGGCAGGCCCAGGTCGCGGATGACCTCCACCGCGATCAGCGCCTCGCCGAGGTAGTCATTGGTCTCGGAGATGACGAAGTCGACGCCCTCCTCGACCGCCCAGCCGAGCTGCTCGGTGTACATGGCCCGAACGGTCTGCCCGGTCGCCGGGTCGTCCGGGTCATACGCCCAGGTGTTGCAGACGTTGCCGGCCACCAGCGCGTCGCCCTCGCTCGCCACCTCGCGGGCGAGCCGCACCGCTTGCCGGTTCATCGCCTCCAGGTCGCCCTCGCGGCCCACGTCGCGCAGCTTCTCCCGGTGCGCGTAGTAGGTCAGCGCCACCATCACGTCCGCGCCCGCGCGCAGGAACTCGCGGTGCAGCTCACGCACGGCGTCCGGGTAGTCGAGCACCACCTCGGGCACGAACGGGCCCGCCTTGATGTAGCCGCGCCGCTCCAGCTCGAAGACGTAGCCCTCGGCGCCGAGCACCGCGCCCGCCCCCAGCCGCTCCATGATCGACGAGCTCACGCGCCCCTCCAGCTCACTCACGAAACCACCCCTTCCGCAACCCCGCCGAACCTGGCCGATGTGAAGCGCCCGGTGTAGTACATGGTGCCCCGCTGCAGCGCGAACTGGGCCAGCACCCGGCCCACCCGGGGCGCGAACTTGTAACCAGGTGCGCGCCAGCCTACTCCTGTGTGTCAATATGAGCGGCGGGCCGGGCTCCGCGCCGGAGATGTCGCGGCTGAAGCACTGGCCGAGGAGGGGAGCGCTGATGGTGGTGCTTGACGGCGCCTCGCTGACGATCGAGTCCCTCGCGGCCGTCGCTGAGGGGCGGGACAAGGCCATTCTCGCCCCGGCGGCGCGTGAGCGGATGGCCGAGGCGCGGAAGGTTGTCGAGGAGGCCATGCGATCGGAGGCGGCCGTCTATGGCCTGACGACCGCTGTCGCCGAGCGAAAGCGCGTCACGCTCGACGCTGCGGGCCGCCGAGGCTTCAGCCAGACCCTGATCCGGAATCACCTGATCGCCCAGGGAACGCCCGCCCCTCCCACGGTGGTGCGGGCCGCGATGGCCTGCCTGGTGAACGGTTACGCCAAGGGCGCGGCCGGGGTGCGCCCCGAACTCGCCGAGATGATCGTCGATGCCTTGAACCGCGGTGTCTCGCCGACCGTGCGCAGCCTCGGTTCGGTGGGGCAGGCTGATCTGGGTCCCCTGGCCGACCTCGCTGAAGGGCTGGTCCGCGAGACCGGCTTCGTTCTGCAAGAAAACGAAGGCCTGGCGCTGATCAATAACAACGCCTTCGCCACCGGCTGGGCCGGGCTGGCTCAACTCGCCGCTTCACGGCTACTCGGGGAAGCCGAAGTCTCCGCCGCGCTCGCGCTCGAGGGGTTCGCGGGCAACCTCAGCATCCTCCATCCCGTGGTCGCCGAGATCCGACCCCACCCGGGCCTGGCCGCGGCGAGCGGCCGCCTCCGCGCGCTGCTCGCCGGGAGCTCCCTGTTCGAGCCCGGTCACGCCCGGAACCTGCAGGACCCGCTCACCTTCCGGAGCATTCCCCAGATCCTCGGCGCGGCCAGGGACACCCTGGCTTTTACCCGGGCCACGATCGAGACTGAGCTGAACTCCACCCCGGCCAACCCCGCCGTCATCCTGGCGGAACGGCGCATCGTGTCGGTCGGCAATCTCGACGTGGTTCCGGTCGCCGCCGCGCTCGACTTCGCCCGCATCGCCCTCGCGACGGTGGTGACCAGTGCCGCCGAGCGAACCGTCAAGCTCCTGCAGAGCCCGCTGTCCGGCCTCCCGGCCGGGCTTGCCGCGGAGCCGGACACCGGCGAGGACGCGCTCGCCGAGTTCGCTGTCGCCGCTCAGTCGATCGCCGCCGAGGCACGCGCGCTCGCCCACCCGGTTTCCTTCGAGGTCGTGAGCTCGAGCAAGGCCGAGGGGATCGAGGACCGCATGACGATGGCCCCGCTGTCGGCGCGGCGCCTGGCCGCCATGGCCGACCTCGCCGCGCGGGTTGTCGCCCTCGAGCTTTTCGTCGCGGCCCAGGCCATCGACCTGCGCCGGTTTCCCCGCCTGGGGGAGGGGACCGGGCGGGCGCTTCGCCTGCTGCGCGAGCTCGCCGCCTTCACCGGCCACGGGCAGGCGCCGCCCGCAGACCTCGAGCTACTCGTCGACGCGGTTCGGGCGGGCCGCTTCACCGATGCAGCCGGGCTGACCCCGTGACCGCCCGAGCCTGTCTCATGAGCCCCGGCGGCCGGTACTGGATGGTCGCCCCAAACGCTTATGACCTGTCAAGAGCCTGTAAATACGTATGAACAAACTGGAAATAATGGCGGAACCGGCTGGCCACGGCTCCGCAACCGGTCCTCCGGACCGTCCTCCCAGGTTAGCTGCTCCGGGATGCTGAGATCATCGGCAATTGCGATCTACGTGGTCCTCAAGTGACGGGACCCCGCTGCGGGAAGCCCGCGGCGATCATAACGATCCGGTTTCCGAGCTAACTCTGCAGTGGTTAGAATGTACAAACAAACGAGCCTAGCCACCGCCGGATGTCGACGATGCCTGAACGCGAACCAAGCTCCAGCGGCCCGATTAGCATCGACCGGACCAGTCCGGTGCCGCTCTACTTCCAGCTGGCTCAGCACTTCGAATCGGCCATTAGGTCCGGCGCGCTCAAGGTCGGAACCCGGCTGGAGAACGAGGTCCAGCTGGCAGGGATGCTCGGCCTGTCCAGGCCGACGGTGCGGGCGGCCTTCCTCTATCTGGCCAACAAGGGGCTGGTGGTGCGCAAGCGCGGCGCGGGGACCGTGGTGGCAAACGAGCGGATCGATCGCAACGTGGAGCTGACCAGCCTCTACGACGACCTGGTGGCCAGCGGCCGGACGCCCGCCACCCGGGTGCTCAAGGCCGAGGTCAGCCACGCCAGCGACCAAGTCGCGCAGGCGCTGCAGCTGCCCGAGCGGGCCCTGGTGATGTCACTGGAGCGGATCCGGCTGGCCGACGGCGAGCCGATGGCCCTGATGCACAACTACCTGCCGGCCGGGCTCGTCCAGCTGAACGTCGAGATGCTCGAGGAGCACGGGCTCTACGAACTGCTCCGGGCGTCCGGCGTCGGGCTGTACTCGGCGACCCAGCGGATGGGGGCCAAGAACGCCTCGGCCGCCGAGGCCCGCACGCTCAACGAGACCCGCGGCACCGCCCTGCTGACCATGGAGCGCATCGCCTACGACCAGTCCGGCCGCCCGGTGGAGTTCGCCCGGCACCTGTACCGCGCCTCCCGCTACGCCTTCACCACCAGCTTCCCGCGCCCCGATTCGGCCCTCGGCTAAACGTGCCCCGTGCGGCCCGCCCGCAGGTGCCGGGCGACCTCGCTCGGGCCACCCGTTTCCGCCCCTGGCCCGACTTTTATCAGGCGGGGCTGGTGTCGTTGAGTTCGATGTAGTCGAAGGTGACGAGATCGTGCTCGATGAAGGGCAGGCTCGCGAGTCGGCCTGGCGCCTCGGCGGCGGTCGTGTCGTTGAGGAGCAGGATCGGGCCGGTCCGGTCCGCCTTGAGGAAGACGTCGCGGATGAGGCCGTCCGCGCGGAGCCCGGCCACCGCGCGGCCTTCGGCTTCCAGGTGCGGTCTGATGTCCTTGCCGGTCAGGTGCCCGATGACCAGAACCTTCATGATGTTCCTTTCGTGATGAGACGGCCAGGCCGGCCGACGGTGGCGAGGCCCGGCTGGACCTCGGCCAGGAAGCCAGGGACGACGCGCTCGAGCCGCGCCGGGAACCACCAGTTCGCCCGGCCCGTCAGCCGCAGCACGGCGGGCGTCGCCACCATCCGCACCAGCGTGGCGTCCAGCAGGACCGCCACCGCCATGCCCAGCCCGATGACGCGTAGCACCCGCAGGTCACCGAGGACGAAGGCGGCGAAGACGCAGATCATGATGGCGGCCGCGGAGGTGGCCCGCGGCACCACCGTGTCCCTGAGCTGCCGGACCAGCGCCGAGGTGCAGGCGTCCTGGGGGGAGGTACGCGGGATCACGGTGAGCGCGGCGGCGGTGCGGCCCGGGTTGTACTGCGCCGGGCCGACGTACTCCACATCCGGCTGGCCGGCCAGGTCGGCCCGCAGCACGGCCAGCGGCGCGCCGTCGGCCGGGCGCGGCAGGGCGACCGCCACCACCAGCGGGCCGTTGGTCTCCGGGCTGAATCCCTTCGCCAGCAGGTCATAGGCCTGGCGCGAGGTGTATGACGCCGGGTTCGTGCCCGCGTCGGTGAAGGCTAGCCGGAGCGAGAGGAACGGCACCGCCAGCACCAGCAGCACGCCGATGGCCGCGCCGCCGGCCAGCCACGGGTGCCGCTGCACCCGCCGGCTCCACGCCTCCCAGAAGCCCGTGCGGCCGGAAGAGCCGGAAACGCGCCGTCGGCCCACCCGCAGCCGGTCGATGTTGGCGCCGGCGAACCCCAAAGCCGCGGGCAGCAGCGTCACCGACGCCATCATGACCAGCAGGACGGCGATAACCGCGCCCAGCGCCGCCCCGTAGATGAACGGCAGGCCAAGCAGGAACAGGCCGAGCAGGGACAGCACCACGGTAGATCCGGCGAACACCACGGCCCGGCCCGAGGTCGCCATGGCCGTTACCACGGCGTCCTCCGGTTCCGCTCCCGCGTCCCTGGCGCCCCGGTACCTCGTCACGACGAACAGCGCGTAGTCGATACCGACGCCCAGGCCGACCAGCGCGGCCAGCTCGGGCGCGAAGGACGGCAGGTGGCTGAGCAGGTCCAGCAGGCCGAACGAGGTCGCCACGGCGACGATCGCGGTCACGACAGGCAGCACCATGGCGATCACCGACCCGAACGCCAGCAGCAGTATGAGTACCGCGGCCAGGGTCCCGAGCGCCTCGCTGGTCCCGAACTGCGGCTTCTCCACCTTCTGCACCGGCGTGCCGCCCAGCTGCACGGTGAATCCCGGCCCGGCTGTCCGCCGCGCCCGCGCGATGACCCGCTGGATCGCGGGATCACCGATCGCGTCACCCCTGCCGTCGAACCGGACCAGCCCGTACGCGATGTGGCCGTCCGGGACGACCTGCGCCGCGGCGCCGACCGCGAACGGGCCGCCCGCGAACGGGCTGATCACGGACGCCACGTGCGGCAGCCGGGCCAGTCCCGCCAGCATGCCGGTGATCCTGTCCCGGGCGGCGGCGGCAGTGACGGGGCCGGAGGTCTTGAATACGACCTGCGCGGCGTCCCCGGCCTGGCTGGGGAAGTTGCGCTGCAGGAACACGGCCGCCTGCTGCGACGGGGTACTGGTGCCGCCGGTGCCGGTAGCTCCAGGAACCGAGCCTGCCGAGCGGGCTGGCCTGCGCGGTCACCAGCGCGCGTGCCCCGGCACGGGTTCCCGCCGTCCCGTCGTCCACATGGAAGGGGACATCATCAACCGCGGGGAGCGCCGACGGCTGAACCAGCGTGGCTGGCAGACCAGTTCGAGCGCTGGCGTCCGCACCTGGCCTCGGTGGCCTACGGCATGCTCGGGTCGGTCAGCGAGGCCGAGGATGCGGTCCAGCAGGCCTGGCTGCGGCTCGGCCGCAGCGACACCGAGGCGATCATCGACCTGCGGGCCTGGCTGACCACCGTGGTCGGCCGGATCTGCCTGGACATGCTGCGGGCACGGAGGAACCACCCGGTGGAGTCCGTGGGCGCCTGGCTGCCCGAGCCTCTCGTCCAGGAGCCCGGGGCCGACGGGGCGGAAGAGCAGGCCGTGATCGCCGACTCGGTGGGCATGGCGCTGCTGGTCGTGCTAGAGAGCCTGAGCCCGGCCGAACGGCTGGCCTTCGTGTTGCACGACGTCTTCGACATGCGCCTCGACGAGGTCGGCCAGATTATCGGCCGAACTGAGCTCGCCACCCGGCAACTGGCCAGCCGGGCCCGCCGACGGGTCCGCAGTGCGCCACAGCCCGACCGGGACCAGGCCGTGCAGCGCCGCGCGGTCACCGCGTTCCTGGCCGCGGCCAGGAACGGCGACTTCGAGGCCCTGCTGCGCATCCTGGCACCGGACGCGGTGCTCCGCTTCGACCTCGGGCCAGGCCGGGAACCGCTACGCACCCTGACCGGCGCCGCGGCGGTCGCCGGGCACGTGATGCAGACGGCGCCGCGGTTCGTCGCATTCGCCCGGCTGGCCGTCGTCAACGGAGCGGCCGGACTGCTGTTCGGCACCAGGGACGAGCCCATCTCCGTGCTGAGCTTCACCCTTTCCGGCGGCCGGATCGCCGAGATCGACCTGGTGGCGAACCCAGCCAAGCTGCGCCGTCTGGCCATCCAGCACTGAGAAGGACGACAGGTCCCTAGCCGGCGTGACATCGCGCCGCCCGCCGGGAACAACCAGGGGGAGAGGTGACGGGGTATGCAGTACATCGAATCGAGCGTGATCGGGATCCGCTCGGCGGTCATCACGCTGAAGCGCCGGGCCTCCCCGCTGCGTTTTGTTCTCATCCCGATGGTGCACGTGGCCGAGCCGGACTTCTACCGTGAGGTCGCGGCCCTGGCCTCCGGATGCGGCCTGATCGTTGCCGAGGGCGTGCCGTCCCGGTACCTCCCGATGCAGGCGCTGATGTCGAGGATCCGGCGGGACCGCCTCGTCGACCAGCTGACCGCCCTCGATCTGGAACGGCTGGGGGTGCCGGTGCAATGGGAGTACATCCTGGACGACCGGCCGAAGTCGGGCCTGGAACAAGCCAAGGCGAGGGCCAACGACGCCACCGCGGCCGTCGTGCTGCGGGTGCTGGGCCGCTACGGCAGCCCATTCGGCCTGCCCAGCCTGGATCAGGCGGACGACCACGACGACCGGTGGGAGCCGCTGGGCGGCGGCCGGATCGGCCGGTTCCTCGACGGCCAGCTGCACGGGCGGGACTCCCAGCTGGTCCGGGCGCTGGGCGTCATCCACGCCGAACGCCAGCACGAACCGGTCAAGATCGCGGTGGTGTTCGGCGCCGCCCACATCCCCGCCGTCGTCGACTACCTGACCGGGCAGTTCGCCTATTACGTCGGCGACGCTGCCTGGCTGACCGTCGCCCACGCCCCGTCCTGAGCCAGGCCCGGCCGGGCCTCGCGCGGTACGGTACGACGATGGCGACTCTCGACGACGTGGCCCGGATGGCCGGCGGGCTGCCCGAAGTGACCGAGGGGGAGCGGCACGGCAACCGGACCTGGTTCGTCGGCGGCAAGGCGTTCGCCTGGGACCGGCCGTTCAGCAAGGCCGACATCCGGCGGTTCGGCGACCAGGTTCCGCCGGACGGCCCCATCCTGGCCGTCCGCGTCGGGGACCTCGGCGAGAAGGAAGCGGTGCTGGCCGCGAACCCGGACGCGTTCTTCACCATCCCGCACTTCGACGGGTATTCGGCGGTCCTGATCCAGCTGTCCAGGGTCTCCGCCCGGGCGCTGCGCGAAGCGATCACCGACGGCTGGCTGGCGTGCGCCCCGCCCGCTCTCGCCCGGCGTTTCGAGCGGTAGGACATAGCCCGGCAAATCCGGGTGTATCAGGCGCACGGTCCGGCCCTCCGATTCAGCAAGGGCGCCCTCGCGAAGCTGGAGCGGGGTGAGAGGGAGCCCAGCCCTGCCGGGCGGACGCGCGGCGTTGTCCGTCCGGCAGGCTCCAGCGGAATGGGGGAATGGGGGTTCCCGATGGATGCCAGCGTGATGTTTCTTGACTGCCCGGCGTACATGGACAAGACCGGCTCGGTCCGGTGCGGGCTGCCCGCCGAGGTACAGGACCGCTACCTGATGAGCTCGACGGACGGCGCGCTGGAAAGCGCGAGGATCCGCTGCCCGCGCGGGCACTGGTTCAACGGCCCGATCGAGTCGCTGACGGTCGAGCGGCGCCCGGCGCTCGCGGACGAGAGGTCCGCTACGCGGAACAGCCGCCGCTAGCGTCATAGAAGCCCGCGCCAGCCAGCCCGGGCCCGGTGATGGCGGGCTTGCTGGTGCCGCCGCCGCTCGGGTAGGCGGTGTCGAACCACTGAGTGAAGAACTGGCCGAGCCTGTTTTCGCAAGCCGCGCTCTTATCGGGCAGCCAGTGCCGGAAGCCGGCTTCCAGCTGGGGTTCGGTGATGTGGCCGCCGCCGTAGTGGCGCTGGATCTGCCGCAGGGCCTTGGTGAACCTGGCGGTGCCGAGGATCTGCCACAGCGCGACGTAGGCGGCACCGGGCCGCTCGTAGGTGGGGGCGTTGGAGAACAGGCCGAACGGGGTCGGGTTGGACGGGGCGGCCGTCCAGAAACTGCCGGCCCGGGCGTAGGTCTTGTTGAACTGCGCGATCAGGCTGCCGGTGAACGCCTTCTTGCCCGCGGTGGTGCCGGGGCCGCCGGCCTTGGTTTCGGCGTCGCGCGCGGCCTGCAGGTACTCGCCGAGGGTGGCCATGCCCTCCTTGAAGAAGGTCAGGTTGTACCCGCCCTCGGTCACGTTGTCACCCCACCACTGGTGCATGTTCTCGTGGTAGAGGGTCCCCAGGTCGATCTCCCCGCCGGCGAAGGTGATCATAGTCTGCATTTCCTCTTCGAAGCTCGCGTCGGGAGTGCCGATGATGATGCCGTCGGAGGTGAACGGGAACGGCCCGTTGAACTGGCTCTCGAAGTCGGTGATGTCCTGCTGCTGGTTCATGATGGCCAGGTTCTTCTGCTGCTGGGCCGCGCTGATCGACGCGTCCTGCGCCTGGTAGTACCTGATGCCGTCGCTGCCGACCCGCGAGGTCAGCGTGTAGTGGCCGACGCTGTTCTCCACCAGGTAACTGGCGATCGGCGCCCGTGAGTGCCAGTGCCAGGTAGCCGAGCCGCCGGTGAACCGCGCGTCAGGCCCGTGGTGCGTCACGGACTTGAGCACGCCGTTCGCCACCGCGGTCAGGTCGGCCGCGACCATGTCGTAGAAGTCGTAGGTCGGCTTGGCCGTCGGGTGGTCGTTGAGCGGCATCCAGTCCTCGCTGCCCACCGGTTCGGTGGTGACGAAGCCGCCGTCGCTCGACCGGAACCAGCCCTCGGTGGTGCCGTCGCCGTCGTTGTGCACGCCGGGCTTGCCCGTGTAGCGGACCGTCACGGTGAACGCCGAGCCGTCCCTGATCGGGGTCTTCGGCGTGATGACCAGCTTGTTGGCCGGGCACTGCGTCCCGTTCAGCGAATTCGCGGCGGCGTCGGTGTCCGGAAGCTCGGGTGAGCAGGCCGGGGGCAGCGGGTTGTTCGCCGGGCCGCCGACCGGGTTGTTCTGCGAGGCCTCGTGCGCCAGCGGGTTGGGGTCGTCTTGTCCGTTCGGGTCGCCGGGGTAGGCCGGCTGGACGAACGTGAAGGTGGCCGCGTGGCCGTTGACCGTGACCGAGTTGACGGTCATATCGGGCCCGTCCGCCGTGTTCGCGGACTTGCGCTCGAAGTCCAGGCTGAAACTGGCCAGGCATTGCGTGGCGCGGCCGGTGAGCACGACGTGGTTGCCGGGCAGGAACGTGTTCGCCGCGCCGTCGTAGACCAGGTGCACGTCCGTGTGGACGCTGGTGTAGCCGCCGTTGCCGGTGTCCGGGTAGACGTGGGCGCCGGGCGGGGACAGCGTGTGCGCGCCGGCCGAGCACGCCCCGCCCTGACCTGCAGAGCCCTGACCTGCAGAGCCCTGACCAGCAGCGGCCGCCCAGGCCGGCCCGGCGAGCCCCGCGCCCGCGAGGGCGAGGCATGAGACCGAGGTGACGGCGGTGATCAGCAGTCGGCGTCGTGCCATCGAGACCTCCCAGGTCGCCGTCCGACCCTACCAGGGCGCTTACGGCCGAACCGGGCCCTGTGACCGTGCTGGAATCCGCCGCCGCCAGCTGTGCGGGTACGCTGCATTGCGGCCGTCACCATACCTCGTTCGGAGCCGCCCGCCCATGCTCAGCCAGGACATCGTCGATTCCCTGTTCCCGCCGGACCTGCCGGAACCGGATCACTGGGAGCACCGCTACCCGCCACGTGACCTGCCCGAAAGAGCGAAGGTCACGCGGATCGCGCCGAGCCCGACGGGTTTCCTGACCATCGGCGGCGTGTTCACGGCGATGATCGACGCCGATCTGGCCCGCCAGTCCGGCGGCGTCTACCTGGTCCGCCTGGAGGACACCGACCAGGCCCGGTTCACCGAGGGCGCGGCCGAGCAGTTCGCCGAGGCATTCGAGTATTTCTCCATCAGCCCGGACGAGGATGACCGGACCGGCCGCTATGGTCCCTACACCCAGTCGGCGCGGGCGCAGACCTACCTGACCTACGTCCGGGAACTGCTCCGCCGGGGCCGGGCCTACGTGGACTTCGCGACCAAGCAAGACCTGGAGGAAATCAGCGCCCGGCAGCGGGAGGCGGGAGCCCTGCCCGGCTACTACGGCAAGTGGGCCATCTGGCGCGACGCCGATCCTGACGAGGTGGCCAAGCGGCTCGCGGCGGGCGAGCCCTACGTCGTGCGATTCCGCTCCCCGGGCGTCTCGGGGAACCGGGTGAGCTTCACCGACGCGATCCGCGGCGAGCTGTCCATGGACGACAACCGCAACGACGCGGTCATCCTGAAGAGCAGCGGCACCGAGCCGCGGCTGCCCACCTACCACTTCGCCCACGCGGTGGATGACCACCTGATGCGCGTCAACCTCGTCATCCGCGGCGAGGAATGGATCTCCTCGGTGCCGCTGCACCTGCAGCTGTTCGACGCCCTCGGCTTCGAGCGGCTGCAGTACGCGCACGTCGCGACGCTGATGAAGCAGGACGGCAGCAGCCGCCGCAAGCTGTCCAAGCGTCGCGACCCGGAAGCCACCGTGAGCTTCTACATCGAGCAGGGCTACCCGGCGCCCGCGGTGCAGTACTACTTGCGCGGCCTGGCCAACGGCAGGCTCGCCGAGATGCCGCTGGCCGAGGCGCTGGCCGCGCCGATCCGGCTGTCCGAATGCGGAACCGCGGGCCCGCTGGTGGACACGGTCAAGCTCGACGACATCAGCGGCGACTACATCGCCACCCTGTCCGGCGAGCAGATCCTGGCCGAGGTGAGTACGTGGGCCGCGCGCTACGACCCTGAGCTGGCCGGTGTCCTGGCCGCCGAACCGGACCTGGCCCTGCGGGCGCTGGCCATCGAGCGCGAGGGCGTCCCCAACCCGCGCAAGGACCTGCGCAAGTGGGCGGACTTCCGCGCGGTCTACGGATACTTCTTCCCGCAGATCTTCGAGCTGGTCTCCGACCCCGCGGACGCCCGGTTCGCCAGCTTGAACCTGGACCCGGACACGGTGCGCGCGGTGGCCCGGGCCTTCGCCGCGGCCTATCAGCCGCCCGCGGCCGATGCCATCTGGTTCGACCAGATCCGCCAGCTGGCGGCCGATATCGGGTTCGCGCCCAGCCAGAGGGTTTACAAGCAGGACCCGGCCGCCTACAAGGGCTCCATCCGGGAGGCCTCCCAGGTCATCCGGATCCTGCTGACCGGGACGCCACGCAGCCCCGACCTGCCCCAGGTGGCCGGCGCGCTCGGCGCCGAGGAGGTCCTGCGCCGCGTCCGCGCGGTCAGCGCCGCCTAGTCGCCGTCGGCGCCGGCATTGTCCTCGGGGGCCGCGTCCTCGGGTGGCCAGGTGCCGATCGGCGGCAGCCGGTACAGGCTGTCCAGGTCCAGCTGCTGGGCGTCCTTCAGCACCACGTCCTGCTGCTCCTGCGCCTTTTCCGCCGTCTGCTTGGCCAGCTCAGAGGCCAGGCCGCCGAGCTGGCGGACGCCGACGTCGTCGACGACCTCGTGGCTGCTCGCGAAGATGACGATGCCCTCCACTCGCCGGTCCTTCTGCTCGGGCGGCGACAGTGCGGCGCCCACCTTTGCTCCCTCGGCCGGGTTGGCGGCGCGCGCGGCGAGCTTGTCGCGCTCCTCCAGGATCCACTGGTGGAACTTCATCACCGCGCCGTGCAGGGGCAGCTTCCTGACGTCGTCGTTAGACAGGGCAAAACGCTTGCCCTTGCTGAAGCAGCGGCCGTAGGCGAGCACGGCGGACGACCACAGCGCCAGCGGCATCAGCGGGTCCCGCTCCTCCTCGGGCTTGGCCAGGTCGGCGAGCAGCCGCTTACAGCAGTCCATGACGAACTGGAGCTCTGAGATGATCGACGCCTGGTCGGCGAGAACTTGCGCGGACGGCACGTCGATGGCAACGGTCGGCATCGGCATCTTCAGATCCTCCCACAGAGGCTTGCCCGCGATGTCTCACAACGGGACGGGCGGCGGCGCGCTGGTGGCCCAGCGGATGGCACGGACCATGGCGTGCCCGGCCGGGCGGACCAGCACGGTCTCGGTCACCGGCAGCCGGGGCAGCCGCAGCGGCCGCCGGGCCCAGCCGGGCAGCAGTGACACCGCGGCCGCGGCGAGCACTCCGTAGGGCGCCCGGGCGAGCGCCGGGAGCGGCGGGCTGAGCAGCAGGAACCGCGCCGCCTCGCGGGCCTGCACGGTCGCGGCCAGCTCGGCGCGGTACTGGGCGATCCGGTCGGCGAGTTCGGCCTCGGTGCGCGGCGGGTCGGGTACGCCAAGCTCGGCGCCGATCCTGGCCATGTCGGCGACGTAGCCGTCGCGCCCGGCCTGGTCCAGCGGCCGGGTGCCGAACCGGGTGTGGGCGCGCAGGAAGCTGTCCGCCTCGGCGATGTGCACCCAGGTCAGCAGGTGCGGGTCGGAGGCGGCGTAGGGGCGCCCGTCCGGCGCGGTCCCGGTGACGTGCTCGTGCACCGCGCGGACCCGCGCGATCGCGGCCCGCGCGTCCTCGGTCCGGCCGAACGTGGTGACGGCCAGGAAGTAGCTGGTCCGCTGCAGCCGGCCCCATGGGTCGCCGCGGTAGTCGGAGTGCTCCGCCACGGCCGCCATGGCCAGCGGATGCAGCGACTGGAGCAGCAGCGCCCTGATCCCGCCGATGAACATCGACGAGTCCCCGTTCACCCGGCGGACCGGCCGGTCATCGGCGAACCAGCGCTCGCCCGCGCTCAGGTGGATCTGCCGCCGCCGGTCGCGGCCCTGCGGCCCGGCGACCCGCTCGAAGATGGCCCCGCCGACCCGGGCCCTGAAGCTGTCCACCTCCCTATTATCGGCGCTGCCAAAAATCGTTTTGCCGCAGGTGCGCGGGCTCCTAGGCTGGGCCAAACCGATCCAAGGGAGGCGAGATGCGCCAGGCGTTCATGTCCATCACGAAGGTTTCCATGACCTCGAGGGGTATGACGCTTGACGCGACGAACGCTCAACCTCGGCATCCTGGCGCACGTCGACGCCGGTAAGACCACGCTCACCGAGCGGCTGCTCTACGCCGCCGGTGTCATCGGCGAGATCGGCAGCGTCGACGCGGGCACGACGCAGACCGATTCGCTGGCGCTCGAACGCCAGCGCGGGATCACCATCAGGTCTGCCGTGGTGTCGTTCGCCGTCGGCGGCGTCACCGTCAACCTGATCGACACCCCCGGCCACCCCGACTTCATCGCCGAGGTGGAACGGGTGCTGAGCGTCCTGGACGGGGCCGTCCTGGTGATCTCGGCCGTCGAGGGGGTGCAGCCGCAGACCCGTGTCCTGATGCGGGCGCTGCGGCGGCTGGGCATCCCGGCGCTGCTGTTCGTGAACAAGATCGACCGGGCCGGGGCGGGGGAGGAGCGCCTGCTGCGGGCGATCGCGGCCCGGCTGTCGCCGGCCGTCGTCCCGATGGGTTCCGCCTCCGGGCTCGGCACCCGCGCGGCGGGCTTCACGCCGTGGGGGGAGGCCGACGCCGGCGCCCGGGCCCGGCTGGCCGAGATATTGGCCGAACGGGACGAGGGAATCCTCGCTGCCTATATAGACGACGAGTTGAGCCTGCCGTACGCCCGGCTGCGCCAGGAGCTCGCGGCTCAGACCCGGCGGGCCCTGGTGTACCCCGTCTTCTTCGGCTCCGCGGTCACCGGGGCGGGCGTGCCGGAGCTGATGGCCGGCCTGGCCGGGCTGCTGCCGGCCGGGACGGGCGATGCCGGCGGGCCGGTCTCCGGCCGCGTCTTCAAGATCGAGCGCGGCCCAGGCGGCGAGAAGCTCGCCTACGTCAGGATGTTCTCCGGCACCATCCGCACCCGCGACCGCCTGCGGTTCAGCGGTAACCGCGAGGGCAAGGTCACCGCGATCGGCGTGTTCGAGCGCGGCACCGCCAGCTCCCGGGCGTCCGTCTCGGCCGGCCAGATCGCCAGGCTGCGCGGCCTGGACGAGATCCAGATCGGCGACCAGATCGGGCAACCCGGCCCGGGGGTGATCCAGCCGCAGTTCGCTCCGCCGACGCTGGAATCGGTCATAGCGGCCCGCAGGCCCGCCGACCGGGCCGCGCTGCACGTCGCCCTGGGGCAGCTCGCCGAGCAGGACCCGCTGATCAACGTCCGGCAGTCGCCCGGCGAGCTGGCGGTCTCGCTCTACGGGGAGGTGCAGAAGGAGGTCATCCAGGCGACGCTGGCCGATGACTTCGGCATCGAGGTGACGTTCCGCGAGACCACGACGATCTGTATCGAGCGCCCGGTCGGCTCGGGCCAGGCCGCCGAGCTGCTGGACGCGCCGGGCAACCCGTTCCCCGCCACGCTCGGGCTGCGGGTGGACCCGGCGCCGCCCGGCTCCGGCGTCGCGTTCCGGCTCGACGTGGACGTCCGCTCGGTGCCGATGTACGTCTACAAGACCACCGGCAACTTCGCCGCGATGATGACCCAGTACGTCACGCAGGCGCTGCACGAGGGCCCGCACGGCTGGCAGGTCACCGACTGCACCGTGACGATGTTCGACTGCGCGTACATCTCCCCGTCCACCACGGCGGCCCACTTCCGCAAGCTCACGCCCCTGGTCCTGATGGCGGCGCTGGACCAGGCGGGCACGATTGTCTGCGAGCCGATGATCCGGGTCAGCCTGGAGATCCCGGGCGAGACCGTCGGTTCCGTGCTGGCCGCGGTGGCCCGGCTCGGCGGCACCGCGGGAACCCCCGTCCTGCGCGCGGACATAGCGATGCTCCAGACGCTGCTGCCAGCCGTCCGGGCGCAGGAACTCCAGCGTCAGCTGCCCGGCCTGACCAGCGGCGAGGGAGTGGCGGAAACCAGCTTCGGCGGCTACCGGCCGGTGCTCACCGCCCCGGCGGAGCAGGCACTGACCGACGAGGCCCCGTAACCGGCCCGGTAACGCGGGCTGCTCGGCCTGCAGCTGCCTGACTACCTCGAGCGCCTCGCTGACGTGGCCGTCGATGTTGGTCATCGAGTTGAAGACGTGCCGGACCGTGCCGGTGCGGTCGATCACGTAGGTGACCCGGCCGGGGAGCAGCCCCATCACGGCCGGCACCCCGTACGCCTTGCGGACCCGGCCGCCCTGGTCGGCCAGCAGCGTGAACGGCAGCCGGTGCTTGCTCGCGAAGCCGGCGTGCCGGTCCGCCGAATCGGAGCTGATCCCGATCACCTCGGCCCCGGCGTCGGTGAACGTCTCGTGGCTGTCGCGGAAGGCGCACGCCTCGGCGGTGCAGCCGGGGGTGTTGTCCTTGGGGTAGAAGTACAAGACGATCACCCGCTCGCCGAGCCGGTCCTGCAGCCGGACCTGGTCGCCCGATTGCGACGGGAGGGTGAAGTCGGGGGCCTTGTCGCCGGCCTGGATGCCGCGTGCCACGCTGGGCCTGCCTCTCTGGTGGTCCCCCCTCGGGCCCCAGTGTAGTCAGGGTTAGGGTGCGGCTATGGAACCCGTACGCCCCGATGACGAGGTGGTCGCGGCCTTCGCCCGGGACGGCGTGGCCTGCCTGCGCTCGGTCCTGGACCCCGCCGGGGTGGCGGCCGCGGCCGCCGCGATCGACGCGGTGCTGGCCCGGCCCGGGCCGCTCGCCCAGGTGGCCAGTGCGCCCGGTGATCCCGGCACGTTCACCGAGGATTTCTGCCGGTGGCGGGACATCGGCGAGATCGAGCGGCTGGCCCGGCACTCCCGGGTGCCCGCCCTGGCCGCCGCCCTGATGGCCACGCCCCAGGTCCGTTTCTACCACGATCACGTCCTGGTGAAGGAGGGCGGGACCAGGCAGCGCACGCCGTGGCACCAGGACCAGCCGTACTACAACGTGGACGGCCGGGGCGTCAGCGCGTGGATCCCGGTAGACCCGGTGCCCGAGGACGGGTGCCTGGAGCTGGTGGCGGGCACGCACCGTGGCCCGTGGCTGATGCCGCGCACGTTCCTGAAGAAGGAGGCCCGCTGGTTTCCCGAGGGCAGCCTGGCCGAGCTGCCCGACATCGACGCGGATCCGGCCGCGTTCGACATCCGCCGGTTCGGCCTGCGGCCGGGCGACGCCATCTTCTTCGACTTCCTGACCGTGCACGGCGCCCCCGGGTTCCCGCACCCGGGCCGCAGGCGGATCTTGTCGCTGCGCTACCTGTCCGCGGATGTCCGGCACGCTCCCCGCGCCTGGCGCACCTCGCCGCCCTTCGGCGACCTGGACGCCGAGCTCCCGGCCGGCGCGGACATGGACCACCCCCTGTTCCCCGTGGTCTGGCCGGCCTGATGCCGGACGAACACCAGGTCCGGCTCGAGGCCATGAACCTCACCTTGTTCCGAGCCAGCTCCCCGGTAGCGGGCGGCCACGCTGCCACGCCGCCGGAGGACGGGCCGACCTGAGCGGTGCCGGTTCGGGATAGCTGAGCCGGTCCTGGCGCCAGGAGCGCATGGGTTCGGCGAGTTCCATGTCGGCGAAGACGGCCGGCCAGTCGCCAGGCCCGTAACCGGCGCCCAGGTCGCAATGATGCAGCTCCACTTCTACCAGCCGGCGGGTCAGCAACTCGGCGGCGGGAAAGAAATCCATCCCGTCCAGCATGCGCACCGGGACCTGCCACCCTGCGTCGGGCAGCTGCCGGGCCACGGTACGCAGCGCCATCGCCGAGCTGGCCAGGTCGGCCGCCTGCTCGGTCGCCCGCCTGCCCGCGTCCTGCTCGATGCCTGCCTCGCGCGCCTCGGCGCTGGCGTAGGCCGGACGGTCCTGCCCGGTCCGCACGCCGGCCAGCACATTCCGCATCCCGTCGGCGTTCCTGGCCACGTGCGCCAGGACATGCCCCCGGGTCCATCCGGGGAGCATCGACGGAACCCGCAGGTCCGGATCGGTGATAATCCGCGCCGTGCCGAGCAGGCGCTGCGTCGCCTGGTCGATCTGGTCACTCAGCTCACGTAGTGCGGCGTCCATCAGCTCACTCTAAGGACTCCTGGCATGATCTTGCCAACGCCGCCCCTCACCGGGAATGCTGGCCCATGTGATCGACCCTGACTCGGCGGTACCGCCGTATGAGCAAGTCGCGAAGATGATGCGAGACGAGATCGCCCAGGGGGACATGACCGGCCGGATCCCCTCGCTCCACACGATCGCCGAACATCACCACGTCTCGCACCGCGTAGCCGCCCGCGCCCTGGAGATCCTGAGGGGCGAGGGCATGATCGTCGACGTGCCCGGCGAGGGGGAGTTCGTCCGCCGTCCCCGAACCTAACGCGATTCAGGCAGGGCCAGTGCCTCCGCGGCCAGGGTGGCTCGCTGCAGAGTCTCGCGGAACGCTTGCGCCGCCTCGGCCGCCTGCTCGGCCAGGCCCGTGATTTCCGCGGTGGCGCGCTGGTCCGCTGCGGTACGTGCCACCAGGTCAAGGTACTTGTCGTTGTTGGCCGCCATCCGATGGGATGTCTCCCAGTCCCGTCGCGCGGCCTCGGCCGCCGCCACCTGCGCCGCCAGCAGTTCAAGCGCCAGAACCCGGGCCGTGGTGGCGTCCCGGGCTATCGATATCGCGCGATTCTGGGAGACCAGGACGGCGGCTGTCATCGGCCCGGCCGTGCCCCCGCCGTAACTCGACACTAGATCAAGCAGCAACTCGGTGATCTCGCGCAACGCGACGGCGATTTCCCATTCATGCTGCCGCAGGACAGGTTCCTCCACGGTCCCCCGCAGGTCACCCGCGTAAACCTGCGACGTCACGATGGTCGCGATCGCGCGCTGGGCGCGCTGGAGCAGCTTCCGGCATTCAAGTTCGAGCGCGAGCGGTGAGACGACCCGGTCACGCTGGCGGACCTGGCGTAGCGGCCCGGTACGGCCCGCGATCTGTTCCTTCGTCATGCGGATGAGACGTCGCCGCCTGGCGTCGCCCAAGCCGGGGTTCACCACGGGCTCGACGCTCCGCGCGTCGGCATCGCCGGCCATAACGGCATCTTAGATGCTGGGAATCCAGTCCAAGGTCCCAGAGCGACCGCTCATCCACCGCGGACCCGGCAGTTGCCTGCCTGGCCGTCGAGGATCTTGCGGAAGTACGCGGCGGACTCCTCGTACCCCAGCGCACGGTAGAAAGGCGCCGCCCGCCGGGTCGCCAGCGCGACCAGCGCACAGTCCCGGGTGGCCGCCCACTGCTCGAAGGCGCTCATCAGGGCACGGCCGATGCCGCGGCCGCGCTCCTGGCCACGCACGAAGATCTCCTCGACCCAACCCACCGGCCCGTTGGCGTAGAAGGTGAGGTGCCGGAAACCCAGCAGGTACCCCAGACTGTCCTGCCCGTCGACGGCCAGCAGCAGGCAGGCGTCGCCCTCCGCGAGCAGGGCCGGGTAGCTGAGGCCGAACCTGGCCCGGGAGAACGGGAACGACTGCGCCAGCCCGGCGGCCAGTTCCGCGACCGCCTCCGCGTCACCAGCCTCGGCCGGCCTGACGTGGCACACCGCGTCGCTCACCGTCCCATGATCTCCCGGCCTACCCAGGCGTTCCGGCTATCTCAGCCGCGCCGCGGGTGTTGATCACTCGGTCCGCAGTGATGCCCGCCCGTTCGGCCCGAACCGTGCCGTTGACCAGCCAGTCCAGCTGGCCGGGGGCATGTGCGTCGGTGTCGATGGCGAACAGGCAGCCGGCTTCGGCGGCCTGCTTCAGCAGCCGGTCCGGCGGGTCGGAGCGTTCCGGCCGGCAGTTGATCTCGACGGCCACGCCCGCCTCCCGGCAGGCCTCGAAGACCGTCGCGGCGTCGAACTCCGACTCGGGCCGCCGGCCCCGGCCCTGGCGGTTCGGACCGATCAGCCGCCCGGTGCAGTGCCCGAGCACGGTCACGTGCGGGTTGCGGACCGCGGCTACCATGCGCCGGGTCATCGGCCCGGCCGGCATCCGCAGCTTGGAGTGGACGCTGGCCACCACCACGTCGAGTCGGCTGAGCAGGTCCTCGCGCTGGTCGAGCGAGCCGTCCTCGAGGATGTCCACCTCGATGCCGGTCAGGATCCGGAACGGCGCCAGCTCCGAGTTCAGCTCATCGACTAGCCGCAGCTGAGCCTCCAGCCGCGCCGCGGACAGGCCGTTGGCCACCGTCAGCCGGGGGGAGTGGTCGGTCAGCGCGATCCACTCGTGCCCGAGGTCGCGGGCCGTCTCGGCCATCTCCCGGGGCGGGCTGCCGCCGTCGGACCAGTCCGAGTGCGTGTGGCAGTCACCGCGCAACGCCGTCCGCAGCCCATCGGAAGCCGACGGCGGCTGGTCCGCCACCAGCCGGGCCAGGTAACCAGGCACAGCACCACGGGCAGCCTCGGCCACCACCTGGGCGGTCGTGTCGCCGATGCCCTTCAGCGCCTGCAGCGTGCCCGCCTGTATCCGGAGCTCGAGCTCGCCCGCGGGCAGGGCGGCGAGCACGGCAGCGGCGCGGCGGAAGGCCTGCACCCGGTACGTCGGCGCGCCGCCCCGCTCCAGCTCGAACGCGATCTGCCGCAGCGCCTGGAGAGGATCCACGTCCGGACTCCTACCCACGCCCAGGCAGAATCCCCTCGAGCGCCTCGCCCGCTTGTGGCTCCACCCGGGACGGTGACCCGAACCCGGAGCGGTGATCCATCTCCATCGTTTCTCCACATGATCTGCATCACGGTTCCACGTCCGCCTGGTTGGATGACGCGGCGTTCGTGCCGACGGGCCTGCGTTGCCCGTTCTCTCCCTTCTCCGGAGCATCGCGATGATCGTCAGCCGGGTGGCCGAACGGGCCCGGCTCGACGCTCTCCTCACCGCGCTCGTACGCGGTGAGGGCGGCGCCCTGGTGGTGCACGGGGAGGCCGGAATCGGCAAGACGACCCTGCTCGAGGCGCTGGTCGAGCGCTGCGACGGCGCGGTCACGGTGGTACGGGCCTGCGGGGCCGAGACCGAGGCGGAGCTGGCCTTCTCCGCGCTGACCGACCTTCTCTACCCTGTGCTCCGCCGGCTGGACGCGCTGCCGGGGCCGCAGGCCGCCGCGCTGATGGGCGCGCTGGCACTGCAGGCGCCCGCGCCAGGTGACCGCCTGGCGGTATGCGTCGCCGCGCTCGCCATGCTGCGGGCCGAGGCCAGGCACCGGCCGGTCCTCGCCGTGGTGGACGACGTCCAGTGGGTCGACGCGTCCTCCCGGGAGTGCATCGAGTACATCGCCCGGCGGGCCAGCGGGCCGCTCGCGGTCATGCTGGCCGCGCGGGACCCGTGGTACCCGCCCGAGCGCATCCGGCTGCCGGATCTGCCCGTCGGGCCGGTCGACGACGCCGCGGCGGCCGAGCTTCTGCGGCAGCGCGTCCCGGAGCTGGCGCCATCGGTCGCGGCGGCGATCGCGCAGGCCGCGGCGGGCAATCCGCTGGCCCTGGTCGAGTTGCCCGCGACGCTGACCGCCAGCCAGCGGGCCGGCGTGGCGGCGCTCGAGCTCCCGCTCGGACCCGGCGGACGGCTGCACCGCGCGTTCGCGGGCCGGGTCGAGGCGCTGTCCGGGCCCGCGCGGCAGGCCCTGCTTGTCGCGGCGGCGTACGCCGGGACCGAGCTGCCCGTGATCGCGGCGGCGTGCCGGCAGGCCGGGACCGACGCCGGTCAGCTGGCGGACGCCGAGGCGTCCGGACTGGTGCGGCTCGCCGGCGGCGAGGTGACCTTCGCGCACCCGCTGATCCGCGGCCTGGTGTATTCGGAGGCGCGGGCAGGCGCGCGCCGCGCCGCGCACGCCGCCCTGGCCGGGGTGCTGCGGGATGACGACGACCGCCAGGCGTGGCACCTCGCCGCGGCCACGGTCAGGCCCAACGAGGAGGTGGCGGCCACCCTGGAGCAGGCCGGCGGCCGGGCAGTGGCGCGCCGGGCCTACGCCACGGGCTCGGGCGCGCTGGAGCGAGCGGCGCGCCTCTCGCCGGATCCAGAAACCGCGGGCCACCGCCTGATCACGGCCGGCCAGGCGGCAGCGGCCGCGGGCCTGGCCGATCGTGCGCTCGCCTTGTTCGCTGAGGCGGCGGAGCTGACCTGCGACGGAGAGCAGCGTGCCCGGGCTCAGCAGCTCCTTGGCCGGCTGCAGATCTGGCGGGGCCGCCCCGCCGAGGCCACGCCGCTGCTGGTCGGCCAGGCCGACCGTATCGCGTCCCGGTGGCCGGTGCTGGCGGCGGAGATGCTTGCCGACGCCGCCAACGGCGCGACCACCATCAACTCCTACCTCGAGGCCGAACAGCTGGCCCAGCGGGCCGTCGGCCTGCTCGGCGGCGCCGGCGATCCCGCCGTGCGCGCGGCGGTGCTGACGATGCGCGGCTGGACCCTGCTGCTGCGCGGCAAGGCGCCCCAAGCCCGGCCGGTACTAGCCGAAGCGTTCCGCCTCGCGGAGGGCCTGGACAAGCTCGGCCCGGACTGGCCGTGGCTGCACATCCTGCTCAGGACGCGCATCCCGCTCGGGGAGTTCGAGCAGGCGCGAGCCGAGAACGCCGAACTGTGCCGGCGCGCGCAGGATGCGGGTGCCCTGGCCACGGTGAGCGCGGCCGGGCTGCTGGTGGCCGACGCCGCGTTCCGTCTCGGCGACTGGGAGGCCGCCGACGCCGCGGCCCTGCAGACCTTCCAGCTCGCCGAGGAGGTCGGCCATCGTCACATGGCAGGCTGGGCGCTGACGATCCGCACCCGGATCCTCGCCGCTCAGGGGCGGTCCGAGGAGAGCCGCGCCGCGGCCGCCCAGGCGCTCGCGATCGCCGAGTCCGACGGGATCAGCACCGGCCTGCGGTTCGTGCACGGCGCCCTCGGGTTCCTCGAGCTCGGACTGGACCGGATCGACGCGGCCATCTGCGAACTCGAGACCGTCGAGCGGCTGACCCAGGGCTCAGGGCACGAGGAGCCGGTGATCGTCCCGTGGGTCCCGGATCTCGTCGAGGCCTATGCCCGTCAGGGGCGGGAGGGCGACGCCCGCCGCGTGCTGGCTCGGCTCGAACGCCAGGCGGTCTGCAGCTCCAGTCCGGTGGCCGCCGCCGCGGCGGCCCGCTGCCGCGGCCTGCTCGACGACGACTTCGACGCGGCCTTCGCCGGCGCGCTCGCGTTCGACGACCGGCGGCCCATGCCGTTCGAGCGGGCCCGTACCCTGCTGGCGTACGGCCGCCGCCTGCACCGGGCCTGCCGGCGGGCAGCGGCCCGCCAGCACCTCCGGGCCGCGCTGGAAGCATTCGAACAGCTCCGCGCGGACGCCTGGGCCAGCCAGGCCGACGCCGCGCTGCGCGCGGCCGGCGGGCGGCACAAGCCGCCGCAGGACGACCGCGCGCTCACGCCACAGGAACGGCGCGTGGCCGCCGCGGTGCGGCGCGGAGCGTCAAACCGTGACATCGCGGCCGACCTGTTCCTGTCGCCCAAGACGGTCGAGTTCCACCTGCGCCAGATCTACCGCAAGCTCGACGTGCACTCCAGGACCCAGCTCGTCGCCGCGCTGGCAGCGGAGAAGGACACCGCCGCCCCCTGACGATCCTCACTGGCGGAGGTTACAGCCTGATACACCTGGTTATCCGGCGGATCCAGTTCCGGTCAGGTGGAGGAATCCCGGGTGGTCCCGAGGAGCTTCCGCATCACCGGGCGGTCCGGCTTGCGCCGGGCCACCACCTCGAAGCCGTGCCGGGCGAAGGCTGCCGCGATCCCGGGGAACAGGTTGCCGGTATGCGACGGCACGGTCGTGTCGACCGGATAGGCCTCCAGGGCCGGGGCGCCCGCCGTGGCCGCCGTCGGCAGCGCGGCCTCGATCAGGGCGTCCATGACGCCCTGGCCGCGGTGCGACGACCGGACGTAGAAACACGGGACCGACCAGACGGGCAGGTCATCGACCGGGCCGAGGTACCGGGCCCGCGCCAGCCAGGCCAGTTCGGCACGCGGGGCGAGCTCGCACCACCCGACGGCCCGGTCCCCGTCGAAGGCGAGCAGGCCCGGCGGCCGCCCGGACGCCGCGAGCTGCCGGAGGTCTTCCTTGTTGTCCGCGCGCGGCCGGTCACGGTACCGCGGGCCGATGCGCCAGTACATGCACCAGCATCCGTTGGAGGCCCCGGACCGGCCGAACAGGTCCTCGAGCGCGAGCCACTGCGCGGAGGTAACGGGCCTGACCGTGAAGTCCATCGTGGACACCAACGATAGTGAGCCCGTTCGATTACCCGTTCCGCAGGGCCTCGATGTCCGGTGAGGGCACGCCGAACCGGAAATAGATGTCCGAGCCGACGGTCAGCGCGGCGGCCCCGAACGCACGGCAGACTTCATCGACGCCGCGGTAGTGCAGCCGGATCGCGGAGAACCCGACACCGCTTCCGCTGGTCAGATAGCACGTTGTGAACAGATCCGCGAGCGTGGGCATTGCGCCTCCACAGCCTGTCCCGGCGGCTGCTCCTGCGGCAGCGGGTGCAAGCCAATTGTCAACCCCACACGATGGGACGGTCGAAGTAGGGGGTCACCTCGTTGGCCGCGGCCGGCCCGTTGTCCCACGAGGATGCGCGACCGGGCTGGAGCCGCCCTGGAATGGCACTGAACCCGCAGGGCACATGTGATAAAGCGATCCTGTAGTCACAACCTGAGACACGGGTCCGCAGGGTCTGTCTAGCAACCGCAGGTACGGCCTATCGTCTAGACATGACCACGAATGACATGCTGCGGGTAACCGACTCACGAACCGGCCGCAGCTACGAACTCCCTATCGTCGACGGCGCTATCCGCGCGATTGACCTGCGGCAGATCAAGACCTCCGATGACGACTTCGGACTGCTCTCCTACGATCCGGCGTTCCAGAACACGGCCAGCTGCCGTAGCGCCATCACCTTCATCGACGGCGACAAGGGCATTCTGCGTTACCGCGGCTACCCGATCGATGAGCTGGCGAGCCGCGCATCCTTCCTGGACGTGGCCTGGCTGCTGCTACGCGGCGAGATACCCGACAAGGACGAGTCGGCGGGGTGGGTCCACCAGATCTCCCACCACACCTTCGTGCACGAGAACATCAAGAAGTTCATCGACGGCTTCCACCACGACGCCCACCCCATGGGGATCCTGGTAAGCACGCTCGCCGGGCTGTCCACCTTCTATCCCGAGGCCAGCAACATCCGCGACCCGGCCTGCCGGGAACAGCAGGTGGTGCGGCTCATCGCCAAGATGCCGACGCTGGCGGCCTTCGCCTACCGGCATGCCCGCGGACTGCCCTACGCGTACCCGGACGATGACCTGTCCTACACGGGCAACTTCCTGAACATGATGGCGAAGATGACCGAGCCCAAGTACGAGCCGAACCCGATCCTCGAGCACGCCCTGGATGTGCTGTTCATCCTGCACGCCGATCACGAGCAGAACTGCTCCACCAACGCGATGCGCAGTGTGTCCAGCTCCCAGGTCGATCCGTACTCGGCGGCCGCCGCGGCCGCGGCGGCGCTCTACGGTCCGCTGCACGGCGGCGCGAACGAGCAGGTGCTGAAGATGCTGCGGGAGATCGGCTCGGTCGCGAACGTGCCGGCCTACGTCGCCCGGGTCAAGAAGGGCGAGGTGCGGCTGATGGGCTTCGGCCACCGGGTGTACAAGAACTACGACCCGCGGGCCACGATCATCAAGGACGTGGCCGACGAGGTGTTCGAGGTGACGGGACGCAACCCGCTGCTCGACATCGCGCTCGAGCTAGAGCGGATCGCACTGGAGGACGATTACTTCGTCAGCCACAAGCTGTACCCGAACGTCGACTTCTACTCGGGCATCATCTACCAGGCGATGGGCTTCCCGGTGGCCATGTTCCCGGTGCTGTTCGCGATCGGCCGGATGCCCGGCTGGCTGGCTCACTGGCAGGAGGGCTCCACCGACAAGGAGCAGAAGATCGCGCGGCCGCGGCAGATCTACGTGGGCGAGACCGTCCGCCACCTCAACGGCGAAGACGGCGAAGGCGGCAAAGGCGGGGAGGGCGCCTGACCACCGCCGGCTGGCCCGAGCTGCCGGCCAGGACGCCGTTCGGGCTGGCCAACCTGCCCTACGGCGTGTTCTCCGACGATGACGGCAGCGGCGCCAGGGTCGGGGTCCGGATCGGTGACTCGGTCCTGGACCTCGCCCGGGCGCTGGGCGACGAGGTGTTCGGCGAGCCGTCGCTGAACGCCTTCATGGCGCAGGGCCGGGCCCGGTGGACCGAGGTGCGGGCCCGGATCACCGAACTGCTCACCGCCGGCCAGCCAGGGGAGCGGCACCGCGGCGCGGCCGGGGCCGCGCTCCTCCCGCTGGCCGCGGTGCGGCTGCACCTGCCGTTCACGCCAGGGGACTACGTGGACTTCTTCGGCAACGAGTACCACGCGGCCAACGCCGGGCGGATATTCCGGCCGGACGGCGAGCCGCTCACGCCGAACTGGAAGCACATGCCGATCGGCTATCACGGCCGTTCGGGCACTATCGTGCCGTCCGGTACCCCGGTCACCCGCCCGTGCGGTCAGCGCCGGGGGACGGATCGGGGTTCCGGCCCGGCGTTCGGGCCGTCCCGGCGGCTCGACTTCGAGGCCGAGGTCGGCTTCGTGGTCGGCGTCGGCTCAACCGGGCCGGTGCCGGTGGCCGACTTCGCCGAGCATGTGTTCGGCGTGTTCCTCCTCAACGACTGGTCCTCCCGCGACCTGCAGGCCTGGGAGTCGCAGCCGCTTGGCCCGTTCCTGGCCAAGTCGTTCGCCACCTCGGTCTCGCCGTGGGTGGTGCCGCTCGACGCGCTGGAGCACGCCAGGGTCAGCCCGCCGCCGCGGGACCCGGAGCCGCTGCCCTACCTGGCCGACGCCGGCCCGTGGGGCCTGGACCTCACGCTCGAGGTGCGGCTGAACGGGCAGCTGGTGGCGCGCCCGCCGTTCGCCACCACGTACTGGACGGCCGCGCAGATGCTGGCCCACCTGACCGTCAACGGCGCCTCGACCCGCACCGGCGACCTGTTCGGCTCGGGCACGGTCAGCGGGCCGGAGCGGGACCAGCGGGGCTGCCTGCTGGAGCTGAGCTGGGGCGGCGCCGAGCCGCTCACGCTGCCCGACGGGTCGGTCCGCAGCTTCCTCGAAGACGGCGACGAGGTGGCGATCAGCGCCACGGCGCCCGGCGCCGACGGCGCCACGATCGGCTTCGGCGAGGTCACCGGCCGGATCAGGCCTGCGGCTCACCCCTGACCCACATAGGTCCCGAACGGGCCGGGTTACCAGCGCTCGACTAGGTGCTCACGCCCCGATGGCGGTTCGTAGGGCTCGGGCCAGAAGTCCGTGATCCGGGTGATCAGCCCGTCGGCGAACTCGAAGAACGCCATGGCGTCGTCGATGCGGCCGTCGAGGTCCCACTCGAACCACACCACCCCGTGCTGCTCGTCGGCGATGACCACCTTGGGCCGCAGATGCCAGTCGCCCGGAAACTCCTGGTTGAACCGCAGGTAGCGGTCGCGCCCGCGGATCCGCTCCCGGGACTGCGGGATCTCGTAGACCACGTCCGGATGCAGCAGCGCGGCCCAGGCCTCCCAGTCACGGGCGTCCAGGCTGGCGATAAAGCGCTCGGCTATTTCCCGGTTGCCACTCACCCAGGCAACCTACCGCACCGAGCGGTCCGGCATTTGACGCAACTAGCCGGTTGCCATAGAGTGGCAACCGTTCGGTTGCTACAAGTCGGAGGCTGTCATGGGATTTCCCGATCGCATCGAGCGGACCATGGAACTCGCTCACCCGCCGGGAAAGGTGTGGGCGGCGCTCACCACGGCCGAGGGCCTGGCCGCCTGGTTCGGCGAGGAGGCCGACATCGACCTGCGCCCGGGCGGGGCGGCCAGGATGAGGTGGGCCAACGGGTACTCGGTCGAGATGCGGGTGGAACGGGTGGAGGAGCCGACGGTGTTCGGCTTCACCTGGCAGATCGAGGAGTTGCCCGACGACGACCCGCGCCGCACCTACGTCGAGTTCACGCTCGAGCCGGCCGGCGCCGGCACGCGGCTCACGGTGGTCGAGACCGGGTTCGCCCAGCTGCCCGAGGACGCCTACCGCAAGACCTACGACGGCCATGTGCAGGGCTGGGCGAGTGAGCTGGGCGAGCTGGCCGGCTACCTCGATGCCCCCTGACCTCCAGCCTGACCTCCAGCCTGACATCGAGGCGGTCGCCGAGCAGGTCTTCACCGCGCTGGCCGACCCCAGCCGCCGGGACATCCTGGCCGCGCTGGCCTCCGGCGGCCCGGCCACGGCGACGGACCTGGCCGCCCGGCTGCCGATAACGCGGCAGGCGATCGCCAAGCACCTGGCCCTGCTGACCGACGCGGGCCTGGTGACGGCCGAACCCGGCGAGCGGCGGCGGGTCCGCTACTGGCTGCGCTCCGCGCCGATGAAGGTCGCGCAGCAGTTCCTGGCCGCGCTGGCCCGCGACTGGGACAGCCCGCTGAACGCCCTGAAGGTGCATCTCGACCGAGGTGCGTGAACACGACAACGAAAGGCGGACACCACGATGGAGACCCCTCCGATCGTCACCCCGCAGGAGTGGAAGGCCGCGCGCGAGCGGCTGCTGGTGCAGGAGAAGGAGGTGACCCGGGCGCGGGACGCGCTGGCCGCGCAGCGCCGGCGGATGCCATGGCTGCCGGTAGAGAAGGAGTATGCCTTTGACGGACCCAAGGGCCGGGTAAGCCTGCTCGACCTGTTCGAGGACCGCCGCCAGCTGATCATCTACCGCGCCTTCTTCGAGCCGGGCGTGCTCGGCTGGCCCGACCACGCGTGCCACGGCTGTTCCATGATGGCCGATCAGGTCGCCGACCCCGTCCACCTGAACGCACGTGACATCACCTTCGCCTACGCCTCACGCGCCCCGCAGCCGGACATCGCCCGGCTAAAGGAGCGGATGGGCTGGAACTGGCCCTGGTACACCATCACCAGCGACTGGGACGTCGACTTCGGCGTGGACGAGTATCACGGCACCAACGCGTTCATCCGCGACGGCGACCGGGTGTTCCGCACCTACTTCACCGACAACCGCGGCGACGAGGCGCTGGGCAGCACCTGGAGCTACCTCGACCTGGCCGCGCTCGGCCGCCAGGAGACGTGGGAGGACTCACCCGAGGGCTACCCGCAGAGCCCGCCGTACAACTGGTGGAACTGGCACGACGAATACGACCACCCCGAGATGGCCCAGGGCCCGATGAAGGGCTGGTCATGACCGTCAGGCCGATGCCGGTGGCGGCCCGGAGGTTAGCCGGAGCCGGCCTCTCAGTAGCCCGGGACACGGCGTTGCCGTGTCCCGGGCCGTTGACACGTCCCCGCTGTCCCCATAAGGTTGGAGCGCTCCAATCCTTACTGAGGAGGGTCGCGTGACAACTCCAGGGCGGACGGCCCGGAAACCTACCCTGGAGACCGTCGCGGCCCGGGCCGGCGTGTCCAAATCGCTGGTTTCGCTCGTCCTGCGCAACTCACCCAAGGTCAGCGCGACCAGCCGCGAGGCCGTCATGCGGGCCGTGGCCGAGCTCGGCTACCGGCCCAACGCCGCGGCCCGGCTGCTCGCGGAGCGGCGGTCGCACACAATCGGCGTGCTGCTGAACGACCTGCGGCAGCCCTGGTTCGCCGACATGCTCGACGGCCTGACGCCCGCGCTGCACGCGGGCGGCAAGCACATCCTGCTCGGTGACGGCCGCATCGACCGGATGCTGGACGAGACCCTGACCTGGTCGTTCATCGACCTCGGCGTGGATGGCCTGGTGCTGGCCGGGTCGATTCCCATGTCCCAGGCCATCATCGACGCGGCCGGCCAGATCCCCACCGTCGCGGTGGGCGGCCGTGGCCTGGACGTCGACCTGCCCCGCGCCGATATCCTCGCCAACGACAACCACCTCGGCGGCACCCTCGCGGTCCGGCACCTGATCGAGCTCGGGCACACCAGGATCGCGCACATCCACGGCCTGCCCAGCGTGGCCGGCCGGCTGCGGATGGAGGGTTACGAGGACACGATGCGGGCGGCCGGCCTCGGCGACTACGTCCATATCGAAGCCGGGGACATGAGCGAGGAAGGCGGCTACCGCGCCACGGTCCGCCTGCTGAGCGGCCAGGACCGGCCGACCGCCATCTTCGCCGCCAACGACCTGACCTGTGTCGGAGCCCTGTCCGCCGCCGCGGCCCTCGGCGTCAGGGTCCCCGAGGAGCTGTCCCTGGTCGGCTTCGACAACTCCGTCTTCGCCCGCCTGCGCGCGCTGTGGCTCACCAGCGTGGACGCCACCGCGTTCGAGCTGGGCCAGCGGGCCGCCCGCATGCTGCTGGCGCGCATCGAGCGGCCCGATGCGCCCGGCGAGACCGTGCTGCTGCCCCCGCGGCTCGAGGTGCGGGGGTCCAGCGGCCCCGTCCCAGCCGGGAGCTAGCCCAGCTCCGCGAGCTGGCGTTCGAAGGCCTTGACGGCGCCGTTGCGCCAGCCGTCGGCGAGGGACTGGGCCACGGGATCGGGGAAGATGTCCTCCTCGCCCCGGTCCACCGCGTCGAAGATGGCGCGCGCGACGGACTCCGGGGAGGCCTTCGGGATGTCGAGGTCCCGGGTCATGTCGGTATCGGTGGGCCCGATCAGGACGGCGTGGACCCGCACGCCCCGAGCGGCCAGCGAGGTGCGCAGCGACTGGGTCAGGGAGAACGCGGCCGCCTTGGAAACCGAGTAGGCGGCCAGGACCGGCAGCGGGGCGAGCGAGTTCAGCGACAGGTTGTTGACGATCGCTCCGCCAGAACGCATCAGAGCAGGCAGGAACGTCTCGCTCATCGCGTAGGTGCCGAACAGGTTGACGGCCAGGTGGCGCTCGAGCGTGGCCCGGTCACCGAGGCCCTCGTACAGCGCGAGGCCGGCGTTGTTGATCAGGATGTCGAGCGACCCGACCCGTTCGGCCGCCGCCTGGACCTGAGCCGCGTCGGTCACGTCCAGAGTCAGCGGCGTGACGCGCTCATCCGGATGGGTCGCCGGCCGGCGCGCCGCGGCGTATACCCGCTGGGCGCCCCTCCGCAGCGCCTCGTCGGCCAGGGCTCGCCCGATGCCGCGGCTGGCGCCGGTGATCAGGATGGTCTTGTCTGCGATGCTCATCTTCTTCTCCGGAGTGCTGGGGTTTCCGCCGCCCGTTCGGCGGCCTAGCACTACAGACCAGCCGGGTCCGCCGGAATCGCCGCGGGCAGGCCGAACGACTCGAACAGGCCCGGATCGAAGAAGGTGACGATCCGCGCTATCCCGGTCGTGGTGACCGTGGGCACCGTCACCGCGTAGGCGCGGTACGCCCCGTCGGGTTCGCGTTGGTAGGCCGCGAACGCCGACTGCCCGTTGGCTCCGACCGGAACGAGCTTGAGCCTTCCGGGCGCGGCGAACACGGGCGCGGCGGCGAAGAAGCGCGCCACGTCCGCCCGCCCGGCGAACCAGGTCAGCAGCGGCGGCATCTCCAGCGTGACATCCTCTCGCAGCAGCTGCGCCAGACCGTTCACGTCGGCGTTCTCGAAGGCGGCGGCGAACCGGTCCAGCAGTGCCCGCCGGTCAGGCTCGGCGGGCTCGGCGAGCTCGTCCTCGGCGGGCAGCGCCTCGGCGAGCTGCGCGCGGGCCCGGCGCAGGCCGCTGTTGACCGCGGTCGTCGTCACGCCGAGCAGTTCCGCCACCTCGGCGGCCGGCCACTGCAGCACGTCCCGCATGATCAGCACCGCCCGCTGCCGGGCGGATAGGTACTGCAGCGCGGCGACGAAGGCCAGCCGGATCCCCTCCCGCGACACCGCCACCGAGGCCGGATCCTCGTACTCCCCGGCCAGCAGCGCGTCGGGCAGCGGCCGCAGCCACGGCACCTCGGGCCCCGCCACCACCGGTGCCTCCGGGCCGTCGGCCGGCCCGCCGAGGCCGGACGGCAGCGGCCTGCGACCGCGCCGCTCGAGCGCGGTCAGGCATGCGTTGGTCGCGATCCGGTACAGCCACGTCCGCACCGACGAACGGCCCTCGAACCCCTCGTAGGACCGCCAGGCTCGCAGGTACGTCTCCTGCACCAGGTCCTCGGCCTCCTCAGCCGAGCCCAGCATCCGGTAGCAGTGAGCCAGCAGCTCACCGCGGAACCGGCCGGTCAGGCCGGTGAAATCCTCGCTGACGCTCATCGGCTACCCCACGCTCGCTGGTCCTTGCTATGTACCGACCAGACGACCAGGCGAAAATCGCCGCGTTCAGGAATCGATCCGGACGGCTCGCCCTGTCTTCATGCTCTCGGTCGCGGCGTCCGCGAGGACCAGCGCCGCCCGGCCGTCGGCGAAGCCCGGGCTCGGGATCAGCCCCTGCTCCATGCAGATGACCAGGTGGTCGAGTTCGGCGCGGTAGGCGGTCGCGTAGCGGTCGAGGAAGAAGTTCAGGTACGGGGCCGCGGCCTCCGTGCCGGACGCGCCGGACCGGCGCACGCTGGTGGCCGTCTGGTTCCCCGCGCTCAGCATCCCGTCGGCGCCGAAGGCCTCCACCCGCTGGTCATAGCCGAACGCGCAGCGGCGGCTGTTGGTGATCTGGCACAGCTCTCCGCCGGCCCCGCGCATCGACACGATGGCCGAGTCCACGTCGCCCGCCTCGGCGATGTAAGGCTCGATCAGGTTCGCCCCGATGGCCTGGACCTCCACTACCTCACCCAGGAAGAACCTGGCCATGTCGAGGTCGTGGATGGTCATGTCCCGGAACAAGCCGCCGGAGGAGGCGATGTACGCGGCCGGCGCGGGCGCCGGGTCCCGGCTGGTGATCAGGAGCTGCTCCAGCCGGCCGATCTCGCCGCCGGTCACCCGCTCCCGCATCTCGGCGAAGGTCGGGTCGAACCGCCGGTTGAAGCCGACCATGACGGGGGCCTTCAGCCCCTTGACGGCTTCCCAGCAGGCATCGACCCGGGCCAGGTCGAGGTCGATCGGCTTCTCGCAGAGCACCGCCTTGCCCGCCTGGGCGCACGCGGTCAGCAGCTCGACGTGGGTCGGCGTCGGGGAGGCGATGATCACGGCGTCGATGCCGGGGTCGCCGAGGATCGCGTCGGCATCCCCGGTGGGGGTCCCGCCGTAGAGCGCGGCGATCTCGTGCGCGGCGACCTCGACGGGATCGTGCACGACGGCCAGCTCCGTCCGCGGGTGCGCGGCCAGCGAGGCAGCGTGGACCCGGCCGATCCTCCCGGCGCCGAACAGACCGAAACACAACATCAGCCCCTCCTCAGGTTTGCCTACCGGGATGCTAGCGGCGCTAGCCGGCCACGGGGGAGCGGAGGACGGACTTCAGGCACTAGCCGACCTCGATGTAGACCGTGCCGTCGATGACCTTGGCGGGGTAGGTGCGCACGTCGACCAGCACCGGCGCGCCGAGCGCCTTGCCGCTGGTGTAGTCGAACCGGCCGTTGTGCTTGGGGCACTCGATCACGCCGCCCATGACCAGGCCATCGCACAGCAGCGTCTTCTCGTGCGTGCAGTGCCCTTCGGTGGCGTAGTAGACATCCTCGGGCGAGCGGTAGATCGCGTAGTCGCTGCCGTCGTGCTCGAACGGTATGACGTCCTCGGGGTCGATGTCGTCCGCCGCGCAGGCGGCGATCCACTGGGGCATCGGAGATCTCCTCAGGCTGCGGTCCTGGCGGGCAGCGGCAGCGCCCGGCCGTCGTTCAGGGGCGTCGGCTCGTTGAACGGGGCGGCGCCGGGCAGCAGCTCGCGGCGCACGTAGTACTCCTGGTCCCGCAGCTGGCGCAGTACCGCCGGGATGATCTCCTTGTACGCCGCCCACAACGATGGGTAGACCGGCGCGCAGTCGTGCTTGATCTCCTCGTGAAGTTCCGGCAGCCGGTAGTACGGGACCATCGGGAACATGTGGTGCTCGACGTGGTAGTTCATGTTCCAGTACAGGAACCTGTTGACCACGCACATCTTCACCGTGCGGGTGTTCAGCCGGTGGTCGAGCACGTTCTCGCCCATGCCGGCATGCTGGGTGAACCCGTAGACCTGGAGCATGTACCTGCCGTAGAGAGCGGGCCCGCCGATCAGCACCACCGGCAGCCAGGTCCCGAACCCGATGGCCAGGCCGGCCGTGACGGCGTAGATGACCAGGTGCACCCGGGCCGTCCGGTAGACCCGGCTCCGTTCGGATTCGGGCACGTAGTCGGCCTCGTCGGCGGTCAGCCGGCCGGCCACGTGCCGGAACATCAGCCAGAACGCCGTCGGCACGTCGACCAGGCCGAAGTAGTTGACCAGCAGCTTGGCCAGCCGCGCCGGGCGCATGACCGCGATCTCCGGGTCTCGCCCGACGACCAGCGTGTCGGTGTGGTGCCTGGTGTGGCTCCACCGCCAGGTGGTCGGGTCCCGCATGATCATGAACGAGGCGAGCTGGTACAGCCCCTCGTCGATCCAGCGGGTCTTGAACGCCGTGCCGTGCCCGGACTCGTGCCAGCGGGAATCCGACGTCGAGCCGTACAGGACGCCGTAGGCGAGGAAGAACGGGACCGCCCACCAGCTGTGCCAGACCAGCCAGAAGGTGGT
>WNGL01002796.1_pt1 | contig 35642 bp, 30 predicted proteins | sample 5400591 | NCBI WGS metagenome assembly WNGL01 (sample SAMN13153377, study PRJNA577476) | soil metagenome | isolation source: 80 cm soil or saprolite under Garry oak tree replicate 1 | place: USA:California | collected 2016-06-15
CACTGGGCGGCCGGCGTGGTGCTCGCGACCTCGATCGCGCACAAGGGCGCGGTGGCGGGCGCCAAGGCCTTCGCCGCCGCAGTGGTCGAATGCTTCGCAAATCCGGCGTTGATCGAAGAGGCCAAGCGTACCTTCAAGCAAGAGCTCGCGGGCGTGGAGTACAAGCCGCTCCTGCCATCCGACCAGAAGCCGCCGTCCGATCTCAACCGCACGCTGATGGAGAAATTCAGGCCGGCGATGGCGAAGCATTACCTCAAGGAAACGCCGGAGTTCATCTGAATCGGTTCTTCATCGCCCTTCACATTGGAGATTCCTCGGTGCCGATCTATCTGAAGGAGCAGGACGTCGCCGAGCTTGCGGACATGCCGTCGGTGATCGCCGCGTTGCGGGAGGCGTTCGTGGCCCAGGCGCGCGGCGAGGCGGTCAATGTGCCGCGCACGCGCTGGGAATTCGGCAACCGCAGGCTCAACGTGATGGGCGGTGGCGCGCGCGCGTCCGCCCGTTATGCGCTGAAATCCTACGGCTCGTCCGCCTATCACGTGCTGCTCTATGACGGGGACGGTCTCTTGGCCGTCATCGAGGCCAATCAGCTTGGCCAAATTCGCACCGGCGCCGCGAGCGCGGTCGCGAGCGAGAGGATGGCGCGGCCGAACTCGGCGCGGGTCGGTCTCATCGGCGCCGGACGGCAGGCCCGCACCCAGGCGCTCGCGCTCCATGCGATCGGCATGTTGCGTGAGGTCGACGTCTACGCGCGCGATCGCGGCAAGCTCGAAGACTTTTGCCTGAGGCTCGTCGAGGAGCTCAAAATTCCCGCGCGCGCGGCGGCCTCGGCCGAAGCGGCGGTCGACGGCGCGGACATCGTGGTCACGGCGACGGGTTCGTCCACTCCGGTGCTGATGAGCCAATGGCTCGCGCCGGGAACCCACGTCAATGCGATGGGCGCCAATGCCGCCTCGCGGCGCGAGCTCGATCCGCAGACTGTGCTGCGGGCTGCGCTGGTGGTCACCGACGACGTCGAGCAGGCGAAGGTCGAGGCGGGCGAATTCATCGATCTCCATCGGGCCGGCCGGCTCGACTGGGACAAAGTGACGCCCCTGCACCGGGTCGTCGCCGCGCCCCGCCTGGCGCGCGAGGAGGGCGCGATCACGTTGTTCAAATCGCTCGGCATCGGGCTCGAGGATTTGGCCATCGGCTCACTCATCTATGATCGCGCGGTCGCGAGCGGCCGATTCAAGCCTCTTTAACGCGGGTCCTTCCGCTACGGGTGCTGAAGGAATTGGTCGGCGGCGAGGGCTGACGGCAGGTCTCCCCGGCGGGTCTCCCTCCCATCAATGCAGCGCCGTGCCGCCCGATACGTCGAGGCAGGCGCCCGTGATGTGGGCGGCGGCGTCGGAGAGCAGGAACGCGACCGCATGCCCTACGTCGTCGGCCGAGGTCGCGCGCCCGAGCGGGCTGCGGGTCGCTTCCGGGCCGGACGTCTTCCAGCGCGCTTCGGCATTGCCGGGGGCGATGGTGTTGACCCGGATGCCGAGCGGACCGACCTCCTGCGCAAGCGATTGGCTGAACACGATGATGGCAGCCTTGGCGGCCGAATAGATCGAGACCTGCGGCCCGCCCCGCAGCCCGCGGCTCGCCGCCATGCTGACGATCGCGCCGCGCTTGGCGGCGATCATCGAAGGCAACACCGCATGGCTGCAATGGAGCACGCTCTGGAAATTGACATCGAGGATGCGCCTCCAAACCTCCGGCGTCAGATCGGCAAAATTCGCCTTCGGAATCCCAAGCCCGCGCATGCCGCCGGCACCGTTCACCAGCGCGTCGATGCAGCCGTGACGGGCGAGCAATTCTCGCACGGTCTCCTTCACGCTCGCGTCGTCGGTGGCATCGAGCGGCAGGGCTTCGGTCTTCGGCGCGCCTCCCGCCGCGGCAGCGACCTGCCGCGCCAGGTCGAGATTGATGTCGGTCACCGCCACGGTCCAGCCGCGCGCGACCAGACAGCGCGTGATGCCTTCGCCGATTGCGCTGCCGCCCCCCGTCAGAAATGCCAGCGGCATTCTTCTTCACCCCGTCGGCGAATATGGCTCCACGTCATTCGTGTTCGCGAGCACGTAATCGGCGATCTCGTCGCGGGTCGGGAACCAGACCATGTCGTCGTACTGGCGCACGTAGCGGATCATTTTCTCGAAGGCGTGCGCCATGTAGGGCCGCCCGCCGAGCTCGGCGTGGACCAGCGCGTCGATGCGCCCGGGCTTGCCGCGCAGCGCCTCTTCCAGCACGAAATCGAAGCCGTCCTTGAACGCCTGGACCGCCATCTCGCCGTTCGACGCGCCGCCGTTCCAGGCCCGCCAGTCGTTGAAGAACCAGTGCTTGGGCACGATCACCATGCGCTTGCCCTCGACCTCGACCACATAGGGCAGGTCGTCGTCGCACTGGTCGCCGCACCAGGTGTAGCCCTCGTCGGCCAGAATACCGAGCGTCTCGCGGGTATGGTGGCCGCCGGGGCTCACCCAGCCGACTGGCTGCTCGCCGATCACGTCCGTGACGATGCGGTTGACCGCGCGGATTTCCGCCCGCTGCTCGTCGGGGGTGAGGTCGGTCATCTGGATATCGTTGCTGGTGCCGTGACCCGCGATCTCGTTGCCGGCCTCGTGCAGCGCCTTGACCGCCTCCGGCCATTTCTGCACGGCGAGGCCGTTCACATCGACGGTCGCGCGCACCTTGTTGCGCTCGAGCACCTCGAGGATGCGCCAGATGCCGGCATTGCCGCCGTAATTGGCGTGCGAGAGCGAGACCAGATTGACCTCGAGGCCCTTCGCCTTCTTGAAATGGCCGCCGCGCGTGAAGGCCTCGAACGCGACCGTGAGCGTGGCGCAAATCTTCTTGCCGTCGGGCCATTCGATTTTCGGGCGCATGGATGGTCCCTTCCGCTACCCGGCGAAGAAGCCGCCAGTGATGGCGTCGTGATAGAATTTCGCCGCCGCGGGCGCGATGCCGACCGGCAGCCCGGGCTCGGGCTTCGTATAGGTGTGCACGCCGGCGCCGAAGCGGGTGACATGCACCCGGAACATCGGGATGATGACCTCACGGTAGACCTCAGGGCTGTGGTCGCGGCTGTCCTTCGAGATGACGAAGAGAAAGGGCGGCACGGGCTTCACGCCGGGCCCGGACAGCGGGCGCGTGTAGCCGAGGTAATGCGCGACGAGGTTTTGGGTCTCCTCGGGTTTCATCTTGAGCCTTGCGGCTGCGGCACGGGCCGCCTGCTCAAGCGCGCCGACGATGTTGTGCGTGATCATGTACTCGGCCTTGAACTGCGGCCGCTTCCTGGCGACGTCCCACGCGTCGAGGATTTCCTCCATCAGCCAAGGCAGCCGCATGAGCGCTTGCGGCCCTTCCTGGCCGAGCGCCTCCGAGCCGCGGTAGCGGGCGAGGTCGCGCCAGGTGCGGATGTAGAGGTCGTTGAACGGGTCCTGCCACGAGGCGGCCTCCTTGGCGATGCGGTCGAAGCCTTCGATCTTGCCGACGAAACCTCCCCATTTGTGCTTGCGCTCGTTGATAGTGCCGAAGGTGGAATTCTCGATCGCGATCACGCCGGCGATGTTGGCGACGCGCTGCGAGAGCATCGACACATAGGGCCCGCCGGTGGAATGTCCGTGCACGTAGATCGAGAACTCGTCGACCGGGAAGTGGCGGCGGCAGGCCTCCTTCATGCCTTCCTCGAAGGCGACCGGCCATGACGACATGCGGTCGTAGAAGCGGGTGCCGGGCTTCGCGCGCGCGGAAGTGCGGGTCCCGTACTTCATGCGCTTCGACGTGTCCTTGACCAGCTCGTACTGGTCGGGGGTGACATATTCGCCCTTGAGCCAGATCGGCGTGCGCACGCTGCCGTCGGGGCGGACGGTGTCGCCTGGCCAGTCGCGGCTCGGATCGTCGAGATAGAGCCGGCCGGGAAAGGTCATGGTCGCGACCTTGCAGGCGAATTTGTCCGCGAACAGGCGCGCGAATTTCTCCATCGACTTGAAGTCTCCCGCCCCGCCGTGCAGGAGGAAGATGCCGACCTTCTTGCCGTCGGCGCCGCGCGCGATCTTCGCCGCGGGCTGCGGCTCGTAGACGCGAGCCCCGATGTCCCAATCGAGCCCGAGCGCGGAGAGGCGGAAGATGTCCTCGCTCTCCTCGACCTCGCCCGCCGCCATCGCGAGCACGGCGTCGGACGTCGCGACTACCTCATCACGCGACCAGGTGGCGGGGGGCTGCCATTGCTGAACACTCTGTTGCGTCAATAGGGACACTTGATGCCTCCACGCCGCATCTTCGATGACAGCTCGTATCACACCAGGAAATATCCCTCCTGGATCGCGCGCACGTAGAATTCCGCCACCGGCGGCGCGATGCCGAGCGGCAGCCCGGGCTCGGACTTGTGATAGGTATGCACGCCCGCGCCCCAGCGGGTGACGCGCACCTTGGGCGCCGGGTCGAGCTTGGCGAACATCGGCAGCACGACCTCCTGGTAGACTTCGGGGCTGTGGTCGCGGCTGTCCTTGGCGATGCAGAACAGCACCGGCGGCACCGGCTTGGCGCCAGGGCCGGTCTGCGGATAGGGGAAGCCGAGATAATGCTTCACCAGCGCCTCGGTGTCGGCGCCCGACATCTTGAGGCGGCCGGCGGCGGTGCGGGCAGCGGCTTCGAGCGAGCCGCGGATATTGTGGGTGATGACGTATTCGGCCTTGAACTGCGGGCGCGCCTTGGTCTTGTCCCACCAGTCCAGAATCTCCTCCATCAGCCAAGGCAGCCGCATCAGCGCCTGCGGGCCTTCCTGTCCTAGCGCCTCGGGGCCGGCATAGCGCGCGCGGTCGCGCCAGGTGCGGATGTAGAGCTCGTTGAACGGGTCGGTGCGCGGCTCGCGCTTCCTGCTCACGCGCTCGAAGCCCGCGACCTTGCCGAGCGCGCCCGACCAGTTGTGCTGCTCCTCCTGGATGAAACCGAAGGGCGAATTCTCGACCGCGATCATGCCCGCCACGTTCTCCACCCGCTGCGAAATCATGAACACCATCGGCCCGCCGGTCGAATGGCCGGTGAGATAGATCGAGTAGTCGGCGGCCGGGAAATGCCGGCGCATGGCGTCCTTCATGCCGGCCTCGAAGGCGGCCGGCCAGGCCGCCATGCGGTCGTGGAAGATCGTGCCCGGCTTTGCGCGCGCCACGGTGCGGGTGCCATAGCGAAGCCGCATCGAGGTATCGCGGATCACCTCGTACTGGTCCGCGGTGATGTGCTCGCCCCGGAGCCAGATCGGCGTGCGCACGGTGCCGTCCGGATGGATCGTGTCGCCCGGCCAGTCGCGGCTCGGATCGTCGAGATAGAGCCGGCCGGGAAACGTCATCGCCACCGCCTTGCAGCCGAATTTCTTGGCAAAGAGCTCCGCCATCGGCGCCATCGACTTGTAGTCGCCGGACCCGCCATGGAGGAGGAAGACGCCGATCTTCTTGCCGTCAGCGCCGCGGCTCACTTGCGCGCTGTCGGCGGGCTCGTAGACCATGACGCCCAGGTCCCAGTCGAGCCCGAGCGCATGGATGCGGAAAATGTCTTCCGTCTCGCGCCATGGCAGGTCGGGCTTGGCGAGAACGGCGTCCGAGCGCGCTATCACCTCCTCGCGCGCGATACTTGCGGGCGGCTGCCAGCTGGCGAGCTTCGGGGCGACGTTCATGGGCGCGGTTCCTTCAGCACGTCATCACTCCTCCGGCAGCACGAGGCAGGCATCGGCCCTGGCTCGCAGGGTGACTGCTCGCCCCGGCGTGAGGTCCGCCTCGCGGGGGAGCAGACACTGGATGTCGACCTCGCCGCAGCGTACCGCGGGCACCTGGCTCGACAGATCCTCGGGACGAATGCTTACTCGCACCTTGACGCCGTCGCGCAGCGCCAGGCTCGGGTCGATTCCGATGACGCGGCCGAGCGCCGTCGTCACCGCGACCCGCCCGCTCTGCGCATCCCGCTCCTCAACGATGCCGGCGATCAGGTTGGTGGTCCCGAGGAATTGCGCGGTGAAAACGTGGCGCGGATAGCGGTAGATGTCGATCGGCCGGCCGCGCTCGATGATGCGGCCGTCGCGCATGACGATGATCCAGTCGGAAATGGCGAGCGCCTCGGCCTGGTCGTGGGTGACATAGACCGAGGTGAGGCCGCTCTCACGCTGGATGCGGCGAAGCTCGTTGCGCATCTCGGCGCGCAGCCTGGCGTCGAGATTGCTCAGCGGCTCGTCGAAGAGCAGCGCCTGCGGGCGTCCGACCATCGCGCGCGCGATGGCGACGCGCTGCTGCTGCCCGCCGGAGAGCCGCGGCGCCGGCCGGTCGGCAAGCGGCGCGAGCTGCACGGTCGCGAGCGCCTCGAGCGCGAGCTTGTGGCGCTCGCTCCTGCTCAGGCGCCTGCCCTCAAGCGCATAGGCGACATTTTCCAAGACCGTCATGTGCGGCCAGATCGCGTAGGACTGGAACACCATGCCGAGATTGCGCCGCTGCGCCGGCACGAACACCCCGGCGCCGACGTCCACCATGGTGCGGTCGCCAATGCGGATGCGCCCGCCGTCCGCCCGTTCGAGCCCGGCGATGCAGCGCAACGTGGTGGTCTTGCCGCATCCCGAAGGGCCGAGCAGGGTCACCATCTCGCCGGCGGCGACCTCGAAGTCGATGCCGGCGACCGCCGAAACCGTTTCGGTCTTGGCGGCAAATGTCTTGCTTAGCCCCTCGATCCGGATCATGGCGCGCCCGACTAGACTTGCTCCTCGACCCCGAACCGCCGGCTGATCGACCAGGCGAGCGAGGCGAGCGCGATCAGCAGCATGAACATCAGCACGCCGAAGGCGCTCAAGAGCAGGAACGATCCCTCCTCCCAGAGATCGTAGATGACGACGGCGGCGGTCCGGTTCTGCGAGCGCGCCAGCATCAGCGCGATGGTGAGCTCGCGATAGGCATGCACCATAACCCAGAACCAGGCGGCGAGCAGGCCCGGCTTGAGCAGCGGCAGGATCACCTTGAAGAAATTGCGCCACCAGGGGACGCCGGCGACCTGCGCCGCCTCGTCGAGCTCGCTGTGGATCTGCATCATCGAGGCCGACACGAAGCGCAGCGCAACCGGCATGTATTTCGTGAGATAGGCAAGGCCGATGATCGTCAGCGTGCCGATCAGCGGAAGCGGCACCAGGAGGTAGAACCAGAAGAAGGTCGCGCCCAGGACGACGCTCGGGATCGCGATCGGCGCGAAGGCGAGGAGGTCGAGGATGTGGCGGCCCCTGATCGACGTCTTCTGTACGAAATAGCTGATCAGCGCGACGACGAGGACGACCGCGAAGGCGACCGTCGGGCCGAGGATCGTGCTGTTGATCATCGGTCCCACGGTCTTGCTGTTGTGGAACAGCGTCCAGTAGTTCGCGAGCGACATGCTGTCGAAGGCCGCAACGCTCGGCGCCTGGTAGAAGGGCAGCAGCGAGGCGTAAAGCATCATCAGGAACGGCACGCCGGTGATCAGGAAGACGAGGAAGAGCGCGAGCGCGCAGGTGAGATAGCGCCACCGCCCGAGATCGATGCGGCGCGGCCGAAAATCCTTGCCGGTGATGGTCTGGTAGCGCTCGCCATGACGGATGAGGCGGAAGTAGAAGAACAACAGCGCGATCGCGACCCCGAGCAGCGCGATCGAATAGGTGCTGGCGAGGCCCCAGTCGATCGGCGTGCGCGCGGTGTCGTAGAAGATTTCGGTGGTGTAGACGCGCAGTCCGGCGCGGCCGCCCATGAGCAACGGCACCTCGAAAGTCTCGATCGTGGTCACGAACAGGAGCAGCAGCGCCGCGCCGACCGCGGGCAGCGCGAGCGGCAACGAAATCCGCCGCAGCGTGCGCCAGTTGCCCGCGCCGGTCATGGTCGAGGCTTCCTCCAGCCGCGGGTCCATGGCCTGGAAGGCGGCCGCGAGCAGGAGGTAGATCAGCGGCACCATTTCCAGCGCCTGCACCCAGACCATGCCCCAGAAGCTGTAGATGTTGACGACATTGCGCAGGCCGGTGAGATCGAGCACCACCTGGTTGACGAGGCCGATATTCGGGCTCGCGATAAGGATCCACGAAATGGTGATGAGGACGCCTGGGATGACGATGCGGCCGACCAGCAGGATTCCGACGAGCCTCGCGAGCGGCGTATTGGTGCGCCCGACCACCCAGGCGACGAAAGCTCCCATGACGAAAGCGAGGAGCGTCGAGGCGAGCGCGAAGGCGAGCGTGTTCCAGCTCGTGCGCCAGAACGAGGCGCTGCCGAAGGCGCGGAGGTAGTTGGCGAGGGTGAAGGAGAAGCTGAGAAAATCCGCTTCGCCAGGGCGCACGACCTTGAGGCTGGTCCAGATGATCATCACGAAGGGGATGATCACCTGATAGGCGAGGAGGACGATCAGCAGCGCGAGCGCCGCCCCCCGCCACCCGAATTGGAATCTGCTTTCCGGGGCGCGCAAGGCCGCGGGCGCTGTGGAAGCAACGTCACTCACCGCGCCGTCCTCGAAGTGTGCAGAGACGCATCAGCGCAGCCAGCCGCGGCGCTGGCCCTCAATGCCGCTTGGCAACGTACTTGTTCCAGTGGCCGAGCAGCCGCTTGATGACATCGGGGGGCGCGTCGTTATAGGTGATGATCTTCATGCTGTCGGGCAGATAGGGGTGTTTGAGCGCGACCGGGCCGCGCAGCAGCCCGGCGACGAATTTCTGGCTGTCCTCGGTCAGCGTCCAGTCGGTCCACAGCGCGGCGGCGTAGGGATGCTGCGCGTTCTTGTTGATCGCGGCGACGCCGGCGAAGCCGAGCGCCGGCGCCGAATAGACGATCGCGTATGGCGCCGAAGGGTTTTTCCGCTGCAGGTAGATGCCGTGATAGAGGTAGTTGTCGCCTTGCAGCATGTGGTCGCCGGCGAGCATCAGCTCGATGCGCTGGGTGTGGCCGCGCTGGATGATGGGATCGTTGTCGCCGATGCATTTGAGCAATGTCTCGGTCGCCTGTTCGCCCAGCATGGCATAGAGACCGGAGAGATAGCGGTCCTCGGCCGGATCGAACGAGACGCTGCCCTTGAAGAAGGGATTGCACAGGTCGTTCCACCCGGTCGGGACCTTGTCCTTCGGCACCAGGCGCGAATTGTACGAAATGCCGTGCTCGCTCCAGTACCAGGGCGTCCACCGCCCCTCACCGTCGATGAAGCTCCGGTAGGGCGGCAGCACCGCCTCGATCGCCTTGGTGGGCATGCGCGCGAGCATGTTCTTGGCCGTCAGCGTCGCCAGATCGGGCAGCCCGACATTGATGAGGTCGGTGAAATGCCGGCCTGCGGTCTCTTCGGCATAGAGCCGCTCGGCCGCATCCTGCGATCCGATATCGCCCTCGAGCTCGACCGTGAGGAAGCGATAGCGCTTCCTGAACAGCGCGACGTGATCGGTGCTGAGATTGCCGCGCATGGTGTGGACGAGGACGAGCTTGCCCTCCTTGCGGGCGCCCTCTTCGAGCCGCTTCTGCCGCTCGGCGGCGGGGAGCTTGGCGAGATCGGCGTAGATTCTCTCGACCGCGGAGGCTTGGGCGACGGCGGCCGGCGGATGCAGCAGCAGGGCGGCGAGGATCGCAAGAGCGGACATCGCGGGCGGTTTCATCGGCACTCACCGTTGCTCGTGGACGCAGATGCTGCTTCGGGCCCTATCAAGGCTAAAGTTTAGTGGCGCCGCCGACATCCGGCAAGATAGAGGAAATGACCATAGCAAGGCCTTCATCCACGCGGTGATTGCGGTTTGATGTGGAAACCGAAGCTGCTTGCTTGCTGTGTAGACTGGGAGTAATTCATTGAATGAGCCTAGCAAAGCCCTAGGGAAGGACGTCGAATGAAACGACTCCTACTAGCTGTGCTCCTCGCGGTCCTCCTCGCCTGCGGATATTATTTTCGGAGTTACTTTTTCGAGCCGGCAATAGAGACCAGAGCGGCACGGCCTCCGGTGGCCCAGCCCGTAGTGGCCGACCTCGCCGTCGAGATGTCGGCGCCGATCGAGGTTAGCGCGATCGGGACGGTTCAGCCAATCGCAACGGTGATCATCAAGTCTCGGGTTGATGGAGAGATTGCCAAGGTCCATTTCGAGGAAGGCCAGGAAGTCAAGGAGGGGGATCTTCTTTTTACTCTCGATAATCGCGCGTACCAGGCGCAGCTCGCGCAGAGCGAGGCCAATCTCAGGCGCGACCGGGCGCAGCTCCAGCGCGCTCAGGCGGAAGTCAAGCGCCAGACCGAGCTGGCCAGCCGTGGAGTCGCGTCGGCGCAAAAGCTTGAAGATGTCCAAACCAGCGTGGCGGTCCTTCAGGCGGCAATCGATGCCGATGAAGCGGCGATTGAAAACGCGCGCGTCAATCTGAACTACACGGCCATTCGGGCGCCCATCAGCGGCAGGACAGGCTCGGTCAACCTTAAGCGAGGCAATTTGGTCAAGTCGAACGACACCACGCAGCAAGCAGTACCGTTGGTTACGATTACCCAGCTCCGGCCCATCTATGTGACGTTCACGGTTCCCGAAGGGCACCTCGCCGATATTCGCACGGCTACGACATCAGCACAGCTGCTCGAAGTGATTGCGACGGTCCCCAACGAGCGGCAAACCCCCGTCACCGGGACGCTCACATTTATCGACAGTCAGGTTGATGTTGCAACTGGCACCATTACTCTCAAAGCGAAATTTGCGAACGAGGACACGCGGCTCTGGCCTGGTCAATTCGTCAACGTCACCTTGACAGTCGGAATGCAGGCGAACGCGGTTGTCGTGCCCAGCGCAGCGATCCAGATCGGGCAAAATGGTCCCTACGTGTTCGTCATCAAACCGGACTCGACTGTCGAGTTGCGGCTCGTCCGTGTTAACCGGACGGTGGACAACAAGGCCGTAATCGACGAAGGGGTCGCTCCCGGCGATCGTGTCGTCGTCGACGGTCAGCTTCGGCTTAATAACGGGACGCGGGTGACCGTTCAGCGACCTGACGGGGCAACGCCCCCGAGAGCACAGCCAACGCCGCTCGCGGAGCGCTAGCCATGACGCTCCCCGCCCTGTGCATCCAGCGCCCGGTCATGACGACCTCATTGACCTTGGCGATCATCCTCGTCGGTCTGATCGGCTACGTCTTCCTGCCGGTGGCGGCGCTGCCGAAAGTGGACTTCCCGACCATCTCCGTATCAACGAGCTTGCCCGGGGCCAGCCCCTCCACCATGGCCGCCGCGATCGCATCGCCGCTCGAACGGGAGTTTGGGGCCATTGCCGGCGTCGATTCGATCACATCGGTGAGCGGGCTCGGCGTCGGCCGGATCACGGTGCAGTTCAACCTCAACCGGAATATCGACGCCGCGGCGCAGGACATCCAGGCGGCGATCGCGAGTGCCTCGCGCAAGCTGCCGGCCGAAATGACGACGCCGCCCTCATACCGCAAGGTGAACCCAAGCGATACGCCGGTTCTGCTCCTGACGCTGAAATCGGCGACCCTGCCGCTTCCCACCATAAATGAATATGTCGAGATCAACATCGGGCAACGTGTGTCGACCCTGCCCGGGGTCGCGCAGGTCTTTACTTACGGCTCGCAGAAATACGCGGTCCGGGTTCAGGTCGATCCCGACTTGCTTGCGATCCGCGGCATCGGGCTTGACGAGGTTCAAAAAGCGCTCGCCGCTGCCAGCTCGAACACTCCGGTCGGATCGCTCAACGGACCGCAAAGGGCGGCGACGTTGCAGGCGGACACCGAGCTGACAAAGGCCGCCGCCTATGCCCCGCTGATCATCGCCTATCGCAATGGCGCGCCGGTGCGCCTCGGCGAGGTTGCCCGTACCGTCGATAGCGTCCTGAACGACAAGGGGGCAAATTGGTTCAACGGAACACGTGCGATGTCGGTGCCGGTCCTTCGGCAAGCGGACGCCAACACCGTCGAGGTCGCGAATCGCATCAAGGCATTGCTCCCGGCTTTTCGTGCCGAGCTTCCGGAAGCCATCGACATCGCCGTGCGCAATGACTTTTCGGTGGCGATTCAGGCGGCGGTCTCCGACATGCAGCGCACGTTGGTCCTCGCGGTGATCCTGGTCGTGCTGGTCATCTTCCTGTTCGTTCGGCGGCTGTCGGCAACGATCATTCCGGCGCTCGCCTTGCCGGTTTCCATCGTCGGCACGTTTGCCGCGATGTATGTCGCCGGTTACAGCCTCGACAATGTTTCGCTCATGGCGCTCACGCTCGCGGTCGGTTTTGTGGTCGACGATGCGGTCGTCATGCTCGAGAACATCGTCCGCCACGTCGAGGGCGGGATGCACCCGTTCGAGGCGGCCCTCAAGGGTTCGCGCGAGATCACCTTCACCATCGTATCGATGACCATCTCATTGGTGGCGGTGTTCATCCCCGTGTTCTTCATGGGGGGCGTCATCGGGCGCGTCTTCAACGAGTTTGCCGTGGTCATCGGCCTGGCGATTCTGGTATCCGGATTCGTTTCATTGACCCTGACGCCGATGCTGTGCAGCCGTTTTTTGCGCGCGCCCGCTCATGCCGCCGAAACCGGAGCAGTCCTGCGCTTTCTGGAGCGCGGATACACGGCCATGCTGCGAGGTTACGAATGGTCGCTTGAGTTGATCCTGCGTCATCCGCGATTCACCCTCGGCGTGACGGTGCTGACGATCGCGCTCACCGGATATCTCTATTACGTCATTCCCAAAGGCCTCTTCCCGATCGAAGACACCGGTTACATCACCGTGGGGACCGAGACGGCGGAGGACACGTCGTTTGCGGGGATGGTGGAGAAGCAGCTCAAGGTCGATGCCATCATTCGGGCCAACCCCTATGTCGCGTCCTACAACAACGAGGTCGGATTGGCGGGGCCCAGAATGGGAGTGAACGGCGGCGCATTTTACATTCAGCTCAAGCCGCGCAACCAGCGACCGCCCGTTACCGAGGTGATTCAGGATCTGCGCCGTCAGGTTGCCGCGGTGGCGGGTATCAACGTGTTTTTCCAGCCGGTCCAGAACCTCAATATCGGCGTTCGATCGAGCAGGAGCCTTTACCAGTACACGCTCCAGTCCGGTAATCTCGACGAGCTTTACCGCTTTGCGCCGCTGGTCGAGGCGCAGATGCGCCGGCTTCCTGTCCTGCAGGACGTGGGTTCGGATTTGCAGATCAAGAGCCCCCAGGCGATCGTCAACGTCGACCGTCAGAAGGCGGCAGCGCTTGGTCTCACGGCAGAGCAGATCCGTACGACGCTGTATAATTCATTCGGATCGCGGCAGGTGGCGACGATCTATACGCCCAGCAATGATTACGCGGTGATCCTGGAACTCGCCCCATCGTTCCAAGAGAATGTAGACGCCCTGTCGAAGGTATTCGTTCGATCCGCGGCTGGCCAGCTTGTGCCGCTCGGCACCGTCGCCACCGTGACGCAGGCAGCCGGCCCCTTGACGGTGAACCATCAGGGGCAGCTTCCGGCGGTCACGATTTCATTCAATCTTGCGCCCGGGGTGGCGCTCGGCGAAGCGATCGATCAAATCCAGGACATGGAGAGGCGCTTGTCGCTCCCAGCGACGATCACGCCGGGTTTCTCGGGTACGGCACAGGTCTTCCAGCAGTCGTTGCGGGGCCAGGGTTGGTTGCTGCTCGCGACCGTCGTCGTCATCTATCTCGTGCTGAGCATTCTTTACGAGAGCTTCATCCACCCGATCACGATTCTTTCGGGACTGCCGGCAGCCGGTGTCGGCGCGCTCCTGACACTGATGCTTTTCAAGATGGACCTCAGCGTCATTGCGATCATCGGCGTGATCATGCTGATCGGCATCGTCAAGAAAAACGCGATCATGATGGTCGATTTCGCGATCGATGCTCAGCGAAATCACGGCGAGCCGCCGGAACGGGCGATCCGCCAGGCCTGCCTGTTGCGCTTCCGCCCTATCATGATGACGACGGTGGCGGCGATCATGGGAGGTCTGCCGATCGCGCTTGGACTCGGTGCGGGGGCCGAGCTGCGCCAGCCGTTGGGCATCGCCGTCGTCGGCGGACTCCTGACCTCGCAACTCCTCACGCTTTACATCACGCCAGTCATTTATTTGTCCCTTGAGAACGTTCGCAACAGTGTCTTGAAGCGCGGAGGTCGCGCCCTTCGGCCTGTTGCGAACGAGCCGGCAGAATAATTTCTATTTTCTCTCTTTCCCCGCGCGCTGACATCTTCCGGCCGGCAACGGCGCTCAATCCAGCGGCCGATAAGGTTCCGCCGGCAGGTTCGACGACGACAGCAGATAATCCGCGACCTCGCGGCGGAGCGGGATCCAGACCTCGTCCTGATATTGCTTCACGTGGCGGATCATCTGCTCGAAGGCGATGGCGATGTTCGGCCGTCCGCCGAGCTCGGCATGCACGATCACGTCCATTGCCCCTGCGCGCCCGCGCAAGGCCTCCTGATGGATGAAATCGAACGCGGTCTTGAATCCCTCGAAATAGGTGGTGGCGTTGCCTTGCCCGCCCGACCAGGCCCGCCAGTCGTTGGCATAGTTGAGCTTGGGGATGACGGCGATGCGCTTGCCGTCGACCTCGGCGACGTAGGGCACGTCGTCGTCGAAGGCGTCGCCGAACCAGCGATAGCCCTCCTCGGCCAGGATGCCGAGGGTTTCGGCCGTGTGCAGATTGGTCATGTCGTGATCGTTGGTCATGCCATGGCTCGCGATCTCGTGCCCGGCCTGGTGCAGCACCTTGATCGTGTCCGGCCATTTCTCGACCGCAAGCCCGTTGGCGCCGATCGTGGCGCGGATCTGGTTGCGGTCGAAAATGTCCATCAGCCGCCAGATGCCGACCGCGCCGCCATAATTGGCATGCGACAGCGAGGCGATATTCACCTCGATGTGCGGGCTCTTCTTGAAACGCCCGCTCTTGCGGAAGGCTTCATAGGCGACCCGGAAGGTGCAGCAGACGAGCTTTCCGTCCGGCCATTGCAATCGGGGTTCCGGCCACTGAACGCCGCGGTGCATCGATCGCTCCTTTGCTCCGTGCAAGATTTATCACAAGGCCGTGGCCAAGGACGACGGCTGCTCGTCGGCCTCCCACTGCGAAGGCCGTGCCGTTATTGCTCCGCGCGTGCCGCATGCTCATCCCCTCCCCCGCTTGCGGGGGAGGGCCAGGGAGGGAGCTCTCTCAGCTTGCTCGGAGTTTGCGGCGGCCCCCTCCCCAGCCCTCCCCCGCAAGCGGGGGAGGGAGGAGTTTGTGGCTTGCGGCGGAGTTCTTTGCGCGGCTGGCATCACAGCAGGCTGAGCTGCCGGTCTTCCGGCTTTCGGCGCGGTGTCGGCGGGTGCTGGTGCTTCACCAGCTCGCTCTCGATGTCGTTGAGGAAGGGCGAGGGATCGAGGCGGCGCAGGCGGCCGCGCCAGTGCCGCGCAAGGGCGCGGCTCAGGATCAGGAGGTCCTGCGCCCGCGTCATGCCGACGTAGAAGAGCCGCCGCTCTTCCGCGATTGCCACCTCGTCGGGCTCCTTCCAATGGAGCGGCAGCAGCCCGTCCTCGAGCCCAACGATGAACACCACCGGAAACTCGAGTCCCTTCGCGGCATGCAAGGTCAACAGCGACACCCGGTCGGCGCGCGGATCCCAGAAATCCGCTTCGCTCGCGAGCGCGACCGCGTCCAGGAAGCGCGTGCGATCATGCCTCGAGCTTTCGACGAGGACGGCGAGACGTTGCGCGGCGGTCCGGATCGCTGCGTCGTCGAAGCCGCTCCCTTCGCCGGCCAGACCTTCGGCCGCTGCCTGCAGCTCGACCGCGAGCGGCCGATCGCTCTCCCCGCCGTCGGCCTGGAGCTTCTGCAACAGCGCCGCAACCGCAGGCTCATTCGCGAGCGGCGCATGCGAACTCGTTTTGAACGGGATGCCGGAGCGTTCGAAGGCCTCGGCGAGTGGCGCCGACTGCGCCTCCGTCCGGTAGAGCACCGCGAAGTCGGCGAATGACAGGCTCCGGGTCGTTCGCCCCGTTGCCCGGCCGCTGTCGATCGAGAAGAAACTCGCGCCGCCGATCATCCGCTCGATCGCCTCGACCACCGTCTCCGCTTCGGCGCGTTCCGTGGCCGCGGTGCGGATGGCGATGCGTTCGTGCATGTCGCGGACGATTTCGGCGATCGGCCCGCCCTGCCTTGCAGCAATGACTTGCGACGCAGCGCTGACGATGGTGCCGCTGGAGCGGTAGTTGCGCGCGAGGCGGACGACCTTGGCGGCCGGATAGTCCTGCGCGAACCGGTCGAAGCACGAGGCATCGGCGCCGCGAAAGCCGTAGATCGCCTGATCGGGGTCGCCGATGACGCAGAGGTTGCCGCCGGGTGGTGCGATCAGCGTGAGCAGCCGATATTGCTGCGCATCGACATCCTGGAATTCATCGACCGAGATCGAAGGGAATCGGCTGCGGTAGAGCGCGGCGAGGCCGGGCTCCGTCGTCAGGGCGCGGAGCGCGAACGCGATGAGATCGTCGAAGTCGATCCAATTGCGCCGCGCGAGCGCCTCCCCGTAGGCCGACATGGCTTGCGCGACCTCGGCGCTCGCCGGCGCCAGCGTGCGCTTGGCCCTGGAAATGGCACGCAACAAGCTCGCGGCCTTGTGGTCCGTCAGATCGAGCGTCTGCGCGAGCAGGGCGTGCCGTTGCGCCTCGCTCGCGACCCGAAAGCCGCGATGGAGGCCGACAGTATTGCCGTGCTCGCGCAGGATTGCGAGCGCGAGGGAATGAAAGGTGTGAATCGCAACCTGATCCGAGCCGGCCGGCAGCAGGCGCGCGAGCCGCACCCTCATCTCGGCGGCGGCGCGGCGGGTGAAGGTGATGGCGAGGCAGGTTGCCGCGGAAACGCCGCGGTCGGCCGCGAGATGCGCGATCCGATGGGTCAGGGTCCGTGTCTTCCCCGACCCCGGGCCGGCGACGATTAGGAGCGGCCCCTCGATGGCCTCGGCGGCGCTGCGCTGGTCCTGGTCGAGCGCTGCGAGGATGCTGGAGCAGGCATGCGCGCTCTTCTTGTCCTCCCCCTGAAAGGGGGAGGACGGCGCCACGCAAGTCGCATGTTTGCGACTTGCGCCGCCTGAAGCGCCGAACTCGGACAAGCCCGAGTTCGGGGGCGCCAGGTGGGGGTCAGTCTCGGTGCCCGTGGTCGAAGACGGACCCCCACCTGACCGCTTCGCGGTCGTCCTCCCCCTTTCAGGGGGAGGTTCAGCGTCATCGGCGGTCGCCTCCGTCGGGGCGATGGAGTCGGGCTTCGTTCGCTTCGCGGGCGGCGCGTCGAACAGGAAGGCGCCGGTGGTCAGCCGCCTGAGCTCGCTCTCCTCGAACAGGCGGATCACGCCATATTCGCCGTCGTAGCCGGCGTCGCAGAGCACCTTTCCGGCGCGCAGCCGCGCGATGGCTTCGCCGAGCAGCGAAGAATGCGCGCGTGCGATGTCCTCGATCGGGATCGATTGCAGGATCGACAGCTCCGGCCCGAGCGCGGCGATGGCGCGATTGTAGCTCTGCTCGACGGTCTTGCTGGCGGGGCCGCTCGCCGCGATTTCGGAAAGAATCTCGGGCAGCGGCACCAGGTTCGTGACCTCGCCGGCGGTCGCGGGCGGCGCCGCCTCGGCTTCGCTGCGGTCGGCGAGCACCTCGACCCGATGCTCGACGCCGATCGTCACCGGTTCGCCGCAGACCGGGCACCGACCTTGGTGAGCGAGCGTTTCCTTCGGGCTCAGCCGGACGCCGCATTTGCGGTGGCCGTCGAGGTGATACTTGCCTTCGTCCGGAAAGAACTCGACCGTGCCGAGATAGCCGCGGCCGGTTTCGAGCGCGTGCTTGAGGGCGAAGTAATCGAGGTCGCAGTCGAAGCTCGTCGCCTCGCGGGCGAGCTTGCCGGGCGAATGCGCATCGGAATTGGAGGTGAGCCGGTAGCGGTCGAGAAAGGACACCCGCCAGTTCATCGGCGGATCGGACGAGAGCCCGGTCTCGACCGCAAAAATGTGCTGGGCGAGGTCGCCATAGCAGTCCGCGATCGAGTCGAAGCCCGACTGCGATCCGAGCGCCGCGAACCATGGCGTCCAGATATGCGCCGGCACCAGATAGGCGTCGGGGCCGGAGTCGAGCGTGATCTCCAGGAGGTTGCGCGAGTCGAGCCCGAGGATCGGCCGCCCGTCGGAAGCGATATTGCCGATGCGCCCGAGCCGGTCGGAAAAGCGATCGACCGTGGCGAAGTCGGGGGCGTAGATGAGGTGGTGGATTTTCCGGGTGCGGTCGCTCTTCTTGTAGATCGTGGAGATTTCGACTTCGAGCAGGAACCGCACCGGCGATCGGCACGGCGCGGGCAGCGTCGCGGCGATGCCCTGTTCGATATCGTCGCGCAGGCGAAACAGACCGGGCTCGGCGGGAACGAGCTTCTCCTTGAGCTCGGCGCGCCATGCCGGATGGGTGAAATCGCCGGTGGCGACGACGCCGATGCCCTTGCGGCACGCCCAGTGGGCCAGATGCTCCAGGTCCAGATCCTGGCTGGTCGCCCGCGAATATTTCGAATGGACGTGCAGATCGGCGTGGAAGCGCATCGGATGCCACGCTGGTTCGTCGTCCGCGTCCCCGCTCGGTTCGGCGGGGACGCGACAACAGCGCGGAGGCGATTACGCCGTGATTCGCCTGGGGAGTGAAAGCGGCCCTGTGGAAACTCGAATGACGTGTGGACCGGCCGTGCCCGCTCAGGCGGCGGCAGAGGCTGGTCTCGGCGCGGTGTCGCGCCAGGCCGGCAGGGCGGAGATGCGGGCAAACCAATCCCGCAGCTGCGGATGGGACGGGAGCGGCAGCTCGGCCTCCTTGGCATAGAACAGCGGTGCCGCGACCGAGAAATCGGCCAGCGTCAGCCCCGTGCCGACCAGGTAGGGTTGCTTGGCGAGGTGGGCGTCGAGCACCCGCGCTTCGCGGTTGAAGGCTTCCGTCGCCTTCGCCACGACCGCGGCATCAGGCGCGCCCAGATTGAGGATCTTCTTGACGAGCCGTTCGAAGATCAGCGGCTGGCAGCCTTCCGCGCTCCAATGCGCGAGCTGCCAACTCTGCCAGCGCATGATGTCAGCGCGGATCTTTGCGTCCTTCGGCCAGAGCGGGTTGGGCTCGCGGTCGGCGAGGTACTGCATGATCGCGCACGACTCCCACAGAGTGAGATCGCCGTCGACCAGCACCGGGGTGCGGCCGGTGGGATTGAGCGCGAGGTGCTCCGGTGTGCGCGACTGTCCCTTGGTCAGATCGACGAGCTCCAATTCGAGCGGCAGCTCGAGATGGGCGGCGACGGCGCGGACCTTCCAGGTGTTCGGCGAGGGAGGGAATCCATAGAGCTTCATGGTCATCTCCTTGGGTCTGAGGTCGAAGGCATTCGATCAAAGATCCGGCAGCATCCGCTCCAGGCGATCGAGCGTTCCGTTCCAGCCGTGCTGGTGGCGATCGCGTGCGGCCTCATCGAAGAACTGCTCGTGCGTCAGCGTCAGCAAGGTCCCGCTGCCGTCGGGCTTGAGCTCGACCGTCACCAGCGACTCCCGTTCCGGCGTGCTCCGCCACGCCCAGGTGAACACCAGCTTCTCGTTTCGCACCACCTCGCGGAAGACGCCGCTCACGTCATGCTCCTCGCCGGCTGCCGATCGCATGACGATGTGGTAGCGCCCGCCGACGCGCGCGTCGCTCTCTGCCAGCAGCGGCTCGACCTCCCCGGGCCCGAACCAGCGCTTTAGCTTTTCCGGGTCCGTCCAGGCGCCGAAGACTTTGGCCGGCGGGACGTTGAACCGGCGCTTGATGGTGAGGCTCGGTTTGGTCGACGTGATGCTCGGGTTGGTGGACATGATTCCTCCTTGAGAAAGGCCGCGAGGCGATCGAGCCGCTCGGACCAGAAACGCTGGTACCGGTTCAACCAGCGGGTCGCCTCTTCCATCGGCGCCGCTGTCAGCCGGCACGCGACCGTGCGGCCGGTTTTCGTGCGCGCGATCAGCCCGGCCTCGGACAGCACGTCGAGATGCTTCATGATCGCCGGCAGCGACACCGCGAACGGCCGGGCAAGTTCGCTGACCGACAGGCTCGCTTCCTCGCCCAGCCGGGCGACGAGCGCCCGCCGCGTCGGGTCGGCGAGCGCGGCGAAGGTTGAGTCGAGCGGATCGGGCTGATAGTTAACCATGTAGTTAACTATTAGCCGTTCCCCCGCGTGGCGTCAAGACCCCCACAAATCGTGAAGCGGTCAGCGCCTTCGCTTGCCCGACCTGCCGAGCGCTTCCGCCTTCAACAGCTCCCAGATGCGGTCGTGCCCGTGTCCCGCCCGGTCTCGGCCCTGCGAGGCCTCCATGATGGCCGCCTCCTCGGGCGCGAGATAATTGATCGGCCCGCCAAGCATCTTTGCCTGCAGCAGCAGCTTGGCATTGGCTTCGGTGTAGACCGCGCGATAGACCGCGACCCGCACGCTCGGGCCGACGACCACATCGCCATGCCCGCGCAGCAGCACGACCGCATTCTTGCCCAGCTTCTCGGCGAGCGCCTGGCCGAGCGACCTGTTGGAGATCAGGAGATTGGTCCAGCCCGCGACCGCGCGGGTGTCGAACAGCGGCACCTCCGGATAGAAGAAGGCCGCCCGAATCGGCTTCAGCGGGACCTGCGTGACGGTGAATGGAACGACAGTCGGCGAATGGCTGTGCACGACCGAGTTCACGTCCTCGCGCGCCTTGTAGATTTCGGAATGGATGAAACGTTCCGAATAGATCGGCCGGCCGTCGTCCCGGATCGGCTCGCCGTCGCGCCCGAATTCCATGATGTCGGCGGCGGTCACCAGGCCCGGCGCCCGCGCCCGCGACAGCAGAAACCGGTCCGGGTCGCGCGGATCACGGGCGCTGATGTGGCCATAGCCGTCGACGACATTCTGGTCGTAAAGAATCCGGTTGCCCACCACCAGATCGTCGATCACCGCCCCGAGCTCGGCGCTCGCTCGAGCCTTGCCGGCAGCGGCATGCTTCATTGCCTTGGCCATCGCGCATTTTTCTTCGTGAGTCGGGGTATCGTGTCAACGTCCGATCCGCCTCACGCGCGGTAGCGCCCGCTGAAGCGCTCGCGATCGCCAAAGCAGGGGCCGAGCGCTGGCCATTTGCGGCTGCTGGAAGCTCTCGCGCAGCGTACCAGCGACTGTTATGCTGTAGTTCTACAACTGTGCTGATGGGGCGACATGATCAAACTTCCCCGCCGTCGATTTCTGCATCTAGCAGCGGCTGCTGTCGCTCTCCCGGCCGTAGCGCGCATCGCAAGAGCGCAAACCTATCCGTCGCGGCCGGTGCGCCTGCTTGTCGGCTTTCCCCCGGGGGGACCAAGCGACATCATGGCGCGCTTGATCGGCCAGTTTCTGTCGGAGCGGCTGAGCCAACCGTTCGTTATCGAGAATCGCGCCGGCGCGAGCGGCAATATCGGTACCGAGGCGGTCGTGAATGCGCCGCCGGACGGCTTGACGCTTCTCCTCGCCACTTCTCCGCACGCGATCAACGCGGCGCTCTATGAAAAGCTCAATTTCAACTTCATTCGCGACATCGCACCGGTCGCCGGCATCGCCCGGGTGCCCAATGTCATGGAGGTGAACCTGTCGGTCCCGGCCAAGACCGTTCCTGAGTTCATCGCCCATGCCAAGGCCAGTCCGGGCAGGATCAACATGGCGTCGGGCGGGAACGGGACCACGCAGCATCTTTCCGGCGAACTGTTCAAGATGATGACCGGCGTCGACATGCTCCACGTCCCCTACCGCGGCGAGGCGCCGGCGCTGACGGACCTGCTTGGCGGGCAGGTGCAGGTCATGTTCGGTATTATGCCCTCGTCGATCGAGCACCTCAGGACCGGCAGGCTGCGCCCGCTGGCGGTGACCAGCGCGACCCGCTCGAAGGCGCTGCCGGAGATCCCGACCATCGGCGATTTCGTAGCTGGCTACGAGGCAAGCACCTGGTTCGGCATCGGCGCTCCCAAGAACACGCCTGCCGACATCGTCGCCAAGCTCAATGGCGCGATCAACGCCGCTCTCGCCGATCCCAAGTTGAAGGCGCGGCTCGCCGACCTCGGCGGCACCGCGCTTGCGGGCTCGCCCGCCGACTTCGGTAAGCTCATCGCCGAGGAGACTGAGAAGTGGGCCAAGGTGGTGAAGTTCTCGGGCGCCAAACCGGACTGACCAAGTTGGTGAACTCGCCGAGAGGCGATGGGTTTCGCTTCGCTCAACCCCATCCTACGCTACGCTGGCTGGTTAAAGACGGGGATTTGCCCCATATAACGTGCCGGTGACAGGCATGACCGCGCTCGCCAACCACGCTTTCATCAAGATGAACGGTCTCGGCAACGAGATCGTGGTGGTCGACATGCGCCGGCAGCCAGGCACGATCAGCGCCGCCGAGGCGCGCGCCGCCGCGCAGCCTGGCGGCGCGCCCTGCGATCAGCTCATGATCCTCCACGCGCCGCGCACGCCCGGCGCCGACGCCTATGTCCGCATCTACAACAACGACGGCTCGGAGTCGGGCGCCTGCGGCAATGGCATGCGCTGCATCGCCGAGCTCCTGTTCAAGGAGACCGGCAAGACCGCGCTGACCTTCGAGACCAAGGCCGGTCTCCTGAATTGCTGGAAGGGGGATCAGCCGCTCGTCTCGACCGTCGACATGGGCAAGCCGCGCTTCCACTGGAACGAGATTCCGCTCGCCGAGGAGTTTCGCGACACCCGCGCGATCGAGCTGCAGATCGGCCCGATCGACAAGCCGATCCTGCATTCCCCCTCGGCCGTGAACATGGGTAACCCGCACGCGATCTTCTGGGTCGACGACGTCGATGCTTACGATCTCGGCAGGATCGGGCCGCTGTTGGAGCACCATCCGATCTTTCCCGAGCGCGCCAATATCTCGCTCGCGCATGTGACCTCGCGCGAGCACATCGTGCTGCGCACCTGGGAGCGCGGCGCCGGCCTCACCAGGGCCTGCGGCTCGGCCGCCTGCGCGGCGACGGTCGCCGCTGCGCGCCTGCGGCGCACCGGCCGCAGCGTGACCGTGACGCTGCCTGGCGGTGATCTCTCGATCGAATGGCGCGAGCGCGACGACCACGTGCTGATGACCGGCCCGGTCGCCTACGAATACGAGGGCCAATTCGATCCGGTGCTGTTCACGGCCGCCGGCGTGGCGTAGAGACACCGCCATGAGCGTCGATATTGTCACCTTCGGCTGCCGGCTCAACGCCTACGAGTCGGAAATCATCCGCCGCGAGGCCGAGGCCGCCGGCCTCGCCGATACCGTGGTCGTCAATACCTGCGCGGTGACAGCCGAGGCGGTGCGGCAGGCGCGGCAGGCGATCCGCAAGCTCGGGCGCGAGCGGCCGGGAGTGCGGATCGTGGTCACCGGCTGCGCAGCGCAGACCGAGCCGAAGACTTTTGCCGCGATGGCCGAGGTCGACCGCGTGCTCGGGAATGCCGAGAAGACGCAGGCCCCCGCCTGGGCCGACACGCGCGACTTGTTCGGACTGGCGGGGGAATTTGGCATTGCGGCCGACGCGAAGATCGTCGTCAACGACATCATGGCGGTGACCGAGACCGCGCCCCACCTCGTCGACGGCTTCGAGGGCCGCGCCCGCGCGGTCGTGCAGGTGCAGAACGGCTGCGACCACCGCTGCACCTTCTGCATCATCCCCTATGGGCGCGGCAACTCGCGCTCGGTCCCGATGGGGGAGGTGGTGGCGCAGGTGCGTTGCCTCGCCGCCCGCGGCTATCGCGAGGTCGTCCTGACCGGCGTCGATCTCACCAGCTACGGCTCGAACCTCCCTGGCGCGCCGAGGCTCGGCACCCTGGTCAAGCAGATCCTCAAGCATGTGCCCGAGCTCGCGCGGCTGCGGCTGTCCTCGATCGACGCGGTCGAGGCTGACCGCGAGCTCCTCGACGCGGTCGCGGGCGAGCCGCGGCTGATGCCGCATCTGCATCTCTCGCTGCAGGCGGGCGACGACCTGATCCTCAAGCGCATGAAGCGCCGGCATCTGCGCGCCGACGCCATCGCCTTCTGCCAGCAGGTGCGGCGGCTGCGTCCGGACGTGGTGTTCGGCGGCGACCTCATTGCCGGCTTTCCGACCGAGACCGAGGACATGTTCGCCCGTTCGCTCGATCTCGTCGACGAATGCGCCCTCACCCATCTCCACGTCTTTCCGTTCTCGCCCCGCCCGGGCACGCCGGCCGCGCGGATGCCGCAGGTCGCCCGCGAAGCAGTCAAGGAGCGCGCCCGCCGCCTGCGCGAGAAGGGCGCCGCGGCGCTCGCCCGCCACCTCGACGGCGAGATCGGCGCAAGGCGTAGCGTGCTGGCGGAGTCACGGGACCTTGGCCGCACCGAGCATTTCACCCCGGTGCGGCTTGCGACGCCGGCCGAACCTGGGGTTATTGTGGACCTCACGGTTTGCGGCCACGACGGACGGCTGCTCTTGGCGGCGTGAACGCCGGCCTCGATCGATCGGAGGAGAGCGAGATGGCGAGCGGCAATGGCAATCAGCATGGCAGCAATCACATCGTTGCCACGATCGACCAGCTCGAGGCCCACTACGGGGCACCGCACGATGTCTCGATCGCCAAGGAGATCGACCATGTCAGCGCGCACTACCGCGCCTTCATCGCGGCGGCGCCGTTCTTTGCGCTCGCGACCAGCGGACCCGAAGGCCTCGACTGCTCGCCGCGCGGCGATACGCCGGGCTTCGTGCGCGTCGTCGACGACAAGACGCTGCTCATCCCGGACCGCCTCGGCAACAACCGCATCGACAGCCTGCGCAATATCTTGCGCGATCCGCGCGTCGCCCTGCTGTTCCTCATTCCCGGCATCGGCGAGACGATCCGTGTCGTCGGCCGCGCCGCGATCTCCACCGATCCGGAGCTGGCGGCAAGCTTTGCGGTCAATGGCAAGGCCCCGCGCTGCGTGATCGTGGTGACGGTCGAGCGGGTCTTTTATCAGTGCACGAAGGCGATCGTGCGCTCGAAGCTGTGGGATGCCTCTCGGCATGTCGACCGCAAGAGCCTGCCCAGCACCGGAACGATCCTGGCCGCGCTGACAAGCGGCCGGCTGGGCGGCGAGGAGCACGACCGCGGCCAGCTCGAGCGGACCATGTCGAGGCTCTATTGAGGCTCGTCGTCAGTCGATGAGAGTGAAGATCTCGCCCATCCATCCGCACGCCTGCAGCCGCTCGTACATGTGCAGCGGCGCCGGGGCCATGACCCGGATCGGCTCGCGGTTCTTGTAGAGCGGCACCACGATCTCGCGCGCATGCAGATGCAGCGCCGGCCCGCCGCTGCGCGGCGAGTTGCGGTAGATCGCATCGCCGACGATCGGCCAGCCCGAGGCGGCGCAGTGCACGCGCAGCTGGTGCGTGCGGCCGGTGAGCGGCTCGAGCGCGAGCCAGGTGAATCGCTGATTGAAAACTCCCGCCGCACCGCTTGCCCCGCCCGCCCCCTCTCCCGCTTGCGGGGGAGGGTGGGGGAGGGGGCTGCCACCTGCGCCGGAGCTTGCGGCCTGCCCCCTCCCTAACCCTCCCCCGCAAGCGGGGGAGGGAATCGATAGGTCACCGCCAGCGGCCGAGGGAACGGATTCATCGCCTGCTTGCGGGGGAGCGAGGTTGACCGGGTGAGGGGGACCCTCCACAGACTCGGTGCCGGGAGAGCCCCCCTCACCCCGACCCTCTCCCCAGCCGAAGTCGGATTTATCCGACTTCGGCCAGTCTAAACGACCGAACTCGGGTAAACCCGAGTTCGGGCGGGGAGAGGGAGAAGAGCCGCGCCCCATCACCTTCCAGATCGTGGTCGCTGGCTGGCCTTGCGGGTCGTGCTTCATCCACCAGCCGCGGGACACATCGCGGCGGCCGAGCGGGAGGTCGATGCGGCCTTCGTCCTCCGCGGGGCCGCCTTCCACGACCGCCCAGTAGGTCTTGCCCACCTGTCCGCTCTTGAACAGCCGGCCGAGCTCGGCCAGCGCCTTCCGATGGCGGCCGAGCACGAGGCAGCCGGACGTGTCGCGGTCGAGCCGGTGGGCGAGCGCGGGGGGGCGTGGCAGGCCGAAGCGCAAGGCGTCGAAATAATCCTCGAGGCTCTCGCCCCCCTTCGGCCCCTTGTGGACCGCGAAGCCCGCAGGCTTGTCGATCACCAGCATCAGCCCGTCGCGATAGATGAGCCGGGCCACCATCTCTTCCGGTGTCATGACGGAACCGCTATCACGGCCATCGCATGAACGACAGCACCGAGAACGAAAGCAGGAAAAGCTTGTGGCAGCGGCTGAGCGGCGGCCTCAGGCGCACCTCCGCGAGCATCGGCGGCGCGATCGCCGACCTGGTTTCGAAGCGCAAGCTCGACCCGGCGCTGATCGAGGACATCGAGGCGGTGCTGATCCGCGCCGACCTTGGCGTCGACGTCGCCGGCCGGATCGCGGCGGCGGTGGGCGAAGGGCGCTACGACAAGGAGATCGCGCCCGGCGAGGTGAAGGCGATCCTGGCGGCAGAGGTGGAAAAGGTGCTGGCGCCGGTGGCGAAGCCGCTGGGGGTCGGCGGCGGCAAGCCGTTCGTCATCCTGGTCGTCGGCGTCAACGGCTCGGGCAAGACCACGACCATCGGCAAGCTAGCGGCCAGGTTCCGCTCCGAAGGCAAGAGCGTGATGCTCGTCGCCGGCGATACCTTTCGCGCCGCCGCGATCGATCAGCTCACGATCTGGGGCGCGCGCACCGGCGCTCCGGTGATCGCGGCTGCGCCTGGCGCCGACGCGGCCGGGCTTGCCTACGACGCCCTGACGCAGGCACGCGGGGAGGGGATCGACGTTCTTCTTGTCGACACCGCCGGCCGCCTGCAGAACAAGGCGGCGCTGATGGGCGAGCTCGAGAAGATGGTGCGGGTGATGAAGAAGGTCGACCCGGCGGCGCCCCAGGCGGTGCTGCTGGTGCTCGACGCCACCGTCGGGCAGAACGCGCTCTCCCAGGTCGAGGTCTTCCACAAGACCGCCGGCGTCACCGGGATTGCCATGACCAAGCTCGACGGCACCGCGCGCGGCGGGATATTGGTCGCGATCGCGGCGAAGTACGGCCTGCCGGTGCATTTCGTCGGCGTGGGCGAGGGCACGGACGACCTGGCGCCGTTTGCGGCGAGAGATTTCGCCAGGGCGATTGCGGGGATCGAGTCCTGACCGCAATCCGTCCGTTGCGGACGAGGATCGAATGACATCGACTGGAAGTCACGCTAGAGACATGCGCATGACCAGCAAGCCCCAACTCCACCCGGCCCTCAAGCTCGCGCTCGATCTCGGGCCGCTCGTCCTGTTCTTCGCCGCCAATGCCCGCTACGGCATTTTCGTCGCGACCGCGACCTTCATGGTCGCGGTGGTCGTCGCGCTCGCGGTCTCCTATGCGCTAACGCGGCAGCTGCCGATCATGCCGCTCGTCACCGCGGTCATCGTGCTGGTGTTCGGCGGCCTCACGCTGATCCTGCAGGACGAGCTGTTCATCAAGCTCAAGCCGACCATCATCTACCTGCTGTTCGCCGGCGTGCTCCTGGGCGGCCTCGCCTTCGGCAAGCCGCTCCTCGGCATGGTGTTCGATTCGGTGTTCCACCTCACCGCCGAAGGCTGGCGCAAGCTGACCTTGCGCTGGGCGGTCTTCTTCCTGTTCCTCGCGGTGCTCAACGAGATCGTCTGGCGCACGCAGACGACCGATGTCTGGGTCAGCTTCAAGGTGTTCGGCGTGGTCCCGCTGACCTTCCTGTTCGGCGCCCTGCAATACCCCCTGCTGACCAAATACGCGGCGCCGGAGGCGGCGAAGGAGTAGGATGGGTTGAGCGCAAATCCATGCCGCGGGAGTGGGCCGCTGCCGGCGGCGAGAAAGGTTTCGCTCTTCGGGAGAGATGATGGGTTTCGCTTCGCTCAACCCATCCTGCGATTTCCCGCTGGCGGAGAGAGCCGAAATCATCCCCCCGCCGCCAGCGCCTTCTCGATCTCAGGCTTGAGCACCGCGTTGAGATTCTCGGGCGTGATCGGGCCGATCAGCTTGTAGGCGATGCGGGCGCCGCGGCCGACGATGAAGGTCTCGGGAACCCCATAGACGCCCCATTCGATCGAGGCGCGGCCGCTCGTGTCGGCGCCGTTGGCGGCGAAGGGGTTGCCGTAGCGGGCGAGGAACCGGCGCGCGTTCTCGGGCTGGTCCTTGTAGTTGATTCCGATCACGCGGAAGCGCTGGTCGCGCGCGAGCGCGGTGAGGAGGGGGGCCTCGTCGTGGCAGGGCACGCACCACGACGCCCAGACATTGACCACCGACACCTCGCCCTTGAAAGCCGCGGTGTCGAGGCCGGGCACCGGCTTGCCGTTCCGCTCGAGGCCGGTGATCGGCGGCAGGTCGGTCTGCGGCGCCGGGCGGCCGATCAGCGCCGAGGGAATCCGCGACGGGTCGCCGGAACCGAGGCGGATGACGAACAGGAGCGCCAGCCCCAGGAAGGCGGCGAGCGGAAGCAGCACGACCAGCCGGCGTCGTCCCGCCTTGGGCGCCTGGTCGGTCGCCTTCGGTGCCTGGTCGGTCGCGGCCACGCTTTGTCCTTTCTCCCACTAGCCCCGCTCGGAGCGGCGGCTCACCCCGCGCGCTTCGAGGTCGGAGAGTACCCGCATCTGGCGCCGGTGGTCGAGGATGACCCACGCGATCATTGCGGCGACAATCAGGACGGCGACCCCATAGGCGCTCACGATGAAGGCGGCATGCGGGCCGAGGTCCATGGGTTACCGTCCGGCCGCCGCGTCTGCCTGCAACATCATCAGCGTGCGCACCCGCCGGCGCATGATCTCGTTGCGCATGGCGGCGAGGTGGAGCGTGAAGAACAACAGGAAGAAGGCCGCCCCCATCGCGAAAAGCGGAGCGAGAAGAGAGGGGTGGATGCTCGGCCCGCCGAGGCGGAGCACCGAGGCCGGCTGGTGCAGCGTGCTCCACCAGTCGACCGAGAACTTGATGATCGGCAGGTTGATCGCGCCGACGAGGGTGAGCACCGCCGCCGCCCGCGCCGCGCGCGAGGGGTCCTCGATCGTGCGCCAGAGCGCGAGCACGCCGAGATACATGAGGAAGAGGACCAGCACCGAGGTCAGCCGGCCGTCCCAGACCCAATAGGTCCCCCACATCGGGCGGCCCCAGAGCGACCCGGTGATCAGGCACTGCAACGTGAACAGCGCGCCGATGGGCGCGGCGGCCCGGGCGGCGACATCGGCAAGCGGGTGGCGCCAGACCAGCGTGCCGAGCGCGGCCACGCTCATCACCGACCAGATGAACATGCTGAGCCAGGCCGACGGCACGTGGATGAACATGATCTTCACGGTCGCGCCTTGCTGATAGTCGTCGGGCGCGCCGTAGACCTGGCTCAGCCCGAACGCGAAGGCGACGAGCGTCGCCCCGGCGAGCCAGGGCAGGATGCGCCCGGAGAGAGCGAGAAAGCGCGACGGGTTGGCAAGATCGATCAGGGCCATCGGCGGCCTCCTGGACATGCGGGTGCGGCGCGGGATGTTCGAATGTCGGCGGGTCGATAGCAGGTCCTTGGCTTCATTCCATACCATGCCGTAATGCCGCGGCGGCGGCAAAGGGGCCGAGCACGAGGCTCATCAGGGTCAGCGCGCAGAGCACGCTGAACGGGGTGCCGAACGGCATCGGGCCGACGATGGCGGCATTCGAGGCCGCGACCCCGAAGATGAGCACCGGAATCGTCAGCGGCAAGACCAGGACCGCGAGCAGGAGTCCCCCGCGGCGGAGCGCCACGGTCAGGGCGGCGCCGATCAGGCCGATGAAGGTGAGCGCGGGCGTGCCGGCGAAGAGCGTCAGCGCGACTGCGGCCGTCGCGGTCGGATCGAGATTGAGCAGCAACCCGAGCAGCGGCGCCGCAACCACGAGCGGCAGGCCGGTGGTGAGCCAATGCGCGATCGCCTTGACCGCGACCGCAAGCTCGAGCGGCATGCGCGCCATCAGGATGAGGTCGAGCGAGCCGTCCTCATGGTCGGCGGCGATGAGCCGATCAAGCGCGAGCAGGCTCGCGAGGAGCGCGCCGAGCCACAGGATCGCGGGACCGATGCGGGCGAGCAGCGCAAGGTCCGGGCCGAGGGCGAATGGAACGAGCGTCACCACGATCAGGAAGAACAGCACCCCGATCAGCGCGCCGCCGCCGACCCGCACCGCGAGCCTCATGTCGCGCACCAGCATGGCGCAGAGCGCGGTCATCGGCGATGCTCCGGCTCTCGCTTCGGCGGCGGCTGCTCCCCTCCCCCTTGCGGGGAGGGGTCGGGGGTGGGGGTCGCGGAGTAAGCACGCGATGGCGCTGCGGGCGTAGAAAGGCCAAGCCGCAGTTCCTTGGCGCGCTCGAGCCCGATCGGGCCATGGGTGGCGGCCAGGATGAGGCCGCCGCCGGCAAGGTGCTGGGCCATCAGCGTGGCAAGCGTGGCTTGCGCCATGGCATCGAGCGCGGAGGTCGGCTCATCGAGGAGCCAGAGCGGCCGTTTCACGGCGATCAAACGGGCGATCGACAGCCGCCGCCGTTGCCCGGCGGAGAGATAGGCCGCAGGGAGGCCGGCGATGCCATTGAGGCCGACGGCCGCGAGCGCAAGCGCCGTGGACAATTCGCCGCCGCTCAGGAATTGGGCCCAGAAGGCAAGATTCTCCCGCACCGTGAGCGCCGGCTTCAGCGCGTCCTGGTGCCCGAGATAGTGGGCTTGCTCGCCGATGGTTAATTCCGCATCGCCGCCTTCGAGCGCGAGCCGCCCCCGGGTCGGCCGGACCAGCCCCGCGACGAGACGAAGCAGCGACGATTTGCCGGCCCCGTTGGGTCCGCTCACCACCAGCGCCTCGCCGGCCCCAACCGTAAAGCCGAGGCCGGAAAAGACCTCCCGGCCGCCGCGGATGCAGGCGAGATCGGACGCCAAAAGCCGCACCTGAGCCCTCCCGCCGTGCCCTGCGCCCATGCGACAGGGACGCCGGAAAACCAGTCATTTCCTACCCATCTTGTTGACGAGTGTCGATTATCTGGAACCGCGCAAAAAAAGACCTTATAAGCCAGGGTGATCCGCGCCCCGCAGCAGAACGGCGCGGATGTCGCGACCGGCGACCAAGGGGCGGCTCCGGTAATTTGATACCGCCAAGCACGCCCTCTCCGGTCGGATGGGAAAATAATCGCCATGACTTCGCTCGACAGTTTCCGGTGCTGCAAACAGCTCAAGGTCGGCAGCAGGAGCTACGCGTTTTACAGTCTCGCAGCCGCTGAAAAGAACGGGTTGAAGGGCATTTCCCGGCTGCCGTTCTCGATGAAGGTGCTGCTCGAAAATCTCTTGCGCAGCGAGGACGGCCGCAGTGTCACCAAGGAGGACCTGCAGGCGGTCGCGCAGTGGATCAAGACCAAGACCTCCGAGCGCGAGATCGCCTTCCGCCCGGCGCGGGTGTTGATGCAGGACTTCACCGGAGTGCCGGCGGTGGTCGACCTCGCCGCGATGCGCGATGCCATGAAAATGCTGGGCGGCGATCCGAAGAAGATCAACCCGCTCGTTCCGGTCGATCTCATCATCGACCATTCGGTGGCGGTCAACTATTTCGGAAATCCTGGCGCCTTCAAGAAGAACGTCGAAGAGGAATACCGGCAAAACCAGGAGCGCTACCAGTTCCTCAAATGGTCGCAAAAATCCTTCGACAATTTCCGGGTCGTTCCGCCCGGCACCGGCATCTGCCACCAGGTCAATCTCGAATACCTCGCGCAGACAGTCTGGACCAGGAAAGACAAGGTCAAGGTCGACGGCAAGCCCGCGGTGATGGATGTTGCCTATCCCGACACGCTGCTCGGCACCGATTCGCATACCACCATGGTCAACGGCCTCTCCGTGCTCGGCTGGGGCGTCGGCGGCATCGAGGCTGAGGCCGCGATGCTCGGCCAAGCCTATTCGATGCTGCTGCCCGAGGTGATCGGGGTCAAGCTCAGCGGCAAGCTCAAGGAAGGCGTCACCGCGACCGATCTCGTGCTCACCGTCACGCAGATGCTGCGCAAGCGCGGTGTCGTCGGCAAGTTCGTCGAATTCTTCGGCCCCGGCCTCGCCAATCTTTCGATCGCGGACCGCGCCACCATCGGCAACATGTCGCCGGAATATGGCGCCACCTGCGGCTTCTTCCCGATCGACGACGACACGCTCAAATATCTGGGCGACACCGGCCGCAGCGCCGAGCGCATCGCGCTGGTCGCCGCCTATGCCAAGGCGCAGGGCATGTACCGCTCGAAGTCGACGCCCGACCCGGTCTTCACCGACGTGCTCAAGCTCGAACTGTCGCAGGTCGAGCCATCGCTCGCCGGCCCCAAGCGCCCGCAGGACCGGGTCGCGCTCAAGGAGGTGAAGAGCGGCTTCACCATCGCGATGGAGAAGGAGTTCAACAAGGGCGGCGACGGCGGCAAGGAAATCTTCGATCTCCATCCGGCGCTGGCCACCTCGCTCGACAAGAGTTTCTCCAAGGCCGGACCGCCAAAGCGCTTCCCGGTGGAAGGCCGCAACCACGATCTCGGCCATGGCGACGTGGTGATCGCCGCCATCACCTCGTGCACCAATACGTCGAACCCGACCGTGATGGTCGGCGCCGGCCTGCTGGCGCGCAAGGCGCTGGCGAAGGGACTCAGCGTCAAGCCCTGGGTCAAGACCTCGCTCGCGCCGGGCTCGCAGGTCGTCGCCGAATATCTCGACAAGTCGGGCCTGCAGAAGGACCTCGACCAGCTCGGCTACAACCTCGTCGGCTTCGGCTGCACCACCTGCATCGGCAATTCCGGCCCGCTCGCGCCGGAGATTTCCAAGACCATCAACGACCGCGACATCGTCGCCGCGGCGGTCCTCTCCGGCAACCGCAATTTCGAGGGCCGCATCAATGCCGACGTGCGCGCGAACTATCTCGCCTCGCCGCCGCTCGTCGTCGCCTATGCGCTCGCGGGCTCGATGTATTCCGACCTTGCGCGGCAGCCGCTCGGGATGGACAAGAAGGGCAAGAAGGTCTTCCTCAAGGATATCTGGCCGACGAGCCGCGAGATCAACGGCGTCGTCCGCAAGACCATCAACAAGCAGATGTTCGGGAAGAAATACGCGGACGTCTTCAAGGGCGACTCCCACTGGCGCAAGATCAGCGTCAAGGGCGGTCTGACCTATGCCTGGGACAAGAAGTCCACCTATGTCCAGAACCCGCCCTATTTTGTCGGCATGGGCCGCACGCCTACCCCCCTCATCGACATCGTCGACGCGCGCGTGCTCGCGCTCCTGCTCGACTCGATCACCACCGACCACATCTCGCCGGCGGGCTCGATCAAGATCGACTCGCCCGCCGGCAAGTATCTGATCGAGCACAGGGTCAAGCCGGTCGACTTCAACCAGTACGGCACCCGGCGCGGCAATCACGAGGTGATGATGCGCGGCACCTTCGCCAATATCCGCCTCAAGAACCAGATGGCGCCTGGCGTCGAAGGCGGCGTGACCGTTCATTATCCCTCGCGCCAGCGCCTGTCGATCTACGACGCCGCCATGCGCTACAAGGCCGAAAAGGTCCCGCTCGTCGTCTTCGCCGGCAAGGAATACGGCTCCGGCTCGTCGCGCGATTGGGCGGCCAAGGGCCCAAATCTGCTCGGCATGCGCGCCGTGATCTGCCAGTCGTTCGAGCGCATCCACCGCTCCAATCTCATCGGCATGGGCGTACTGCCGCTGGTATTCGAAGAGGGTACGTCCTGGCAGTCCCTCGGGCTGAGGGGCGACGAGCAGGTCACGATCCGTGGCCTGCACGGGGAACTCAAGCCGCGCCAGCGGCTTTTTGCCGAGATCGTCGCCTCCGACGGCGGGCTCAAGCGCGTCCCGCTGGTCTGCCGCATCGATACGCTCGACGAGCTCGACTATTTCAAGCACGGCGGCATCCTGCATTATGTCCTGCGCCAGTTGGTGGCCTCCTGACCCCGCCTCACCTCGAAGTGAGTGGCGGTTGATCGCGCGGCTCTCTATGGTTTCGGCGCGGGGTGGGGACAACGCGGATGGGGCCTCAACGCGTGGAGATCGGAATGGTAGGTCGTTGCCTCGCTTATGCGATGGTCGTCGTCTGCTCGTCCTCGGCGGCCCCGCTCGCATCCGCGACCGAGATCCGCGCGATGATCGAGCTGTTCACCAGCCAGGGCTGCTCGTCCTGCCCGCCCGCCGACAAGCTGATCGGCGAATTCGCCTCTGATCCTTCGCTGGTCCCGATCAGCCTGCCGATCGACTACTGGGACTATCTCGGCTGGAAGGACACGCTTGCCGATCCGCGCAACTCGGCCCGCCAGCGCGCCTATTCGAAGGTCCGCGGCGACCGCGAGGTCTACACCCCACAGATGGTGGTGAACGGCAGCGTGCATGCTCTCGGCAGCGACCGGGATGCGATCGAGCGCGCGATCGTGAAAAGCCGCCAGAACCCGGCGACGCTCTCCCTCCCGGTGACGCTCTCGATCGCCGACGGCCGCCTGAGCGTGGCGGTGCCGGCGCGCGACGATGCCCACCTGCTTGCGGAGGTCTGGCTCTGCGGGATCGCCAAGGCGGTCACCGTCGCCATCAAGCGGGGCGAGAACCACGGCAAGACCATCACCTATCACAACGTGGCCCGCCGCTGGCTGAAGCTCGACGCCTGGAACGGCAGCGCCAATACCTGGATGGTCCCGCTGGACAAGCTTGCCGGCGAAGGCATCGACGGCGCCGCCGTGATGGTGCAGACCGGCACGGTCGAGAAGCCGGCCGCGATCCTCGGCGCGGCGGTCGTCGCGCTCAAGTAAGCGGCAGTCGCCGCGCTCAAGTAAAACGCCGCAACTAAAACGCCGCCAACACAAGGTGGCGGAAATTATTTTCGCTCAAATCTCGCGCAGCTCGGGAGCGAAAAAAGGGGCCGGCTTTCGCCGGCCCTTGAGAACATTGGGGATTGAACCGTACGCGTAACTTTTGACGCACAACTCTTGGGCCCGGTCCGTTCCAAACCCCGGGGGGCTGGGGGGCTGAGGAATCCGGTGCTCGGAAGCAGACCGGGCCCTGAGGCAACAGCGTTTGATCTCGCAATCCAGCTTGGCCTGCGCTTGTTCGAATTTGGGCAGCAATATGATTCCATTAACGAATCCGTGAGCGTTTATGGGCAATATGTCGCAGCTTGGCGCGCCTGCCGGGTGGCCGAATCAGCGCCACCTCATTGGCCCCATCCCCATCATGCTTCCGTCATGCCTCTTGCCGCCGCCCACGTCCGGCGCAATCATGAGGCCGTCACAGAAGGAGGCGCCGATGAGCTTTGGGCCAGGCGAAACCGAACCGAGCCAGTTCCATGGGGGCGAGACCCCAGGCGCACCGCCCCTCGCCCCCGCAAGCCAAGTGACTTTCGACCGGCGCGAGCTCGACCGCATTTTTGGCCTCTATGGCCGCAAGGTCGCGGCCGGTGAATGGCGTGATTATGCCATCGACTTCCTGCGCGACCGCGCGGTCTTCTCCGTCTTTCGGCGCGCGTCGGAAATCCCGATCTACCGTATCGAGAAGCATCCGCGCATCGCCCGCCGGCTCACCTCGATGCTCGATGGGTCGATCTCGTGATTGATCACCCCTTGCTGGCTCAGCCACCGATGCAGCCAGTGCCCGTCAA
>WNGL01004664.1_pt1 | contig 35638 bp, 28 predicted proteins | sample 5400591 | NCBI WGS metagenome assembly WNGL01 (sample SAMN13153377, study PRJNA577476) | soil metagenome | isolation source: 80 cm soil or saprolite under Garry oak tree replicate 1 | place: USA:California | collected 2016-06-15
GCGGCGTAGTGCCGCGACGGAAGCAGCTTGCCGGAGTTAGTGGTCCGGATTATGCCGCGTGCCTTCGGCCAGCCACCGCAGCCATGGCCGTCCAAACCAGCTCAGTCGGCATAATCCGGCAGTCGGCATAATGTCGCGCGCACAACGCCTACCTGGCCGAGTGCGACTACGGCAGGGAAGAGATAGCCAGGCATCGGCTTCCGCGCTGCCGAGCCTTCCCGCCGGCGGCCGACTAGGGCGCTCCGATGCTCGCGGGCGCTCGCTCGTGGGACAAGTCGCTTTCGCGCTCGTCCCTTCTCGTCGGCGCCGGCCTCATTACAAAGAGCTTCGATGCTCGACGGTCGCCCGGTTGGGGCTAGCGCCGGGGGCTTGAAGAGGGGCAGCCCGCCCGTTGCGGGCTGCCCCGTGCTGAAACCGTGCGCTCCGCCTACCAGTGGAGCTTGGCGCCCAACTGGATCTGCCGCGCGGAGTTGCTGGTGGCGGTGATGAGCCCGAAGGTGGCCTTGTTGGCGAAGTTCGTGGACGACGGCAGGTTGAAGCTGGGGGTGTTGGTCAGGTTGTAGGCTTCCGCCCGGAACTCCAGCCGCATCCGGCTCAGGTTGAACCGCTTCGACAGTGACAAGTCCAGTTGCCGGAAAGGCGGCCCCGTCACCTGGGTGCGCGGCCCCCCCAAGGGAGAGAAGTCCGTCTGGCCGATCGTGGTGGCCACCGGCGGGTCCTTGAAGGCATCCGGGTTGTAGAACTGGCTGATGTCGTGCTTGCCGGCGTACGGATCTCCGGCCAGCAGGGCGATGCAGCCCGCGCCGGAGGTGGTGGCGATGGTGCAGCCGATGGTCTGGGGCTGGCCGCTGTAGGCGGTGAAGATCCAGTTGACGCTCCAGCCACCCAGCACCGCGCCCTTCCCGGGCAGGTCGTACGTGCCGCTGAAGACCAGGGCGTGCTTGGTGTTGAAGTAGGCGAGGCCCCATTCGTTGGTGAGACCTCCCCACCCCGTGAGGTCGTAGCCGCGGAAGCCGCCGAAGCCCCCCGAGCTGAGGAGGTCGCCGTAGTTGGCCCGACCGACCGCCAGGGTGTAGTTGACCTGGAACTGCAGGCCCTTGTGCATCCGTCGAACCAGCTTAGTCTGCAGCGAGTTGTACTTCCCGCTGCCCTGCGTCACCGCGTAGCTGGAGCCGCGGGCGAAGTCCGGGAAGCTTATGTACGGCGTCGGGTTCGTGCCGGGAGGCAGGAGTTTGGTGACGTTGTTGGTGCCGACGAAGGTCTCGACGTTGCTGGACCGGGAGCCCACGTAACTGGCCTCGATCGAGTGGTCAGCTCCCAGCTCGTACTGCACGGTGAGGTTGTAGCTCTGGGTGTACGGAGTCTTGTAGTCGAACTGGATCCCGCGCAGGACGAGGCCGGCGGCGTTCACGCCCGCCGGGTTGTCGGTGGGGATGCTGGCCAGGCCGTGCCCGATGGTGGCAATCGTGCCGTCCGGATAGCGCACAGGGGTGACGTCGTTGGGCCGTGAGTACTGCAGGGTGAACTGGAAGGGGTAGCTGTAGCCCAGGCTGGGGTAGCCGCCCCGATTCTCGAAGGCCCCGTAGAAGATCCCGTACCCGCCCCGCACGACCACCCGGTCGCTGGGCCGCCAGGCGAAGTCGAAGCGCGGGGCGAAGTTGGTCTTCTGCGGGCGGCCGATCCCGCTCCCGAACTCGTCGGAGTAGACGAGGGCGATGCCGTCCTTCTCCAAGGCCTGGGTGAAGGTGGGCGAGAGGGGAACGTTCTTCTGTCGGGCCGGGATCACGTACTGGGCAGGCGGTCCGGGGACGAAGTTCGCCTGCTCCCAGTCCGAGTCCCCCACGAGGGTGAAGTAGTCCCACCGCAGGCCCGCGTTCAGGGTCAGCTTGGGAGAGACCCGCCAGCCGTCCTGGATGTAGGCGCCGAAGTAGCCCCGCTCGCTGCCGATCTGCCCGAAGGGCGAGGCCTGCACCTGGTTGGCGCCGCCCACCATGTCCACCCCTCCCGGCACCGTGGACGGTATCGGGGTCAGGAGGAACTGCGCCCGGCCCGTGCTCAGGTCCTGCCGGTTGGGGATCGACGTGTAGAAGCCGTCGAACTGGAAACGTCCGCGGGACCAGGGCGGGCCCGTCCAGGGGAGCTTGATCTTCTGGGCGATGAAGCCGGTCTTGAAGGTGTGGGACTTGTAGATCTTGGTGAGGTTGTCGGTCAGTTGCAGCGTGTTGCTGAGGCGCTCCGCCACCAGCCAGTCGACGGCCCCGAGCTGCCGGAGGTCGCCGATGTAGACCAGGGGCAGGCCTCCATTCCCCGCCACCTGCTGGATCCCCTTGATGCCGAACTGGCCCGGGATGTCGTTCGTGTCGTTGCCCGAGGGCTGGAGACGGTTGATGTACTCGCGGCTGAAGCCGAAGCGGGCCTCGTTCACCACGGTGGGCGAGAAGGTGCGAGTGTAGCTCACGGCCAGGCCGTGGATGCGGCCGGTCTCGTCCCCCTCGAAGTAGCTCCCTCCGTCCGCGATGCCTTCGAACGGCGCGGGCTTGTGCCGCGTGGTGTCGGCGAAGCTGTAGCGCGCGAAAACGTGGTCCCTGTCGCTGAAATGATGGTCGAGCCGGACGTCGAAGTTGTGGATCCTCTCCGTGTTGGTCCGGTTGGTCACGAAGTTGTTGACGAGGCCCGCCTGGTTCGGCAGGGGGAAGAGGCTCATCAGCTTGACCGCGCTCGGGTCCAGGCGGCCGGCGGGAATGATGTTCCCCGAGAAGGGATCGCGGACGTAGCCGGTTCCGGTGGCCACCCGACCGGTGATGGGATCGATCTGCCCCTGGGTCACCGGGCGCGTGGTCGCGGGATCGAAAATCGTGCCCAGGGGCACGGTGCGACCGAGGAGGTCGGGGCCGCGGGTGCCGTTCTGGCCCGTGATCAGGTCCGAGAAGTCGGTGAATCCGCTGTCCCGTTGGAGCTTGGTGGGGACGTTGACCGCCCAGACCACGGACTGGTCGGTGAGGCTCCCCTCGTAGTCGGCGAAGAAGAAGGTCTTGTTCTTGATCAGGGGGCCCCCGGCGGTGAAGCCGAACTGGTTCGACTTGTAATCCCCCTTCGGCAGCCCCCGCGCGTTCTGGAAGAACTGGGCGGCGTTGAGGGCGTCGTCGCGGTGGAACTCCCAGGCGCTGCCATGGAACTCGTTGGAGCCCGACTTCAAGGTCGCGCTCAGCACCGCTCCCCCGGCCCGGCCGTACTCGGCTCCGAAGGAGCTGGTCAGGACCTTGATCTCGTCGATGGCGTCCACGGGGGGCTTGACCACGTAGGCGGTGCCGCCCAGGAAGTCGACGTTGCTCGTGTTGTTGTCGATGCCGTCGAGCATGTAGTTGTTCTGGCCCGGCCGCGTGCCATTGGCCGTGAACTGCAGGGGGGCGCGGGCCCCTTGCTGCGGGCGGGCCGTGCCCACGCTCAAGCGGGCCAGGGCCGTGTAGTCCCGGCCGTTCAAGGGGAGGTTCACGATGGTCGTGGAAGTGATGGTCTGACCCACCTCGCCGCCCTGGGTCTGGAGCAAGGGCGCAGCCGCCGTGACCTCGACCGCCTCGGCCAACTCTCCGGCCTCGAGGGTGAGGTTGACCAGGGCCTGCTGCTGGAGGTTGAGCTCGATCCCGCGCCGGACTGCCTTCTTGAAGCCCTGGATCTCCACCTCGACCCGGTAGGTCCCTGTGCGGATCGGGGTGAAGATGTAGCTGCCGTCCGGCCGGGTCACTGCCGAGAGGGAGAACGCCTGGCCTTCGTGGGTGACGGTGACCTTGGCGCCGGGGACGACCGCGCCGGTGGCGTCCTTCACGGTACCCAGGATGGTCCCGGTGTCCACCTGGGCCCGGGCGGGCGCGCCCACCAACATCAGGGCGAGCCCCAGCAGTGCGACCGTTTCGAGTCTTCGCGCAAGAGAACACATCGGCGCTCTCCTTGGCCCAATGACGTGAGGGGCTCTGTTCACCACCGCATTGACCGGCGGGCTTGCCGCACGGGCGTCACGACCTCTGGCGAGGCCCCCTGCATCCGGGGGCGACCGTGCCCGATGGGACTGTTCCGTGTACGCTAACGGTGCATAAATCACATTTTTTTGTGGCGTGTCAAGGACTTTTGCGGGTGGGCCACCGGGCCCCTTATGATAGGACCGGTGCTCCGCCCGTGCCTCTCCGCCGCCCTGTGTGCGGCCGCCCTCGCCCTGGCGACGGGATCCGCCCCCGAGGCGGGGCGCGATCCCGCCCGATTCGTCGACCTGGCCCCCTCGGCTGGACTGACGGGCCGGACCGTGATCGGCAGCGAGCGCACCAAGGAGTACATCCTGGAGACCACCGGAGGCGGGGTGGCCGTCTTCGACTTCGACGGCGACGGCTGGCCCGACATATTCCTCGTCAACGGCTCGCGTCTCCAAGGCTCCGCGGAGACGGACCGCCCGACGAGCCGGCTCTACCGCAACCGTCGCGACGGCGGCTTCGCCGACGTGACCGAGAAGGCCGGCCTCGCCCGCCAAGGCTGGGGCCAGGGGACCTGTGTCGGCGACTACGACAACGACGGCCACCCCGACCTGCTCGTGACCTATTACGGTCAGAACGTGCTCTACCGCAACCAGGGCGACGGGTCCTTCGCCGACGTGACCCGGAAGGCCGGGCTCCTGACCCCGGAGGATCGCTGGAGCACGGGCTGTGCGTTCCTGGACTACGACCGGGACGGCCATCTGGACCTGTTCGTGTCCGCCTACACCGCGTACGAGGACGCCACGCGTTACAAGCCCGGCGAGGGGAAGTCCTGCACCTGGAAAGGGCTCACGGTCCTGTGCGGCCCCCGGGGCCTGCGAGGAGCGAAGAACGCCCTCTTCCGGGGCAACGGGGACGGCACGTTCACGGACGTCTCCGCCCGGGCGGGAATCCTCGGCCCGCCGCCGGCCTACGGCTTCACCCCCCTGGTGCTGGACTACGACAACGACGGATGGCCCGACGTGTACGTGGCCAACGACTCGACGGCCTCCCTCCTCTTCCACAACAACCGCGACGGGACCTTCAAGGAGGTCGGCCTCCTGGCCGGCGCGGGTCTCACCGCCGACGGGCGGGCCCAGGCGGGGATGGGCGTGAGCGCTTCGGACTACGACCGCGACGGCCGCCTCGACGTCGTCAAGACGAACTTCGACGACGACACCAGCACCCTCTACCGGAACCTGGGCAACGGGCTCTTCGAGGACGCGACGTTCTCCTCCGGCCTGGGCCTGAACAACCGCTACCTGGGCTGGGGCGTGGGCTTCCTCGATTTCGACCTCGACGGATGGCCGGACGTCTTCATCGTCAACGGGCACGTCTATCCCGAGGCGGACCAGGCCGGCCCGCGCTACAGCTACGAGCAGCCCAAGGTCCTCTACCGCAACCGGGGCGACGGACGGTTCGAGGACGTGTCGCTCCGCGCCGGTCCGGGCATCGTCGCCCGCAAGAACTCCCGCGGTGCGGCCTTCGGCGACCTCTTCAACACCGGACGCCTGGAGGTCGTGGTCAACAACATGAACGACGCTCCGAGCCTCCTCCACGACTGCACCCCGAGGAGCGAGCACGCCCTGCTCCTGCAGCTCGTCGGCACGCGCTCGAACCGCAGCGCCATCGGGGCCCGGGTGACGGTCCAGCTCGGCAAGCGGCGGCTGATCGACGAGGTGCGCAGCGGGGGGAGCTTCTGCTCGCAGAGCGACCTGCGCCTGCATTTCGGGCTGGGGGCGAGCCCTTCGGTGGACCGCGTGGAGGTCGACTGGCCGTCAGGAGGGAAGGACGTCGTCGCCGGCCTCGGCGCGGATCAAGTCGTGGTCATCCGCGAGGGAGCGGGCCTGGTGGGGGCGGAGGCCTTCCATGCGTTCGTCCCCGAGGCCTGCCGCGCCGGCTCGCCAGGGGACCGGCCCCGTTGAGACGGCTCACCGCGGTCCGTCTCGGGGCCTGGTTCGAGGGCGTCCGCGGGTCGACTCTGGCTGCTGCCCTCCTCTATCTCCTCGCCACCGTGGCTCTGACCTGGCCCCTCCTCCCACGCGCCGCGCGCGACGTGCCGAGCGACCTCGTCGATCCGCTCTTCACTTGCTGGGCGCTGGGCTGGAACTACCACGTCCTGGGCCTCTCGCCCGAAGGCGCTCCCGCCCCCTCCTACTGGGACGCCAACATCTTCCATCCCCTGCCGCGGTCCTTCGCGCGTTCCGAGCATTACCTGCCCCAGGCTCTGCAGGGTGCCGCCGTCTACCTGACGACCAGGAACCTCGTCCTCACGTACAACGTCCTGTTCCTGAGCACCTTCGTGCTGTCGGGCTTGTTCTTTTTCCTGCTCGCGCGCGACGAGACAGGCGATGCGTGGGCGGCCTTGGCCGCGGGGTTGTTCTATGCCTTCGCGCTCTTCCGCTGGACGCAGCTCGCGCACCTGGGAGCCCTGTCGTCGCAGTGGATGCCGCTGGCCCTGCTATTGGCCCGGCGCGTGGCGCGGGGCGGCGGCCCTCGCCGCACGGCCGCCTTGATCGCGGCCCTCGGCCTGGTGACGGCCGTCCAGGCCCTCTCCTCCGCCTACTACCTCCTCTTCTTTCCACCGTTCCTCGCTCTGTGGGCGGCGGTGGAGGCGAAGCGTGCCGGTGGCCGGGGGCCCTGGCTCCGGCTGGCCGCGGCCGGGGCGATGGCGGCCGCGCTGGTCTTGCCGATGGCGCTACCCTATCTCGCGCTGAGCACCAGCGGCGCCGAGCGCGACCTGGCCGTCGTCGCAAACTCGGCGGATCTCCTTTCGTTCGTGGTCGCGTCCGAGTTCATGCGTGTCTGGGGGCGGCTCGTGGACGTTGTCGAGCGGGGGGAGGCACGCCTCTTCCCCGGCCTGGTGACCCCGCTCCTGACCTTGGTCGCGCTCGTGGCCGCGGTGCGGGCGGCCCGCGGGGGTGCCGCGGGGGGGGAGCGTCCTCCGGCGGCACCCCCCCGCTCCCGGGTGGCGGTGCGGATGGCGGCGGTGGCGCTCTGCGCCGCCGGGTTGGCAGGGTTCGTCACCACGCTGGCTCGCGGCTGGTGGATCGTGGTTCCCGGGCGTGTGCCCGCTGCGGGCATGGCCTGGCCCTTCCTGCTCCTGGCGGCGGCGCTCCTGGCCGCTCTCGCCGGTTGGCCGGGGCTTCGCGCTCTCCTGCGCGCGGTCGTGGCCCGCCGCGAGGTCCTGGCGGCCGCGCTGGCCGCTCTCGCAGCCTGGCTGGCCATGGGCCCGGTGTTGACCTTCGACGGATGGCCCATCCGCGTCCCATCCGCCTACCGCTGGCTCTATGACCACGTGCCGGGGTTCTCCGGCGTCCGGTCGCCCGGGCGCTTCGCGATGATCGCCGCCTGCTACGCGGCCCTGGCGGCGGCCTGGGGATTGAAGCACCTGCGCAGGACGCCCTGGGGACGGCGTGTGGCCTGGCTGCTCTGTGGATTGTTCCTGGCCGAGACGGTGGCCGTCCCCCTGCCGTTGAGCCTCCAGATGGGGAGGGAACGCCGCGTGCTCCCGGAATGGCGGGGCACGGCCTCACCGATCGTGACCGCGGTCCTCGAGCTTCCTCGGGACGCCGTGCTGGCCGAGCTGCCCCTGGGGGAGGTCCCCCTCGAGACGCGCGCCATGTTCGACTCCGCCCATCACTGGCGGCGGCTGCTGAATGGCTACAGCAGTTGGATCCCCGAAGTGCACCGCGAGCGCGCCTTCGCCTTCCGCGACCCCCTGCGGCGCGCTCCCGAGGTGCTGGCCGCCCTCGGGGAGGCGGGAGCCACCCACGTCGTCGTTCACGAGCGGGCCTGGCGGGGCGAGGGCCCGCAGGTGACGGAGCGGCTGGTGGCCGCGGGGGCGCGACCGGTCGCGCGCGCCGGACACGTTGCCTTGCTCGCGGTGCGGTAACCCCATCCCGGGGCCAAACACTTCCGCGCCTTCGCGCCCCCGGCCTGCGGGGCCGGCCCTTTGCTCCCAGGGGCCCACCATGGTATTATCGAAGTGGAGTGAGGGTATTACCACGATGCGGACCATCACGCTGAAGCTGCCGGACGGCCTGGCCGCGCGCGTCAGCGCCGCCGTCCGCAGACGTGGCGTGAGCACCTCGGCCCTCGTGCGGGAGGCGCTCGAGGAACGACTCGGACACGAGAGAGACAAACGCGCCGGGTCCTGTCTGGACCTGGCGCGGGATCTTCGAGGCTCCCTTGTGGGTCCGGCCGGCCTGTCGTCGAACCCGACCCACCTCAGGGGCTACGGCGGTTGAGGACTGCCGTCGTCGATACGGGACCCCTCGTCGCCTTCCTCAATCGCCGCGATCGCCACCACGCTTGGGCCGCGGAGCAGTTCGGAAGCCTGACCCCGCCCCTCCTGACCTGCGAGGCGGTTCTCTCCGAGGCGGCCCATCTGGTCCGAGGCCTGGCGGGGGGCCCGGAAGCGGTCCTCGAGCTGGTGGCGAGGGACGTGGTGAGGCCGAGCTTCCGGCTGCAGGACGAGATCGCGGCGGTGAAGGCGCTGTTGCGGCGATACGCGAGAGACCTCGCGGACGCGTGCCTGGTACGGATGTCGGAGCTCCACGCGGATTGCGTCGTCTTCACGATCGACGCGGAGTTCCGGGACGTGTACCGGCGTCACGGCCGCCAGGTGATCCCCACGCTCCTGCCGCCGGACACCGGGCGACGCCGCCGCTAGGGCTATCGCGCGGGGCGATGCCGATTTGCTCTCCGCAAACCAAAGCGCCGGGCTTAGAATCCCGGCCGTGAAGCTCGCGGCCCTCCTCTCCAGCCTAGCACTGCTGTCGTCCCTTGCCGCCTCGACCGAGGGGCGTCGGGGCGCCTCCCCTCCGGCGCCGGCCGCAGAGTGGCGCTCGTGGGGGGGAGATCCCGGCGGGACCCGCTTCTCGAGCCTCGCCGACATCGATCGGAGCAACGTCGCCCGGCTGCGCCGGCTCTGGACCTACCACACGGGCGACCGGCAGGAAGCGACGCGCCTGATCGCCCTCGAGTGCACTCCCCTGGTGGTGGACGGCGTCCTCTACCTGTCGACGCCGTCCAACCGCGTGGTCGCGCTCGATGGCGAGACGGGCGCGGAGATCTGGCGCTTCGATCCGCACGCCTCGGCGTCCAAGCGCCGATTCCAGGCGCACCGGGGCGTCGCCTACTGGGAGGGGACCACGGCCTCCGGGGAGCGGCAGCGGCGCATCCTGAGCGGGACCTACGACGGGAGGCTCTTCGCGCTCGATGCGGAGACGGGGCGTCCGGCGAGCGGTTTCGGCGACGGCGGCTCGATCGACCTGCGGTCGGGCGTCGCCGAGCGCTGGCCCGCGTCCGAGTACGCGGTCACCTCGCCCCCCGCCGTCTATCGCGATCTGGTCATCACCGGGGCCGCCGTCCCCGAGGGACCGGGCCTGGGTCCGAGCGGCGCCGTGCGCGCCTTCGACGTCCGCACAGGCCGGCAGGTCTGGCGCTTCGACACGGTGCCCCTACCCGGCGAAGCCGGGCACGAGACCTGGGAAGGGGACTCGTGGCGCGATCGGACCGGAGTGAACGTCTGGTCGATCATGAGCGTCGATCTGGAGCGCGGCCTCGTCTTCCTCCCGATCGGATCGCCGGCCTACGACTTCTACGGGGGGGACCGGCGTGGCCAGAACCTGTTCGGCAACTCGCTCGTCGCCCTCGACGCCGCCACCGGAAAGCGCGTCTGGCATTTCCAGATGGTCCACCACGATATCTGGGACTATGACCTCCCGGCCCAGCCGGTGCTGGTCGACCTCGATCGCGGAGGACGGCGGACCGCCGCCGTCGCCCAGGTGACGAAGATGGGGCTGGTCTTCGTCCTGGACCGGAAGACGGGCAAGCCCGTCTTCCCGGTCGAGGAGCGGCCAGTGCCCCGCTCGCCGGTGGCGGGTGAGGCGACGTGGCCGACCCAGCCGATCCCCACCGCCCCGCCCCCGCTCTCGCGCCAGCAGGTCACGCGAGCGGAGCTGAGCCGGGTCACCCCCGAAGCGGCGCGGGAGTGCGCCGCGCTCTTCGACCAGCTCAAGCACGGCCCCGCCTACACCCCGTACGGCCTCGACCTGACCCTGGTCCTTCCGGGAACCCTCGGCGGCGCGACCTGGTCGGGGGCCTCGTTCGATCCCGCGACGGGTTACCTCTACGTCAACACCAACGAGACCGGCGCCGTCGGCCGGATCGTCGAGCAGCCCGCGGGCTCCCGAACTCTCTTCCACCGCACCAGCCCGGCGGGGGAGTACGCGCGCTTCTGGGACAGCCGGCGCTGGCCCTGCGTGGCCCCGCCCTGGGGCCTGCTCCACGCCATCGATCTGAAGCGGGGGGCTGGCCCTGCGTGGCCCCGCCCTGGGGCCTGCTCCACGCCATCGATCTGAAGCGGGGGACGATCGCCTGGCAGGTGCCGCTCGGAATCGTCGAGGAGCTCGAGGCCCAGGGGGTGCCGAAGACCGGCACCTCCAACCTGGGAGGCTCCATCGTGACCGCCGGAGGCCTCGTCTTCATCGCCGCCACCAACGACCGTCGCTTCCGCGCCTTCGACAAGCTCACCGGCAAGGAGCTCTGGGTGACGCACCTCGAGGCGAGCGGCCACGCCACTCCGATCACCTACCGGTCGCGCAGCGGCAAGCAGGTCGTGGTGATCGCCGCGGGTGGCGGAGGCTACTTCAGCGACACGTCATCGGACGTCGTGGCCGCCTACGCGCTCCCGGACTGAGGCCCCTTCGATGACGGCTGAGGCCGAATTCCGGGACGGCCCGAGCCCGATTTCGGCGTCTCCCCGATTGACTTTCCGGTTCCGTCGCGCCAACCTGCGGCGCAAGGATTTCTGAACAGGGTCACCTCCCGGTCTCATACGCCGAGGCATCCCCGATGCCTCGTTGGAACGGAGGAGGGTAGCCATGGAACGCAGGAACGCCGCCCGCGGTGCTCCCAGGTGTCTGGGTCTGGTCATGGGCGCTCACGTCATCGTCCTGCTCGCCGCGGGAGCCGTGACGAGGCTGGAGGGCCAGGTCCTCTACGGCTCCATCGTCGGGAGCGCGCGCGACCCGAGCGGCGCGGGCGTGGCAGGGGCCGCGGTCAGCATCACCCACCTGGAGACCAGGCTGTCCCGGGAGACCGTCACCGACGCCACGGGCACCTACGCCTTCTCGACGGTTCCCACCGGCACCTATGCTCTCAAGGTGAGCCTGCCCGGCTTCAAGACCTTCAGCCGGCCGAACGTGCCCGTGAACCTCAACAGCGTCACCCGCATCGACGCGGCGCTGCAAGTGGGCCAGGTGACCGAGGACCTGGAGGTCACGGCGGAGCGGCCGCTGCTCCAGGCGGACCGGGCCGAGGTCCGGGTGGACCTCGACCGCCGCGAGCTGCGTGACCTGCCCGTCCCCCTGGGCCGGAACTACCAGCAGCTCTTCAAGACCCTACCCGGCTTCACGCCGCCCCAGGACGCCCATTCGGTCCCCTCCAACCCCTCCCGCTCGCTGGTGTTCAACGTGAACGGGGCCAGCCGAAGCTCCAACAACACCCGCATCGACGGGGTCAGCTCCACGAACGTCTGGCTCCCCCACGTCTCGGCGTACGTGCCGGCCCTCGAGTCGATCGAGACCGTCAACGTGGTGACGAACAGCTTCGACGCCGAGCAGGGGCTCGCCGGGGGCTCGGCCATCAACGTCCAGATCAAGAGCGGGACCAACGACTTCCACGGGTCGCTCTTCGAATACCACCACAACCAGCACCTGAGGGCCCGGAGCTTCTTCCTCCCCCCCGAGAAGGACAAGGGGAAGTTCATCTACAACCAGTTCGGAGGGGCGCTGGGCGGCCCCATCGTGCGGGACAAGCTGTTCTTCTTCGCGAGCTACGAGGGAACGAGGGACCGCGAGAACGTCAACCGCATCGTCTCGGTGCCGACGGAGCCCCTGCGGAGGGGGGACCTGTCCGCGTCCGTCAATCCCATCTACGACCCCCTCACGGGGAATCCCGACGGCTCGGGAAGGACGGCGTTCCCGGGGAACGTCATCCCCCCCGGCCGCATCGACCCCATCGTGCAGAAGATCCTCCCCCTGATCCCGCTCCCGAACCTGCGCAACCCCGACGGCACGATCCCGGAGCTGAACAACTACTTCGTGTCCGCACCCTTCCTCTTCGACCGCTGGACCCTCGACACCAAGATCAACTGGAACGTGACGTCGAAGCTCACGCTGTTCGGGCGGTACAGCGTGCTGGATTTCTACACGTTCAACGAGACCGTGTTCGGGGACCGGCTCCAGGGGGAGCCCATCGGAGGCGGCAATCCCGGCACGGGCCAGGGCAAGACCCACAACGTCTCCCTGGGCGGCACCTATACCCTGACCTCGAACCTGGTGATCGACGCCAACTTCGGGTTCGTGCGGATGAACACGGGGGTCGAGCACTCGGACATCGACCAGAACGTGGGGCGCGATCTCCTGGGCATCCCCGGCACCAACGGGACCCGGCGCTTCGAGGGCGGCTTCCCCCTGTTCGACGTGACGAGCTATCACCGGTACGGCGTGACCGAGACCTACATGCCGTACTACCGCAGCGACGACCAGTACCAGTACGTGCTGAACGCCACCTGGATCAAGGGCAAGCACAACATCCGCTTCGGAAGCGACCTCTACCATCAGGCCCTGAACCACACCCAGCCCGAGTTCACCGGCACCAGCCAGGGCCCGCGGGGCGGCTTCGTGTTCGGCACCGGGCCCACGCAGATCCGGGGAGGGCCCTCGGGAACGAACTTCAACAGCTGGGCCACTTTCCTGCTCGGCCTTCCCACCCAGGCCGGGCGGCTCCTGGAGACCGACGACCAGTACAGCACACGCAACTGGCAGTACAGCTTCTACGCCCGCGACCAGTGGCAGGTCAGCTCCAAGCTCACCCTCTCCTTCGGGACGCGCTGGGAGTACTTTCCGATCCCCACCCGCAAGGACCGGGGCCTCGAGCGCTACGACGTCGCCACCAACAAGATGGAGATCGGCGGGATCGGCTCCGTGCCGAAGGACCTCGGGGTCAAGGTCAGCAAGACGCTCTTCGCGCCCCGCGTCGGCGTGGCCTATCGCGCCACCCCCACGTTCGTGATCCGGGCCGGCTACGGGATCACGAACGACCCCTACGCCCTGGCCCGGCCCCTGCGCACGAACCATCCCGTCCTGATCAACCTCAACGTGCAGGCGCCGAACGCGCTTGGCTTCGCCAGCCGGCTCGCCGACGGGATCCCACCGATCGTCGCGCCCGGTCTCGGCAACGGGATCATCGGCGTGCCGGGGAACGTGGCCGTCATCACCCTGCCCGACCGCTTCGACCGCGGCTACGTCCAGTCCTGGAACCTGACCATGCAGAAGGAGCTCCCGGGCGGGCTCGTGGGCGAGATCGGCTATGTGGGCACGCGCCAGATACGCCAGCTCGGCTTCCGGGAGCTGAACTGGTCGCCCATCGGCGGCGGACGAGCGGGACGGCAGCTTTTCGGGCCCTTCGGGCGGGACGCCCAGACCCGCATGGTGGCGCCCGCGGGGGACAGCCGCTACGACTCGCTGCAGACCCGGCTGGAGCGGCGCTTCTCGGGCGGCCTCCAGCTCGCGATCCACTACACGTGGTCGAAGTCCCTGGGGATCGCCGGCAACGACGACAGCGACGGCATCGCCCGCATCAAGATCCCGGACTTCTATTACCTCAACCGCGCGCTCAGCGGTTTCGATCGGACCCACAACCTGCAGATCACCAGCCTGGTCGAGCTCCCCTTCGGCAGGAACAAGCGGTGGCTGAACCGGGGCGGGTTCCTGGCCGCGGTGCTCGGCGGGTGGCAGGTCAACAACCTCCTGAGCTTCTACAGCGGCACGCCGTTCAGCGTCACCGCCTCGGGCACCTCGCTCAACGCCCCCGAGAGCGACCAGCGGGCCGACCTGGTCAAGACCAACGTCCAGATCCTGGGCGGGATCGGCCGAGGGAACCCCTACTTCGATCCCTTCGCCTTCGCCCCCGTCAGGGAAGCGCGCTTCGGCACCGCCAGCTTCAACGTCCTGCGCGGCCCCGGCTACGCGAACTGGGACCTGGGCCTTTTCCGCGAGTTCCGCATCCGGGAGAAGCTCAACCTGCAGTTCCGACTGGAGGCCTTCAACGTCACCAACACCCCGCACTTCAACAACCCGGGCAGCAGCAACAACACGAACGTGTCGAACATGCAGCTCAACCCCGACGGCTCCATCCGGAATCTCAACGGTTACGCGGAGGTGACCAGCGCCTACGGCGAGCGGCAGATGCGGGTGGGTCTCCGGCTGGGCTTCTGAGACCGCTGCACTTGGCGTGCGCCTTCCTGGTGCGCCTGCTGACGGCCGTTGTCGCGTTCGTCGCGACCGCTGCGCCCGACACCCAGGAAGCGTCCGCGCCGCGTCGGCTCGAGCCGCAGGACCTCTTTCGCGTCGAGGAGGTCGGTGCAGTGGCTTGGGCCGGAGATGGAAGCCGGGCGGCGATCGAGATGGTCCGCCCGTCCACCTTCCTCGACGCCCCTGAACGAAGAAGCGACATCTGGATGGTGGACGCCCAGGCGAAGACCATTCGCCGCTTGACCGACGGCGCCCGGAGCGGCATGGGATTCTGGAGCCCGGCCTGGTCGCCGGACGGACGCCGGCTCGCCTTTCTCTCGATCGACGGCACGGCCGTCGTCCGACCCTGGATCTGGGAGCGAAAGGGCGGGGAACCGAGAGCGATCGAGGACCTCGACCTGCCGCTGCACTTCTCCGATCCGCCGATCGTTTGGCTCGACGGCGATACGCTGCTCGTCCTCAACTGGCCGAAGGGATCCTGGAAGGAGGGCAGCCTTCACCGGTCGGTCTATCGGAGCCGGTACGCACAGGAGCTATGGCAGCGAGCGCGTGAGATGAGGGAGCCGGCAGTGACGGTCCTCGAGTCCGGAGGCCGCGGTCAGACGATCCCGCCTCGCCCCGAGGCCGAGCTCGTGCGGGTGAACCTGGTAAGCGGCAGCCGGAGCCTCGTCGCCCGAGGTCCGATTCACCGCCTTCAGGCCTCTCCGGATCGCCGGTCGATCACCTTCTTCGCGTCCAACCCGGGCGTGCCCACCGAGCCGGTATCCGACTTCCTGGAGCATCAGGAGCTCTACGACTCCGTGAACTGGGGGAGCGAGCTACACGTCTTCGACGTGGGGCGAGGCAAGGACCTGGCGAGCCCGGTCCGCCTCGTCGATCAGGACTTCGACGGCATCCGCTGGTCGGCCGGCGGTGGCAGGCTCGTGCTGGCGGGGAGGATTCGCGGAAGCAAGGGCGGACGGGATCTCGTCCTCTACGAGGCGGCACAGATTCGCAAGCTTTCTCCCCGGCCGGGGGCCCGGGCGATCTCGGCCACCTGGCTAGGCGAGCGTCTGGTCGCGCTCCTTCTCGATCGGGATTCCGGCCGGCTTGATTGGTGGGCTCTCTCAAGCGAGGCCGCGCCGGTCAACATGACGGCAACGATGCGGTCCGCGCCGTCCCAAGCGTTTGCGATCGACGGCGGCAAAGCGCTTCTCGGCGAGGCGGACGGGGACCTGTGGCGGATCTCCCCGGGATCCATACCGAAAAACCTGACGGAGGAGCTCGACCCGCCCCTCACCGGTATCAGCCCGCTCGACGTGGTTCACGGCGTCTTTCAGGCGCGAGTCGGCGGCATCGATGCGATCGTGCGAGTCTCGGGCGAGCACGCTCGCCACACGCTCCTTCGCGGCCCGGGCCCGGCTGCACGGCTTCGATCCGTTGCGCCGACCGGCGAGGCCGCCGTGTGGACCGAAGAGGGCGCGGACGGCTCGCGCCTCTGGCTCTCCCTTCGAGCGGAGGAAGGCGGGACAGAAAGGGCTGTCGAGCTCTGGCGCGGCAACCGATGGGTGGAAGGGGTGCGGGCCGGCTCACCGCGGGCGATCAGCTACAAGACGAAGCTGGGTGAAGCCCTCAAGGGTTGGGTGCTGCTTCCTCCCGGGTGGAGGGAGAGCGAGAGAGTGCCTTTCGTCGTGGTCGTATATCCGGGGGCGGTCTACGATGACTCGGAGCCAGCGTCATTTCGACTTCCTTCCGCCGATTTTCTCCACCCACAGCTCTTCTCCGCGAAAGGCTACGGCGTCCTGCTCCCGAGCATGCCGATGCCCGACGGACCGCTGGACGACATGATCGACCGCCTCCCCACAGGCGTCCTGCCCGCGGTCGACCGGATCATCGAGCTGAAGCTCGCCGACCCGGACCGCATCGCGCTCGTGGGCCAGAGCTTCGGCGGCTATGCGACGCTCGGGCTGCTCACGCAGACGAATCGGTTCCGGGCGGCGATCGCGAGCGCCAGCTACTCGGATCTGCTGAGCCTCTACGGCACCTTCTATGGATCAGCACGCTACGGCGACGACGGGACCCCGCAAGCCCACCAGGTCCTGCGCATCATGCAGGTCGAGAGAGGCTACGCCGCGCAGGGAGGGCCGCCCTGGAAGAGGCTCGAATCGTACCTCCACAACAGCCCCGTCCTCCGTGCGGACAAGGTCGAGACGCCCCTGATGCTCGTCCATGGCGACATGGACTTCGTCCCCATGCAGCAGGACGAGGAGTTCTTCACCTCGCTCTACCGCCAGGACAAGCGATGCCGCTTCGTCCGTTACCACGGCGAATCGCACACCGTCGCGTTGAGGCCGAACGTGCTCGACTTGTGGTCGCGGATCGAGGCCTGGCTCGGAGAGTTCCTTGGCGGCGCCGGGGACCGCTCACCGAGGTCGGTCAGCCCACGAGGGGAGTGAGAGGACGGGCGGAGGGCGCCGGAAGCGGAATCCCCAGCCACGCCGCCATGGTCGCGGCCAGCTCGGGCAACGTCGCCTCCCCGGGCAGGCTGGTCTCGCCACCGGCAGCGTCGGGCCGGATGGCCAGCATCTCGTCCACTCCTTCCGCCAGCAGCAGGTAGAGCGTCTTCCCGCGGTAGGCGGGGCTCTTCTCGGCGTTGAGCCACACGTAGTAGGAAAGCTGCTCGACGTCGACGAACGACCCCAGGGGATCCTCCAGGGTGGGGATCTGGTCCGTGGACCGGGGGCTCGAGAAGAGGAGCAGGCTGGAGAACGGCTTCATCTTGTCGCGCACGCCGAAGCGCGCCACCAGCAGGCGCGGCTCCGCGCGCTTCAAGGCCTGCACCGAGGCCCACTCGACGAACGTGTTGCTCACGAGCAGGGTCCCGTTCCCGCCCAGGAAGACGTCGCGGACGAAGGCCCGCACGACCTCGTCGGCCGTCCCCTCCGGCGGCCGGATGTCCAGGCCCCGGGCGTAGTCGGCGAGCTCCTGGGGGCTCGACACCCCGGCCAGCACCCTCCGATAGAGCGAGCGGCTCAGCTCCTCCCGGTAGCCGCGCAGCCGGGCGTAGCTGAGGCCGACGGCGCGGGCGGAGCCCGTCGCTTTCTCCTCGCAGAGGGCGTGGAGCGTGTCGCCGGCTTCCACGATCCAGGCCTCGCGGGGGTCGAGCCCGGCGGAGTCACCGAGGGAGGAGAAGAGCCCGGCGAAGAGCGCCCGGAGGAACGGCTCGGAGGCCTCCGCCCCTTCGAGCCGGAGCGGGACCCGGGTCCCCATGGCCCTGAGCTGCCGCCAGAGCTGGTCGCGTTGGATGGCGATCCCCTGCCCGTACAGGACGACCACCAGGCGGCGCGGAGAGCCCTTCGGGTAGAGCTTCTCTTCGACCTGGGGCTGCAGCCGCTGGAAGACCTGGTCGACCTCATGCCGCCAGGGAGGGAACAGGCCCTTCCGGCGGAGCAGGGCCTGTGTCCTGTCTTGCACTTGTCGGGCATCGCCTCCCCGAACTTCGCCGCAGCCCGCCTCGGTCTCCACGCGCCTCAAGCCGGCGAAGGTCTCCGCGAGCTCCGGCCCGGGGAGACCGGCCAGCCTCTCCAGGAGCGCGCGCAGGTACGCCTTCTCGGGAGCGAAGAGGCTCGGCCATCTCTCGACCTCGGACCCGAGGTAGGCGCGTGCTCGCGCAGCAGGCTCGCCGCTTCGAGGGTCGCCCCGAGTCTCATGGTCCTCAGTAGGCCAGCTCGCGGAGGGCCTGGCCCTCCCCGGGCGGCAGGGTGAAGCCCAGCACCCGCCCCAGCGTCGGGGCCACGTCGGTGGTTTGGATCGGCCGCTCCGAGATGAGCCCTCGGGGGATGCCGGGCCCCAGCGCGAGCAGCCAGAGACGGCGGCACGAATCGTCTCCGCTGCGGTGGTTTGCGAAGCCGTTGCCGCTCGCGTCGCCGTCCCGGCCCATCTCCGGGGCCACGAGGAGGGTGGTGCGCTCGCGGTATTGCGGCAGGGACTGCGCGTGCTGCCACAGGCCGTGGACCAGGCGGTCCGTCCGCCGGATCGCCTCGAGGTGGAGCGAGTACGCCCCGTAGTGCGCGATGTCGACGTCCCAGAAGTTGACCACCAGGAGCGAGGGGGCGAGCCGGCTCATGATCTCCTTGGTCATGAAGAAGGTCAGCTCGTCGCCGCTGGTGGGGACCATGGGGTCGTCGAAGTAGTCGAGGAGCGAGCGGGCCAGGGTGGTCTTGAGATCCGTTGCCAGCACGCGGCCGGACTCGAAGACCCTCCAGCCGAAGCCCTCGTAGCCTTCGTCCAGCGCGGAAACCATGCGCTCGGCCAGGGCCTGACGGTCTTCGACCCCGGGCCCCGCCTCGGTGCTCACCGCCGACTTGATGGTCTCCACGAGGAACTGTTTGGGCAGGATCACGTTGGCCGACCAGGGATCGCCGTAGTCCCGGAGCTTGCTCCCGCCCAGCAGCCCGAAGCTCTTGTTGCTGGCGACCACCCAGGCTTCCTCGGGGGCCAGGCCTCGCTGCTTGCGGAAGCACTCGAACACGGTGGGAGTGGTGGGGGCCTCGCCGCCGTAGGCGTCCACGTTCTGCAGGCAGCCCGTGACCAGGGCGCCCGTAGCGTTGAAGTGGCCGGTGAGGCCCTCGTAGCGGGCCTCGGGGTAGAAGAGCCCCTGCGGTACGAGGTCGGACACGAGGTGAGGGATGTTGGTCCAGCCCTCGGGGGCGAAGGTCTCCTCCCAGCGCACGCCGCCGCCGAAGGTCACCACGATCGCGCGCCGGTCCGGCTTGGGCCGCTCGCGCGCCGCCTGCGCCGCGGCGCCGCGGGGCAGCAGGGCGTCGGCGAGCAGGGCGGCCGCCCCGCGAAGGAGATCGCGTCGCCCCCCGCCCGGTCCTTGCATCCGATAGCGCCTCGAGGCTCAGTACTCGACGATCTCGCCCCCCTTGATCTTCCGGGCCTCGCCCGGGAAGTCGAAGGGGTGGTCCACTCCGGGAAGGATGTCGCCCTTCGGGGAGTAGTAGGGCGAGGCGTCGGCCACGACTCCCTGGCCGCCCTTGTCCGTGAGGGTCAGCCGGGTGATCAGCTTGGACGAGCGGTAGCCGTATTTGAAGGGCATCACCAGCCGCAAGGGAGCCCCGTGCTCGGGGCTGAGGGGCGCCCCGCCCATTCCCAGCGCGAACAAGCTCCGCGGGTGCAGGAGGTCCTCGAAGCTCACGTAGTCGTAGTAGCGGTCGGCGCAGTCGATCCGGACGAAGGCCGCCTCCGGCTTCGGCTCCGCGAGCTTGAGCAGCTCGCCCCCGCGAAAGCCTTCCCACCGCACACGCGCCGACCAGCACTGCACGCACTTCAGGCGGCTGCTCTGGCCGACCCGGGGCAGCCGCTCGAGGTCGGCACGCTTAAGGCGGAGCGGATTTCCGGCCAGCCCTTCGATGCGGAGCTCCCAGCCCAGGAGGTCGGGCACCGGGATGGGGTTCCACTCCATCACCTTCAGCCCGAAGCGGTCCGGAGTGTCGGTGGGCAGGATCCACTTGCGGCCCGGAGCCCCGGCACCCGCCCGGGCGCTTCCGACCGCCGCGCCGATGAGGAAGGCGGACTCCAGGAACCGCCTCCTCTCAATGCTCGCCATCATCATCACTCGGTCGCGTGAGCGTCAGGGGCAATAGAGCACCGGGCGCGGGAAGTGTCAAGGTTCGGCTCATTCGCACCGGAGAGCCACCATCGGGTCCACGCGGCTGGCGCGGCGCGCGGGCCGAACAGCCGCCAGCACCGCGAGCCCAGTGGTGACGGCGAGGGTCAGGAGCAGCGCCTGCGCGTCCCAGGGACGCACGCCGTAGAGGTAGCTGCGCAGATAGGTCGCTCCCCAGGACCCCAGCCCCGCACCCGCTCCCAACCCCACCGCCGCCAGACGCAGAGCGCCACCCGAAATGGATCGCCCGATGGCCTCCGGGGCCGCTCCGAGGGCGATTCGAATCGCGATCTCGCGAACGGACTGCGCCACGAGCGACCACAGCAGTCCGTAGATGCCGACCGCAGTCAGGAAGAGCGCAAGGACTGATGCCACGCCCAGGAGCCACGCCGCTCCGCGGAATCGAGCGACGCTCCGATCGACGCGAGCGGCCAGGGCCGTGACGCTGAGGACCTCGAGCTGCGGGTCGAGCGACGCGACCGTTCGGCGCACCAATCCCGCAAGGGCGCCGATGTCGGTGGTCGAGGTCACGACGAGGACGCCCTCCGTTTGTGGCTTTTGCGACAAGGGGAAGTAGACGCCGGGCATCGGCTCTTTCGCAAGATCGCGATAAGGGACGTCGGCCACGGTCCCCACTACTTCGAAGGACCGGGCCCCAACCACGGGGACCTCGACCCGGGAGCCCGGGGTCGCTCCTCCCAGGAGACGGGCTGCCCGTTCGCTCAGGATCACGACGGGCGGACCTTCCGCGCGATCCTCGGCCCCGAAATCACGCCCGCTCCGAATGCCGATTCCCAGGGTACGGAAGGCGTCCGGCGCTACCACGTGCACGCTGGCGACGAGACCTCGCGGCGAGCCCGGCCGGTTGAGCGCGCTCGTGAAGAAGGGGCATTCGATGGGCAGACAGCTTACCCAGCTCGCGCTCTCGACCCCCGGCAGCTGTTGCAAGCCGCGCACCGCGTCGTCGATGAATGCGGCGGCAGCAGCCGGCGGATAGGTGGCGGGGGGCAGCCGCAGCTCAGCGGTCGCGACGCCCTGCGAGCGGAAGCCGAGATCCGCAGTGACGAGAGAAGCCAGGCTGCGGACGAGCAGGAGGGCGGGAAGCGTGACGGCAAGCGCGAGGGCGGTCTCGAAAGCGACGAGCAGGCCGCGCCGGCCGGTGAGCCGGAGCCGCCGGAGACCCCCGCTGGTGACCCCGGCGCCGCCCCGCAAGAGCGCCGAGGCGTCCAGGCGCGTCGTCTTCCATGCGGGAAGGAGGCCGAAGATCAGGGCCGCGGTTGCGGCGAGAACGAGAGACGGCGCGACCCGCGGCCAGTCGGCGCGCCAGGCGGCGGGGTCGAAGGTCACCCCGAAGGGGGCGGTGAGGATGGTCGGCTCCACGACGCCGAGAAGGGCCAGCGCCCCGCGAGTGAGAAACACGGCGAGGAGCCCCCCGGCGCCGCCGACAAAGAGCGCTTCCGTCAGGGCGCCCCAGACGAGGCCGAGGCGAGGAGCACCCAGGACTGCCTGAAGACCGAGGGTGTTGGCTCGTTCGAGGCCGCGCGCCAGGAATAGGTTGCCGAGGTTGAGACCGCCGAGGAGGAGCACCAACCAACCCGCGGCTCTCAGCAGGAAGACGGCGTGGAGGATCTTGGGATCGATGGCCTCCTCGCTCAAGGGGATGATCTCGAAGGGGACGGGGAAAGGGTCGTTGAGTTCCGGCCAGAGAGCCTTCACCTGATCGCCCACGATTGCCGCCTCGGCCCTGGCTTCGGACAGGTTGTGCCCGGGTCGCAGGCGTGCAATGCCGGCCCAGATGGTCGTGTTTGGAGACTCGATCGCGCGGGCGGAGTGGCGCCAACCCTCGCTCAGCATCCCGACTGGGGCCATGGTGGCAGGGATCCACGCTTCCGGCGATTGAAGGCCTCTCCAATCGAACCATGGGTGTCGGAAGTCCCTGGGCAACACCCCGACCACCGAGAAGAGCTCACCGTTCAGGGCAACCTTTTCGCCGACGATGTCAGGGCGCGCGTCGAAGCGCCTCCGCCAGAGCCCTTCGCTCAGGATGACGACTGCATGGCCCAAGGGGTTGAGGTTCTCGTCCTCTCGGAACAGCCGACCGAGCAACGGGCGCGCGCCAAGGACCGCGAAGAGGTTGGGCGTCGCGGCGCAGACGAAGAGTCGAATGGACTCTTCGCTGCGTGGGAGAAACACGACGCCGTAATGGAGCCAGGCCACGTCCATGGTGCGGCTCTGCTCTCGAAGATGGCGGAGCTTCGGGTAGGAGGTCGCCATGCGCCAGGACCCTCTCTGCCAGATCGCCACCAGCTCGTGAGACCGCTCGAACGGGAGGGGAGGAAGCACGGCGCGGCCAACGAGGCGAAAGATCAAGCTCGGCGCCACGGCCACGGCTACGGTGAGAACCGCCACCGCCGCGAAGCGCGGCCGTCTCCAGAGACCGCGCAGCGCCCACCCGCTTTCCCGGAGCAGCAGGGCAACCCAGACCGCGACTCCACGAGCGACCTCACCCTTCACGCGCCGTCTCCCGTGATCCAGCGTCGTCCAGCAGGCGCCGCGCCTCCGCCGTCGCCTCCTCCACGGTCGTGACCGCGCCGTCGAGCTGGCGCTCGTAGACCGCCTCGAGGATCCGGCCCATGGCCGGACCCGGGGCCATGCCGAGGGCGATCAGGTCGCGGCCGCGCAGCAGCGGCGCGGGCGGCCGCACGGCCACCTCGAGCTGCAGGACCCTCTCGCGAAACCACTCCATGGCCACCGGCTCGAACCGCCCGGGGCGCCGGCCCAGGCAGTCGGCCCGGGCCACGCGGTAGAGCAGGTCCGGCTCGCACTTGCGAGCCAGGCGGCGGATCGCGCCGTCCCCCACCCGATCCCGCTCCTTGTACAGCTCTCCCGGCTTCAGATGGTCGCGCACGAGCGCCGCCACCTGACCGCGCACGTCGTAGCCGAGCAGGGTGTGGACGTTCCAGCGGTCGAGGAGGGACAGGGTGGGCGCGACCCCCGCCTCCTCGTGGCCGGGGGAGCGGATGCGGCCATTCTCGTGCTTCGTGGTCGCGGGCTTGCCGAGGTCGTGGCAAAGCGCGGCCAGCATCACCGTGAGGGCTCGCGGCCGGTCTCCCGCGAGATCACCGATGAGGCCCGCGGCCTCGTCGATCACCTGCAAGGTGTGCGTCCACACGTCGCCTTCCGGGTGCCATTCCGGGTCCTGGGGAGTCGAGGCCAGCGGGATCAGCTCCGGGGCGACGGTCTGCAGCATCCCCCACTCCTTCATCAGGGCAAAGCCGATCGAGGGCCGCCGGGCCTTCAGCAGTAGCTTCTCGATCTCGCCGAAAACCCGTTCGGCGGGAAGCTCGACGAGCGGCATCACCGCGCAGAGTGTGGCGGTGGCGGGGTCGACCGTCAGCTCGAAGCGGGCCGCGAGCTGTACCGCCCGGAGAGCGCGCAGCGGATCCTCGCCGAACGTGTCGGGGTCCACCGCCCGCAAGATCCGGGACTCGAGGTCCCGTCGGCCCCCGTGGGGATCGACCAGCTCCTCCCGGAGCGGGTCGTACATCAGCGCGTTGATCGTGAAATCGCGCCGGCGCGCCGCCTCCGCGACCGTCAGGTCCGGATCCCCGACCACCGCGATGCCTTTGTGGCCGGGTCCCACCTTCGAGTCGCGGCGCGGGAGCGAGACGTCCACCGCCCCGGGCACGCCCGGGAGGCCCGACAGCTTGAAGACCGTGAAGGCCTGGCCGGCCGCGTCCACCTTGCCCACCGTGCTCAGCACCCCGGCCAGCCGCTCCGCCGGCAGGCCGAAGACCTCGACGTCGAAATCGGCCAGGGGCAGGTCGAGGAGCGCGTTGCGCACCGCCCCTCCCACCACGTAGGGCCGCCCGCCGGCCGCGCGCAGGGCCTCGACCAGCCGGCGCAGGCCGGCGGGAAGCTCCAATCGGGGGGCGTCCGTGGCCACGGCTGAGGGTAGCACGCCCCCCTTGACGGGCCGGTGCATCGGTGTATTATTACTGTGATACACGAATGAACCGCCTCCTCCGCGTCGAACCCGCGCTTGCCACCCCGATCTGGAGCCAGATCGAGGAAGGGATGCGCCGGCTCGTGGCCTCGGGCGCGCTGGGCCCGGGGCAAGCCGTCCCCTCGGTTCGCGACTTCGCCTGCGAGCTCCGCGTCAACCCGGCCACCGTCTCCAAGGCCTACCAGCGCCTGACCGAGCAGGGAGTGCTGGAGGTGCGGCGCGGCGAGGGGACGTTCGTATCCGGCGCCCCGCCCGCCCTGGGCCGGGCGGAGCGGGCACGCCTGGTGCGCGACGGGGCCGCCCGCTACGCGAGCCTCGGCCTGACCCTGGGGGCGAGCCGGGAGGAGGCGCTCGATGAGCTGAGGGCGGCCTGGACGGAGCTGGGGCGGCGAGGAAAAGGAGAAGAGCGATGAGCGGCGACGTCCCTCACGAGGTCCTGGCGGTGCGCGACCTGACCGTGCGCTACGGCCGCCAGGTGGCGCTCGATGCCGTGTCCCTGGCGGTTCCCCGGGGCGCGGTGTACGCGCTCCTCGGCCGCAACGGCGCCGGCAAGTCCTCGCTGATCCGCTGCCTCCTCGGCCAGCAGCACCCGGCCCGCGGCCACCTGAGCCTTTTCGGTCTCGACCCCTGGACGAACCGGCCGGCCCTGATGGCCCGGGTGGGCGTGGTGCCCGAGACGCCCGACGCGCCACCCGAGCTCTCGGCCGAGCAGCTCTCGGCCCTGTGCGGCCGGCTGAATCGGCAGTGGGACCGGGCGGCCGTCGCCGAGCGGCTCCGCCGCTTCGACGTCCCGGCGCGGACCCCGTTCCAGCGCCTGTCGAAGGGGCAGAAGGGGGCGGTCATGCTGGCCCTCGCTCTCGGCCACGGGCCGGAGCTGCTGATCCTCGACGATCCGACCCTGGGCCTCGACGTGGTGGCGCGCAACGCGGTCTTCGGTGAGGTGATCGGCGAGCTGGCGGACCGGGGGACGACGGTATTCGTCACCACCCACGACCTCGTGGGGATCGAGGGCCTGGCCGACCGCGTGGCCATCCTCTCGGGAGGGCGGATCGTGGTGGAGGAAGAGATGGACGCGCTGAAGGCGCGCTGGGCCCGGCCGCTCGAGGAGATCTTCACCGCGGTCGTCGGCGAGAAGGGGGCGGCGTGAGCCTGCACGGCATGAAGGCCCTGGTCGCGATCGCCGGGCGGGAGCTGCGGCGGCGCTGGATGATCCTACCCGCGGCGCTGGTCGTGGGGTTCTTCCCGCTCGTGGCCCCTCGACTGGGCTGGAAGGCGGCCGGAGACCCGGTGGTCGGCCTGTTCGGCTGTCTGGCGCTCGGCCTCGTCGCCGCCCTCGCCACCGGTCACAGCGTGATCGGGGGCGAGCTGTCGGCCGGGCGCCTCGGGTTCTTCTTTTCCCGGCCGGTACCGTGGTGGTCGATCTGGGCCGGCAAGCTCTCGGCGAGCGTCCTCCTCACCGCCCTGGTCGGAGTGCTGGCGGCCGTGCCCTGGCTGGCCGCCCACGGCGCCCAGCCTTTGAGCGTTGCGTCCCTCCTGGACCTCTCGGGCTCGTTCTTCGTAGCGGGCCTCATTCTTCTCGCGGTGGGCCTCGCGCACGCGGCGAGCATCGCCCATGGCTCTCGGTCAGGGCTCGTGGCCGCCGACCTCGCCCTTCTCGTGGCCTGGCTCTGGGGGCTGTGGGCCGCCGGTCCGCTGATAATTCTCGGCGCCATGTGGGTGCTGTTCCTCGATCGTTCGCCTCACAACTACCTCCAATGGCCCCTCGCGCTCGCCCTCCTCGCCGCGAGCGCAGTCCAGGTGTACACGGGCCGCACGGACGCCCGCCGCAGCCACTTCGCGCTCTCCGCGACCTTGTGGAGCCTGCTCTTCGCGGGCCTGGCCCTGGTCTCCGCGGTCGGCTGGCGGCAGCTCCAGGCCACGCCCAGGGATCTCGGTGACGTCCTGTGGGCCGCGGGCGCGCCGCGAGGCGACTGGATGTACGTGGTCGGCCACGTGCGGGGACGGATCGGATCCTGGTTTGCCCCGGTGTTCCTGCACCAGGCGGGAAGCGGCCGCTTCGTCCGGCTCGGCATCGCCGGCCAGGCCACGCCTCCGGCATTCTCGGGAGACGGGCAACAGGCCGCCCTCCTGAAGGTGGAAGACTGGGGATCCGCGGGTTGGTCGGGCGCCCGGCTCTATCTCGCCGACCTGGCCTCGGACCGTCCGTCCCTGCGGGCGGTCCCCCTCGGCATTCCTCCGCTGCCCAAAACGGAGCCGACTCTGGCATTTTGCCCCGCCGGCGATTGCCTTCTGCTCGCCCAGGACGAGGCCTTGACCCTCTACGACCTTCCGTCCGGGAAGAGCCGCTGGACGGCCCCGCCCCTGCGCGGCCGGTGGATCGAGCCGGTCGTCTTCCACGACCGCGAGCTCCTGCGCGCGTACCGGCGATGGAACGACGGCACGACCTCGACGATCGAGATCGTGACCGTCCGGCTCCGGGACGGATCGCAGCAGCCGACGGGCCGCCTCGAAGCTCCGCAAGGCGCGTGGCTGCGACCGAGCGTCGCCGGAGAGCGCCTGCTGGTCCTGCACCACCGCATATCCTCCGACCCGGCACAGGCGAGGCCGCTCAGGAAGGCCACGCTCCACGACGGGGTGACGGGCGCTCTTCTCCGAACCCTGGCCGAGAACGTGGCGGACGTCGACGCGGACTTCCTGACCGACGGCCGCATCGCGCTGGCGGAGATCCGCGAAGGAGCCGGGCGCCTGCGCGTGCTGGGAAGAGACGGCACGGAGGGGCGCTCCATTGACCTGGGTCCGTTGCAGCGTGCGTCGCTGGAAGGCGAGCCGGAGCCGGGGCGCCTTTTCCTCGGCCTGGGCGCGTGCCCGATGTTCCTGCCGGTGGACTGCGAGGCCGCCCTCGTCGACGTCGAGTCCGGGCAGGTCACTCGCGAGCCGAGTGTCTCTCCTGCGCGTCCCCTCTGGCACCCCCGCCTCGGCCTGCGGCATTTCCGACCCGAACCTGGGTCGCTGGGGGCCACCCTCTTCCGCAGCTTCGACGGCCAGCTCGTACGACTCGATCCGAAGGGCGGAACCCGACAGGTCTTGCTCGGAGGCGCCCACCCGCAATAACCGATCGATAGGACGGTCGACCTCCTAACCCACAGACAGCAAGCGCTTTGGCATCCTAACTCAGAGCCGGAGCGCTCTCACCTTCTTTAATTAATTTAATATTGACTTAAGTAAAAATGAAGGTAGAATTGATATCGACTTTAACTTAAGTGGAGCGTTCCGTTGGAAAGTGCCGCAGCAGCAAAGCGCTGGATCGACCTCCTGAGCGAAGAGGACCTCGCTTTCCTGAAGAGGTTCGTCCTGGCCTCGGGCTCGCTGAAGGAGCTGGCCCAGGCCTACGGGATCAGCTACCCGACGGTGCGCCTGCGCCTGGACCGGCTCATCGAGAAGATCAAGGTCCTCGACAGCCAGGAGATCACGAGCGCCTTCGAGCGGACGCTGAGGGCGCAGTTTGCCGAAGGCAGGATCGACGAGGAGACGCTGAGGGTCCTGCTGGCCGCTCATCGAGCGGAGATGGGAGGGTCGTCGTGAAGCGACTGTTTGGGGCGATGGGCCTGTGCGTCTTGGCCGTGGCCGCCCAGGCGAGTGAAGTCCTGCGCGAGATCTCCTGGGAGCGTCAGAAGCAGGAGGGCGCGCTCCTGGCGGGAGCCGTCCACCCGGCGGACGATTCCGCCGCGTTCGACTACCTCGAGGTGAAGAACGCCGAGCCGGGGGCGCGGACCATCACCCTGCTCGAGCTCGAGCGTCCGGGCATCACGAAGGCGCGCTACGCTGTGGTCGGAGAAGTGCGCTGCGAGGGAGTCGACGGGGCGGGATACCTCGAGATGTGGAGCACCTTCGCGCAGTCGGGGAGCTTCTTCTCGAAGGCGAGCCTGACCGGCTCCTCCCCCTGGCGCTCCTTCGCCCTGCCGTTCGACGCCACCGGGGCAACCGGTCCTCCGCACACGCTCGTGGTCAACCTGGTCCTTCCCGGTCGGGGGACGGTGCACGTGGGCCCTCTCCGCCTCGTCGAGTACACCGAAGACGAGCCTCCAGGGAGGGCGGGCGGAGCCTGGTGGGGCCCGCGGACGGCCGGGCTGGTCGGGGGTACCGTGGGCTCTCTCCTCGGGTGCCTCGGTGGCGTCATCGGGCTGCTCGCAGGTCGGGGAAAGGGACGCGCCGTCGCCATGGGGCTCGTGAAGGGAATGCTCGGGCTTGGAGCGATCTCGCTGGTCCTTGGCGTGGTCGCCCTCTTCCGCTCGCAGCCGTACGCGGTCTTCTATCCCCTCCTGCTGGGCGGGGTCCTCGGCGTCGGCTTGCCGTCATTCCTCATCCCGACCCTGCGCCGCCGTTACGAGGAGCTCGAGCTGCGAAAGATGAAGGCGCGGGACCTCTCCGCGGGCCACCCGGCATAGCCGCGCCCGGGCCGCCGCTTCCTCACCCGCGCTCCAGGGTCTGGATCATCACGTCCAGGCAGCGCTCCGACGCCTCGACCAGCAGCGCGCAGAGCGGCTCGGTGTCGAAGCGGAAGGCGGCCTGGAGGCAGGCGGCGAGGCGCGGGCCGTCCCCCGCGGCCAGGATGGGCGGGCGCAGCCCCCCGCGCACCATGAGATGGGAGGCGGCCAGGCGGGAGACCCGGCCGTTGCCGTCCTCGAAGGGCAGGATCTCGACCAGGCGCGCGAGGGCCAGGGCCCCCTGCTGCGCCGGCTTGAGCCCGCGCCCGCTCTCGCTGTTGATCCACTCCTCGAAGATGGAGAGCCGCCCCGGGATCAGCTCCGGCGGCGCAGGGGCCACTCCCTCCCGCGCCCGCGCGCGGCTCCGCCAACCCGCGTCGACTCCGCAGAGCGCCCCGTGCCAAGCGCGCAATGCGTCCATGGTGAGCGGGGCCTTCTCGTCGACGGCGGCCCGGGCCTGCCGCAGGCGCCGGATGGGCTCGGGGGTGGAGCCGCTGCGCGAAGCCACCACCTCGTCCCAGGTCGCCCGGAGGCCGGAAAGCTCGAGGCTGCCCAAGAGCTGCGCGTCCTCGATCGCCTCTTTCAGGGCGGGCTCGGCGGGGTCTCGTCCCTTCAGCAGGGCCAGGAGACGCTTTTCCTTGAGGGCCGCGCTGGCGGAGACACGCAGGCCGCGCACTTCGCTCATTCATCGACCCCCCACCCTATCCCTCCCCACGTCGGGGGAGGCGATCATCGCTGCCGCGTCCGGCTCCGCACTTTCCTAGGCATTCTAGGCGCGCGGCCGGCGACGGTCTACAATGCTTCCGGGGTTCGTCGAGGAGGCAAGGTGCCGATGATCCGAACTGCTCTGGCCGTCCTGCTCGCCCTGGGCCTCGCGTCGGCGGGCCGGGCGGCAGACAAGAAGAGCGACGAAGCGAAAAAGGGCGACGAAGGCAAGAAAGGCAAGCGGCCCGCCCTCGAGCTGCGCGCCCTGCCCCGCTTCGCGTTCTCGCCCGCGAGCATCCATTTCACGGCCGAGCTGACCGGGGGCGACGATGTCGAGGAGCTGTACTGCCCGGACGTGGAGTGGGAGTGGGGCGACGGTGGCAAGAGCCAGCAGGAGTCGGATTGCGCCCCCTTCGAGCCGGGGACCAAGATCGACCGCCACTTCACCGCGGAGCACATCTACCAGCTCTCCGGGCGGTACCTGGTCAAGGTGACGCTGCGTCGGGCCGGCAAGACCATGGCCGCCCAGACCCTCCAGCTGACCGTCCGCCCAGGCCTGGGCGACCGGACGAACGAGCCGAACTAAGGGCCCGCCACATCCTCGATGCACACGGAAGCGGTCCTCGAAACCGCAGCCCGGATCATGGCTCCCTACCTGGGGGAGAACATGGCCCGGGCTTCGGCCCGTGCCCATTGCCAGAAGCTGGGCATCGAGGGAGGCGAAGTGACGCGAGAAAAGGCGGAAGCCCTGCTCAGCAAGCTGGCCACCGGCCTCTCGGTTTTCGTGGGGCGCGAGAAGTCGGCGGCCATCGTGGAAGAGATCCGCCAGGCGCTGGCCGGGGTGGCTCGATCATGACGACCTCCCCCCGGCGGCGGGACCTGATCCTCGGCCTGGTGGGCGTCGGCAGCGTGGTCGCCTTCGTGCCCAAGCTCTTCTGGCGCGAGTCCGCCCTCTACCAGGACTTCCTCACCGAGGAGGTCCTGGTCTACTCCGGCAGCATCGTCAAGCTGGTGTTCCTGCTCCTGAGCGGCCTGTTCGCGGTGCGGAGCGCCCGGCGCCTCGAGGAGGGCAACCCGGCTCGCCGGCCGTGGGCCCTGCTGGGCGGGGGCTTCCTGACCTTCTTCCTGGGGCAGGCCATCCTCGGCTTTCACGTGATGGTGCTGCGGCAGCCGAGCCCGTTCCCCTCGGGGGGCGACCTGTTCTTCCTCGCCGCCTACCCGTTGCTCATTGGCGCCCAGGTGGAGTTCATCCGTGCCTATCGCGCGGTGGGCCTCGCGGTGGGGACGGTCGCGGAGCACGCCGGCCTCGCCCTCGCGGCGTTGGCCGTCCTCGGGGTCGTCGACTTCATGCTGCTGAGGCCCATCCTGGCCTCGCCCGCCCCGGCCCTGGAGCGTTATTTGAACGCCGCCTACCCCACCCTGGACTTCGCCCTCCTTGTCCCCATCATGGTCCTCATCCGCATCACCTCGAGGTTCCAGGGAGGGCGGGTGGCCTTCGTCTGGACGATGCTGCTCACGGGCGGCGTCTGCCTATGTGCGGGCGACATCGCCTTCGCCTACTTCTCGACCATGGGCAAGCGGGGCCTCGACCCGCTGGCGGACGTGCTGTTCGTGCTCTCCTACCTGTTCATCGCCCGGGGGACGATGGCTCAGTACGAGCTGCTGACGAGCTGACGAGCGACGGCTATCCCCCGCTCGACATGCTCTCCAGGAATTCCTTGTTGCTCTTCGTCTTTCCCAGGCGTTCCAGGAGCAGCTCCATGGCCTCGACGGCGGAGAGCGCGGAGAGCACCTTGCGCAGGATCCAGACGCGGTTGAGCTCCTCCTTGGGGATGAGCAGCTCCTCCTTGCGGGTGCCGCTCCTGAGGATGTCGATGGAGGGGAAGATCCGCTTGTCGGTGAGCTTGCGGTCGAGGACGATCTCGGCGTTGCCCGTCCCCTTGAACTCCTCGAAGATCACGTCGTCCATGCGCGACCCCGTCTCCACCAGGGCGGAGGCGATGATGGTGAGGCTGCCTCCCTCCTCGACGTTGCGGGCCGCCCCGAAGAATCGCTTGGGGCGCTGGAGCGCGTTCGAGTCCACCCCGCCCGAGAGGACCTTGCCCGAGGGGGGGACGATCGTGTTGTAGGCCCGGGCCAGGCGGGTGATCGAGTCGAGCAGGATCACCACGTCCTTCTTGTGCTCCACCAGCCGCTTCGCCTTCTCCAGCACCATCTCCGCCACCTGCACGTGGCGGTCCGCCGGCTCGTCGAAGGTCGAGGAGATGACCTCCCCGTGGACGGAGCGCTGCATGTCCGTGACCTCCTCGGGCCGCTCGTCGATGAGGAGCACGATGAGGACGATCTCGGGGTGGTTGGCGGTGATCGCGTTGGCGATCGCCTGCAGGAGCATGGTCTTGCCCGTGCGGGGGGCGGCCACGATGAGGGCGCGCTGCCCCTTGCCCAGGGGGTCCATGAGGTCGAGGACGCGGGTGGAGAGGGCCTCGGGGATGGTCTCCAGCCGGATCCGGTCCTGGGGGTAGAGGGGGGTCAGGTTGTCGAAGAAGATCTTCTCCTTCGCCTTGTCCGGGGGCTCGAAGTTGACCGCGTCCACCTTGATGAGGGCGAAGTAGCGCTCGTCCTCCTTGGGGGGGCGGATCTGGCCGCTGATGGTGTCCCCCGTCCGGAGGTCGAACTTCCGGATCTGGGAGGGGGAGACGTAGATGTCGTCGGGACCCGGCAGGTAGCAGTACTCGGGGGCGCGCAGGAAGCCGAAGCCGTCGGGCAGGATCTCGAGCACGCCCTCCGAGAAGATCAGCCCTTCCTTCTCGGCCTGCGCGCGCAGGATCTGGAAGACCAGCTCCTGCTTCTTCATGGTGGCCGCGCCCGGGATCTCCAGGCCCTTGGCCACCTGGGCGAGCTTCGTGATGCTCATCTCCTTGAGCTCGGCCAGGTCCAGCCGGTTGCGATCGGCGTTCGCCGATGGCGGCGGGACGGGGCCCACGCCCTCCGGGCGGGCTTCCGCTACCGAGTCGGCGCCTTCCGGCTCCGCCGTGGCGACCGCGGCTTCGGGCGGCGCGTCCTCGGCCGAGGTGGCTCCGGGGCCGGACTCCTGATCGCCCCTGGACTTCGGGGGACGCCCCCGCCGCTGAGCATTGGGCGGGGGCTTGGGCGGTTGGGGAGGTGCGTCGTCGTTCGCCATGAGGTCTCTCGGTGGAATCGGAATGGGGGGAGCGGGCGCTTTACCGCGTGCTCAAGGTGACCGGATGAGCAAACGATAGTGGAAGCGCCGCGTGGATGTCAACTGCGGGGCCGATCGTTCATCGACCCCCCACCTCCACGATCAAGGCCACGCCCTGCCCGCCCCCGATGCAGAGGCCGGCCAGCCCCCGCTTCAGGCCGCGGGACTCGAGGGCGTGGAGCAGCGTAACCAGGATCCGCGCCCCGGAGGCGCCGATGGGATGCCCGAGGGCGATCGCCCCCCCGTTCACGTTCACCCGCGCCGCGTCGAGCTTCAGCTCGCGCACCACGGCCAGGCTCTGGGCGGCGAAGGCCTCGTTCAGCTCGAAGAGGTCGATGGCCTCCGCGGCGAGCCCGGCCTTCTCCAGGGCCTTCCGGACCGCGGGGACGGGGCCGATGCCCATCACCCTCGGGTCGACCGCGGCGGAGGCGTAGCTCACGATGCGAGCGCGGGTCTTGACGCCCAGCCCCTTCGCCCGCTCCGCGCTCGCCACCACCAGGGCCGCCGCCCCGTCGTTGAGGCCGCTCGCGTTGCCCGCGGTGACCGTCCCGTCCTTCTTGAAGGCGGGCTTCAGCCGGGCGAGCGACTCACGCGTCGCGTCCGCCCGCGGGTGCTCGTCGGTATCGATCCGCTTGGGCTCTCCCTTCTTCTGCGCGATCTCCACCGGCACGATCTCGGCCTGGAAGCGCCCTTCGCGGAGGGCGGCCGCGGCCCTGGCCTGGCTCTCCGCCGCGAACGCGTCCTGGTCCTCCCGGGTGATCCCGTAGCGCTCGACCAGGTTCTCGGCGGTGATGCCCATGTGGATGTCGTGGAAGGCGTCGGTCAGGCCCTCGAGGAGCATGTGGTCGAGGACCTTGCCGTGGCCCAGCCGCTCGCCCCAGCGCGCCCCCGGCAGGAGGAAGGGGGCCCGGCTCATGCTCTCGATCCCGCCCGCCACCACCACCTCGGCGTCGCCCGCCCGGATGGCCTGGGCCGCCAGCATCACGGCCTTGAGGCCCGACCCGCAGACCTTGTTCACGGTGTGGGCGGGGACGGTCTCCGGCAGGCCGGCCTTGATCGCGACCTGGCGCGCGGGGTTCATGCCCTGCCCGGCTTGCAGCACGCAGCCGAGGACGACCTCGTCCACCTGGTCGGGCCGGACCCCGGCGCGCCGGACCGCCTCGCGCACGACCACCGCCCCCAGCTCAGGGGCGGGCACGTCCTTCAGCGCCCCGCCGAAGGTGCCGATGGCGGTGCGGCAGCCGGAAAGGATGACGGCGTCGGACATCATCGGCGAGTTCCTCCTGCCTACCTCATCATACGCGTCCCGGAACGGGGCCGAATACAGGTAGCATTGGAGGTCTATGGCGCCCACCCGTAATGACGTGCTGCGCCTTCTCGACGAATACGCGCGCCGACCAAAGGCCTCGGGCCCCGTCGCCCTGAGTGAGCCGTATCTCGAGGCCGTCGAGCGCTGGGAGACCCTGCCCGAGAACGCCGAGCGGACGGAGAAGGGCTGGGTGCTGCGCGCCGACCGCTCATGGCGGCAGTCGATCGCCCGGGCGCGGCTGGTTGGCTGACGAGCCGCTGTGGAGCCGTTCGCGCGTCTCGGCGCCGCCCTGAACGAAGCAGGGGTGCGCTTCGTCACCATCGGTGTGGCCGGGGCCAACCTGTGGGCCCGGTCAGGCCACACGATGTTCACGACTCGGGACTATGATCTCTTCCTTCCGCCCGACCCCGAGAACGCACTCCGGGCCTGGCAGGCTGCCGACGCGGCCGGGCTCGACCTCTTCTGTGGCGACGATCCCTGTGGCGACGATCCTCTCGACCTCCCGCGCGACCGCTTCCTCGCCGAACGAATCGTCGAGCGCCGCTCTCTCGTTCGGGCCACGGACGGCGCGGGCTTCGACGTCGATTTCGCCCTAGTCATGGCGGGCTTCGCGTTCGAGGAGGTCTTCGACCGGCGGCGGACCTTCGAGGTCGAAGGCGTACCGATCGGCGTGGCGCTCCTCCGGGACATCGTCGCCTCGAAGGCCGCGGCGGGCCGCGAGAAGGACCGGCTGTTCCTGGCCGCCCACGCCGAGGCCTTGAAATCACTTATCGAAGAGGGCGACTGAAGCCTACGGCTAGGATACTGAGGGACGACATGCCCGCACACGTCGGAATCGTGGCCTGCAGCACCGAGGGGGCGGCGCTCTGCTACCGCACGCTCTCGCTCTACGGCAGCGAGCGGCTGGGCCCGCACGCCCATCCCGAGGTGAGCCTGCACTCGCATTGCCTGGCCGAGTACATGGGCCCGATCCGTCGGGGCGACTGGCAGGGGGTGGCCCGCCTGATGCTCTCCTCGGCTCGCAAGCTCCACGCCCTGGGCGCCGACTTCCTGATCTGCCCGGACAACACCATCCACATCGCGTTCCCCTGGGTCGCGAAGGAGACGCCGCTCCCCTGGCTGCACATCGGGGAGGTGGTGGCCGCGGAGGCGAGGGCGAAGGGCTTCCGCCGGATCGGCGTCCTGGGGACGCGCTACACGATGGAGGGGCCGGTCTACCCGGAGAAGCTGGGGGCGGTGGGCCTCGACCAGCGGACGCCGAACGCGGACGAGCGCGCCCGGCTCGACCGCATCATCATGGACGAGCTGGTGTACGGCCGCTTCACGGAGGACTCGCTGGCCGCGTTCCAGGCCGTGATCCGGAGGCTGGCCGAGGAGGAAGGCTGTGACGCGGTGGTGCTGGGGTGCACCGAGATTCCGCTCCTCGTGACCCCCGACCGCTCAGCGCTGCCCACCCTCGACTCCACGCGCCTGCTGGCCATGGCCGCGGTGAACCACGCGATCGCGCTCATGCCATCGTCGTGAGGTCCGGGGCGTCCAGGCCCTACTTCTTCCTCGCGGTCCACGACCCGCTCTCCACCACCGAGCCCTGGGATCTGTCGAGGACGTCGTAGGTGCCCCTGCACTCCGCGCCCTCCACGGTGCCGGCCATGGTGACGCCTACCTCGCCGTCCGGGGGCCGGAAACTTGCCGTCAGCTTCCCGTTCTCCACGACCAGGGACTGGAACGACGACGTGTAGGTCGCGCCGTTCTCGGGGCTGGGCGTGATGCTGCCCGAGAGCTTGCCGCTCGCGTCCCGGGAGAGGGTCATCTCGAAACGGCCGGCGCTGCCCCCGGTCCAGGTGCCGGACCAGGTACCGAGGAAGGCGCTCTCGTTGGCGCCCGTGGTCTCCTTCTGGTTCGAGAGGGCGAGCGAGCCCAGGCCGGCCGCCGCCACGAGCA
>WNGL01001486.1_pt1 | contig 35637 bp, 25 predicted proteins | sample 5400591 | NCBI WGS metagenome assembly WNGL01 (sample SAMN13153377, study PRJNA577476) | soil metagenome | isolation source: 80 cm soil or saprolite under Garry oak tree replicate 1 | place: USA:California | collected 2016-06-15
GACTGGCTCGTTGTGAGCTCTCGACCCTGCAGACCCTCCTGCGAGGTTCCTGGACCCGACAACGCTTGCGTGACTGCCTGCCCGCTCTGCAACGCTCTCTGGTCAGTCGACAACGCCAAAAGCGGCTTTCCCAAGAAACGGAGGTGCAACACTGGCTCCTTCAACAGCTTGGTCTACCCCAAAAGGAGGCTCTCATGGCCTAAAGTCCGCGCCTATGGGGGGTTCACCTGGGAGGAACAGGGTCGACACGAGGACACGTGAAGGCAAAAAGAACTCACCCGAGAACCGGAAAGAACGGTATCAGAGGCATAACGGGCAAGTCGCCAAATACTGCAATGACGAGGCCCATTCCACTCCCAGAATACTTCCGACCCTCAAACGGGCTTCCCAGGCCATTTAGCCCTGAGCAAGAGAAATATATGGAGCGTGCTGTCGAGTGGGGTTTCAATCCCAAACGGGCTTCCCAGGCCATTTAGCCTCCGCTCAGACACTCCATCACTCCCACCTCTCGGAAATTGCTCAGCTTATACGACAAAAATGAAATCCTCGCTTGGTCGTGGCCTGTCTACCGTCTCCACTTTGGCCAGACACTGCGCACAGAGCGGATAGAAGCGCACACTATTCTGCTCAGATTTCAGGTATTCAGCCAGCTTTGAGTGTAAAAAGAAGAAGCTGTTACAAATCTTGATCGATCTGGGCCTTCTGCAGCTTCCCGCTATAATCTGTGTAGACTACCTTCCACTCGGTGAACACATCGAGGCCAGCAAGACCTGCCTCGCGGTGGCCGTTGCCGGTGCCGCGAGTGCCACCGAAGGGGAACTGAATCTCTGCACCGGTTGTTCCCGAATTGATGTAGAGAATGCCGGTGGTGATATCGCGCATGGCTCGCTGTACGCGGTTGATGTTCTGAGTGTAGATCGCGCTGGACAGTCCGTATCGGGTCTGGTTATTGACAGCGATGGCCTCCTCGAACGTGCTGACTGCGATGACGGAGAGGGTGGGGCCGAAAATTTCCTCCTGGGCTAAGCGCATAGCAGGGCGTACATCGGCAAAGAGGGTGGGGTGATAGAAATGCCCTTTGGCCAGTTCTCCTTCATGGGCAACGGAGCCGCCGGTGATTAGCGTGGCACCTTCATCCTTGCCGATCTCGGTATAGCTGTGAATCTTCTGCAATTGTGAGGCATTGATCACCGGCCCAACATCGATGGACTCGTCCAGGCCGTTGCCCAGGCGCAGTTGCTCAATGCGTGGGACCAGTTTGTCTAGCAGTTGCTGGCGTACTGTGCTCTGCACGATGACGCGGCTACAGGCTGTGCAACGCTGGCCGGTGGTGCCGTAGGCACTCCACAGAATGCCCTCTACCGCTAGATCGAGGTCCGCATCGTCCAGCACGATGACGGCGTTCTTGCCACCCATTTCCAGGGAGACCCGTTTGAGCGATTTGGCGGCTTCGATAGCCACATGGCGACCCGAATCGGTTGAACCGGTAAAGGAGATCACTGCTACGTCGGGATGGTGCAAGAGTGCCTCACCAACGGTGTTGCCGGGGCCAAAGACGATGTTTACGACGCCTTCCGGCAGACCTGCTTCATAGAGAAGCTCGACGAGGCGCAGTGCGCTCAGGGGGGTATCGCTGGCCGGTTTGAAGACGACGGTATTGCCAGCGACGAGGGCGGGAAACATCTTCCAGGTGGGAATGGCGATGGGAAAATTCCAGGGGGTGATACAGACCACTACACCTACAGGATCGCGCATGGCCACGCCGGATTTGTTGGGCAGTTCAACGGGGACGCTGTAGCCAAAGAGCCGTCGTCCCTCGCCACCCATGTAGTAAGCCATATCGATGCCTTCCTGCACATCACCTCGCGTCTCTTTGAGTACTTTGCCCATTTCCTGAGTCATGGTACGGGCCAGCTCTTCTTTGTGGCGCAGCAGCAGTTCACCTACACGGTAGAGGATCTCTCCGCGTTTGGGGGCAGGCACCAGCCGCCACTTTGCGAAGGCGGCACGTGCTGCATCTACCGCGGCGTTGGCCTCGGCCTCGCCCGATAGTGGAAAATACCCCAGCAGTTCGCCGGTTGCCGGGTTGTAGTTGGGAAATGTCTGGCCGCTTTGCGCTCCCTGCCATTTCCCGCCGATGTAATTCTGGAAAACGTGAACTGTGGTGGTCATAATCTCTCCTTCTTTTTGTCCTAACAACAATAATTGCAGAATGGATTAGCCTGCCACTGCGGCAGGCTAATCCATTCTGCAATTATTGTTGTTAGAGAATGCTCTTGTTGAGGGTTGCCAGGAACTCCATGTTGTTGTTGGTCTTGGACATATGTTGCAGCAGGGCTTCCATGGCTTCCAGGCCGCGCTGGTCGGCCAGCGTGGAGAACATGCGGCGCATGACGACGACGGCACGAAGGGTTTTATCGTCAAGCAGCAGCTCTTCGCGGCGGGTGCTGGACAGTGAGATGTCGATGGCGGGGAAGACACGGCGTTCGGCCAGCTTGCGGTTGAGTACCAGTTCCATGTTGCCGGTACCCTTAAATTCTTCGTAAATTACATCGTCCATGCGGCTGCCGGTATCGACGAGGGTCGTGGCGATAATGGTCAGGCTGCCACCCTCTTCAATCTTACGGGCGGCACCAAAGAAGCGTTTGGGCGGGAAGAGTGCGCTGGGATCGAGACCTCCGGAAAGGGTACGTCCACTGGGCTGTACGGCGAGGTTATAGGCACGGCTCAGGCGCGTGATGCTATCCAGCAGCACGACTACGTCGCGTCCACCTTCCACCAGGCGTTTCGCTCGCTCCAAAACCATTTCGGCTACGCGAGTATGGGCCTCGGTCGGTTCGTCAAAGGTGGAGCTGATCACCTCCGCACGCACGGAGCGTTTCATATCGGTGACTTCTTCTGGTCGCTCACCGATCAGGGCGATCATTAAATGTACATCGTCATAGTTTTCAGTGATCGAGTTGGCGATGGATTTAAGCAGCATGGTTTTGCCAGCTTTGGGCGGTGAAACGATCAAGCCGCGCTGTCCACGGCCAATGGGGGCGACAAGGTTGATGATACGACCGGAGATATTTGAGGCACCTGTCTCTAGATCGAACATCTCGCGGGGAAAGATTGGAGTGAGGAAATCAAAGTGGGGACGACGTTTAGCAACTTCAGGGTCTAGACCGTTAATGGCTTCGACTCGCAACAATCCGTAGTACTTTTCGTTATCCTTGGGGGGACGTACCTGACCGGAAACCATGTCTCCTGTACGTAATCCGAAGCGACGGATTTGTGATTGGGAGACATAGACGTCCATGTTCCCCGGTAAGAAACGTTCCTGGCGCAGGAACCCGAACCCATCCTCCACAATTTCCAACACACCGGCACTAAAAATGTTTCCTTGTTGTTCGGTATTGGCCTGGAGGAGGCGAAAAACGAGGTCTTGTTTCTTGAGGGTACTGTAGCCAGGTAGCGCAGCATGGAAGCTACGCAGCTAAGGTGGGAAAAGATTACATATTGTCAGTCATACAAGTTCTCTTTGGAAATACCTTCAACGACTTGTGGTGACAACGGTGCTCATGGGAAATTACAAGAGGTTGCAGCGTATGTGCTTACCATCAGTGTAACACAATGACCACATAGAGAAACCAACGGAAAACTCTTGGTTGGTGCAGTACATACCTCTGGAGCTAGCTTGAATATACCATAAGCTCTAAAAGATGTCAAGGGCTATTTCCCTTGAGGCAGGGCTTCTCAAAAGTCGGGGAGGTGGAAAAAAAGGGCTGAATGGCAAACCTTGCTTGATGTGAGCGTGAAACCGTCTCTTTTTTCCCTCATAATGAGCGTAGCTCAAGGCAGGTTTGCCATTCAGCCGAAAAAAAGAACCGCTCCCCTGTAGTCTAAAGAGATACAAAGAGGAGAACCACCGGGTAGTGGCTCTCCTCTTTGTATCTCTTCAGTACTATAAAATTAGCGCACAGCAGCTTCTGCTGGCAACTGGCTCTCAATCCACTTTTGTAGAGCTTCGCCGCTCTCGAAGGACACGATCAAGGCATAGCGTGGCTTGGGCCCTGGATGCCATGTCGCATGCCAGAGGCGTTGTGAGTCGATCACCATCTGGCGATTCTTTGGCAACGAGATGCGGGACTCTGTTGAAGGATCGTTCTTGTCCTCGCGCAGAAGCATGTAGGAATCAGGATTGTCGGTCAGTTGTAGCCATGCACGTACTACCCAACCCTCTCCATCAGGATTGAGGCGGTTGTTATCATCTAGGTGCAGGTTATGGATGCCTTCAGCTTCGGTATTGGGATTCAGCTTAATAATACGTACACGTCCAAAGTTGGCCGCCACATACTTCGTCCACTGTACGAGGGTTGGACACACTTCCGCATTCTTCGTCCACATGCCATCTTTATCTGGCTTGCCATGATCCCAGAAGCCACGGCATTCCATTTCGCCAAAGGCAGAGGCAATCGGCGCAAAATTGGTATCACCACCACTCTTCCAATCCATATATTCAAGCTTCTCCCATTCCTCTGACGGAACTGGAGGCCTATCATAATCTTTCAGAATAATAAACCCCTTCTCTTGAAGCAAATCGAGTTTAGCGTGCATTAATCGCTCCTTGTAAAACTATTTTCGGGAATAGGGTATCAACGAACTCGCACCTTGTCAGTATCCATGAAGAATACATTACCAGTGTCTAATAAGTGTGTTGTCAAAAGTCCATTGATGCCAGAACGAGGCAATTGGATTACGAAGCAATGGACCTTTCCATCGTACTTCTTCATAACCCAACCACATTGTATCATAGGTTGGCTAGTGGGTATACAGCTTTGGGCGCGCGTACGATTTTTGCACTGTGGCAGGCTGCCCCCATAGGCGTGAACTGAAGCCCTGCTGTCATCCTGAGCGCAGCGAAGGATCTCTGGCTGGGCCCAGCGCCGATCCAAAGCTCGCGCTGAGAGCCTGCGCCTCTCGAGAAGCGAAGGGATGACAGCTGGCGGGCGGGGAGATCTCATGGGCGTTCCCTTGAACACAGGTCCTTCTTGGCTGAAGTTCACGCCTATGATGACCGCCCCTCCCCATGCTGGATTACATAGGAGGCATTTGCACAGTATCAGGTTTGGCAAGCAGTTGAATACCTGTGAGGCCGGTACGTTTGGTCGCTTCGGTCACAGAAACGACGATGACGCTGACATTGTCTTCGCCACCACCATCGAGAGCCGCTTTGATCAGGGCGTTGCCGGTCTGCGCAGGATCGGGAACTTGGGCCATCACCTGCTGAATCAGAGGATCACGTACCATATCCCATAAACCGTCGGAGCAAAGGAGCAGTTTATCGCCCGGTTGAAGCTGGACAGTAAAGGAATCAACATCGATGACCGGCTTTTCACCCAGGCTGCGGTAAATCTGGTTGCGCTTGGGATGGGTATAGATATCATCGGGCTTGATAATTCCGGCTTCGACAAGGCTGGCTACCACAGAGTGATCGTTGGTAACCTTGCGTAAGCCTTGGGGTTCGCGGTAGAGATAGGTACGACTATCGCCGACATTGGCGACATAGGCCATATCACCAACCACAAGAGCAGCTGTCATGGTTGTTCCCATATCCGCACGAAGCTCCATGTTATGCTGATGGACAGCCGCGTTGGCCTCCTGCACCCCATCAACCAGCACATTGACCAGAGCGTTCTCGTTCAATGGCTCATTACTTGAAAGGCGAGGTAGCATACTATTCACAATCGTCTGAATAGCCAGGCGGCTCGCATCCTGTCCATTAGAGTGACCACCCATGCCATCCGCCACCACAAACAGACCAAAATGCTGGGTTTGCGAATTATTAGCGCGCTCCCCTTGAGCAGCAAACAGGCTATCTTCGTTGGGCTTATGTTTGCGCTTAATGCCAGGGTCGGAGCGTGTACCCACAAAGAGACTCATGTTCCGCCCTAAATGCTGTTCAACGTTGAAAGACGGCAGGGTCGTTTCCATATCTATTGAACTGTTGCCGGAAGGGAAGATTGGCAGCGTTGGTTGGTCATCCATTGCTGAAACTGGTACCATACCAACTGGTGGAGCTAAGGGCATCGGTGGTGCAGGCGGCATTGGAGCAGGCATGGGACCATTGTTCATCACTGGAGAAAGCTGCTGTATCGCCGTCGGGGGCTGTTGAGGATACTGAAGTTGCCGCGTGTGTACAGGGCGTGCTCTCTGCTGCTCCCGTTTCTCTCGCTCGGCAATCAGAGCAGCATCGCTGGCCGCCCTCTGCGCAGCGGCCCGTTGTTCCTTTTCAAAATGGGCCAGTTCACGGCGACGCCGAACCTGCCTGCGTACAAAGACCCAACTCAAGAGCAAGAGCAGAATGACTAACAGGATGACTCCCCCTACAACGAGCCAGATTTTCGGAACATGGAGTCCAAAGATGTTGATCTCTCCACTGCTTGAGATAGGATTTTTGTCCAAGGAATGGCTATTCGTTGTTGGATTGGCACCACCACTACCGGTAGTGGTCTTAAAGCTAGACAGACTTAAAAAGGTCGTCGGTGCCTGGAATTGGGAATTGAGCTTCCCTGCTTTCTGGAGGTCGGTTTGAGCAGCAGGGAGATTATTGGCATAGAATTCGCCTAATCCTTTGTCCCACGCATCATGCAAAGCATTGGTATTGCTGCCCTGCAAAGGCTGCAACTGCGTACTGACATAATCGCGAATAGTTTGAGCGGTATCCGCGTTGCCCGTGTGCATATCGAAGAGTTGCCCGCTGGCAGTGACAATTGGCATGCCCAACTCACTCGGTTCACTGGGAGAGAGAAGCGTTGGGGTGAGAAAGTGTGCCGCCTGCTGGACCGTAGGAGAGGCGGTGAGGGAACCTTGCAACTCAAGGCCTTGTGAGGTCCTCTGATCTGTAGGAGCAGGAGTGGCATCCAGATTGAGAAAGGGCTGTGGTTGGGTCATGTGGAAAGGGAGTAAAGCCACCCCTTTGTCACAGCCGGGAGAGACTTGACACTGAACGATCCCATCGCTACACGAGCTCGGCTGGCATTGTAAGGTTTTTAAGATCAGCCCTGACGATGTATTCGAGTAGGCGCTACTGGCATAAATCTGGATACCTGAAAGTTGCAGCGTGGTTCTCGTCCCCGCACAGGCAATCTCCTCGGGATTAATCAGTGAGCCATCCGTCAGCACCCAGTTCACCATATCCTGACTGCCAGGAGCAGAGGGCCAGCTCCCGACCAGCACTCCCAGCCCGGTGAGGTTGGGGGAGGAACATTCAGGTGGAGGAGGGACTGTTATAGCAGAACGAGTAGCTACGGTGAGAGTCATGGTATACGATACCGTGAGCCGCACCACGGAGACGCTGGCACGATCAAGAGCCTGTGAGGTACCGAACGTAAAGCCATCAGCCAGACGGGCATGCGAGAGGCGCGAGGTGTGAGAGGAGGCAAAGGCAAGAGAAGGCAGCAAGACCTGTAAGGCAATGAGCAAACCGGAGAGACATGCGAGGATAATCAGTAACCTGAACAACCTTCTGCTCTTGCGTAACGCTGATACGAAACTATACGAATTCATAGCTCTTTCTCCCTTGTAGTGGGTAATGCTTATCGTATTAGATGGTGCCTGCCTTGGAGGTGGGCTTGACCTCTACAAGAGAGTCACTACAGGTACACATATGCAGCAACTCCTCTGCCGAAAGTCAGACCTCACCTCATCTTCCTAAGCGACTACGTATACGCTGCAGCATCTGTGCTGCAGCGGGAATCATCGGGACAACATACGCACACTCGCGCTCCGCATCACTGAATTTCCCTTCACTCTCATAGACCTGGCTTAAGAGAAAGCGAGCCTGATGGTCGGCAGGATTGCGTGTGAGAGCAGCTACGAAAGCTCGTTCGGCAACCGGTAACTGATGCATTCGCAAAGCTACCTGGCCAACTCTGGCATGTAACTCACCACGATTAGGAGCCAGACGCACTGCTTCTTGATATTCACGAAGCGCAGGCTCCAATTGGTTCGTCTCCTCATAACACTGTCCTAAGCGTTCATGCGCCTCAATATCATTGGGTCGCAAACGGAGTGCCTGGGTATAACCCCCAATCGCCTGGACAGGCTGACGTCTGAGAAAGAGCGAGACGTCGGCCAGCAACTTGTGTGTCTCAGGATCGTTAGGATTGAGCTGTAATGAGCGGGTATATGCCTGCACCGCTTGCTCGGGAGAAGGGGGTCGACGCCGTGCAAACACCTGTCCAAAAAGGCGGTGAACAATCGAGTTATGCGGCTCGAGCCTATAGGCTTGTTGCACCGCACCATAGGCATCTTCAACACGGTTGGCATTTATAAAGCCCAGAGCACTGAGAATGTAGGAGCCAGCCGGGCCATTGGTGGTATGCAAGGTAAGCGGAGAGGCCGGTGTACTCCGCGTTGCAACTGGCATAATGCTATTGGGAGTTTGTGGATTCGCTAGAGTTGACTGCTCTTGACCTCCAATAGGGCCAATGGGTGGCTTGACCGCAATGGACGGCAGGTTGATAATAGCCCGTTCCATATCGGCAGCATTCGACCAGCGTTGTTCGAGCGAGGGCGAGAGAGCTTTCATAATTACCTGCTCAAAGGCCACAGAGACATCTGGCCGCAGGGTGCGTACGAGTGGAAAAGAATAGAGATTGGGTTTATTATTGGCGGCGTCGTGACGGGTCAAAACTCGATGCAGCGTTGCCCCCAGAGCATAGAGGTCGCTGCGTGGTTCAGGATTGCCCAGCAATTGCTCTGGCGGCGCGTAGCCGATCGTCATAATAATCGTGGCCTGCCGCTGCGCCTGGAAGGTACGGGCAATACCGAAATCGATCAGCTTAATTTCGTCGCGCTCGGTCACCATAATATTCGATGGCTTAAGGTCACGGAAGATGATCGGGGGCGATTGACGATGCAGGTAGCCCAGCACACTACAGGTCTGCTGCGCCCAACTGCGCACACGATCCTCTGCTATCCCTCGTGCGCCGTTGGCACCGATCACATTGCCTTCTTTTTCCAGCACATCGCCCAACGTACGCCCCTCAATAAAATCCATGACTAAATAGTGTCGTCCGCCTTCGACAAAGAAGTCGCGCACACGCGGAATGCAGGGATGGTTGAGATCAAGTAAGAGCGTGGCCTCGCGAGCAAACCATTCGACGGCCTGCGTACGCTCGGCCTCACTTTGAAACTCATCAAGCATTTCTTTCACTGCGCAGGCTCGATTGAACCGTGTATCGAGAGCCCGATACACGGCGCCCATACCACCGGCGGCCACTGGCTTCTCAATTTTATATCGTCCCGACAATTCTGTGCCAGAGGCTAAACGCCGTTGACTGCCATGGCTATTACCCCCCGAAGGAGTCTCAGAGGATGATGAAGCCGCATAGTTTGGCCCACTTTGTGGGCCACTTGGCCTGTTCAGAGATGCTGCATTATTTGGATCAAATGGATAATTATTCGCCATATCTTTACACCGCTCTTCATCATTGCCTGAACTTCAATACTGCTAAAATACTGTTTGTCACTGCCCAGCCGAAGTTCAAGAACTTTCAACGTTGATTACCAAGTGTTTTATTCCTATGTTGGGCGCATTATAACATATTCTCACTTAGTTGAGCAGTAGGGTAAATCACTCTTCTGTTGAGATGAACGTCACTTTTTCACATCTCTTCAGATAAGTACAGCACATACCTGAATACACATCCCATCTTAGTAGTATATAACCGTCTTAGAATCATTACGAGAGGCGTTACCATTGTAGGAGTGCCTAGCATTGAGCCCTCTACATGCAGCCCTCACCTGACACCTCATGGTACTACAATCGGCATTGCCAACATCTCATAATATGATATAGTAGCACAAATTCGTCGTATACATACGGATAGAGAGCATGTGCTTAGATTCTCAACCAAAACCGTTAACAGCTTGTCCCCTCTTTCCACTACAGATGACACATCTTATGATAAAATACAGCATGTATTAACCAACACAGGAGCAAATAAGCATGCCATCTACATACAGCCAATGGTCAATACGAATTATCCTGATAGCGGCATACGTTTTTGCTCTTTTATCCATCTTCTTTCTATTTCCCTTCCCCACCTACGCTGACGGTAGCTTCCCTTTTCTTGGTGTGCTGCATGCGGGTCAGCGACCCGAGGCCATCGCGGTTGATACTCAGACCCATCTGGTCTATATCGCCTATGAATATCCTGCCCAGCTTGTGGCCTTTGATCCCATTGGCGGCAAGGTGCGTTGGCATATGACAACGGGAGGCTCAGCCACTGACGTACAGGTTGATAGTACAACCCATCACGTCTATGCCGTTAGCTCTCAGTTCAATGATAGAGGGGCAGAGTTAGTTGTCCTGAATGGAGCAACAGGCCAGAGACTGCTAACAGCCGGGACGGGAGCGGGAGATAATGGTATCGCACTGGATATACAACGGCAGCGAATCTTCGTGACCGACACAAACGATGGCGAGGTGAACGTCTTCAGTCTGACAAGCTCCCCTACGGGCCAATTAAGGGCAACATCAGCAACTCTGAAGTTGGGGTCGCACCCTCACGCTCTGGGAGTGGACAGCCACCTGGGCAGACTCTATGTGGGCGACGCCGCAAAAAATGTGGTCACGGTCTATGATGAGGATAGCGGGCGCACCCTGGCAACTATAGCTGTAGCAGCAACTCCCGTCCAGCCCTTGCGTGTAGATGAGACCAGGGAACGCGTTTATGTTGTGTGTTCGGGTGGACAGGAACTGGATGTCATCGATGAACATCGCAATACGATCATGGCTCATGTTCCTGTCTCGCCCTATCCTGAAGGGGTGGCCTTCAATACAGCCACCGGACGCATCTATGTGGCAGACGAAGGCAACAAGGAGGGCAACAACAGCGATACTAGTACCGGCACAACGATTACCGTCATTGATGGGCAATCCTTTGATGTATTGGGAACGCTTCAAGTGGGACATGCACCCGATGGGGTCGAGGCCGATCCCTCCCTACGCCGTGTCTATGTGTCTACAGAGGATAGTGACGCTGTGGTTGAGATCAGCGACTCGATGGATATACCGCTCAAGTCCGATATGAATTTTCACCAGATCACCACTATCCGTACAGGTATTTTCTTATTGCAGCAAGCTACCTACATCACACTGTTTCTCATGGCTCTGACGATCGTGGGAGCGACACTGGGCGTGTTGTTACCGCATTGGCGTGGGCGGGGAACCCCTCAAACTCGGCCAACCGACGCGTCGTCTCACTGATCGACGCATAGCCCTCTGCCGTCACATAGGCAATCCCTGTACGCTTGAGAAAATCGTAGACAGAGGTACAGGAGTAGCTATGGGCAAAACCGCCGGTGGGCAGGATAGCGTTCGTGCCGACACTATAGTTGCCTGTACAGATGGGCGTATACGGGCCGATCAGAATCTCAGCGGCATTGTGAAGTTGGGGCAACAGCGCAAACGGCTCACGCACCTGCACCTCCAGATGCTCCGGCGCATACTCGTTGACAAACTCCACGGCCTCCTGCATATCTGTCGTGAGAATGATGCCACCTGTCCCCTCTGTCGCCTCAAAGACCGTCCGGCAAAAGTTCTGTCGCCACTCCGGCAATGCAGCCATCTTTTCAGGCAATAAGGCCATGACCGCCTCGACCAGGGAGCGGCTCGGGGTGACAAGCAGACTGGAAGAATCAGGGCCATGCTCGGCCTCGATCAGCATATCACGCGCTACTAATTCAGGATCGGCATCAGCATCAGCCAGAATGATCGACTCACTGGGGCCAGCTGGCAGTCCCACATCGACCGTGCCGTAGAGCAAACGCTTGGCAGCAGAAACAAAGCCACTACCAGGGCTGGCAATCTTGCGCACACGCCCAATGCTCTGCGTGCCATAGGCGAGGGCGGCAATGGCCTGTGCTCCACCCACACGGTAGATTTCATGCACATCACACAGGTCGGCAGCTACCAGTGAGGCTGGGTCTACCGTGCCATCGGGGCCAGGAGGAGTGCAGACTACAATACGCGGCACACCGGCGATACGGGCGGGCACGGCAAGCATATACATCACCGAAGGAAAAGCTCCTTTGCCCCGGGGCACGTATAACCCCACGCTGGTCACCGGTGTAACCTTTTCACCCACCATTACGCCAGGAGCCACCTGGGTAAACCACTGCTCATGCGGCATCTGCTGTTCATGAAAGGTACGCACATTGTGAATGGCCTGCTCAATAGCCTGGCGTACCGCAGGGTCAAGCACCTGATGTGCATGCTCAATTTCTTCTCGCCTCACCCGTAGTTGGTCCGCTGTAAGTTGGACGTGATCAAAGCGTGCGGTAAATTCTAGCACAGCATCATCACCGCGAGTGCGTACGGCCTGTAAGATGGGGCGGATGTACTCGATCAAGTTGTCGATCTCAATCTCCGCCCGTCGCAAGAGACGCAGCCGCTGAGCGGCATCCAAAGTTGCCAGTTCATAAAAATGAATCATATGTGATCTTCCTACCAGGATTTGTGATAAATATGGGTCGTGTAAAAATCGCGAAAACCTAACCGGCGATAGATACCTACGCTTATATCGGTCGCCGTTAAAGTGGCTATGCGGTAGCCACGTTGATGTGCCTCAAGCAGTGGAGTTAGCGTCATCGCTGCACCTAATCCTTGCCTACGCGCTTCAGGCACGGTTGCCACACCGTAAATACCGACAATTCCTGCATGTAAGAGTCGCGAACAGACAGTCACCGGCACGTCATCGAGCCAGCCGATATAGTGCCGCCACGGTACATCCTTCGCAAAACCGATCCCTAGATAGGTTTCGTAGTAGAGTTGAATGCCCTTCTCGTCGCTGCCAAAGCCGCGCATAGAGACATTACAATATGTGTGCAACAGTTCCTGATTGTCAACAACTGTGATATGAAAGTTCGTCGGCGTCATGCTAGCCTCGTTTAGTGCCTGCAAATCAGCCACCATAACAGGTTGATCGTACACCAGGGTGAAACCACGTGCCTGCAAATATTGTACCAGATCAGGAGGCTGTGCGGAGGGGCTCACTTTCCAGGCCATCGATGAACAACGCTCTCGAAAATGGTCCAGGGTCGCATCAATTTTAGCATCGACATTTCCCGCTATAAGCGACGTGCGCAGCACAGCACAGATGAAACGCGTAATTATCCACTGCATCTCGGGGTCTTCATGCAGCTCTCCTCCTGCCACGTAACGCCCAAAGCAGGCCATTTCTTCTCACAAGTTGGCTTCAACAGCAGCTATCACTGCCGTTTCCGACATATCAGAAAGTATATCTTGCATACGTGTATCGCTTCTATCCTCTCGCTAACTTATCGGCCAGTTCTGCGGCCTCAACGTCGCCTTTCATCCAACGTGCCCCAAAGATGCCGATGAGACCGGCAATAGCCAAAGCTGGCGTACAGGTAATCAGCAAAGCCAGACTGAGGTCCTGTCCGGCGATACTCTGTGCGGCATGCTGTCCATGGGTGGGATCAAAGATGGTGGCAAGAAAACCCACTATGGAAGGGGAAAAGGCATCACCCAGCAAATGAGCAATGAGTAACGAAACAGCCACCGACGAGGCACGCAAGGCCGATGGTACGACATCCTGTGTCGCGGCTGTACTAGGACCAGTGTAGATAGAGAGCAGCAACGTGGTGATCACAAAAAAGATGCTAAAAATGGTCAGACTATGGAAGGTGACAGCCACCGCGAAGGCTGGCGCACCCAGCAGAAAGCCAATACCACAAACCAGCACACGCGCACCTGGATGGCGACGGTTAAGCAGATCGGCCATATAGCCACCGATAACCGTGCCCGCCATACCTGCCAGTACAATGACCGCACCAGCAAAGAGACCAGCCTGCGCTGAAGAAAGAGCAAAGGTGTCTTTCTGTTGCAGATAGGTTGGTAGGAAGACGGTGTTGACCCCTAGCACAAAGAAGGCAAAACTCTGCATGGCTATCAAAACGACCAGCGTCCGAATGCCTAATAGCATCTTACATTGTGAGAGAACATTAGAGGATACGGAAATGGTATGAGGTGGTTCCTCTATCTCAGGCGCGTTACCGAGAGAGTTCGGATCAAGTTCCAGAGCCTCTTCGTCGGCTTGATTACGCCGCGGTTCCCGCAGTCGCCATGCCAGCAATGCCAGAAGCAAACCGGGAATGCCTGTAAAGATAAAAGCCAGGCGCCAACTGCCAGGATAAAGTCCGGCTAAGGCACCACCAACGACAAAACCAACCAGGATGCCAAATAGTTGACCGCAGTTCCACCAGCTCATGATGCGCGAACGCTTTTCGCGGTTAAAATAGTCGCTTATCAAAGCCGTACCCGCAGGAAAATAGCCCGCTTCACCAATACCCAGTACCATACGCGAGAGAAAGAGCGTGGTAAAGTTGAACGCCAGTGCAGTAAAAGCCGTAGTTAAGCTCCATACCGCAACGCAAGCAGCCACCACATTTTTACGCTTGACCCGGTCAGCCCAGAGACCCAACGGCAGCGTTCCCAACGTGTAGACGATCAGAAATGCCGAGGCAATGTAGCCAATGCCATCCAGGCCAAAGCCCAGCTCCTGTGCAATGACTTTCGCCGCGCCGGAGAGGACGTAACGATCCAGGTAATTCAGGAAGTTGATGCTGAACATCACCCAGAAGACGTAAAGAGCGTAGCGGCTGGAGCTTCGCCTGGGAACATTCAAGCCAGCGTTGGCAGATGGAGCAACATGACTCATGGACTTACCTCCAAATTGGGGGTGAAATAAAACGGCGAGGTCAAAGATGACGTACACTATCTGTACAATATCATAGTTTGCGGGAAGATGGAAGGGGGAAGTCAGAGCAACCCTTGTGGTCAATCCATTTCAAAGACGACGTGTTGCGAGTCAAACGAATCCGATGCAGGAGTGTCATCCTGAGCGCGAGCGAAGGATGACAAAGCGAGATGGTCTCGTCTTTGAAATGGATTGACCCTTGTGGTCCTGGGGTGAGGTTCTTTTTTTGCAAAGCATAATGCCCACAAGGGGCATCACTACCATACACGATAGCTCCACAAGCCGACGCATCCGTATATAGTAGTGACGCCCCTTGCGGGCGTCATGGGGGGGGCGGGCGTCATGGGGGGCGTGCATCATGCGGTGAGAGTCAGGTACGCTACTCCCGCACACTCAACATCTCCAAAAACGCCCATGATTTCAGATCGCGCTCTAAATGGAAACGCAACAGGCCATGCATCACCGCTTCCAGTTCACCTGATAAACGCGCATCCAGGCGAAAACGGGGAACTTCGCTCCATTTGCTGCGCTGCAAGAGCCGTAACACTTTAAGAGCATTCATCGAGAGCGAACTCGCCCATAAGCGAGAACATTGGGGACAGACTGCCCCTCCGAGGGAGGGAGTAAAGCCATTTTCTTGCGGCTGTAGTTCGCTGGCACAATGAGCACATTTACGGAAGGCAGGTTCGTAGCCAATGTGGGCCAGCAGGTGTATCTCGAAATAGCGCAGGAGCAGGTTGGTGCGCATATGCTCCTGGTCGGCTGGCAGCATTGTCCCTTTCTGCTTACGTTGCTCAGTCTCGATCACATCAGCTTCAAGGCTACGCAACATTTCCAGCATCAGGTGATAGACTTCGGGATGTTGGGAGTGCTCTTCGATGAAGCGGTCTACCAGTTCGGCCAGATAGAAACCACAGGTCATATGCCACATATCGTTACGTAATAGGAGAAAATTTTCGCGTACTTCAGCCTGCGTGATAATATCGAGGTTGCGACCAAGCGCGACCTGCAACTGGCTATGGCTGAGCAGTTCCAGGTGTCCTGCTTTTTTACTGATGGGGCGACGTATGCCTTTAGCAATGGCGTGAAATTTGCCTTTATTGGGGGTAAAGAGTGTTAAAACGCGGTCAGCCTCGCCCAGATCAATGCATTTGAGGACGAGAGCCTCGATGGAGTAGCTGTGTTGCTGGCGCATAGTGCATATCCTGATGAGCAGAGCCGACAAACAGATAAACAAAGAAAAAACGTGATCGGGTCAATCACGTTTACAGGTAGTTCGGGAGGCGACGAGCGGATTCGAACCGCTGGTGCAGCTTTTGCAGAGCCGTGCCTTACCACTTGGCGACGTCGCCGCTTACATGTAGAGATGGGAGCGGGAGACGGGGATCGAACCCGCGACTTTCTCCTTGGCAAGGAGATGCTCTACCACTGAGCCACTCCCGCAATGTCTTGAAAGCTCGCTTTCAATTCCGTTTGCAGCATTAAGATACCATACTCAAGCGGATTTGTCAACAGGTTTTTTGGGGGAGGGTGTATGAATACACCCAGAGCTTAAATTCTGGCCTTTATAGCTCCTCCCATTCGCTTCTAGGAATTTCAGCCCGCTTCAGTATTCTGAGCAAAAAAGCCGTTCCAATATCACCTTCATGAGGATTTGGTAAGCGTACTGCGACAGTTCTCCTCCTCATGTACTGATGCCTCTTACCAGAGTAAGGACCTTCGAAACCTAACTGTCGCAGGCAATATATCAAATCTTTACGTTTAATAGGACCCACAGGTGGCATCAAGCAACTTCCTTAATCTTCAATTCAATACCATCAACAACAGGTAACGGGAGGTTCATAGAAAGCCGCAACAAAATCCACTCCTCTAGCACCTCTTTTAATTCCTCGCGACAATCTTCAAGAGTATCCGTATGAGCGTAGACACCGCTAAGCTCAGGAATTTCGCCATAAAATTTGCCATCATCGGGCAAAATCTCGTATCTGGCTCGCCGCATGGCTGCCTGAATGTAGTCTGTAAGCATAGTAAACTCCTATAATGCGATTCTCACTCTTTTCTTAATTACTATTCTACCTTATCAGACCAGCTTTTGAAATACTCCCAGGCAAGGATTTCACTCCACCGCAAACCCTCTTTCCTTCAAGAGCTCCACTACCCTCTCCAAATTCTCCCTCTCCACACGCACCAGTCTCCCTCCCTGAGCCACCTCGGCACCTAGCAAATCTCGCAAATCCTCATCAGCCTGGATATCTTGCAACACGTGAGCAGAAAGATAGAGCATCGGCAACCGCTCCACCTGAATAGTCGACTGCTCCCTGTAGCCCTGTCCCCAGAGTTTGAGGCGAATGAGCAAGGAGCCAGGGATACCACCCTGACAGTAGTGTTGCAAGAAATGGATGATAGCCTCGAGAGATAGGCCAGTGGTGAGAGCACGTTGAATGGTAGACGCAGTTATTTTCCGCCAGCCGCTAGCTTCATCAGGCTCGCTAACCCGCTCGCTGGCAGCAGCAAGATAGAGGTTAGTGACAGCGTAGAGTGGCTGTAAGAGACCATCCGGCTGCAATTGCCACTGGGGTTCAGAGACGACGGAACGTGTATTTTCTAAGAGGTTATCAAGTTCGGGGGCAGCTGTGAGGGCAGGGAGATAGTCGCGTTGCCAAAGCAGGGCCTGGATGGCTGCTAGCTGCTGGGGAGCAACTTCGGCCAGCGTAGGCGAGAGACGACGACCTAATAATGGGCGAGTCCCATCATCGGCAAAGAGACTGTCGAGCAGCTGGGCATTCTGCACTTCAAGCAGGGTAGCTCCCTGCCATAGCTCGACACGACGCGCCTGCCGTTCCCACTCCGCCAGAGAATATTGCACATTTTGCGGTAACTCTCCACCGGCGGCCTCCTCTACTATCTGTTGGATGGCCTCAGCATGTAGGCCCTGCTGAATGGCACGTACAATGCTGGCTTTGGTAATACGATACTGAGCAATGTGTTCCAGCCCGACCCGCTCGGCAAAACGATCTAGTTTGAGAAGGAGAGCTTCGGAGACAGGTGCCAGAGCCACCAGGTCAAAGTTTGGCTGTACAATCAGTCGCCCTGTTGGTACATCCATCACTGGGGGGGGTGTATCGCTGGTGATCAGCAAAGCTGCTGCTGATCGACAGAATGTGGTTGCATTGTCTTCAATTTTGGCCTCGACAACGCCCAGCCAGTGCAAGGGTCCTAAAACGACAGCACGAATGAAGCCACCTTCAACCAGATGCCAGCCTTCACGGTGAGTCAACAGGCCAGAGCGGAGACGAAAATCCCAGCCATAGGGGTTGCTGTCCACCAGATAGCGTTCGGCGCGTGGCCCATACTGCCGCGGGAAAAGCAGATATGGCACGTAAAGTTTGGTGCGTGCAATAAAGGTGGACATTTCCCGCCAGCTATCAGGAGCTTCAGCAAGCACACGCTCCATGAGCATGTGACGCGCTCGAACCACTTCTGCATGGGCCGGCTCAAGAGGAGTGGGACCGGGACGCACTATGACACTGGGCAGGTAGGCCATCTCGTTCCAGAAAGGCGTTTCCAGCCACAGGCGATAGCAGCGACGCGCCCGCTCAATGATAGACAGCGCAAAAAATTCATCAGCGGGAACGGCATGGATGGCTCCTTTGCGCTCTTGCAGTAACCCCAATTGCATGAGCATGAGACGAATAAACAACAAACGTGGTGCATCTTGCTCGGTACGTATCTGCTCAATATGTCCTTTGGGTCCCAGCAGTTCTACTACCTGGCGCAAAGCGGTACGTGAGAGCAACCCACTATTCAATATCTGCAAACCTTCGTGCTGTGCTGCCATATGCGACCAGTAGAGGTATAAAGCCCGTTGAAACGTTCGCACGCTCTCACTTGTTTCGTTCTGCTGCTCAGCTTCCTGCTTCTGCTGTACACTCTGCTCCTCACCGACAAAGTTGTGAACAACATCTTTCACAGCTTGAGGCACAATCAGTACACCGTCATAAACGCCACTAGTGTAATCGCGACCCGCGAAATTTGTCTGCTTGCCCCAGAAAAGCAGCCCCGCCACGAGCAGATGGCGCAGAGATTGCTCAAAGACGCCATGTGGATGAGGTGTCGGGTAGGTAGGTGCATAGTGCTCACGAACACTGGGAGCAGGCGCCTCGCTCTCTTTGCCAGAGCTGAAGGCATGGGCAGTGAAGAAATAGAGAGCCAGATCGCGACTATTAGCTCTACCACCACAGCTGACAAGTTCATACAGGATCATCATTTCTACATCACTAAGGCTCTTGAGAGCAGTCATAATAGCAGCGGGGGCAAAGAGATTTTTAGCTATTTCGGGATGTGTGGCCGAGGAAGATAAGGGCATACGCCGTAATTTGACCAGTGCTTGCAGGTGATAGGGTGGCACAGTCTGTAGTAATTCGATATCATTCTGTTCCATACTCATCCTCTTCATGCAAGAGAGGCGTTTGCCCACGTCGTTTGAGTTCTTCGATTACACGCTCCATACCCTGTTTTTTGAGGAGAAACCGCGTTGGAGAGAGAGCCTGCACAATCTGTTCCTCTACTGAGGTCGTGGCGTCCAGTTCGCGCATCACCAGCGCATCGGCTACTTCCAGTAAGGAGACATCTGTATAGAGACGTATCTGCCCATAGCTGGCCGTCCAGCGTTCGAGTTGTGCCATTAAGCGCGTTAAAGGGCTCTCTTGCTGTGCCTGTCGCTCTGCCACATGTTGTAACAGTGTAAGCAATGCTGTAGGGTATTGTCCCCGCCTCAGGGCTACGGTGAGAGACTGCGGAGCCAGCCGATAACAGAGGCGATTATCACACACACCGGCCTGCTCAGTGAATTGTTCGACCAATTCGATCAACGGCCACGCCGCAGGCGTACAGGTAATGACGATCTCTCCCTCCTCACAGACATCGAGCAGCGCATAAATATCTTCATCTTCCTGCTCAGTCAATGGCTCGTCAGGCTCAATACCGTTTAACAACAAAGCAGCTAGGGATGTCAGACGGAAGGCTAACAGCTGTCCCTCGCTACCCAATGCTAAGTCGGTGATGCCCCACCAGTGCAGAGGGCCACGCAGTAAACGGGCAAGGTAACGCCCTTCAGCTCGCATCCAATCTTGCATCTGGGTCGGCTGGAGTGGGCGTTCCTCCTCTGCTTCCAGCCACCAGTGGGGTGTAGGAAAGAGGCGTTGTCGCTTTTGTAAAAAGGTAGGGATTAGCCGGTACACAAAGCGAGCAAAGGCCGAAAAACTGATCCACTGATCGAGAGGAGCCTGGGCAATGAGCGCGATGAGCATCTGCCGGGCCTCACTATTCTCTGCCTCTAATTCGCCAGAGCGCAGAATAGGGTGATTCAGTGGCGTCGTGCGACAATGTAGATGCAAGTTCTCTTCTTGCAGTTCAAACAATTCCTCGTAGCCCGGCTGAGTAAGCCAGAGCTCAAAGAGGTCACGTGCCACCTCAGCATGATTTGGTCCTAGAAGCAGGTGTGCCACGTTGGGAAGTGAGCGCAGATAGGAACTGTCGTTATCGTCCTTATGCAGAATATCGGCTAGTCGCAAGAGGCGAACGGCATAGCGTAAGAGGGCTGGCGTGCGCGTAGCACTGGTCTGTAAAGTTGCTAGTAATTTGGGTGGAAGCAGTTCATCCGGTGGTATAACGTTACCTGTATCTTCCTGGGTCGGGGAACGTTGCACATGCAATGTTGGAACATAGCGAGATATATTTTTATGCTCATCCTTCTTTGGACGCGCATCAAGCCGGGAGCCATCCAGGGCGCGTGCGACTAAAAGTAAGTCGGAGAGCAAATGATAGGTTTCGACATGCAGGATGGTTGGGCGTGTATCCTCTGCATCATCTTCCCCTGGCAGGTGAAAAGGCGTTACAGGTACAGGTACACGCAATGAGGCACGTACCTCAGCAGGTACCGACCAGCCGGTATCGAACAATGAACCGCTCCCGCTAATACGCTGTTGCGGCGAACTCTGCAAGTTAGTACGGAAGAGCAGGCCCTTACTCTGAAGCGATAGCAACATCTGCTGGAGTTTTTCAGGTGAGCCAAAGCCAAAACGCTCAAATAAGCTCCGCAAATCGTCGTCCGTCACAGAGCCACCAGCCAGGGTGAGCGTGGCTAGCAACTGACGCTGTGGCTTTTCCAACGCACCGGCAACTTTGCGTACCACATCAGGCTGTTGGAGTACATCCAGGATGGCCTCTGCTAGCTGTTGCTTACTCTGGCCGATTGGTGTAACATCATACTCACGTGCCAGTCCACGTAACTCACTGATACCCATTTGGGTTAAAATGTCCAGGAGTGTCGTGGAAGGAGTAGAGTCCCGCAGAGTCGCAACATAACCAGCCGAACCTCTCTTGTTAGACGTACGAGCAGGTTTTAGGGCGGCTTGAGGTTCAGCTGGTGCAGGAGCTACTTTATCCTCTTCCTCGAGAAATGGAGATGGTTCTCGGCTCTCCTGGGAAGCAGAGATGTCGAAAGCAGAGGGCGTAGCGAGCCACTGATAGAGCAAGGCAGCGGCATGCTGGCAAATAGCACTACCACCAGTGGAACGGCAAGAGCAGTGCATCAAGCAAGTGGTGGAACTGATTAACTCGACATCGACAACATAGCGATGAGTTTCAGATGATACATGTTCTGTCTCCAACGCGCTATTTATCGAAGATGCGCCTATCTCAGCAGCCACATGAGAGATATCGACGACGCCCAGGAGGTGCGCTCCCCGGCGCGTCGTTTCATATACGCCACCTATGCGGCAATATTCCTGTCCCAACGAGGCTGCCACAAGCCCGGCCATACGTATAATGTCCGCAGCACGCAGACGTTGTAATACGCCGGGTACAAGATCATCCATATAATTTGCCTGACATGCTTTACTACGTGTAGAATATCTGCGTTATAATAACATGAAGCAAGCGAGATGGTCAATCTCAAGAAATTTCCGAGCTCGCCGCCCAGCACTCATGGCAGAGAGTCCTGGCCTTTTTCAAAGAACACATTTTGAATGCGCCAAAGGCGTACTTAAAATTTGGGATGCTTCATGACTCCTCCATTTGGATACCCACTGGCTTCAGCCGGGGGTTCTTGACCTTATCCTTCCAACTCATACATCACATTCGCTATAGTTGTAAGAGCCGCTGTCTCGGCCCGCAAAATACGTGTCCCCAACGTCACCACCTGCACACCATACCGTTGAGCCAGCTTGATCTCCTCAGCCATCAAGCCTCCTTCAGGACCGATGAAGAGAACCACAGTAATTGCTGGTTTGGTAAATTGAGCATCAATGGATTGAGTATCCCCTGGTGAAGATATCTCTTCCTTTCGCAACCTCAGCACATCGCGTAAAGAGTGCTCACGTTCTTCTTCCCACAGCATAAGAGCTAGTGCGCCGGGTGGAATATCATGGAGAGCATGCGTAAGCGGACGAATGGGCAAGAGTTCAGGCAAACGTGTACGACCACATTGCTCAGCTGCTTCCTGAATAATATGCTGCCAGCGTTGCAGCTTTGAGGGGCCACTATGCTCAAGTCCCGCCATCGAGCGATGACAGAGTGTCGGTACAAAAGTAGTGACTCCCAATTCCGTTCCCTTCTCCAAAATCCATTCAAAACGTGCTGATTTAAGCAATCCCTGACACAACGTAATACGCACCAACGATTTTTTGCCAGCACGCCGCTCAACAAACTGCACCTCAACGCCAGTACGGGTGCTCTTTATCACCTCTGCCACAAACTCATCGCCGCTATTATCCAGCAGCATCAATTGCTCACCAACACCGATATGCAAAACATCACGCACCTGATGAGCTAATTTCGCGGGCAAGGTGGTTGTAGGAGCCGCATGCAATGCCCACCAATTCATTGCACCTGCTCCCACCAATAATTCCGGCTCCACAAAAAATCGATGCATGCCCTTTATACCGCTCCCTATATGGTGGTAGAGGCTGCATTTATGACGCCCGTCTGGCACCCAGAGCGGACGGGCGTCATAATGAAAGGTAACAAAATACTTACGGTCGTGGGAGAGGCGGCATTGATGACGCCAGTCCGCTTCACAGGTGGGCTGGCGTCATCAATGCCGCCTCTCCCACGACGTAGCCATAGCCGGATTCATTTGTTAACTCTCATAATGCCGCCTCTACCATAGTGTCCATACCCCCAATAGTTGTTTAAACTCCATTATTGCACCCGTTCTGGTTTACGCAGAATGAGCACCAACCAATCATCGATCATCGCCTGATCGACAAACTCCAACCCTGCCGCTAACAGGGGTTGCTCAGCGTCGGGGCGACGTGCCTCAATGATACCACTAGCGATGATCACCCCCCCTGGAGCCGTAACCTGTGCCAGTTGTGGAGCCATGCCCCCAATGATGTGTGCGAGAATATTGACCAACACCATATCGTACTGACCTGTCATACGTGCTGCTTCGGCTTCATCAAGCGTCCCCAGCATAATGGTAATTTTGTCACTAAGTACATTGATAGCCACATTGGCGGTGGCACTTTCGACAGCTACACTGCTATTATCGATACCGTACACGCTGACTGCGCCCAGTTTGGCGGCAGCCAGTGCCAGAATACCCGAACCTGTACCAACATCGATCACACGCATCCCTGGTCGCATACGCCGTTCAAGCTGTTCCAGACACAGGCGCGTAGTCGGATGCAGGCCCGTACCAAAGGCCATACCAGGATCGAGTTCCAATACTACCTCATTATTTTCAGGCGTATAGTCGCGCCAGGATGGACGAATAACCAACCGCTGACCTATGTGGGTGACATGGAAAAAGTCTTTCCAAGCATTGGCCCAGTCCTCTTCGTTGACAACACGTCTTTGCAATTCACCCACAAAGTGCGACCCCAGGCTAGCAAAGTGCCACAATCCCTCAGCGATACGCTGACAAGCCCCTTCCTCCTTGCCATCCACAGGCAAATAGGCGTGTACCTGCACAGGCTGTCCAACCAATACCCGATACTCCTGTCCCTCATCAAGCAACTCAATAGGTTCCTCAATCGCCACACCACCAGGAGCATAGCGGCTCAATAGCTCGCTCACAGATTCCACCGCTTCATGATGTGTCTGTACAGTTAGTTCTAACCAACGCATTATGATGCTTCCCTATCTACAGGTGCAGTTCAAAGTTTTGCGCCTCCATCTGCGAGCGAAGCAAGCAGAGCCGTGTATAGTAGTGACGACCCTTGCGGTCGTCATGTCCCTTGCGGTCGTCATGTCCCTTGCGGTCGTCATGCTTCGCGCAAAATATGAAATGCTTCCCTATCTACATTATGTCAAGATTATAATACCCATAGATGGTGGTCTGGGTAAAACCGCAGGAGCGGTACAGATGAATAGCAGGAACATTATTTATCTCCACCTCAAGGGCAATGGGCTTCTGACTCTCGCGACGAATACTACAAATCAACTGCTCTAACATTTGCCGACCAAAGCCATGTCTCCGATATTGGGGATGAATGCCAAAGGCATAGATAGCAAACTCATTGCCATGATCGAACAGGTCAAGGCAACCGATAACCTCGTTGCCCAGTACGCCTACGTAATACTGGCTATAGGGATTACACATCGACTCCAGAGTGTTTTTTCTGGCTCCCTGTTCCGACTGTCCAAAACAGAGCGCAGTGATCAAGGCAATAGCATCTACATCTCCGGCACCTGCTTTACGTACATGTAGTTGCTGCCTACATGGCCCCTTTTCACCCAGGCTATCCAATACCATGCGATGCTCGGAGAAATCGTATTCAGCATCAATGGACTCGATAAACGCTTGCCCAGATCGTGAGAAACGTTCACAGACGAGCACAAAGCGTGAAATACCTCGTGCTCTGGCCTCTATTTTAGCGACAGCCAGCAAAGCTGTAAAGATACCGTGGCGTCTGTAAGCGGGATGTACCATGCCGGTCACTTCCCGATCAATCGTCCCATAATTGGCAAGCGATAAGAGGCCCACCAGTTTATCATCGGCGTAGTAAAGGAAATCGTTGCTCTCATTGCCGGAGCGCATACGCAGCGTAACTAGGCTTAACTTCGTACTGAGGTCTTCATAGGCGTTACAGATATCGAGTAGCTCGCTGACCTGTGCCAGTTCATCTTCTGTCCACATCTGCTTTTTGATCACATGTTGCGGTCGAGCTTCTTGCAAAAATGTACTCCTCACATATTAAAAACTGTAGAGACATGATTGATCGCGTCCAAAGGGCGGAGTGAGGGAACAGGCGAATGTTAAAACACCGCCGGTTCCATATAATCACCAAACACACCACGGAAGACATCCATGATCTCACCGAGAGTGGCATAGGCTTTGACGGCTTCAATAATGGTAGGCATCGTATTCTCATTCCCTTCAGCCACGCGGCGTAAGTCGTCCAAAGCTTTTTGAACGACGACACGGTCACGGTCTTTACGCACGCGGTTGAGGCGTTCCAGATGTGCCTTCTCCGCCACACGGTCGATGTAGAGTGTAGGAACCCTGATGTCCTCTTCCATGATGTAGTCATTGACCCCAACAATAGTACGTTTGTGCATGTCGATCTCCTGCTGGTAGCGATAGGCCGACTCAGCAATCTCACGCTGGAAGAAGCCATTGAGAATACAGGGCAACACACCACCAAGTGACTCAATGCGCTCGATGTACTCCATCGCAGCACGCTCAGTCTGATCGGTCAGTGCCTCGATAAAGTAGGAGCCACCCAGGGGATCAACAGTGTTCACAACGCCGCTTTCGTGTGCAATGATTTGTTGTGTGCGTAGTGCAATCAAGACCGCCTTTTCAGTGGGCAGAGCCAGAGCCTCGTCAAGCGAGTTCGTATGCAACGAATTGGTACCACCGAGTACAGCCGCCAAGGCTTGAATAGTGGTACGCATAATGTTGTTATCAGGCTGCTGGGCTGTGAGCGAGACCCCGGCGGTCTGGGCATGGCAGCGCATCAACCATGAGCGCAGGTCTTTAGCCCCGTAGCGTTCACGCATCAATTTAGCCCACAAACGCCGACCGGCGCGGAACTTGGCAATCTCCTCAAAGAAGTCATTATGCACATCAAAGAAGAAGGACAGGCGCGGCGCAAATTCATCGATCTTGAGCCCGCGTTTAAGAGCTGCTTCGACATAGGCCAGGCCATCGGCAAGCGTAAAGGCCAGTTCTTGCACAGCCGTAGCCCCAGCCTCGCGTATATGGTAGCCGCTAATACTGATCGTGTTCCACTTGGGCATATAGCGCGTGCCGAACTCGATTGTATCAACCACCAGCCGCATTGATGGCTCTGGCGGGAAAAGAAACTCTTTCTGTGCGCTATACTCCTTCAATATATCATTCTGTAGCGTACCCCCCAGCTTCGCCATCGGGAAGCCCCGTTTCTCAGCATTGACGATATACATAGCCCAGATCACGGAGGCAGGGCTGTTAATGGTCATCGACGTCGTAATTTTATCCAGAGGCAGGCCCTCAAAAAGAATTTCCATGTCGACCAGCGAAGAAACCGCTACGCCGCATTTGCCGAACTCGCCTGCCGCCAGAGGATGATCGGTATCATAACCGTACAGAGTTGGCATATCAAAAGCCGTCGAGAGGCCCGTCTGCCCCTGCGAGAGCAGATACTTGAAACGTTTATTCGTCTCCTCGGCAGTGCTAAAGCCCGCAAACATACGCATCGTCCACGGCTTGGCACGATACATCGTCGGCTGCACCCCACGAGTAAAGGGATACTCACCCGGAAAGCCGATATCGCGCCTATAATCCAGTTGCGTATTATCCAGTGGAGTATATAAACGCTTCACAGGCACCCCAGAAGTCGTAATAAGATTATCCCCTTCTGGCATCCGCTCCAGCGACTTCTGAGCAGTGGTATCCTCCCAGCGTTCGTGTTCAACCGTCAATTTTTCCAATGTCTCTCTATCAAAAAGTGTGCCCTGTTCAAGGGCAGATGGTTCAATATCTCGAATCTCTGGCGATTTCTGTTCAAGCATGATAAGCAACTCCTCCTCGTTGAGTTTGCATATAAGGGCAGCATGAATCCATACATTGCCGCTACAAAAAGTAAAGGTGATTACTCAGTATTGTACCATACTCAGGATTGGAGATTTGAGGGATAAAGGCAAAATTCTGGCAAAAATAGGGGAGGCTGACCCCCACAAGCTCTCAGGGGTAGGTTTTTGCCATGGCGAGGGTCATCGCGTAGGGGCAGGGGCGGCGTGGAGCGGGGTTGGGGCCCTTGTGGCTGCCCGCCGTGCCTGCTGGGTGGACGGCCAGGGGTGCGCCTCATCCGCCACGGGCGCTGCCAAAGGCCCCACAAGGGCCCCTACGCGAGGTGGTGTCTCCACTGTCCAAAAACCTACCCCTGAGAGACCCCCACAAGGGGGGTCACTACACGTTGCGGTGCTGGCTCACGAAATGTAGTGCCCCCCCTTGTGGGGGTCAGCCTCCCCTATCTCTTTGTTTATTATATTTCTTATACCTCAACCGCCATCGCTACGGCACCACCTCCCCCCAGACACAGCGTCGCCAGACCTCGCCCACCACCGCGACGACGCAACTCATAGATCAGCGTCGTCAGCACACGGGAACCGCTGGAACCAATAGGATGTCCCAACGCAATCGCTCCACCGTTCACATTGACACGAGACCAATCCCAGTCAAGCTCTCGGCCATTGGCCAGCGTCTGAGCCGCAAAAGCTTCGTTAACCTCAATCAGATCAAAGTCACCCATCTTCATACCTGTTTGCTGCAAGAGCCGATTGACGGCACGCGTGGGAGCTGCGAAAACGTAGCGCGGCGTAATCGCTGCCGAGGCATAACCAAGAATACGCGCCATAACGGTGAGTCCATGTGCCCTTGCGAAATCTGCATCGACCACAACCGTAGCAGAAGCCCCATCGCTCAGACCGGGAGCATTGCCCGCCGTGACCGTGCCACCTTGCTTGAACACAGGCATAAGCCTCGTCAAAGTATCCATGGAGCTATCGCCACGAATGGGTTCATCAGTATCAACGATAAACGTACCTTTCCTCTGCTTCACTTCAATAGGCACGATCTCATCTTTGAAACGACCGGCAGCCGTAGCGGCTGCCGCCTTCTGGTGGCTATGCAGCGCATACTGATCCTGCTCCTGGCGCGTGACTCCAAATTTCTCAGCAATAATCTCGGCCTCGCTACCCATATGGATACCCTCAAAGGCACACCACAGACCATCACGCACCACGGCATCTACCAGCGTACCATCGCCCATACGGTAACCGGTACGAGCTTGAGTCAATAGATAAGGGGCATTGCTCATGCTCTCCATCCCACCGGCCACAAATGCCTGAGCATCGCCAGCACGAATAGCCTGAGCCGCCAGCATCACCGCCTTAAGACCGGAGCCGCACACTTTATTGACGGTAAATGCAGGCAGCTCATCGGGCAAGCCTGCGTGAATAGCCGCCTGCCGCGCCGGAGCCTGACCCACACCGGCAGAGACAACGTTACCCATAATGACTTCATCCAGAGCATCAGGCGCGATACCTGAACGGCGCACAACTTCTTTTATAGCAATCGCACCCAACTGAGGTGCCGTGAAACTGGCGAGGTTACTCAAAAATTTGCCGGTCGGCGTCCTTACCGCCCCGACAATAACAGCAGTACGTTCGCTCATGATAGTGTTCTCCTCTTGCAATACCACAGCATTGTGGCGAAAAAAAATCTGACTTCAATTATGCTTATTTTACCACGCAGAGGTATACGTAGAATTTTTGCAAAAATCGCACGCGCACCCCCACGTAGCAGATATTTGGAGAGAATGCCTGTCATCCTGAGCGCAGCGAAGGATCTGGCTCGCCGTCGGCAGAGATCCAAAGCTCGCGCTCAGAGCCTGCCCTGAGAGAAGCGAAGGGATGACAGAGAGGACCTCTCTCACGTCCGCTCACGGGAAGTCTTCTCTCCAAATGTCTGCCCACGTAGGGCGGTACTTGTAGCAGAGCACAAGCCATGTTATGATATCATCAACACCACCAGAAAGCGGATGGGGCGTAGGAATTTGAGAAAGCACCGTAGTCATCACAGGAGAGGCACATGGCGAAACACATAGAAGACGAGGTGGTCTACCACTACGACATCTACCCCACCGAGGAGGACTTGATGGGGCAAACCTCCGTGCATGGCAAACTGATACGCTACCTCATGGATGTGCTCACCTGGCTCTTTTGGGGGCAACGCTGTGCCCTCTATGACAGTCTCAACTTTTACCAGACTCCCGATATCTATGAGAACCCTCTGTCTCCCGACGTTGCTGTGATCAAGGGCGTCGAGATGCGCAACATCAAAAGCTGGCGCGTCGACAAGGACGGGCCTGCTCCCCAGGTCGTCTTTGAGATCCTCTCGGCCAAAACCTGGAAGATCGATCTCGACAAGAAGCCAACCCACTATGCGCTTATGGGCGTACAAGAATACTTTGTCTATGACCCCAATGACCCGCCCCTCGACCGAGACGCCCCAGGTAGGCTCTCCGGCTGGCGGCTTGATCCTCTCACACGCCAGATGCATCCTCTGCCCCTTCGTGCTAACGGCAGTCTGTGGAGTCAGCATCTGAACAGCTGGCTCGTTCCTGGAGGCGACTTGCTCTACCTCTATGATCGTCAAGGTCACCGCCGTCTTACGCCAGTCCAGGCTGAAGGTCAGCGTGCCGAAGCCGAGAAAAAACGAGCGAATGCTGAGGCTGCCGCCAGACAAGCCGAGAAAAGACGAGCCGATGCTGAAGCTGAGGCCAGGCAAGCCGAGAAAAGACGAGCGGATACTGAGGCTGCCGCCAGACAAGCCGAAATTAAGCGTGCCGAAGCCGAGAAAAAACGAGCCGATGCTGAGGCTAAACGAGCCGAGGCTCTGGCAGAGAAGTTGCGCTCTCTTGGGATAGATCCCAACCAGATCTAAACGGGGTTTTCAAGTACCTTTCAGTACTTTACTTTTTTTATAATCTATGCTATCTTACGTCTAGATCAAAAGACACGGCATACGCGAGACACGTTCGTTCCCAGAGGTATCCAGAGAGGAAGCACCAGCGGCTGTAAGTGTTCCTACCAGCAAGAGATGAATACCCCTCGCTAGCCTGTACTGAGCTAGCAAAGTACACGTGTAACTACGTTATCAGTTGTCAAAGCGCGTCTTGTTTATCGCGTACGGGGCTTATGGCCACCCACTCGAATTGCGCCTACCGCGTAGGGGCGGGGACCCTCTCTGGGGGAGAGGTAATGGTGCGGATGAGCGGGGTGGGCCCTTGTGGCCGCCCGTTGTGGACATAACCTGCACACAAATAAACAACGCGGAATCTGGGTGGAACCACGAAAAGTATTCAACCTTTTCGTCCCATTGTGGGATGAAAAGGTTTTTTTGTTGTCTGAAAACAAGGAGGTTTTTCTATGTCGGTTGTCATAGAACACGAAGAATCGGTCAATTATACACCGCTTGAACGTATGCGGCACTCAGCCGCCCATATCATGGCCGAGGCAGTACAGGAGATGTTTCCTGATGCCAAATTTGCCATTGGACCAGCTATCGAAGATGGTTTTTACTACGACTTTGATCTACCCCGTGCGCTCACGCCCGAAGATTTACCGGAGATTGAGCAGCGGATGGCACGCATCATTGCTGGTAAGTACCCCTTTGTGCGCGATCGCTGGCCGCGAGAGAAAGCACTGGAGTACTTCCGTGCCAAAAACCAGGACTACAAGGTCGAACTGATCGAAAATCTGCCCGATGCCGAGGTGGGCATCTACCAGCAGCACAACTTCCTCGATCTCTGTCGCGGTCCCCATGTAGAGAATACGAGTCAGGTCGGCGCCTTCAAGCTCATGCGCGTTGCAGGTGCCTACTGGCGCGGTGATGAAAACCGTCCCATGTTACAGCGCGTGTACGGTACGGCCTGGTTCACGCAAGAGGAGCTTGACCAGTACCTGTGGCGTCTGGAAGAGGCCCTCAAGCGCGATCACCGCAAACTAGGGCGCGAACTCAAACTCTTCGTCTTGAGCGAAGATCTACCAGGCGGCGTGCCCATGTTCCTGCCGCGTGGCGAAACGCTGCGCTATGAGATGGAGACGTATGTGCGTCAGACGCAGGAAAAGTACGGCTACCAGCACGTCTGGACGGCCCACCTGGGCAAAGTGCACCTGTACAAAACGTCGAAGCACTGGTACAACTATCGCGAGAACATGTTTCCGGTGATGAAGGGCGAGCAGGAGCTTTCTGAGGATGACGCTTATATCCTCAAGCCGATGAACTGCCCGCACCACATTATGCTCTACAAGTCACAGATGCATAGCTATCGCGAGTTGCCCATCCGTTATGCCGAGTTTGCCACGCTCTATCGTTACGAGAAGGCTGGTGTGCTAACGGGCCTGGCGCGTGTACGCAGTATCACGCAGGACGATGCCCACATCTTCATACGCCCTGACCAGATTCAGGAGGAGTTTAATCGTGCTATCGACTTGGCGCAAGAGGTCTTCGAGACGTATGGCCTGACGGACTACTGGGTACGTCTCTCTCTGCACGATCCGCTGAAGAAGGAAGAGTACGCGGGCAGCGAAGAAGTATGGCAGGCGGCAGAGGCGGCCCTGCGCAACGCGGCTATCAGCAAAGGTCTGCGCTATGAAGAGGGTATCGGCGAGGCGGCCTTCTACGGCCCCAAAATAGATTTCATGGTGCGTGATGCGCTGGGGCGCGAATGGCAGTGCTCCACGGTGCAGTTGGACTTCATCCAACCGGAGAACTTTGAGCTTGAGTACATCGGCGAGGATGGACAGGCCCATCGCCCGGTGATGCTTCACCGGGCGGTGATGGGGTCCACGGAACGCTTCATGGCTATGCTCATTGAGCATTACGCTGGTGCCTTCCCCGTCTGGCTAGCTCCGTTACAGGTCCAGATCATTCCCATCGCCGACCGCCACATCGAGTACGCCAACAAAGTGCTGGCCGCACTCAAAGAAGCTGGCGTACGTACCGAAGTCGATGCACGTAGCGAACGGATGAACGCTAAAGTGCGCGATGCCCAGATGCAGAAGATACCCTACATGCTCGTCGTCGGTGACAAAGAGGCAGCCGCAAATGCCGTCTCTGTCCGCCTCCGCACGAATGAAAACCTGGGCGCAAAACCTCTGGCAGATTTCGTAGAGCACGTCACGGAGATTATCAAAACGAAAAGCCGGGAGCTTTAGAATGTCATGACCTGGCTCAAGTAGGCCACAACTTCACCTATGTAGGTGCGGCCCACTGGACAACATACTAGGTCATGGACGCACCCTCGGACGAGCCGCGTGCGACGCGGGCATAGAGGGAGAGAATGCCTCTGCTGTGACGTGGCGGTGGTGGCGTCCAACGTGCGCGGCGCTCGGCCAGCACACGCTCCACTTGGTCCTCGGGGAGGCGCTGGCCCTGCACGCCCACGATCGCCAACCTGCGCTCGGGCACATGAATCTCGATCAGGTCGTTCTCCTCAACCAGAGCGATAGAGCCGCCATCCAGGGCTTCGGGCGTGACATGCCCAATGCAGGGACCCTTCATCGCTCCAGAGAAGCGTCCATCGGTGACGAGGGCTGTAGTGGTATTGAGCGTGGGATCGGCTGCGATGATCGTCGAGGCGAAGTACATCTCAGGCATTCCATTGGCACGCGGCCCCTCGTAACGGATCACCATCACGTCGCCAGGGGTCACCTTCCGATCCCGCAGCGCATCGAGGGCCACCTCCTCAAAGTCGAAGACCCGCGCTGGTCCCACATGGACATGCATCTCTTTGGGAACTGAGAACACCTTGATCACTGCCCCGCCGGGAGCCAGATTGCCCCGCAACACCGCGATACCGCCATCGGGCCCAAAGGGGTCCGAGCGCGGGCGAATAATCTCGCGCCGAGCCACCTTGACGTTGTGCAGGTAGCCCATCCGCTCGGCGAAGAACCGGCTGTGCTCGATCTCTTCTAGGTTCTCTCCTAGCGTTTTACCCGTGACCGTGAGGCAATCCAGGTGAAGCATATCACGGAGCTCCAGCATGATAGCAGGCACGCCACCAGCATACCACAAGTACTCGACCGGATACCGTCCGGTGGTCTTGACATTGGCCAGCACCGGTACCTGGCGATGGATGCGATCAAAGTCGTCAATCGTGATCTCGACCCCCGCCTCCCGCGCAATCAGCGGCAGATGGATCAGCATGTTCGTGGAGCCGCCCACTGCCGCGTGAATGACGATGGCATTCTCGAAGGCCTCACGCGTCAGGATGCGCCGAGGGGTGATCTCCTCCTCAATCAGTTTGAGGACCCGCTTGCCAGTGGCACGGGCGTAGCGTAGAAGCTGCGTTAGCGGTGCCGGGACGAGGGCTGAGCCAGGCAGGGCCAGACCGAGCGCCTCCGAGATCACCTGGCCGGTACTGGCGCTGCCCATGAATTGGCAGGCCCCGCAGGTCGGGCACGCCACACGCTCTGCCTGCTCGAAGTCCTCTTTCGAGAGCTCTCCCCGCTCGACAGCCATCCCCATGGTCCACAACTGGTTCGAGGTCACGGAGTCGGGCGCGTTGAGTTGGGTGCCACCGGGCAAGTGAATGGCCGGCATGTTACAGCGGGCGATGGCCAGCAGGTGTGCGGGCACAGACTTGTCGTTGCCAGAGATCAGGACCATGCCGTCGTGTGGGTGACCAAGGGCATGAATCTCGATCATGGCCGCCATGATGTCGCGCGAGACGAGGGAGTAACTCATGCCTTCGTGCGCCTGAGCGACGCCATCGCAGATATCGCTCACAGTGAAGACAGCCGGTTTCCCTCCGGCCTCGAACACGCCATTGCTGACCTCCTCGATGAGTGGCCGGAAGTGAAACGTACCCGGGTGGCCCATGCCATAGGCGCTGTCAACGAGCACTTGCGGCTTGGCCAGATCTTCTTCCGTCCAATCCATCCCTAAGCGCAGCGCGTCACCCTGGTAATTCACAGAACGCAGTCGCTGGCTACGCAGTTTTCCTGGATCTATCGGCATATTGTCCTCCTTTGCTCTGTCAGTAAGTAGAAGCCAACCCTGTCCTATCGAGAAGCGCACGGGCCACAGCGGTTTGCCAGCCCGCATAAAGCGCTTCCCGATCCGGGGCAGCCATCCGTGGCTCAAATACGGTCTGTGGCCTGGGCAACTGGGTGATCTCATCGAGCGATTGCCACTGGCCAGTCGCCAGGCCCGCCAAATACACCGCCCCAAGCGCAGAAACGTCGGCTGATGTATTCTGAAGGAGTGGCCGTCCAATGATATCCGCCTGGAACTGCATCAGCATCGTGTTCCGACTGGCTCCTCCGTCAGCTAGCAGGACCTTGAGGTCCGCTCCGGCTTCGCTCTGCATCACGTCAAAGACGTCGCGAACCTGGTAGGCAATGGCTTCGATCGCGGCACGGGCCAGGTGCGCGGCGGTCGACCCGTGCGTGATCCCGCTGATTAAGCCGCGTGCCGCGTCGTTCCAGTAAGGCGCCCCCAGGCCGACAAAGGCTGGCACCAGGTAGAGGCCCCCAGCACTTTCGACGTGCTCCGCCAGCCTGGCTACTTCCTCGGTGGGGTTCTTCAGACCCAGGAACTCCCCCAACCACTGGACCACCGCCCCAGCTACTGAAATATTGCCTTCCAACGCGTAGGTGACCTGCGCTCGATCAAGTGCCCAGGCTATTGTCGTCGAAAGGCCGCGTTTCGACAAGACCGCAGCGGGAGTCGGCGTCATCAAGGATGAGCCCGTGCCGTAGGTCGCTTTCACCGAGCCGGGATGAAAGCCCGCCTGCCCAAACAATGCCGCGTGCGAATCACCAATGAGCGCGACGATTGGCACTCCTGCTGGCAGACGGCCCAGAGCGACGCTGCTGCCGAAGTCGCTGCTTGAGGGACGCACTTCTGGCAGGGTAACTCTGGGCACGTCGAACAGCGCGAGCAAATCTTCGCCCCAATCCAGCTTGTGAATATCGAACAGCTGCGTCCGGGAGGCGTTTGAGACATCACAGGCATGGACGTGCCCGCCTGTGACATTCCAGAGGACCCAGCTATCCACTGTTCCCAAGCACAATTCGCCCAACTCGGCACGACGCCGACCATCCGCGAGATGATCGAGCAGCCAGTTCATCTTGCTTGCGGAGAAGAGCGGGTCCACTCCTAGCCCGGTGCGCTCCACTAAAAAAGACTCCAGCCCTCGTGCTCGTAGTTGCGAGCAGAAGTCGGCCGTCCGGCGGCATTGCCAGACAATGACGGGACCCACCGGTCGTCCGCTCTGGCGCTCCCACAGCACCACCGATTCGCGCTGGTTGGTGATAGCAATAGCCGCTGGTCGCGGCTCATCGACCGCCGCCAGGCACTCGTCGATCGCGTCGCGTACGCTCTGCCAGATCGCCATTGCATCTTGCTCAACCCAGGCCGGTTGAGGATAGCTCTGCCTCAACGGACGGGCAGCCCGCGCAATCACGTTCCCGCCCGGGTTGACGAGTAGCGCTTTTGTATTGGTTGTACCCTGGTCGATCGCCAGGATATTCCCACTCTTGCTCGCCATCTCCTTTAGCCCTTTCTTCCCCTCAACTCCAGGGCAGCGTCGAAGATCCCCTGTGCCGTGAGACCAAAGTAGTCCAGAAGCCACGAAGCCGAGCCGGTCGGAGCAAAAACTCCGGGCACGCCTAAGATGCGCATGGGCACGGGATGTGTGCTGACCACCACTTCGGCGACGGCACTGCCCAGTCCTCCGAAGACGGTATGCTCTTCCGCGGTGACGATAGCTCCCGTTTCCGTTGCCGCCGCCTGTACCGCCTCGTTGTCCAACGGACGGACCGTGGACATATTGAGCACGCGGGCCTGCACGCCCTCCTT